>Ga0105047_10013206_pt1 | contig 13225 bp, 17 predicted proteins | sample MAT04_FD_78384 | JGI IMG/M metagenome (GOLD analysis project Ga0105047, IMG submission 78384) | Freshwater microbial communities from Lake Fryxell liftoff mats and glacier meltwater in Antarctica - MAT-04 (megahit assembly) | ecosystem: Environmental > Aquatic > Freshwater > Ice > Liftoff... | reverse complement strand
CGAAAGGAAATCAGATGCTGACCAGACGCGCTGCACTTATGGGGGCCGCCCTTGTTGCCGCCTCGCCCTACGTCCTCAAGACGTCCGTTGCGGCGGAAGAGGTGATGGACACCTCAGGTGCTGCCCCGGTCAATCTGTCGGCGATGACACGCCGCAAGGTCAAGCTGGTCGCCCCGCCCTTCGTGCATGCGCACGATCAGGTGGCGACAGTTGGCCCGCAGATCATCGAATTCGAGATGAAGATCATCGAGAAGGAATTGCAGGTGGATGAAGACGCCTGGATTCAGGCGATGACCTTCAATGGATCGGTTCCCGGTCCGCTGATGGTGGTGCATGAGGGCGACTATGTTGAACTGACGCTGTTCAACCCGCCGGAAAACATGATGCAACACAATATCGATTTCCATGCCGCGACCGGCGCCTTGGGCGGTGGGTCTTTGACTCTGGTCAACCCCGGCGAAAAGGCGGTCCTGCGTTTCAAGGCGACACGACCCGGCGTGTTTGTGTATCACTGCGCCCCGGGCGGCCCGATGATCCCATGGCATGTGGTGTCGGGCATGTCTGGTGCGATCATGGTGCTGCCGCGCGACGGGCTGAAGGACCATCTGGGCCAGCCGGTGTCCTATGACCGGGTTTATTACATCGGCGAAAACGACTTCTACATTCCGCGCGGCGAAGACGGCGCCTACATGCGCTTTGCCGACGCTGGCGAAAGCTATTCCGACACGCTTGAGGTGATGAACGGTCTGATCCCGTCGCATGTGGTGTTCAACGGCCGGGTCGGCGCGCTGACCGGCGACAAGGCTCTTGAAGCGGAACAGGGGGAAACCGTCCTCTTCATCCACAGCCAGGCCAACCGCGACACCCGCCCGCATCTGATCGGCGGGCATGGCGATCTGGTCTGGGAAACCGGCAAGTTCAACAACCCACCCGAGCGCGATCTGGAAACATGGTTCATCCGCGGCGGATCGGCGGGCGCAGCGCTCTATACTTTCCTGCAGCCGGGGGTCTACGCCTACGTCAATCACAACCTGATCGAGGCCGTCAATCTGGGGGCCACGGCGCATGTGATCGTCGGCGGCGACTGGAACAATGACCTTATGGAACAGGTGGTGGCGCCGGTCGAATACGACGTGGCCCATGAAGGCCGCTCTGCCCTGCCATAATGGCGCATTTGCAGGTTTTTGGGCGGCCCAGGTTCTGGGCCGCCCTTCTTGATCCGGAGGGTCATCGTGAAACGTCGGATAGGAACTGCGGCGATCGTCGTGGTCGCATTTGGTGCGGCGGCAGTGCTTTGGCCCGATCAGCCTCTTCCCTTGAAGGGCCCTGAAACCATTCACCTCGCAGCCGCACCGCAGGATTACCGCCCGGCGGGCGAGTTCCGGCAAGGCACACGCGTCGTCGATGCGCCAAAGCAACACCAGGATGGCCCCGCGCTGCACATCGCAAAGCACCATGTCAGCGAGGCAGACTATGCGCTGTGCGTCACTGACGATGCCTGCCCGTCTGTACCATCCGCCGGCCGGGCAGAGTATGCGCAGACCGGGATCAACCACCGCGATGCCGCCGCTTATGCCGCCTGGCTTTCGACACGCACGGGGCAGCACTGGCGCTTGCCAACCGATGCAGAATGGCTGCGCGCCGCGGCAGAGCGCGGCAATGACGACGGATTCTCCGAAGAGGCCAACGGCATCGACCCCTCACGCCGCTGGATCGCAAGCTATCAGCGCGAGGTGGAATTGCGCGGCGAGGCAGATCTGGTGGCCCATCCGCTGGGGCATTTTGGCGCGAACTCGGTGGGTGTGGCCGATATGGCGGGCAACATCTGGGAATGGACCGAAACCTGTTTTCAGAATGGTACGTTGACACCGGACGGAGCCGCGATCCTGACAAGGTTCGACTATTGCGGGGTGCGGGCTGTGCAGGGCAAACACCGCGCGTTCGTGATCGACTTCATCCGAGACGCGCGGTCGGGCGGCTGCGCTGCCGGTGTGCCGCCCGACTATCTGGGATTTCGGCTGGTGCGGGCGGCGGGGTAACACAACCCACCTTTTCCGCCCGAGACAACCGTCGGCTCGCTTACCTGCTTGCCAACGCGACCAGAATTTGTCGTACTGGCTGCACGGCCCTGACGGACTGCCAAAGATGTCTTCTGCCAGCATCAGCGACATGGCGACCCCAGACGATATCGACATCGTCCGGGACCTGCTGCGCCAATATGTACACTGGCTGTTCGACAGCTTTCCCGACCAGACCGAGGACTTGCGGTCCTATTTCAGCCCCGAACGCGTGCAAGCCGCGCTGGACGAGGTGTCGACCAAGTTCATCCTGCCCGATGGGCTGGCCTTGATCGCCCGAAGTGGCGGGCAGCCCGTTGGCTGTGTGCTGGCATATACGCTGAAACCGGGCATTGCCGAAATGAAGCGGCTTTTCGTCATGCCATCGGCCCGGGGCAAAGGCCTTGGCAGGACGCTTGTCGCTGCGATTGGTACAAGAATGGTCGCGCTTGGCAACCGCGCAATGCGGCTCGACACCGCCGTTTTTCTGACCGACGCCATCTCGCTCTATCGGGGCATCGGGTTTGTAGAGATCGCGCCCTATGGTGCCGTACCGCCGGGTGCGGCGCGGACCACGCTGTTTATGGAATGGCGCCCCTGACAACATGCGCAAAGGAAAGCGGCCCCGCTGCCGGGGCCGCTGAAGATCCGGTGGCAATGCTTACTCGGCGATCTGTGCAACCAAAGGCTCGAACCGGGTCTTTGCCTTGCCCTTCAGCACCACAGCCGTCACCGCCTCCTGATTGACCGGGGCCCCGGCCTGGATCAGCGCGACCATGCCCATGCTGTAATGCGGGGTGCACTTCACGCCATAGAGCCCCTCGACGGTCAGGGTCAGGACGTAATCGTCACCCATCTTGCTTTTGAAGGCCTCGACCCCTTCGGGCAACATGCCCTTGATGTCCTCGGCATTATGGCCCTTGTCGGTGGAAATGAAGGTGATGGTGTCGCCCACCGCAGCCTTTACAAAAGCGGGTTCGAACACCATGGCACCCTCGGCACCTTTGTTCAGCATCAACACATCAAAGTTTTCCGCATGGGCGGCGGGGACAAGCAGCAGGACGGCAAGGCTGGCAGCGATCAGTTTCGGGAACATCGGGGGTCCTTTCGGGGAACGGAAGCGATTGGTCTTGCCCCGGTTCTAGGCTAAAGTCCGGGACGGCTCGTTGTGCTGCCACAACATCGGAGGCTTTGTGTTGAAGAAACTTGACGAAAGCCTGCTGACTGATGTGCCCCCGTTTCGCAGATTATCCCGCCCGCAAATCCGCGAGATTCTGGATGCGGCAACGCCCATGCGTTTCGATCCGGGGGTGACCGTGTTCAGCGAGGGCATGCCGGTAGAGCGGTTCTTTCTGCTGCTGGATGGCCATATCCGGGTGATCCGCACCACGCCCGGGGGTGACCAGATCATCGCGCTGCACATCGCGCCCGGCCAGTTGTTTGGTATCGGCGCGGCGCTTGGGCGCACCACCTACCCGGCAACGGCGATGACGGCGGATGACTGTCTGGCGCTGGCCTGGCCCAACCAGTTGTGGGCGGGTTTCACCGAAAGATATGAGGGCTTTGCCACGGAAACCTACAAGGTTGTCGGAGAGCGTCTGGGAGAGTTGAACAACCGGATCGTCGAGATGGCAACCCAAGCGGTGGAACAGCGGGTGGCCTGCGCGATCCTGCGGCTGATCACCCAGACCGGCCGCAAGGTGGACGGAGGGATCGAGATCGGCCTGCCGATCACCCGTCAGAACATCTCGGACATGACCGGCACCACGCTGCACACCGTCAGCCGCTTGCTCAGCGGATGGGAGCGTGACGGCATCGTGATGTCAGAGCGCCGCAAGATCACGGTGACAGCGCCGCATCGGCTGGTGATCCTCAGCGGCGCAAGCGCCTGACCTCAGCGGCCATTCGGCTGACGCCGCGCAGGGTTGGGCAGGGTTAAGACCGGGGCAAACCGCCAGACAAAGATCCCGAAACCCGCCGTCCAAAGCGCCGCCGCGATCCACAGGCCCAAAGGCAGCGGTGCGGCAACCCGCGCAACCGCCGCGAAGGCCACGCAGGCAAAGGCCAGCGTCAAGGCGGGCCCCGCTTGCAAGGCGCGCCCCGTATGACCAAGCGAGGCACGCATCATCACCGCAAGCGTCATGCCGCCAAAGCCGCCGATCCCCAGCAGATGATACCCGGTCGCAGGCGGGAAATCCGCAAGGGCCGAGAGACCCAAGGCCACCAGCCCCGCCGGAATGAACCCAAAGGCCACGTGCAGCATCAGGACCAGCGGTGACGACCAGACCCGCCAACCCCGCCAGCGCAGCATCCGCGCGCCCTGCCCCACCCCCGCCAGCCCCATCAGAACCCCGCTCAGCATCGACATAGGCCAGACCACCCAGACCGCGAGGGCCAGCAGCACCCCGCCAAGGCTGAGCGCATCAAACCGCCCGAACGGCAAAGGCAGCGGGCCCGGCTCGGACGACTGCTTGACCAGCCAGTTGCGGGTAAAGCTGGGGATGATCCGCCCGCCGATCAGCCCGATCAGCATCACCACCATCGCAAATCCAAGGCGGCGCCCATAGTCTGCAGTCCCCGCAACCATCGTCTCAACGTGAAACGTGATGTTGGCCGCCAGATACAGCAGCACGGGGACCACGACCTTCAGATTGCTCCAGTTGCGCTCCGCCACGATCTCGACCGTGACCATCGTCCCGATCGCTGCCATGAAGGCCCAGTCGATCACCATCACCGCGACCGGCCCAAGCCCAAGCGCGCCTGCCACCGCCAACCGCCCGGACAGCCACAGCGCCGTCAGCGCCATCAGAGGCCAGCCGCGTGTCGGCATCCGGCCGGTCCAGTTCGGAATGGCCGTGAACAGAAATCCCGCGATCACCGCAGAGGTACAGCCAAACAGCATTTCGTGGATGTGCCAGTCCAGCGGCGACAGCGGGCCGCCCAGCGCGATCTGCCCCGACCAGATCGCCATCCACAACGGCACGATCAACACCGCAAATATGCCCGCCCCCATAAAAAGCGGGCGAAAGCCATAGCTGAACACGGCGGGGCCACCATAGGGCGCGGGCGTGGGTTTGGTCGTCATCGGGGCCTTTGTCTTTGCGTCACACGCCTGCCAGGCCTGCGTGTGAAAGGGGGCGCTTCACCCGGCAACCGCCGCGCGCAATTCGGCGCGGAACAGCGCTTCGTCCAGCCGGTATTCGGCACAGGCGTCGATAACCGTGTGAAACGGGGCGATCGGGCAGCCAAAGCAGACCATGCGATGCGACAGAAAAACGCTCGCCGCAGCGGGCCAGCGGCAAAACAGCACTGCCAGCGGCAAATCTGGGTCGTCCATCTTTGGGCCGAACATGGTGCCTCCGCTGCGCTTTGCGTGCCGTTCGTAAACCCTGCCCGCACCATCCGTCCGGGTCGTTGTGCTGGAACAACCCCCGCTCGTTCAGCCGTGGGTAGACCCCTGTCATCCGCAACCATCGCCAGGACCGACGCAATGTCAGAGATCCTTACTAAATCACGGGCCAGGAACATTTTTTACGGTGGATCACTGTTTTTCATCGTCGTGTTCGTGGCCATGACCATTCATTCCCACAACTATGTCGTGAAGGTTTCCACCGCCGGAATGCCGCTGTCGCCCGAAGTGCGCTTGGGCAAGCATGTGTGGGAACGCCACAGCTGCATCAACTGCCACACGCTGCATGGGGAGGGTGCGTATTTCGCCCCCGAACTGGGCAATGTGATGACCCGCTGGGGCGTGATGGACGACCCAGAAGCAGCTTTTGAAACGTTGGCCGGCTGGATGGCCGCCCAACCCAGCGGCATCGAGGGGCAGCGCCAGATGCCGCTGTTCAAGATCACCCCAGAAGAAATGCGCGCCTTGGCCGAGTTCCTTCGCTGGGCCGATCAGACAGACACCCAAGGCTGGCCGCCCACGGACGCGGGCTAGGAGAAAGACATGAAATATCAAACGCAAAAAGTGGCTTATGCCTATTTCCTTGTCGCCATGGGGCTGTTCGGCATCCAGGTGCTGGGCGGGCTGTTGGCGGGCTGGATCTATGTTTCGCCCAATACGCTGTCCGAGGTGCTGCCCTTCAACATCATCCGCATGATCGACACCAACGCGCTGATCGTCTGGTTGCTCCTTGGCTTTTTCGGTGCCGCCTATTTCCTTGTGCCAGAGGAATCGGAGCGTGAGATCTGGTCGGTGAAGCTGGCCTATCTTCAGCTGATCATCCTTGTCGTCGGCACCCTTGGCGCGGTCGGCAGCTACCTTGTCGGCATCCACGGCGGCCGCGAGTTTCTGGAGCAACCGCTCTGGGTCAAGTTCGGCATCCTCGTCGCTGCGGTGATCTTCCTTCTGAACATCTCGATGACCGTTCTGGCTGGGCGCAAGACCGCCATTACCGGCGTCTTGTTGACGGGCCTGTGGCTGCTGTCGCTCCTCTGGATCTTTGCTTTCATCAACCCCGACAACCTCAGCCTCGACAAAATGTACTGGTGGTTCGTCGTCCACCTTTGGGTTGAGGGCACGTGGGAGCTGGTGATGGCCGCGATCCTGGCCTTTCTGATGCTGAAGCTGACGGGGGTTGACCGCGAGGTGGTGGAAAAGTGGCTTTATGTCATCGTCGCCACCGCGCTGTTCTCGGGCATCCTTGGCACCGGGCACCACTTCTATTGGATCGGCCTGCCGGAATACTGGCAGTGGACCGGCTCCATCTTCTCGGCCTTCGAGGTGGTGCCGTTCTTTGCGATGATGTCTTTCGCGTTCATCATGGTCTGGAAGGGGCGGCGCAATCACCCCAACAAGGCGGCCCTGCTGTGGGCGCTTGGGTCGGCAACAGTGGCGTTCTTTGGGGCGGGCGTCTGGGGCTTTCTGCACACCTTCCACGGCGTGAACTTCTACACCCACGGCACGCAGATCACCGCCGCGCACGGCCACCTTGCCTTTTACGGCGCCTATGTGGCGATGAACTTGGCCATCATCACCTATGCGATGCCGCTGCTGCGGGGCCGCGCGCCCTATAATCAGGTGCTGAACATGGTGTCGTTCTGGCTGATGACCGGGGGCATGGCGTTCATGACCTTCGTGCTGACCTTTGCCGGCACGATCCAGACCCACATGCAGCGCATTGTCGGAGACTACTACATGGACGTGCAGGACCAGCTTGGCCTGTTCTACATGATGCGGTTTGGCGCGGGGATCGCCGTGGTGCTGGGCGCGATCCTGTTCATCTACTCCCAGGTCGTCGTCCGGCGTGAAGTCATCATGCCCGGCCCCGTCGCACTTCCGGAAGGAGAGGTCCTGTGAACGCCCTCTCCCCCGAGCGCACCGCGCCCTTCTACCGCCCCGTCGCACAGGAAGTGGCCCTGTTCGAGGCCGCCCATGCCAAAGGTCTGCCCCTTCTTCTGAAGGGGCCGACGGGCTGCGGCAAGACGCGGTTCGTGGAACACATGGCCGCCCGGCTGGGCCGTCCGCTCTACACCGTGGCCTGCCATGATGACCTGTCCGCCGCCGATCTGATCGGGCGCTACCTTCTGCGCGGTGGTGCCACCGAATGGGTCGATGGCCCCCTGACCCGCGCCGTGCGGGACGGGGCGATCTGCTACCTCGATGAGGTGATCGAGGCGCGCAAGGACGTAACCGTGGTCCTGCACCCCCTGACCGACAACCGCCGCACCCTGATGATCGACCGCACGGGCGAGGAACTGGTGGCCCCACCGGGCTTCATGCTGGTGGCAAGCTACAACCCCGGCTACCAGAGCATCCTGAAACGGCTGAAGCCATCCACCCGGCAGCGGTTCCTGTCGATCACCTCCGGCTTTCCCGATCCTGCCACCGAAGCCGCCGTTGTGGCGCGCGAAAGCGGGCTGGATGCTGCGCGGGTGGCGCCCCTCGTGCGGCTGGCCGGGCACATCCGCGCGCTGTCGGGGATGGATCTGGAGGAAGGCGTTTCCACCCGCCTGCTGATCTACGCCGCCACCCTGATCGCCGGGGGCATGCCGATCGAACGGGCGTTGCAGGCGGCGGTGATTGAGCCGCTGACCGACGAGCCCGACGTAGCCCAGGCCCTGCGCGATGTCATCGCATCGGTTTACGGCTAGGCCATGGCGCTGCACCCCAAAGACCTGTTGGAGCCGGAGGAAACCGTCGGCAACCTGTGGCACGGGATGGCCCAGCGTCTGGCCCCCGTGGCGGGCTTTGCCGCCCATGCCGTGGCGCTTGAGTCCGTGCGCCCCGGCGTCACGCTCCTTTTCCGCGCGCTTGGCGGCAAGCCGGGGGTCGAGGTGGCGGCCAGCCCCGCCACCGCCTCGCGCCACCGCCGGGGTATTGGGGCCGAATTGGCCGAGGCGCGGGTGCTGGAACATGTCGCCGCGTTTGACGGCGACGCGCTGCGCCTGCCGCCGGTGATCGACGCCTTCCCGGATGCCAGCCTGAACCGCGCGGCCTACCTGTGGCTGGCCGCACTGGCCGCCACCGCCACCCCCTACATGCCCCCCGCCGATCCCATTGCTGCCGATCTCGCTCACCTTGCGGCAATGGAGGCCGCCACCGCCCGCGCCCTCGCGCTTTGCCCCGGCCTTCGTAAGCCCCATGCCGCCCTTTGCGCCCATCTGGCGGGGGCGCTGCGGCTGTATCCCGCCTCTGCCGCCGAACGTCTGGCCGCCGATGGCCTGCGCGCCCTTCTGAACGGCAACGCCTATGCCACGGGCGAGACACCACCCGCCCCTCGCGGCTATGCCCCCCTGCCGCCCCTGCCACTGCACCTGCGGCTGGACCGCCCCGCGCGCAACCCCGGCGCCGCGCCGGGCGAGGACAGCACAACCGCGCCCCCCGGCCTTGCCACCGCCACCCGCAAGCAGGCCAAGCGTGAGGATAACGACCAAGCCAACCGCACCGACAGCTTCATCATGCACCGCTTTGAATCCATCTTCTCCTGGGTGGAAAGCATGGGCCTGAACCGCGCTACCGACGATGACGATCTGGAAAACGCCCAGAAGGCCGCCGAGGATCAGGACCACATCGCCCTGACCAAACACCATAAGCGCGCCGCCACCCGCCTGCGCCTGCACCTGGACCTTGCGCCACAGGACGCCGACCACGAGCGTCTGTCGGATACCTTCACCTATCCCGAATGGAACCACCGCGCCCGCGCCTACATGCCCGACCACACTCGCGTGCTGGAGGCCGAGGCCACCCCAGGCGAACGCTTTGCCTCCGATCCGCGCCTGATGGCCCGCGTCCGCCAGCAGTTTCAGGCCATGCACCCCCGCCGGATCCTGTTGCCCCGTCAGGTGGACGGGGCGGAACTTGACCTTGACGCCCTGATTGCGGCGCAAGTGGCCATCCGCGCCACGGGCCAAGGCAGCGACCGCATCTTTCGCAACCTGCGCAATGTGGAACGCGATCTGTCGGTGGCGATCCTGATGGATTGGTCACGCTCCACCGAATCCATCGTGGGCACCCGCAGCATCATCGACACGATGCGCGAGGCGCTGGCGGCGCTGGCGGGTGGCATCGACGCGGCGGGCGACCGGCTGGCGATCTGGGGGTTTTCGTCACTGCGCCGCGACCGGGTGTTCATGACCCGCTGCAAGAGCTTTGACGGCCGGATGACGCCGGATGTCACCGCCCGCATCGGCGGCCTGATCCCCGGCCACTACACCCGCCTTGGGGCCGCGATCCGCCACGCCACGGCCCAACTTGCAACCGAGCCTTCGGCGCGCAAACTGCTGCTTGTGCTGACCGACGGCAAGCCCAACGACCTTGACCATTACGAGGGCACCCACGGCATCGAGGACAGCCATATGGCCGTGCGCGAGGCCCGCCGCTTGGGCCACGCGGTGCATGGCGTGATCGTCGATGCCGACGGGCAGGACTGGTTCGCCCGCATCTTCGGCCGCGCCCGGTTCACCCTGCTGCCCGACCCCGCCCGCCTTGGCCGTGCCCTGCCCGATATCTACCGATCCCTGACCCTGGAGAGCTGACATGCGCCTGCCCTTGATCTTTCTCGCCATCCTGACACCAGCCCTTGCCGCCGCCGAAACCTTTCAACGCCCGATCCCGCAACCACAGACCGCGCAGGCCGAAGTCAGCTACCTGATTGCAGCTTTGTTCCTGCTGGCGGCGCTGGTCGCGGTGCAATGGCTGGTCAGCCGCAGATGACCCCGCACGCCGGCTTGGGGCGTCTGTTCCTGTACCTCTATCCGTTCGGCGCAGGGGCGATGGCGGTCAATGTGTTCTTCGCCTCCCTGATCTGGTCGTGGATCGGCTGGCCGGTGCTGACGCCAGTGCAATCGGTGCTGGGGGGCGCGGTGCTGGGCGTGCCTGCCACATGGGCCTTTGCCCGCCCTATCAGACACCTGATGGAACAGGCCGACCCATGATCCTTTCGGGTTGGACAGAATTCGCGCTGGCGCTGGTTGTGTTCGTGGCGTCCCATTTCCTGCCCAGAGTTGGCGGCCTGCGCGAAACCCTGATCGGCAAGATCGGTCGCCGCCCGTATTTTGCGTGCTATGGCATCGTATCATTGGTTGTGCTGTTTTGGCTGATCGGGTCCGCAAGCCGGGCACCCTATACGGAGCTTTGGGCCGCGTCCGAATGGACCCGCAATGTGCCCGCTGTCGTGATGCCCTTTGCGATGGTCCTGGCCGTGATCGGTGTTGGAACCCGTTGGCCCTTTACCCTTGGCAGCAAGGAGGCCAAGGCGTTCGACCCGGCAAACCCCGGTCTGGCCGCGCTGAACCGGCATCCGTTGCTCTGGGCCTTGGCGCTTTGGTCGGCGGCACATCTGCCGCCAAACGGCGACCTTGCGCATGTAGCTCTGTTTGGCGGATTTGCCGTGATGAGCCTTGCCGCAATGCCGATGTTTGACCGCAGAGCAAAGGCCGCGCTTGCCAGGGACGACACTGCCCGAACGTTTCGAGCGGCGCCTTTGCTGTCATTGCAGGCACTGTTTGACCCAAAATGGCTGATCGAAAACCGTCGTGATTTGGCTTGGCGTCTGGTTATTGCGGCGGTGCTATGGGCTGTGGCGTTTGGTCTGCACAGCACAGTGATCGGTGTGTCCCCAAGCCCGTAAAGGTCAGACATGGCCCGATCCACTGCTTGCCAACGCCAGCGGTCGCCCATCCTCGCGCCACTCCGGAAATCCGCCTTCCAACCGCCGCGCGTTCAACCCGCGCTTTCGCAGCATTGTGACTGCCTGGTACGCATAGACACAGTAGGGACCGCGACAATAAGCGACAATCGCGGAGTTGGTGTCGAGCGTCAGCGCGATGCCGTCAAGGTCGGCGAGCGAGACATTCTGCGCACCGGGAATGTGGCCCATCGCAAACTCATCAGGCGGCCTGACATCAAAGAGCGTGACGGACCCTTTCACCAAACGTGCAGCCAGCTCTGCGCGGGTGACGGGTTCGGGGGCATCGACGCCATCCGACAGTCCGCGCAGGATGCGCTCGACCTGTGCCAGATTGCTTGCCGCCACCACACCGATCATGTCCATCAGAGCAAGGGTCTTTCCGTCACTCAGCCGGTAGAAAACCGACTTGCCCTCGCGGCGGCTGGTGACCAGCCCGGCGCGGCGCAGTTGCTGAAGATGTTGCGAGGCATTGGCAATCGTGAGGCCGGTCTTGTCGGCCAGCGCTTCCACCCCACGCTCCCCCTGCGCGATCTGTTCCAGCAGTGACAGCCGCGCAGGCGCCGAAAGCGCGCGGGCGACCAGTGCGTACTCCTCCATAAGGGCGGCCTTGGGGCTGATTGACATGGGGATGTTCCAGATACTACATCATTCAAGAGATCACTTGATTATCTGTGAGTCCCGCAGCCCCTGCAAGCCAGAAGGCACAGCCCATGACCAAGACACTCCTCGCACACGAACCGATGCTGCGCCTTGCCGTATTTCTGGGCGTGCTGGTGGCGATGGCTGGCTGGGAACTTGCCGCACCTCGCAGGCGGCAGGACATTCCGCGCGTCCTGCGCTGGACCAACAACCTCGCTCTGGTCGTGGTCGATACCGTTATCCTGCGGCTGACGTTTCCGATCCTTGCGGTTGGTCTCGCGCTAATGGCCGAGGCCCGCGGCTGGGGGCTGTTCAATGTGCTGGACCTGCCGCCGTGGCTGGCTTTCCTGCTGTCGATCCTGCTGCTCGATCTGGCTATCTATCTGCAGCATGTACTGTTTCACGCGGTGCCGGGTCTGTGGCGGCTGCACCGGATGCACCACGCCGATCTGGAATTCGACGTGACCACCGGACTGCGGTTTCACCCGGTTGAGATCGTGCTGTCGATGGTGATCAAGCTCGCGGTGGTGGCGGCCCTTGGTGCCCCCGCCGTAGCGGTTCTGCTGTTCGAGGTGCTGTTGAATGCGACCGCGCTGTTCAACCACGCCAATATCCGCCTGCCTGCCGGGTTGGACCGGGTGCTGCGGTGGGTTCTGGTGACGCCTGACATGCACCGCGTGCACCATTCGGTCATTCCGGCCGAGACCAACAGTAATTTTGGCTTCAACCTGCCGTGGTGGGACCGCCTTCTGGGCACCTACCGGGCACAGCCGAAGGCAGGCCACGACGGCATGACCATCGGCATCGAACAGTTCCGCACCCCTCGCGATTTGTGGCTGGACCGGATGCTGCTGCAGCCCTTGCGCGGCCCGGCCAGTGGTGGGGCCTTGGACCGCTCGGAAACCGGGGAATAACTGCGTTTTCTTTCTCGCATCCGCGAGAACCGGGCGCAGCCTATGCATCAACTGTTTCAGGTGATGCTGGTGGGCTTTGCCAACGGCATGATGCGCTCGGTGATCTCGGTGCTGGCATAAACCGAAATAGGCGCCCTAGTTGTGGACCCTCAAAAGGTTGTCCATCGGTTGTCCGAGGCGACTGATTGGCGGCTTTGAGTTTAGGCTGCCGTGCGGGCGGTGCCAATTGTACATGTGGGTCCATTCGGGCAGGTGGTCTTTGCGTTGGTCCGAGGTGGTGTAGGCGCGGGCATAAGCCCATTCGCGCAGGGCGGTCTGGATGAACCTTTCGGCTTTGCCGTTGGTTTTTGGGGTGTAGGTGTCGCGTCCCGCATGATTGCGCGGTGATTTGACGAAGAGATGCGGGTGGGATTTGTGCCAATCCTTCATGGCCTGCATTGGCGTTCGGCTCCTCAGCGCTGATTGCGGCAACTGCGTG
>Ga0105047_10013205_pt1 | contig 13225 bp, 10 predicted proteins | sample MAT04_FD_78384 | JGI IMG/M metagenome (GOLD analysis project Ga0105047, IMG submission 78384) | Freshwater microbial communities from Lake Fryxell liftoff mats and glacier meltwater in Antarctica - MAT-04 (megahit assembly) | ecosystem: Environmental > Aquatic > Freshwater > Ice > Liftoff... | reverse complement strand
TGGAAATCAAATTTCGGCCTTGGGTGAATTCGACGATAAGATCGAAGCGTTCACGATCAACCAACCGCTTGGGTTTTATGAAAACTATCGCCACGGTGTCGGTTGGAAAAAGCCGCTGACCCTTGGCGGCACAGGCTATCTCGGTTACCAACTTGGCGACGGATCGTTTGAGCCATGGTTTGGGGAACGCGAAACGAACGAAGGTGGCGAGTTTAAAGCTGGCTTTGACATTCCGCTGTTTCAGAACCGTGCGATCGATCCACGACGTACCGCCGTTCGTCTCGCGTCGCTTGACGTCCAGCGTGCGAACCCTGAACTGTTTCAACAAGTTCTGATGACGCAGTTCGAAGCGACAGACGCATACTGGACGTGGGTGGCTGCTTCGAAGCAATATGCGATTGCGATGGAGTTGATGCGGCTTGCCGAAGTACGCGTTGATCAGATTGAAAAGCAAATCCAGGCAGGTGATCTTGCCAGGATTGTTGGGATCGACAATCGGCGTTTGCTTGCTTTACGCCGAGAAAAGTTAATCGAAGCCAAGCAAAAGCATGACTCCTCGGCAATCAAGCTGTCGTTGTACTATCGCGACTCGCTCGGGCGACCACTGCTGCTAACACTTGATTCCCAGCCAAAGGATTTTCCGCCGCTACCCGCTGCATCGATCGACGTCGGCGTAGAGATCGTACGAGCGCTGACGAATCGTCCTGAGTTAGAGATTCTCGGTGTCATTGAAGAACAGATTCGTGCTGAGTTGCGATTGGCAATCAATCAGCGGATGCCAGAAGTCTCTTTCGGGACCGAAATCTCGCAAGATGTGGGTGGCTTGGCCAGCAGCAGAGGTGACAAGCAGCCGTTCAAACTGGAAGCCGGATTGATTGGCTCGGTACCTGTCCAAAGACGTAAAGCGATTGGCAAGGCCCAATCCCTTCGCGCCAAGCTGGGACAGATCGATGCGAAGCGTCAACTGACTTCCGACAAGATTTCCAACGAAGTCCGTCAAGCGATGACAATCTATGACGCGGCGCATCTGAGGCTCGAACAATCTCAAATAACCAAGGACCTAGCCAGCCAAACATTGGCGGCTGGTGAGACTTCATTCGCTGCTGGCGACATCGACATCTTGTTATTGAACATTTATGAACAAGCGTTCGCCGACGCCGGCATTCAGGTCATCAACGCCCAGGCAGACGTCTTCACCGCCGAGGCGATGCTGATCATCGCTACTGGACGCTCGCTGCTGCAGAACGACTTTAGCGTCCAATCGCAAGACACCGCCGAAACAATCGGCGACGAAGTCTTGCAGACGGAACCAGCAGCGGACGCACCAAATTAGCTAGAAACGACAAGTTTGTGGCAGGAAAACGGCTGCGAGCAGGATCAACAATTGACCTGGACGTCAGCCCGGTCTAGCATCGAAGTATTGGCTGGGATTTTGGCCTGATGATCCGCCAGAACTTTCTTGTCGACTTACTTCACCGCAACAAACTAGCTGTCACTTCAATGAAAAAATTGACTCGTTCTTGTCTGCCGATCGATGCGGAAACCTGGTCTGCGATTAAGAAGGTTTTTGTTGTTTGTTTGATTGCCAGTTTTTTGGCCGTCACCACGACCGTTTCGACGACGGCAGTGGCCCAAATCCCAACGCGTCCAGAGGCCCCAACGGCTCAGCCACCTGCCGTGAAGCCCAATGCGGTGAAGCCCGCTGCGCCTGGGACACCGGCTCCAGCGGCCCCGGCTCAAACGGCTCCGGCACCCAAGCCTCCTACGCCACCGGCTGCTACGCTCGGTGCGGGAGCGAAGGCCAAACCGGCGATGCAGACGCTTGAATTGATGACGAAAGACGGCGTCAAGCTGCGAGCTTTCTACTTTCCTTCCGACAAAGGCAAGGAAGCGGTGCCGGTGATCGTCGTGCATGAGTGGGAGGGGCAAGCGAGTCCTTATCTTGCGCTTGTAAAATCGCTCAATAATGCCGGCTGCGCCGTGATCGTTCCCGAACTACGCGGCCATGGCGGCAGTCGCGAAAATGGTCCCGCTGGAAAACCGTTTGATATCGCAAGGATGGGCAAGGTAGACGTTGCCAATATCATCGGCGGGGACATGGAAGCGGTCAAAAGTCACTTGCGCCGCGAGAACGACGAAGGGAAACTAAACCTCAACGCGCTCGTGTTGATCGGCGTCCGCCAAGGTGCAGTGATTGCGGCGCACTGGGCCGTCGGAGATCTGAACTTTCCCAGCATAGGGAAACTGAAGCAGGGCCAAGACGTCAAAGCACTCGTGCTGATTTCTCCAGAAAAGACACTCAAAGGCTATTCGCTAGATGAAACGCTTCGCGATCGACTGCTCTGGCAACTGCCATTCCTAGTCATCGTTGGCCAAACCAGCCCTCAGTTCCCGGATACAGATCGTTTTTACAAGCGACTCGATTCGATGAAAAAGAAAGCCACTAAAGGATCGGCTGTGAATTTGGAATTGGACGCGGTCGCGACCTCATTAAGTGGTCACGCACTCGTCACCGAATCCCCCGGCGTTATCGACAAAGTCACCGGATTTTTAAAAACGCAGCTCATTGACCGTTCAGCCAAGATTCCCTGGGTCGATCGCGAATAGCTCAGTAGATTCAACCTATGCAGGAGTTAGCCGATAAGTTCTTGTAAGGATCCGATAGCAGTCGCGTCAGCACTGCGTCGAGAGAATGTTGTGGCGAAGTAGTGTTCGTTAAACTCAGTGTTAGCGATCAACAACAAAACGGAGACGGTTCCCGGTCTGGTTATTTTGAGCGGGAGTTCAAGGTGCCGATGAGGCTTGGCCAGCCACGTTCTTTGGTTTTACGCGTACAGCGCGCTTAGATGGTGCTGGACGGAGTCGATTGGAACTGCCAGCAACCGAACTATCCCTTAAAATATCGGTTTGACTAGCCTTCGGGCAATGCCTCACCGTCACAGATTCAGAAATCCGCTGATTGAACTCGCTCGAAGCGATGCTCGCCTTGTCGTTCGGTGCCAGGGCCGTCCGGCGCTAAAGCGCAGGCGGCGTCTGGCGGAAACAACGGTCCCACTTGCAAATCAATGGATCGCGTTCACGTGATTGCAACTCCTTGCGAACGTGGTCGATCCGTTCAAACATCACCACCCGGGGGCTGATCGTAAACACGCCAAACAACCGGCAGCGGAAACAGACGGTCGTTCCTTGTTTCCAACGTTGCGGAATAGCCTTCGGTGAAATCGGTGTAAAGGCGATGATGGGCGATGTAATTTCAATCAGCAGCGCTGACTTTTGCACTTCGCTCCAAACCAAATCGGCAGAGCATGGCAACAAATATCCTAATGTTCTCCCGTTCGGTCCGGTTGCACTCTCGAAACTTTGCCACGTCGTTTCAAGTAAATGTGGATGCTCGAAGTGGTCGTGGATCTAAAGTGCAGAGGGCACGATTTCGCCGAACAGTCCTGAAGCGACTGTCGCTCAAGCGGAGCGAGTGGCAACTTGGATGAGCTGCCAGATTGAGCGGAGCATTTCTCGCGTTGTCAGCTTGCTGGTTCCGCGTACTCGATCAACAAACTTAATTGGAACTTCCACCATCTGTGATTTGTTTCGCTTCAGCCGGACGAGCAGCTCTTCTAGGATCGCGTAGCCTTCACTTTTGAGCGTCGATGGGTCAATTGATTTCAGTGCCGAGACGCGGTAGCAACGCATCGAGCCGCTGCAATCGGAAACCGGTAAACCGAGCACCTTGGTGGCGAACAGATTGACCAGTCGGCTCATGATCCGACGTCTCAACGGCCAACCGTGAATTGCACCGTGGAGCACGTAACGTGACCCAACGACAACATCGATTTCGGGCCGCTGAATCGCCAGCAAGAGCATCGCTGGCAGGACGTCTGGGTCGTGACTTAGGTCGCCGTCCAGGTTCATCACAAACTCATACTGTTGATCGACAGCGTACTGAAGTGCCGTGCGAGTTGCCCCGCCAAGGCCGCGCTGGTCAACGCGAACGACAAGCCGCAGCCGTGGTTCTGCTGCCATTGCGTCACGAACCCAATCGCAAGTCCCGTCAGGGGAATGGTCATCAATGACCAGTAGATGGCAATCTGGCACTGCGGCGAAGATGCGCTGCGTCAACTCTGCGATGTTAGCGATTTCGTTGTAAGTGCAGACCGCAACGAGCACGTTCGGATGAGGGCTATCGAGCGGCATCGGGGGGTAAGGGTTTGCGTTATATGTTTGAAAAGGGGTCTGACCCTCTCCGGCAAGACGTAAAACATGACGAAAAACTGACTTGCATCCAAAGGGTCAGTCCCCTGTTCAAACAAAGACTCGTTCCGTCGTTACGCGGCCAGTTCAATCGACTTGGCGTAAGACGGCAGTTCATCTTTTGGCCCGGCGAGCCCGATCACAATCTCGCTGGTCGGGTGATTGGTACGGGACAAGGCCAATGTGGATCCCGCCGTCGCGGTTCCCAGCAGCTTTTTGTTCAATCGCTGCACATGGCTTCGTCGACGAATAATGCCTAACATGCCCGACAATCGATGGCCTGGCAAGATGTCCAAGCGGATGCTGCAGCCGCTGCGAGAATGAACTGCCCGACAGAGTGCCAAATAAAACTCATCCATCAAAATGATCGAGCGTGCACAAACGATGACGGGGGTGGTGCCACGCTTACCGCAGGCAAAAATGACTTTTGCTAATTCTGCCAGCGCAGCCTCACCGTCGGCGGCGTCTTGAGCTGGTGCCGGATACGAGTTTGCCCCCGGGTGCGCGTCTGTGACTGGCTTTGCATTGTTGTTCATCATCACAGTCGACTATTGGCCTGTCCGTAAACGCGAGAACAAGTTTTGGTAGTGCTGCTCCACCGGTGCGGTGGGCTTGCGCATCGCACCGCTTCCAATCGCGCTCGAAGAAGGCCGATCCACCATGATGGTAACTTCGTCTTCGATAACAAGCATGTCGCGATCATCCATCGCAGGCTCAAGCGGTTCATCGTCATGCCAAACAACCGCCATCTGGCTTGGCACATCGACGGAGTCGATTGGCAATGTGTCATCGGCGTCGGCGTTAACAAAGGAAACGGGCTCCCACGAAGCCGCCGCGCGAGACGGCGACCGAGAATCGCTGGCTGTCATTGCGCTGCGCGACATCTGCAAAATTTCGCCGTGCAACGAAATCTCCTCCGCCGCAGGATCAAGTGATTTGACCTTGAATGATGGCGAAGTTTTGTTGGGCTTGGTCATCGCGTCGGCCAATGAGATATCGACAAGCATCTCGTCGCTGAAGTCGATCCCGAACAACTCGTCTCGCTGCGCTTTTCGATCCGCCTTTTTCGCGGTAGGAACAATCGTCGTGTTGGTCGTTTTTAGCTGCAGCACAATCGGTGCAGGGCGTTGTTCTATCGCTGGTCTCGCTGGCGGACTGTTTTGATAATGAGATTGCGATTGCGATGCTGGTGCCTGCCCGGTTGCGGAATCCGATAAGCAGACGATTGACTTCGACGCCAGAATCGACTCGAAATCAACGTAGTTCGCGGGGCTCGATTGAGTACACGAATCAAACTCAAAGGAGCTCATTTCGCGAGATATTTCGTGCGGCATTTCGCGACTTGGTTCAATCGTCGATTTGTAAGACGTTGCCATGGGTGTCGCAAAACGTGATGCTTCGGTCGGCACTGAACGGTTGAGGATTGGCGGTGAGCTTTCATCATCCAATTCACCGAACTCAATGCTAGATTGGTGAGGTTTCAATCGCGGCTCAATCACGGGGCTAGGCAGTTGCTGCAAATCGGCCCAAGCATGTTGTACGCAAGACTCATCAATGGTGCGTTTGCGTTGTTGGGACGCGAAGTCAAGCGACTGGTTCATCAATTGATTGATCAATCGCGGTACACCTCCGCAAGCATGATGGACCGACGCGATCGCATCGTCATCGATTTTCAGCCCGGTTACCGTAAGCATCGATCGGATGTATTGGCACGTCTCGGCTTGATTCATTGGGTGCAGATAGCAACGTGCGATGATCCGTTGCGAAAGCGATTCCATTTGAGGATCGGCCAGCGGATCTTCCAGCTTGGGGCCACCGACCAAAATCGTTTGCACGAGTTGCCGACCTTCGCGAATGAGATTGGTCAACATCCGAATCTCTTCGAGCAATTCGATCGAGAGTAACTGTGCCTCATCAATGATCAGCAGCAGCGAGCGTCCGGCCTGCGGACCTTGGGTTAAGCAGTCGACCAGCAGCATCTCCATGGCGTGTTCGTCAAGTCCTCGGTGAGCTTGGCCGAGGCTCGATATCACCTGTTGGAGCATCCCCACGCGGCTTGTCACACGGATATCACCGAGCATCACGGTGAGGTGTGACGAACGAAATTGAGCAGCGATGCGTTGGCAAAGCAGTGTCTTTCCGGTCCCAGGTGGCCCAACGACGATTCCTAAGCCCTCACCGCGCTCGATCATCCGACAAATCCGGCCACGAGCGTCTTCGATGGAGCCGATGGCTAGGTAACGTTCATAAACCGGAACGCTCGAAAATGGTCGGTCGATGCCGGCAGAAATTGGCATTTTCATAGGATTTTTGGAAGGTGGAGAGCGATATGCAGTGATTCCAGGCGTTTTCTATAACGTGCAAGAAAACGAACTGTATGGCTCATCGGCACAATCGCCACATCCGCTACAACCTAACTTCCAGCTATCCGGCATGGTCCGACCGAGACAAGCTCCGCCCGTGGCCGACGTCATTTCTTCTTCGCCATCTGGTTGTGATCGTGGCCCAACGGGGACAAGCCCCGCTCGCGGCGAGATTATGGGATTAAATCTGCGCAAAGACTTTTTGCCCACAACCCCAAATTTTTAACAGCCCAGCCTAACGGTGGCGGTTGCGTCACTTGACCGCTAGCATTCGCTCCAACGCGACTAAGCTCCAGCGAGTGACTTCGGGGTCGACTTCGATCACGTTAACCGGATGCCCCGCCTGGAGATTTTCCAGGCTCCAACAGAGATGTGGCAAATCGATCCGGTACATCGTTGCGCACATGCATACCACGGGGCTGAGGAAGTAGATCTCTTGTTCGGGATGTTCGGCTTTGAGACGATTGACAAGGTGCAGCTCCGTGCCGATCGCCCACTTCGATCCCGCCGGGCTGTCGCGAACGGTTTGAATGATCTTTCCCGTGCTGCCGGACACATCAGCAATATCGTTCACTTCGCGAGGGCATTCGGGGTGCACGAGGATCTTGATGCCAGGATGCTTGGCGCGAAGCTGTGCAACGTGTTCGGGGCGGAACATTTGATGGACGCTGCAGTGGCCTTTCCACAAGATCACACGGCTTTGCTTGATTGCGGCTTCGGTGTTGCCGCCAAGCTCCAGTTGGTACGGATCCCAAACCGGCATCTGAGCGGAGTCAATATTCATCTTGAGTGCGGTATTGCGACCGAGGTGTTGATCGGGAAAAAAGAAAACTCGTTCGCCACGTTCGAACGCCCACTCCAAAACCGCGCGAGCATTGCTGCTGGTGCAAACGATCCCGCCGTGGCTTCCGCAGAAAGCTTTGAGGCTGGCGGCGCTGTTGATGTACGTAACGGGGATGACTCGTTCGGTATCGATCACTTCCGCCATATCGGCCCAAGCGGCTTCGACTTGGTTGATCGCGGCCATGTCTGCCATCGAACATCCCGCCGCCAGATCAGGCAGCACGACGGTGACCCGGCCGCCGGCGCGTTCTGCCAGCTTGTCCGGGCGATTGGCGAGAATGTCTGCGGTCTCGGCCATGAAGTGAACACCGCAGAAGATGATCGCTTCGCACGTTTCGCTGTCCGCTGCCATTCGGCTGAGCTGGTAGCTGTCCCCGCGGAGGTCGCAATGGGCGATCACTTCGTCTTGTTGGTAGTGGTGTCCGAGAATCATCAAACGGTTGCCCATTTCGCGTCGAACGGACTCGATTCGATTCTGGAGATCGTGAGAAGGGGCAGTCTTGTAGGGAGCGAGAGGAAAAATTCCTTCGCTGGCAACTGTGGTTGAGGTCATGGTTACACCAAAAGTTCGTATTCGTGTCGATACTGAATGATAACAGCGGTGAGCAGTGGCAGCCTATCCGTACGGGCGATTGTGCGCGGGAGATTGTCTGGGCAATTGTGCGAGTGATTGTGCGCGTGATTGTGCGCTGGCGGCTGATTTACGGTATACTGCCGTTATTGTTGCATGGAATTCATTCGAGTGCGTGAGCCTACCTATGCCCGTCGAGATGCAGTTGGCTCGGATAATAATTTCCGAGATTAGCGACAGCCAAGTCATTTACCTGAAAGAAGTTGACGGAGATCGCCAATTTCCGATCCTGATCGGGATTTTTGAGGCAACGACGATCGACCGGCGTGTCAAAGACTCCGCTCAACCACCCCGTCCGTTGACGCACGATTTGATCGTCAAGGTTGCCGAAGCTCTCGGTGCCGAAGTCGATAGCGTCGTGATCCATGAATTGTCCGCACATACTTACTATGCGTCGTTGCGGCTTCGCAAGAACGGTGAATTGATCGAAATCGATTCTCGCCCCAGCGATGCGATTGCGGTCGCTGTCACCTTCAGCCCACCGCTGCCAATTTTTGTTAGCGAGCAAGTTTTGGCTGAAGCTACTTCTTCTCAATAGCGGTCAAGCCCGTTTCTTTTCCGATGATCGTCACCTTCGATGCGCTTGCCGCGCGGCAGTGGACAGAGCGAGTGGGTTCCACACGTCGAATCGCGTTCGTTCCCACCATGGGGGCGCTCCATGAAGGACACCTCAGTCTCGTTCGTCGGGCGCGAGAGCTTGCTGACGACGTTGTCGTATCCGTTTTCGTGAATCCAACGCAGTTCGCACCGACAGAAGACCTCGCGCGCTATCCCAAGCCGATTGAAGCTGATCTCGCCGCGCTTCGGCAAGAAGGCGTCGCGATGGTTTTCAACCCCAGCGCCGAGACGATTTACCCCAGCGGCTTCAGCACCTATGTTGAGCCTCCCAAAGTCGCCGCGCCGCTGGATGGAGTCATTCGGCCAGGACATTTTCGCGGAGTTTGCACCGTCGTACTAAAGTTGTTTCAGATTGTTCCAGCATCGATCGCAGTCTTTGGCCAAAAGGACTTTCAACAATCGTTGGTGGTTAAGGCGATGGTGAGAGATCTGAACATTCCGATCTCGATCGTGATCGCTGAAACCGTTCGCGAAACGGACGGGTTGGCGATGAGTTCACGCAATCGCTATTTGTCCGCAGCTGAGCGAGCCAGAGCGCTGTGTCTTTCACGATCGCTTCGCGAGGCGCGAGTAAGTTTTGACTCTGGTGAACGCAGTGTTGCGGCGATCGAAGCGGCGATGTTGCATGAACTGCGAATTGGCGAAGCTGATGGCGTGGATAGCGTTGACTATGCTGTCGTTGCGGATGGTGAAAGCCTGGAACGGTTGGAGGAGATCGGCGATTCTGCCGTCGCATTGGTTGCGGCGCGGATTGGTACGACGCGGTTGATTGACAATGTGATACTTTGTGGCGATTGTTAATTGTCGTCCTTCGCTCCGCGAAGGGGACGCTACCTTCGCGGAGCGAAGGACGACGATAGACGACGATAGACGATAAAGGTGCATCCGATGAAATTTTCAACCAACCTGAATTGTGGAAACTGCGTTGCTGCCGTTGCTCCTGCGCTGGACGGTGACACGCGAGTCGTGCGCTGGTCAGTCGATACTAACGATCCCAAAAAAATCTTGACCGTCGAAGGCGAACAACTCAGTGAAGCCTGGGTTCGGTCGACGATCGCTGACGCGGGGTTTCGCGTGATTGCCAGGATCGATCTTGTCCCGCTGGATTCGTCGCTGCCCGTGATGGCTGGCGCTGGCTCGCTGCCCTTGAAAGAACAGGTAGCGACTGCAACCGCAGCTTCCTTTTCGCTTGCGCGGTACAAGCCGCTGTTGCTGATTGTGGGCTATCTTCTTGCGGCCGTTGCGATCGTCGAATGGCAACAGGACGGCTTTGACGGTGAGCGAGCGATGAGTCACTTTATGGGAGGATTTTTCCTTGTTTTTTCATTTTTCAAACTCCTCGATCTCAGCGGCTTTGCCAGTGCGTTTGCGATGTACGATATCGTCGCTCGCAGAATCTGGTTGTATGCGTGGCTGTATCCGTTTATCGAAATCTTGCTCGGCGTCGCGTATCTGGCAAGAAAAACGCCTGCGGTGGTTCACTGGGCGACGCTCGCAATCATGCTGGTTGGCTGCATTGGCGTTGTTTCCGTGCTGCGGCGTGGCGCAACGATTCGGTGTGCTTGCCTTGGGACGGTGTTTAACTTGCCCATGTCGGTCGTTACGGTCGTGGAGAACGGCTTGATGGCGTTGATGGCAGCGGCAATGTTAGTTCGTGCGCATGGTTGAAAAATATTGAGAATTCAAATCGCTAAGTTGTCCCCCCTCTCACCCTTGATGGCAGCGACGCTAAGATTCTCGCCTTCACCAGTAACACGTTGGATCGGCAGCGTTGGTAAGGATTTGAGCGTTTCATGAAGAAGCCGGCCAAAAGCCGTCGTTTGCAATTGCCTCGCGGCGCGTCAGCAGCGAGATGGGATACGTCGTTTGCTGGCAACGTAGGTTTGTGGCGAAAGGTGTCACCGCCGCAGTTGTTTGTCGGCTCGTTCGCGCTTTTGATACTGCTCGGAACCCTCGGGCTGATGTTGCTCCCTGGCGTGAATGCCAAGGAGCCGATGGTGTGGAGCGATTGTCTCTTTACGGCAACCAGTGCCGTTTGCGTAACGGGCTTAACGGTCGCTGATACGGCGACTCAGTTCACCACTCGGGGCCAACTTTTCATCCTGATACTGATTCAACTAGGTGGGCTCGGAATACTTGCCTTTACCAGCCTTGTAATTCAAGTGCTTGGATTTCGCTTGTCGCTTCGTGCCGAGTCCTTAACGCATGAGGCACGAAAAGGTGGTCCCAACGTCGACCTCAAACGCCTGACGATGGACATTGTGATTTTCACATTCGTGATTGAGGCCGTGGGTGCGTTGGCGCTGTGGATCGTTTGGGGGCCAAGATTGGGATGGTCTGAAGCCGTTTGGCCGGCCATATTCCACTCGATCAGTGGATTCTGCAATGCGGGCTTCTCTACCAACAGTGATAATCTGATGGGCCTGCGGGAATCTTCGGCATCGCTGCTGATCATTGCGGGCTTGATCATTGCCGGAGGTATCGGCTTCGTCGCGATGGAGGAATCGTGGTCGTATTTTGCTAGGCGCAAAAAGTCGGGATCGCGTCGTCTGTCCGTCCACACGCGTTTGGTCTTGGCTTCGACGATTATATTAATTGTTCTCCCCTGGCCAATGTTTGCGTTCTTCGAATGGTTTGGGACGCTCGAAGGTTTGTCGATGGGCGACAAAATTATCAATTCACTTTTCTTAAGCGTGACGCCTCGAACCGCAGGGTATAACTCGATTGACTACTCCGTTGCTTCGGATAGTACGAACTTTCTAACGATCATCTTGATGGCGATCGGTGGTTCGCCAGGTTCGACCGCTGGCGGCATGAAAACCACCACATTTGCGCTGATTATATTGTTGGCGTGGTCACGGATGCGAGGTGATGAAACCACTGTGTTTGCCACCCGGTCCATTCCCAGCGATACGATTCAGCGATCGATTGGACTGGCAGTCGTAGCGACGACGGTCATGGTGCTGGGCGTGTTTGCGCTTGCAATCACGGAGCATGTGCCTGAATCACGCGGCAATTTTTTGTCGCGAATGTTCGAAGCCGTCAGCGCCTTCAATACCGTTGGCTTGTCGATGAATTTGACTCCCAATCTAACGCTTTCGGGCCGCTTCGTTACGATCTTGCTAATGTTTCTCGGCCGCGTTGGCCCGTTAACTCTGACAGCGGCGCTGGTGATCGGACGAGCGAAGCGCGCGCACTTTCGATACGCTTATGAAGATGTGGTTGTGGGCTAAGAGCGTGTTTTTAGCAAGCCATTCACAAAAAGGAACTCAGTAGTGAAACGATTTGTCGTGATCGGATTAGGGAACTTCGGTTCTAGCGTCGCCGAGGCCCTGAGCGCCAAAGGACATGAAGTGGTCGCCATCGATATGGATGGAGATGCCATTGATCGAATTGCGCCGATGGTTAGTAAAGCCGTCGTTGGCAACGGTACGGACTTAACGACACTGGAAAGAATTGGAATCAAAGACGCGAACGCAGGCGTGATTTCAACGGGTGACGATATTACCGCCAGTATCTTAGCCACAATGGCGCTGCATGATCTGCAAGTTCCTGATGTGTACGTCAAAGTCATCTCACGAGATCACGCACGTGTGATGGAGCGGATCGGGGTCACTGAAACAATTTTCCCCGAGCGCGATAGCGCCATTAGTCTAGGAACACGCATTTGTGGTACGGCGCTGCTGAATTACGTTCGCCTTGGCACTGGATTCAGCGTTCAAGAAATGGCCGTGCCCGACCAATGGAGCGGTAAGACACTGCGCGATTTAAAGCTTCGCCAGAACTACGACATCACGGTTGTCGCGCTGCATGACGTCTTGACTGATCGCATCACACCATCGCCCGATCCAGACGCAAAGCTGAAGGATAGCGATACGTTGATGGTCGCTGGCAGCGACGAGTCGCTCGCTCGCGCTGCTGAGTTGAAGTAGGGTAAGGTGGTGAGCAACCGGAGACGAAAGGACAGTCTATAACTGTATTGTGAACGCGATTCTCGGCCAAACCTGTCGGGAGACGGCTCTAGAAGTTGGCGAATCACTGATTCCACATTGTCGGCCCGCAAGAGCGGCCAATCAATGAAATCGACGATTGCTGAAATCAAACGCGTGACTGTTGGCTGGTTCGCGTATTTTTATCACTGTACGTGGAACATCTTTGGCAAGTACGACGGGATGGTTCGCCAGCGACCTCGTCGGTAGCTTCTGAAACGTGTCATCGACGAATCCGGAGCGTTTATGCCGCAAGCATCGCTGGCCCAATGCCTACTTCAGCGAGTATGGTTACAAAAGGCTGCGGGTAGCCCACTCTGCTTACGTTGAATCCCTCGAAGGAGCCGACTAACTGGAGAGCAGCATGCGGGAAAATCGCACGCACGGTTCGGAGGGAGGGGAGTCCGGCTCAACCGGATTTCCCTACCCCTATCACTGAGAGGTCAACCCCCGTCGATGCGTGCGCAGCGGTGATTGGCTATGATGGTTGGACCATATTCCAGCCGGGACTCTTCAAGCCGATCCTCTCACTT
>Ga0105047_10013204_pt1 | contig 13225 bp, 4 predicted proteins | sample MAT04_FD_78384 | JGI IMG/M metagenome (GOLD analysis project Ga0105047, IMG submission 78384) | Freshwater microbial communities from Lake Fryxell liftoff mats and glacier meltwater in Antarctica - MAT-04 (megahit assembly) | ecosystem: Environmental > Aquatic > Freshwater > Ice > Liftoff... | reverse complement strand
GCGAACAGTGAAAAACCCGTGGGACCAGCTGGTCGATGCCGCCGGCCGCGTGCCTCTCGGCGGTCGCCGCCCCGAACTCCGCCCGGCGCTCTGCCGGCAGGCCGCATGGCTGGCTGCCGACCGCGTTGGTCACGCCGAGGGACCGTTGCCGGCGTTCGACCCGATCCACGTGCGCGGACGCATCCGCTGGGAACTCCTCACAGACACCCGCCGCGCCGCCCAGCAACTCGTCCAGGCGTTCTCTCAAATCGTGGAGGTGAACCTGTCGGCATCCCCTTTGCCGCGCATGGCGATCGCCGATGACCGCACCGTCGCGCCGGGTCGCCGCAACTACCTGGCACCCGCCGACGTCGCCGCACTGCCGATGGGCGTGTGGGTCGAAGCCGGGCCGTACACCGCGATCGAATGGGCGGCCCGCGGGATGCCAAACGCGGTAGGCCGCGCCGGATTCATGCGCGTCTCGGACACCGGCTACCTCGGCGTCTACGAGACCAGCGAAGGAGCCCGCTGGCGAATCGAGTCCGTCCGGCCAGCGGCCGGCCGGCGAGGCCTTCTCGACGAAGGACAAGCGTCCAACTTCGTCGCCGCTCAGCAGGCAGTCGGCGCGATCGTGAGCGACCGGTACCCGGCGCTCGCCGCGACCGTGCTCCCACCCGCCACGACGCCTTCACCGAGCGCCGTGTTCGATCGACAGCAGTCCAACTGGCGGCCGCTGACCCTCGGTCGAGACGAGCGGTCCGAACAGCGAGACCTCACGGATCGGGTGCGCCTCGTCGTCGCGCCGGGCCCCGGCGGGCGATGGGACAGCTGGGTGCTCGCCGACACCGACATCCGTCAGCTCCCGCTCGCTGCCAATAGCGCGGACGCCAAGGCGGCCGCCGAGACCGAAGGCCGACGAACAATGGTTAGCCACGCCGCCCAAACCCCTCAACTGGCCGACGAACTCATCCGCGGCGCCGCTGCTTCCGGCACACTCACCCGCGAGCTGCTCTTCGATGTCGTCGGTCACCGCCTCGACCCAACCGATCGAACGCGACTCGCTGACACGAGCCTCGAGGCGACCGACCTTGCCCAGCTACTCGGAGCGACCGGCGTCGTAACACCGCCCACCACGATCGCCGTGCTCGCCCACGAGCAGGCCGGGGCCGAACAGGTGGCGGCGATGATCCCAACCATCGGCCTACCTATCGCCGACGGCATCCGAGCCCTCAACGAACTCTGGGACGTCGATCGAGTCTCCGCGGGCCAGATGCTCGGAGCCACCGTCACCGAACTACGAGATGCCGGCTGCACACCCGCCGAGATGCTCGCGTCGCACCCACGTGAGGTACTCCGCAGCCTCGACGCCCGCCCGCACACCTGGGAACTCGCTGCTGCAACCTTGCTCGAATCGGCATGCCGGTCGACGGCGCGGTACGCCAGCTTGCCGCCCACGCGCCAACCCCCGAAGCGTTCGCTGTTGCGGTGCACACGATCGTCGAGGACCCGATCGCCGCCTACGCGTACTCCGCACGCCACGCTCAAGCCGAAGACCTCGCCGCGCTCGGCGAGCACTACGGCCTGGACCCAGACACCGCCGCCCAACTTCTCGCCGACGTCGGCACTCACCCGACAACCGCAATCGAGGCGCTGACCATCGCCTGTGACGGCGACGCAGCCACCGTCGACGCCCTCGCAGAGCGTCACTTCAACCAGGCGTCGGCATCGATCGCACCCGTCATCGACCTGACGACAGGTGCGGGGCTGCGAGCGGCGTTGCCATCGCCGACAGCGACTGGGGCCGACGACCTGGCCGCACAACTCGCCAACCTCGTCGCCCCAACGCTGGAACCGCCGGCCCTGGCCGCCCGCGCACAACCGGAGTTCTGACATGAACCACCCCCTCGACCGACACCGTCCATCGACCAGCCAGGTTTGGCTCGACGTCGTGTCCGCAGTGGACTACCTCTCGCACGGCCACCGCCCCGGTCTCACCGTCTACGACGCGCTTGAGGAGTCGCTCCGCTGGCACAGCGCTTGGCCCGTCGGTCTCCATGATGAGGAGTCGATTCCCTCCGATACACCCGAGCTGCCATGGGATGACCCAGATCCTCTGCACACGACGCTCAAGCACCTCGTCACTGACAATCCACCGGGCGCCGAGCAGGGCGCGACGACCAGCACTGCCCTCCATGAATCTCTCTCGCACTGGGTTCGCCACATGTCCGCCACCTACAACGACGATCGACCCTGGGCACACCCTCAGGTCGCGGAGATTGAATCGCCGCCGAGACCGGCGGTCGTCGGGTGACCAAGATCAGCATCGACCGCAGCGACTGGCGACAATACGGCATCAGTTGGCTCACACGACCGAGAGGATCGGCTCCTAGACTCTAGGAACGATCTGCGGGGGGCGCATGGTGAGCGAAGTAAGAGCGGGCGCGACGTCGAGCGATCTGTTCGTCGGGCTCGTCCGCGCGATCGGTACCGAGCTGACGGATGTAATCGATGCCCTAAAGACGTGCTTCAAACGCGCCGGCTACGCAGAAGATGACTTTGAAGTAGTGGACATCGCCGGATTCTTCGACGGCGCCCTTGAGCGATTGAGCGAGAAGACCGGCAACTCACCTCCCTTTTCGCTGCCGGCGGCAGGCGATGGTAGGTATCGCTACTACTCCTCTCGCATGGACGCGGGCGACTGGATTCGGAGTCAGGCCGGCAGCGATGTGCTCGCCCAACTGGCAGTCGCGGAGGTCGGTCGCAGGCGATTGAGCAACGCCGGAACCGGGAAGCGACGGGTCTACATTTTCAAGAGTTTGATGCATCCCAAGGAGGTCGAGTTCCTGCGGTCGATCTATGGGCGACGATTCTTCCTAGTGGCGGTGTACTCCTCTGCCGAGGCTCGCAGATCGTTTCTGATCGAGGCGCTGCGCTCCTCGACTCCGCGCGAGGAACTCGCTCCGGCATCGCAAGCCGCAGACGCTCTGGACAAGGCGGCGTCCGAGTCCGAGAGAAAACTGCTTGAGCAGCTAAGCGAGCAGGTCGATGAGCTGATGAGAAGGGACGAGGGGTTCTCGGAGCCGAAGTTCGAGGGTGCAGTCGCACCGGAGGACCGGAGACTTGCGATTCGCAAGACCTTCGCAGAGGCCGATCTGTTCGTCACCCCGCACGAATTGCAGAGCGCGAAGGAGCCCACGATCACCGGAATCGTCGAGCGATTCGTAGAGAAGTTGTTCGATGAGCCGTTCCATACTCCAACACGCGATGAGCTGGGAATGTCCCACGCGTACGTGGCCGCGCGGAGGAGTGGATCTCTTGCACGAAGTGTCGGCGCAGCGATTTGCCGACGTGATGGTGACCTGCTGGGTGTCGGCGTCAACGATGTGCCCGCCCCCGGTGGCGGGCACTACTGGCCGGCCTACGACGGCGGTTCGGACGATCAACGGGAACACCTGTATGAGCCGCCGTGGCAGGACGGCGACTCGTTCGCCGGGGTTGACTCGAACGATCAGATCAAGCTGGAGCTATTCACGGACCTCGCCAATCGGATCTTCTCCGCCCTGGACAAGGACATGCTCGATCCTGCAGATCAACTGACCCTGTTCAGTGCACTGAAGACCGACCCGGACAAGGTCACTTCCAGCCTCTTCAAGAACGAGACGGTGCGATCAGCCAAATTCTTCGATGTCATCGAGTACAGCCGCGCGGTCCACGCCGAGATGTCGGCCCTTATGTCGTGCCTCCGCAATGGAATCTCCACGGTCGGAGCTGTCCTCTACTGCACGACATTTCCGTGCCACGAATGCAGTCGGCATCTGATCGCCGCAGGAATTGGTCGCGTGGTGTACATCGAGCCCTACTCGAAGAGCCGAGTGCTCGACCTCCATTCAGATGCGGTGACAGTCGAGAAGTTCACTGGACCACCCTTTGGACGAGCACCAGGTGGCGCATTGGACGACGAGCGACTGGTGCGCTTCGAACCGTTCGTCGGTTTCGCTCCGAGGGCTCACTCGGTGCTGTACTCGACGACTCGACGAAAGCTCGACGGAATTCTCGACGACCCAGCCTATGTCGGCAAGAAGCGGCATTGGTCGCTCAGCCCGAACAGCACGATGCGAGCGTCGCTGCTGTCGAAGATCCCTGCTGCGCGGGCTGCCGAAGACGAGATGCTGATAGTCGGTGAGAGGATCGTCACCGAACAGTTGGCTGCCGTCGGATTGTGGGACTCTGACAACACACCCGCCGCCAAGCCTGCACCCGAATCCTCGAAGTCTCCGGCCAAGCGAACCGGGAGCGTCGACAAGAACTGACCTGAGTGACTGAGCGCGCTCGCGGGCGTGAGCCGCTACTTGTAGTCCCGAGCGTGAGGACCTTCGTACAGGGCGGACACTTGCGCTCCGTCGAACTCCATCACCTCGTTGCGCACCGCCGCGTCGTGGAGGTCGAGCACCCGCAGCTGGTCACCGACCTTCACGATCGACTCGATTCGGACGTAATGGTCGCCGTACAGCTCGGCATAGCGGGCGAGCGCTTGCAGCTTTGGGCGGGTGTCCGCGAGGTAGTCACCGTGGGGGTCGATGATCGACACACCGAGCGATCCGTCGCTTCGGCGGGACACGACGAGGAAGTCGACCTGGAGGGAACTCCAACCGTCGCTGTCATCCTGGTAGGCGATACGCAGCGAGGCAGGCGTTGGGCGTGCTGGGTTTCGATACCACGCGACGAAGGTCGGGCGAGCGGCTTCGGTTTCCAACACGGTGCGTTCCCACGTATTCAGATCTGCCGGGAAGATGCCGACCTCATCGGCGTAGAGGTGCCCTGTGTAGGTGGGCAGCTCGCCGCCGCCGGCCTTTCGCGTTGCAGCGGTCAGGTTCTGGCGCAGATCGATCGTGACGGCCTCCGGTCGAGCGGTCTGCTCCTGCACGCGTCGGAACGCATCGCGGGTTGCCCCGGTGGTGTTCTTGATGTCCACGGCGTAGTCGGCGAGACGATGCTGCACCCACTGCGTTGCTTCGCGTTCGACCTCGCCGATCAAGTCGGGCACCATGAAGAGCGCGGCGACCTCGACGGCGACGTCGATCGGGTCGGCGTCGGCACCTGCGAGACGTGCTCGGTGCTGCCAGTGATCCATACCCACGCCTTCGCGGACGGAGCGGATAATCTTGCGTACCTCGCGCTCGAGGTCGGTGGCATGGGTGGCGACCCGATAGGTCTCGTAGCGAAAGCCGCTGCCGTCGAAGGTGTAGCGACCACGGGCCAAGTCGGCGTGCTCGATGTTCTCTATATTGGAGGCCACAACCTCGGCGTGCTGCACGGCGAGTCCGTCGAGCTTGGCGTTCAACATCTTGGTCAGCCGTTGACCGGCGCCGGGCAGCAGAGCCGACCCGCTCACGTTGTCGGTGAGAAGGCGCGTAAGTTCCTTGGCCCGGCGCAGTGGGTTGGCCAGCGCATCAGGAGCGGGCAACGACGGCAGCGTCTCGATCAGATCGAACACGTCGGCTGGAACGTGTGGGTTGCGTTCGAACACCTTGGGCGCGCGCACCACGGTGGCACCAACGCGTCCTTCGGCACCCGTCTTACCGTTGCCTTCGAGCTCGTCCTTGATGGCGTAGAGCGCATCACGATTGAACTTGGGCAGGTAGCACGCGACGGTGTTCAGTGCGTCGTCGGTCGCGATGCGATGGGCCAGCGGTGAGCGAACCATCCGGCCGATGATCTGAGCGATGTGAGTGGCGTCCGACGCAGGGCGTTCGCTGTACAGCACCTCGGCACGGGGGCAATCCCATCCGGTGGAGATCGCGGTCTTCGCCAGCACCACACGAATTGCGTGATCGCTCTCGATCGATTCTGGTGGCACCCAGTCGACTGAGCGGCCACCGACGTGCAGCCGTTCGTGCTCGCCGAACACGTGAGCCACTGCGCCAGGTCCGAGGTCTGGCCATTCCGAATCGATCACGCTCACGAGCTCGGTGAGGTGTGCATCGCTGGCCTTGTCGGCGACTTGCACGACGAGTACCGGCAGTACCTCCGGCGAGTTCTGCTCAGTCGCGTAGTCGCGCCAACGACGGTCGTAATCGAGTGCTGACCGCACGGCCTCGCGCAGCAGCGTCGAGCCGAACGCGCCCTTCTCATCGGGCTCGTCCAGGCCGATCTCGTCCTTGATCAAACCCGAGGCGCGGACCCGATCGACATCGACCTCGACATGCGGGTAGTTCGTGCGATCGGCGACACCGTCCATCGCGGTGGTGAACCGGGCGATGGTCGCCGAGATGCCCCACACCAGCGGCACGGCAGGGTGCGAGCCGGGAGCGCCGGCGATGATGCGCTGCACGATGGTCTTGCGGTCAGTCGCCGGCTTCACACCGCGGTGCGCTTCGTCAAGCACCACGTACAAATCGGTGGTACCGCCGTTTATCGTGTTCGCGATCACTTCCCAGAACGAGTACTGGCGAAGGTTCCGTCCACCTTGAGCGAGCCCAGCGTTCTTCGACAGCTTCTGGATGTTGAGGAAGTACACCCGCCCACCCGACAGCGTTGAGTCGAGGAAGTCGTTGTCCAGGATCGCGAGACGGCTCGGCTGCAGCAGGTCAGATGCGGCCAACATCTTGTTGCGCGTCTGCCTGTTCAGTGCCGGGTCGTCGGTCACCCAGAGAAACGTCGCCCGCGGATCAGCCTCGACGCCGAGATCACTGGAGCCGTGCAGCATCGATTCGATCACCGCAGTGGCGATCACAGTCTTGCCAGCGCCGGTGATCGCGGAGAGCGCGAAGCTCGATCGGCTGCGGTCCTCTTGCCAGTCGCGCCGGCCGCGGCGGAGTTGCTTGAGGCAGCCGAGTGCTGCGTCGCGCTGGTAGTCGAACAGCTGATACTTCACGACACCCGCCCCTGGTTGATTGCGAACGTCGTCAGGTAGTTCTCGTACAGGCGAACCACGGACAGATCAGCCGGGAGGCTCTCGGCTACTCCGGCGAAGACAGCCGCTGAGTCGGTCACCACGAACACGGTCCCCGCCTCGGCGGGCAACGCGGCGACGAAGTCGCGCCAACGATCGGGGTCGAACAGCACTCCGTAGCGGTCGGCCACCGCGAAGGGCAGCAGGTCTCCGGCTGCATCGGTCCGCTCAGCGACCATCGATCCTTGCCCGCCAGCACGCAGCCACAACATCGGTGCCACCGCCGAGAACGCACGGTCCAGTTCAACATCGACCGGATCGAGGTACGTGAGCTTCATGAACTCCACGTTCTCCGCGAACCCTTCGCCCATCGGAAACTCGTCCGTGAACTTGTAGTCACCGTTGATCGGCGCGCCATCGGGTGTCAGGCCTGTCACGGCGGCCGTGATGCGTGGGCGAGTGATGTGCTCAAAGATTCCCAGCGCCTCCCACTCCGGGTCGCCATCGTGATAGCCCCGCTCGATGAGTGACTTCGCCTCATCGGCCGACACCTCGTTGTTGGTCACGACGATTGCTTGCCGTCGGCCGCCGTCTTGCCGATTGAGCCGCATCACGGCGTGGGCCGTTGTCCCTGACCCTGCGAAGAAGTCCAGGATGACTGCTCCTGGATTGCCGACGGTGACGAAACGGATGGCATCCTCGACCGCGTACAACGACTTCGGATAGGGAAAGGCGCGATTGCCAATGAGTGCTGCCAGCACGCGAGTCCCGCCGTACTGAGCGGAATGGCTGGGAACGTTCCAGGTCGTCTTTGGGGCCTGAGGTTTGCCGGTGGCGTTCGGGCCCCAGGTCAGCAGGAGGCCCCCAGTGTTGGGGTCGCGCCCCGTGACCGCGTATGTACCATCTGCAATGAGCTTCTGCGTTCCCGGCATCAAGTAGAGAATTGTCCGGCGTCCCGTCGCTGGATCGCGAGGGGTAAATCGGGCGTATCCGTCACGAATGTAGGAGTCCATCACGGCCGGGCTGAAGCGCCACGATTGCTCCTCACCTTTCTGCCCGATTGGCCAGATCGCCATTGCGCCATCAGGTGACCGGTAGTCGGTGACACGCTTCGAGCGATCCAGCGGCTCCCCAACGGACTGGAACGCGCCGGACTCCGCATCGAGCAGAACAGGGTAGAACAGGTTCGGCCGCGCCGAGCGAAGGGCACTTCCCGTGCCGCCTCGGATCGCAGCAAACCACACTTGCGGAAGGCGACCTCCAACATTGGAGCCGTCGGCAGAGCTCGTGGCGCGACTTACGCTGCCGTCACCGATGAAGACGAAGAAGAGGTACTCGTCCGTCCTCGAAATTCGACCGCCGCGAGGTGAACCGCCTGGGGCAATGACCACGCTTACCATCTGGAGGTCGGAACTCGGAAACACTTGCTGTAGCAGGAGGCCGAGACGCAGGTACTCCTTCTCGTCGATCGTGACGATAAGTACGGAGTTCTCGGGATTCAGCAGCTGCTTGGCCAAGAGCAGCCGACGCTCCATGAACGCCAGCCACTTGCTGTGGCGATATGCATCCTCGCCATCGACGTAGTTGTTGTCGTACTTCCAGTCCTTCGCGCCGGTGTTGTAGGGAGGGTCGACGTAGATGCAGTCGACCTTGCCGGCGTGAGTGAACTGCAGCATTTCCAATGCGTGGTGGTTCTCGGCGTTGATGACCACGTGGGCGGGCTTGTCGTCGCCACGCTGGATGCTCCCCACGCTTGTGAGGCCGGGGTACACCGGCTCGCCGAACTCGGCCACGACCACAAGGTCATCCACCGGCAAGGTGTCGCGTGTTCCGTCGTCGGTCACCACGGTGGCTTGACCGCGCTGGACACCCTCCACCTTCATCGGCCCGTTGGTTCTGTCTGAGCGACGGACCACCTTGGTGCCGCGACGTACGGGGTAGTCGGGCAGGCGTACTCGTTCGGGCAGGTGCGACTCGAACACGAGGCCGAAGGTTCGCTTGGCTCGCACCTTGTCCACTGCGGAGCGCAGTTCTGCTCGAAGTCCGGGGTCGACGATCTTCTCGAGCAATACGTCCAGCTCGTCAGCCATTCTTGTGTCCCGCGAGCTCCATTAAGATCACACTAGGAGACGCAGTAGCGACCCGTCCGACTACTGAAGATCGAGGCCGTGGCTGACGCTCGTGGTGTCACGGGAGACTGGCATGTGCGACGTCGGTGCAGGGAGCTGTCGTAGTTGTTCGTGCTCGGCGACCTGGTCGCTGGCAGCCGGAGTTGCACCGAGCGGTTGGGTGCTGGTCACACTCCAACGTTGGCGGTACTCGGCCATCGCATGGAGCTGATCCACTGCGTCGGATTCGAGCTCGGTGGCCCACTGCGGGGCGAGCCGTCCGACTGCGATCGCCAGCCACGACTCATCCGATCCAACGGCTGCAGCGAGTGCACTGCCCGGCTCGGGGGCGAGGTTGCCGAGAATCGCGGCCGTGTCGGGTCCCCAGAGTTGGTGGGTGAGGGTGTTGGTGATCTCGGCGTACTCGACGATGTGGGGCCAATGTTCGAGGATCCAGTGGCGTCGGACGTGTTGGGTTTCGAGGGCGGTCTTGAGCGTCTCGGCGGTGTCGTCGAGGAGCTGGGGATCGCCTCGGCGTAGCCCGGCGATGAGCGGTTGCTGGTCGGCTGGGGCGGTGTCGAAGATCTGGTCGAGTTCGTGGCGTCGTGCCACGAGTTCGGGGTGCGACCGGCGGCGGGGCCAGGCGACGGTGGGCGGATCGCGATGGTCGAGCCAGGCCTTGACGTGGACGAGTCGGGTGTTGAGCGCCTCCCACGACGAACGGTTCTGGCCGTCTGCCGCCGTCGTGATACCGATGTCGTCTCCGGTGTGGTGGTGTCGGGTTCGCCAGGTCGCGATGTCGCGCACGGCGGCTGTCCAGGTCTGGGTTCCGATCGGGTCGTCCGGTTGGTAGCCAACGAGGGTGGTGAGCCATTGTGGTTGTTCGGCGATGAGGGTGTTCGTCGCTCGCTCGATGACACGTCGGATGGCGTCTTGGACGTTGGCGGCTTCGCCTGGTGCGACGCCGTTGTCGGCGAGGTAGTTCGTCCAGCTGGTCAGGCTGGCTTCGCCTGCTTGGTTGAGTTGAACGAGGCGTGTGCATGCGCTGTCGGGCAACACGCGAGGAGTCGCGTGTTCATCGAGGATCTCGACTTCCTGCCAGGCGAGGGAGCGTTCGGCACACTTGCCATCGGCGGAGATGAACCCGACGAGCACGTGGCCGGCGGCGTCGTCGAGTCCGATGATCGTGCCGATGTTGTGCCGGTCGAGTGCTTTGACGGTGACACCAATCGCGGCGTGAGTGGCGGTGTGTGACGCCGTGGCGATCGCGTGGCGGAGTTCGCTGGCGTCGATGCCGTTGTCCTCGTTGGCGAGGTGTTCGATGCGACGGCATTGAAGGAGTCGGGCTTCGAGTTGGTCGAGTGGTCGCTGGGTGAGGGCGTCGACGGTGGCCACGTTGGGATCGAGGGTGTGGGCGAGGTGCTTTGCACCGGAGCGTTCGAAGGTGTCGACGAGTTCGTCGTCGATGTCGCCCGGCTCCTCGGTTGGAAGCGGGATGCCGTGTTGGTCGTGGCGGTCGAGCGGGTCGCGGGCGAGGAGGTCGATCTGTTCGGCTTCAGGTTTGGTGATGACGAGCAGGTTGTGGTGCTGTCCGCGGGACATGTCGACGTATGCGGCTTCTCGATAGAGGCCGTCGAGGCCGACGGTGATCGCTTGTTCCCAGGTGCCGCCTTGGGCGCGTGTGGTGGTGAGTGCGTAGGCGTGGTCGACGTGTCCACCGTGGGCGAGATAGCTCTGGTCGAGGGTGATGATCGAGTTCTGGTTGTCGAGGATGACCGAGAGAGCGCCCCCGCTGATGCCGGTGACGGTGCCGGTTTGGCCGTTGGCAACGGTCACTTGACGGTCGTCGAGAGTGCGTGCCCGGTCGCTGTTGCGGCGCAGCACGATCCGCTCCCCGATCCGGTAGCCGCGGTGGCCGTAGTGCCCGTCGAGGTCGGCGGCGAGTTCACCGGTCTCGACCAGATGCCGGCGTGCAGCGTCGTTGAGGACGTCGACGAGCTCATTGGTCCCGGCGAGCAGCACCACATGCCGTCCGTCGCTACGGGCATGATGCCACCGCTCGATCGCGATCTCGACCATCTGTTGACGGTCGTCAGCGACTGCGACGCGGTCATGGTTGAGGTAGGAACGCACGGCGGTAGTGATGTTGCCGGCCCGGAGTTCGGCGAGGGCGTCTTGTTCCCACGGCGCGTGCTGGCGGCGGTTCACGGTCAGCTCAGCCACGCAAGTGGTGCGCTCGGATGCGGCGGCGAACCCGCCTCCGGCGTCGATCTCGGGGAGCTGGTGGTGATCGCCGACAAGGACCACCCGTCCCCCGGACGCACGGACAAGGTTGATGCTCCGCTCCAGCAGTCGGACGTCGGTCATGCCGGCTTCGTCGATCACAACCACCGTGGATGGGGATGGTTGCTCGTGACCGCGTTCCCACGACGCCAGTAGCGAGTGCAGGGTGCGTGAGGGGATGTTCGCGCCGGCGTGCAGTTCGATTGCCGCACGGGCGGATGGGGCGGCGCCGATCACCTGGTAGCCGGCGCGTTCGTAGGCGTCTCGAACGGTGTCGAGGGTGAAGGTCTTGCCGGTCCCCGCCGGCCCGACGAGCACCGCCACAGGTCCGGTGGCGGCACACAAGGTGCGAACCGCTGCGGCCTGGTCGTTGCCGATCGTGGCTCGGTCGACGATCGCCGCGTCCATGATGTCGGCGGGGAGCGACGGGTTGGTGTTGGTTGCGGTGTAGGCGGAGAGGAGGCGTTGCTCAATGTTGAGCATGTCGCGGCTGGTGTAGCGGGCTCGACCGCGTGGCGCTGGCGTGTTCGGTTCGTGGACCGCGATTACCTGGTCGCTGGCCAGGACGCGGGCCACGACACGATCGATCGTGGCGACCGTCGCACCCGTTCCAATCCGCGCAGCAACGGCTTCGGTCAACTCGAAGCGTGTGAACGTAGTCGAGGTCTGGGTGAGCTCCCGGCGGAGCAGATCCGCAATCCACTCCTCTGGGTCGACGGTTCGTTCGTAGTGGTCGACGTCTCCGCCCTGATCGAAACCGACCGCGGCAAGCCGCCACACCTCCCCGACCGGGTCCGCGGCGACGGTCTGGTTGGCTTGCGAGATCAGCTGCTCGGCTTGCTCGGGCCCCCAGCCTTCGGCGATCGCTTCGCGTTTCCATCCGGCATCGAGCCGTTCGCCTTCGCGCTCAGGCTTGCCACGTCGTGTCGCCAACGTGGCCTCCTGCGCAGCCTGCGGCGTGTCGGCCCGACCGCTGGACGCCAGCCATGATTGGATCTCGGCGCGACGTTTCGAGAACACCTCGAGCAGATGCGAGGGCACACCTGCAATTTCTTGGACGTGGCGTCCGCGGACCCAATCGACGCCGAGGCTGGCTGTCAGTTCGCGACGGGCGACGGCCTGGAAGATCTGGCCGGCGGTCTTCGCGGAGCGGTAGATCTCCGGGTGAGCGAACGCTGACCAGCGTCCGTCGTTGCCTTCGACGAGGTTGGCGACGAGCACATGCCAGTGCAGCAGCGGGTCACCGGCGCGTGAGGTGCGGTGCCGGAATCCTGCTGCGACGACACCGTGGGTGGTGATCCGCTGCGGCCGCCATTGGGTGGTGTTGTTCGGGTCGAGGGCTGCCTGTTTGTCGAGCCACGCCTTGTTGTGCGAACCGCGGTTGGCACGGATCGCTTCGCGTTCCAGCCAGGCGACCGCCTCCCGGACAGCTGTTTCGCCGGCGGCGATGATCGCTCCTTGGACGCGTGGATCGTCGGAGACGGCGTACAGCACGCTCGCTGATTTCGGCAGTTTGAACGTCAGATCGAACCCTGGGACGCGCCGGGCGGAGGTGCGGAGCTGGTTGCCGTTCGGATCAAGACCACCCGTGCCGGGGGCGAGTCCGGCGAGCACGGCACGTAGATCGTCGGGGCGTACGTCGCCGGTCAGGTCGAGTCGCGCGGCTCCCCCGCCGAGCCATTGGCCGACGGATTCTCCGGCGCCGGTGTAGTAGTCGTCGAGGGATTGGGCGACCCCGGACAGGTGGTAGGCCTCTTGGCCGACACGGAGTTTGGCGATCGACAACATGGTGCAACGACGCACCCCACCCCGCCGGCGATGCGGCCGCGACGCCTGTTCACCCTTGGGTCGTAGTCTGTGCAATCTGATCGGCGCTTTCGGGCGCGGATCGGGAACATGGCGCGATTGCCGGTCGGGAACTCGTTGACCGACGCGATGCGTTCGGGCGGTGGTCGGGGTGGGG
>Ga0105047_10013200_pt1 | contig 13227 bp, 9 predicted proteins | sample MAT04_FD_78384 | JGI IMG/M metagenome (GOLD analysis project Ga0105047, IMG submission 78384) | Freshwater microbial communities from Lake Fryxell liftoff mats and glacier meltwater in Antarctica - MAT-04 (megahit assembly) | ecosystem: Environmental > Aquatic > Freshwater > Ice > Liftoff... | reverse complement strand
GCACGACGCTCGGCCTCGTAATTGCGGCACAATTCTTCTATCGCTGGAGCGTTCGCCGCGCTTGGCGAAACGGTAAAATCGAAGAAACCACGGGAATGTGATGGACGAACGACCTGCGGATATCGTGCCGGAGTTACCGCCGGAAGTGGCGATTGCGAATTGCCGCGCGTACTTTCGGCAAGCGATTGCGAACCCGGAAACGGTTCCATCGTGGGCCGAGTGGTGGGCGTCGAACGCCGAACTCGTGGAGCGTGTGTTCCCCATGATCGAGTTTGTGCGACTAAAACATCGCGGGTTGCTCGGGGCCAAGCAACACCTTCAGATGATTGGCGAGTGGCCAAAGGACTTGGCCAATCCACAAGCGAGCGAAGCCAAGCCAGATACCCTGTCTTGCTGAGACACTAATTTTTGATCTCACTCGGTAGCGACCGTGGCACCGGCGCGGGTTCGGCGAATCATTGCTCGACCGCCTCCTCGCCGCCGTGCCTGGCATCGACGTATTGGTGGTGAATCCAACGATATGATTCGCCTCTGACAATAGACTTCGTGGTGACGCTTACAAAATTCGTTGGCAGAACCACCGAAACTTTGGTTCCACGGAGATTCTAGATGGTCAAAATCGGACGTAAGTCGTTGGTGTGTTAGGTTGGTTCCGAAATTCGGGAATGAGTCCAGGGATGGGTGGGTGGAAAGTGTCTGGAGTCAATCAGCAGCTACCCAAAATCGCCGCGATTGGAACGATACTCCAAAATCCCTCTCGCTATTTGGCGTATTTCACACTAGCATAACAGGATAGGACGTTCTTCTGTCTTCGAAGAGGTCGAGCTATGACCCGGATGAGCCGCGAATTCTCCCTTGTTCTCCTCGGTTCTGGCATCCTGACGGCAGGATATTTCCTGGCTCCGTCGCCGGAAGCGGACCTCGAGCAAAAAGCGAACGAACTGGCTGCCGAGCGAGTCGGTGGCGGAACACGCGATAGTAACGGTCATTACCGTTACCACCCCGGCTTCATGTTGTTCTTTATGCATAGCTCAGGCTACACGGGTGGAGCCGCAGGCGGGCGATCTGCGGCCGTATCGGGGCCGGTGTCCCGTGGCGGGTTCGGTGGCGTGGGTCGGTCCGCTGCTGGGAGCTAATCGATGCACCGTCGAACGCTCGATCCGCGACCGAATTGGCAGAAGCGCGTCGAAAAATACGGGCTGCACTACCACACCATCAACGACGAACCGTACTGGGACGAGTCCGCTTGTTACGTCTTTGCTAAAAGCAAAATCGACGCCATCGAGCGCGCGAGTTACGCGATCTACGACATGTGCATGGCACTCGTACAGCACGTCATCGACGAGCGCATGTTCGGCCTGTTCCTCATCCCGCCCGCCTACGAAGAACTCGTGATCAAAAGCTGGGAAGAAGAACATCCATCGATCTACGGTCGGTTCGACCTGGCCTACGACGAAAACGGCCCGCCGAAGCTGCTCGAATTCAACGCCGACACACCGACCGCACTCGTCGAAGCGTCGGTTGCGCAATGGTTTTGGCTGAAAGATGTCGACGACCGTGGCGACCAGTTTAACAGCATTCACGAACGACTGATCGAAGGCTGGAAGGAACTCCACAAGGCCGACGATACGCCGATCCACTTCGCAGCCATGAGTGGCGTCGTCGAAGATTACATCACCGTGGAGTACCTTCGCGATACCGCGATTCAGGCAGGGTTCCAGACCGAATACCTGGACATCGAAGGCATCGGTTGGGATCGCCAACGGAAGCTGTTTACCAACCGTTCCGGCAAACCAATCGAACGGATTTTCAAGCTGTACCCGTGGGAGTGGATGTCGCGCGAAACGTTCGGCGAACATGTGCCGACGAGCAAGACCATCTGGATGGAACCGGCTTGGAAGATGATCCTCAGTTGCAAGTCGATCTTGCCGCTGCTGTACCAGATGAACCCCGAGTCGCCGTACTTGCTGCCCGCGTGGTTCGAGGAACCTGAAGGCGTCGACTACGTACGCAAGCCGATCCATGCCCGCGAAGGGGCGAACATTCAAGTCGTCCGCGGGGGCGAAGTCGTTCTCGAAACCGACGGGCCGTACTCGGTCGATCGCGATGTCGTGTACCAGCAATTGTTCCCGTTGAAGAGCTTCGACGGTCGATTCCCGATCGTCGGCAGTTGGATGATTAACGGTTGGGCGTGTGGTATCGGCATCCGCGAAGACGGACAGATCGTCACGCAGAATACGAGCCGGTTCGTTCCGCATCAAATGAGCGATTGACCGAAAGGGCGACCGATGAAACAGTTCCACTGCCAATTCGTCGAACTCGACACCGAGACGCGCGACTATTTGCGCACCGTAGCCAAACGGGTGGGCAACAAGACCCCCGGCGTGTTCGTCAAAGTGCAAAATTACTGGCCGGTCATCGCGTTCATCCTCGGGCCGATCATCGGCTTCATGGGTGTCATGGTCGCGATGTTCTCGTCGAAAAACGCCTCCGCCGTCGCGATGCTCGTAACGGCCTCGGTGCTTCTCGGTGGCTGGCTGTTCGTGTATGCGTTCCGCCGCTGGATGGCAGGAGTGTCCTCCAAATTCGCTGGATTCTATACCTATTTCGACCCGACACATGTGTACCAGGTGAACGGTGAAGAGATCACCGTCACCGATATTTCCGAGTTCGACGAGGTCTCGCTGAAGCACAACACATCGAACGGGCAGTACTCATCGTCGAAGCTGACTTTCAACTTGGTCAATGATGGCCGGTTGGGTGTACCGATGAAGAACCAGCGCCGAGCCGAGTATGTGAAGAGCTATTACGATGCGATCGAATGGCTCGAAATGCACGAAGACAAACAGTGGCGGAACTTGCCATTGCACGAACTCGGCATCGTCGCGAAGTCGGTCGTCGCCTCGGGCGATGTGCCCGAAGAACTCAAGATCGACAGCGTCGTCGATTCGTTGCCAGTCGAGCCGCAGAAAACGAATCGGGCTTCCGGCGGGCTGTTGCCTTACTTCGCGATTCTGATTGCGGGCGTTGCAATCTATTTCGCATCGATAGCCGCGCTGACTCCGCTCCAGGACACGCTCGCGTTCAACGACGCCAGGACGCGCGGCGCGCCGGGCCTGCGTGCCTACTTGCTCGACGACCGCAACACGCGGCACCGCGACGAAGCGAAAGTGTTAATGACCGCCTTGTACGAACCAGCGATCAACCGCGTAAAAACGAACGTCAAAGACGAAGCCGTGAAAGCCCGTTTCGTCGAAATCCTCAACAGCCTGCGCGAAGCCGGATCGCCGGTACTGTCGCTGAATGTGACGGAAAAATCACCGCCCGATCTGCAAATGTTGGCACCGACCCGCACATCGGCGTCGCGTACCGATCTCGCCGACACGCTCGGCACTTACATCGGCACCGAACTCGTTGCTTTCGCGGTTCCACCACAAGATAAAAATGCTCACATCGAACTCGCATACGCGATCGTGCCTCATGAAGAAAACATCTCGAGTTACAAAGCAACGTGGCAACTCCGGCTACGTACGACACCCGATGGCGAAGCCATCGATAGCCAGGTTTACACGCTTCCGGGCGTCTACGATCCAGCGCGGTTGGGTCAGATCCCGAATGATCTCAAAGTATCGCTGTTTACGGAACTCTTTAATCAAGCGCCGCCCACCGTGGTGCAAATCCCCATCGGCGGCGGCGACTTCGATTGATTGTTAGCGTTGGCTCAGCTTGAACATGAAGCGTTCCGCGTAGCGGTTCCACGGCCATTGGCCGATGACTTCTGCGCGATAACCGAGCATGGCAGCTAGTTCCAGGAATCGCTCTTTGTTCACGACCATTTCGCCGCGATGGCCCGCCGCACGTTCGACCAATCGCGAGGTGATGACGTCGGCGATAATTACTCCCGATGGTTTCAGCAACCGTCGCGCTTCGGACATTAACAATGCCGTCTCGTCGAGGAACGTATGCGTGAAGACGCTGAAGAAAATCGCGAAATCGCATCCGCCGACACTCGTATCGAATGGCACCGTCGTCATGCCACCCTGACGGAACGCGAAGTTCTTGCGGCGAAACGTTCGCTGGCAGAATTCGATCGCTTCCTTACCGATATCGGTGCCGAAAAACGCGCCGGTATCGCTGAGGTACTCTTTCATCGCGCTCGCCATCTGCCCGGTTCCACAGCCGATATCGAGAATGCGCGAGTTCGGCTTCAGCCCCTGCTTGACGAGCATTTCCAGGCGTTCGCGCGAGGATCGTTCGTACTGGTCTTTCGAGTGATACGCGCCGACGACCCACCAATGATTGTCGTCGAGATTTGCGGTGCGAAAGACTTCGTGATAGTCGATGTCGGTCGTCCGCGGCCCGATCACGGGAACGGGTAATCGGACCGCCTTCGATTCTATGTGCACATCGGCAAAAGGCGTATCGTCGTGCTGAACGAAGTCGATATCGAGAATGAAATCGCCCACGACATCGGGCGTCGGTATCGTCAGCGTCAGCGACTGCGGTTCGCCAGGGAACAACGTGCAGGGAAGGGTGATGAATGTCGGTTCGGCGTCGAATGACTCGTTTTTTAATGTCAGCCAACGGCACCGCAAGCGAACGGCATGTTCGCCATTTGGCAGCCACGACACACCCGAGCGGTTCTGCACTTTCAGATTTAGTTGGCATCGCGAACCGGTCTCGAGGCACGGTGGCGGATCGAGCAAAAGCACTTCCCCACGACGCTCGTTCGCGGGCAAAATTCCACCGAGGTTGGTGCTCGGAACCGAGCGTTTGATCGCTCGAACGAACTTCCACGCCGCCGTCGATCTCATTACCCGCATCATGCTCGATCTCCACGCCTCACGAATATCCCGAAGAGTAGCGGGATTGCGATTGCGCGGTCAAGATCAAGCCGTTAAGCCGTTATTTCGTCAACCCGACTGGGGTCAGCGGAATCGGGTTTGGCAGGCCATTATTCGACGGCGATGCGGACGATTGCGGAGCGTACTCGGCGGGGGGTGGCAGTTCATTTCCGGGCGATACGGCTCCGCCGGTTGGGTAGCCCGTCGGTGCGCTGAAGATCGGTGCGGCCGTCATGCCGGTCGGTATCGATTGCGGGTACGTAGCGAAAGCGGAACTGATGGGGGCGCTGTTGTAATACGGCTGTGGTGCCATCGGCATCGTCGCCATTGCGTTGCCGGAGTAACGCGGTTGCTGCATCATCTGGCCTTGGGAAACGCCTGCACTACGCGATGTCGGCGTGTCGCAACGTTCGCGGCAACTGTTAAACCGCGAACGCTCGGTGCAGGTTCGGCAGCCCGAATTGCTGGCGAGAATTGCGATGCCAAGAATACTCCACCACAATCGGCTCATGATTTTGACCCCGTTTGCGAACGTGTCGGTTCGCCATATTCAGAACTTTAATCAATTCTGACAGTCGACGAAATCATTCCAAGCCGAGATCGCGCATAAAAATACCCGCCAGGGATTCCCTAGCGGGTGCACTCATCGAATTCCGCACAGCTTCGCTGGCCATTGCGACCGGATTAACCGGCTTTCTTTACCGTACCGACGCCTTTTGCCACGATTTCCTTCTTGAGGTAATCGAGTGCTGCGTCGAGTTGGCGGTCCTTGAACGGCGCTTTCGCGGCCTTCTGCGGTGTGATCGCTTTACCGATATGCTCCTTGTCGTAGAGCAACTCGCCGAGGTCTTGGCGTTCTTCACGCGTAATCTTCACTTCGTAGCCCTTGGTCGGCGACACGCCCCACTCGTCTTCTGGCTTGCCCGTCGTGCTTCGCTTGTCGATATTGCGGCCGAGTGGCGGGAAGTAACGCGCCGTCGTCAGTTTGAATACGCCGCCCGTCGTGTCGAACGGGTCGACGGTCTGTACGCTGCCTTTGCCATAGCTGCGTTCGCCGACGACGACCGCGCGATCGTAATCTTGCAGCACGGCAGAGACGATCTCCGATGCACTCGCACTGCCACCGTTGATGAGGCACGCAATGGGGAACTTCGACTTGTTGAAGTTCAGGTCGGGTTCGCCGGAATCGTAGTGTTTGTCTTCCTTGCCGACTCGCGGTGTCACCTTCAAAAGCAAGCCGCTTTCGATGAACATGTCGGAGATGAGCAGCGCACCGGGCAGGGTGCCACCTGGGTTGAAACGCAGGTCGAGGACGAAGCCCTTGATCCCCTGGCGGGTGAGTTTCTGCATCGCGGCATGCAGTTCGGCGGCGGTGCGTGGGCCGAACTGGCTGAGGTACACGTAGCCGATTTTGTTCTCTTCATCGAGCATGAAGTCCCAGTTATCCTTCTCGGCCCGCTTGACGCCGAATACGGTTTCGAGCGAGACGCGACCGCGTTCAATGTCCAGCACGATCGGTTCCTTGACGCCTTCGCGTTCGATGACGATCGTGATCGGAATTCCCGGCTTACCGAGGATGATTTCGATCGCCTTGTCGGTCTTGATGCCGCGCATCGAGACGACTTTCTCCGCGTCGGCGGGGAGTGGCTTGCCTTCGGGATCGACTTCGCGGCGAACTTCGACGATGAGATCGCCCGCCTTGACGCCGGCCTTGTAGGCGGGGCTGCCCTTGATCGGCGAGACGACCAACAGGCCATCGCGGGCGAGGTCTCGGCGAATGTGAATGCCGATGCCGCTGAACTGCGACTTGAGCCGACTTTCTTCGCGCTTCATCGTCTCTTTGTCGAAGTAGCGGGTGTGCGGGTCGCCGATACTTTCGGCCATCATACCGAGTGCGATGTCGGCATCTTTCTGATTGTCGAGGTCTTCGCGTTTGCCGAGTTTCGTGCGGGCGGTCATTAGCAGGTTCTTCAATGCGTCGGCGTCAAGCGTCTTCGCGATTTTTAGAACCGCCTCAATGTCCGCAGGAATCGGCTCTTCGATCCGGCGATACAGCCCGCGAATCGCGCCGGCAACAAGATCGCCTTCGTTAAGGACTTTTACGTACTTCACCTTGAGCGTTTCGGCGGCGAGTTCCACGATCTGCGTGAAGGTGGCGGCATCCTTCGCGGGCAGTACCATCGCCTCGGCCAGCTTCGCGCGGCTGGCCAGGAACTCTTCCGTGTTGAGCTTCGCGTCGGTCAGTTCTTGATACTTCTTCCGCAGTTCCTGATGGTTCTTCAGCGTCGGCATTCGGCTCAGTAATTTCATGCCTTCTTCAACCACGTCCTTTGGCAATGTGCCGGCTTTCGCAATCGTGTCAAACGCCGCAAGGCGCTTCAGCGAAACAGGACTGGCATCTGGATTGCGCGTAATCGCAAAATGGCTGTTCGTTGCCCCTGCCGCGATCGGAATCGCTTCCTTCTCGCTGACCGTTTTGCCGAGAGTGCGCGCCTGCGTTGTGATTTCCTTCTCGAGGTATCTCGTCAGTTCGTCGATGCAAATCAGGCCATCGGGTTCGTAACCTTCAACGTCCGCAGCGCCTTTGAGTCCTGCGACGACCGTGGCGGTGAACAACCCACCGTCGCCCTTGAGGATCGGGTCGTTGCCGGGAAGGTTCGATAGCACGACGACTTTATCGCGAACGGGGGCTTCGTCTTCGTCTTTGTCTTCGGGTGTGGAGCCATAGATTGCACCGAACAGCGAGAACGCATTCGGCTCCGCGATGATTTCCTTACCCGCATCGTAACCCTTGAAGTTAACGTCGAGGAACGCGCAGAGTTTTTGCGACTTCACTTCCTTGAGTTCGGTGGCGAAATCCTCTCCGAGTACGCCATTCTTCGCACGGTCCGTCACCGTCGATTCGTTGGCGAAGAACGCGAACTTATCGATACCTACTGGGCAGCCGCGACCGTAGAGGCCGATCAGCAGCAGGTCGTCTTTGCCGGTTTTGGCGACAGCCTGATGCACGGCCGCGATGATGTTTTCGCGAGTCGCAAGCTTGCTGCCACGCTTCGCATCGGCAACCGACGTGAGCAGGATGATGCGATCTGCCGGGATGCCGAGATACTTGGCATCGGCGAGCAGATCGTACATCGCCTTGGCATCGACATCTGCCGACGGCCGCGGCTGGATCGCCTTGTCGTCGAACTGGCTGACGCCGACGATCACGGCAAACGGCCCCTGCGTTTTCGGCGGGGCGGCAACCTCGGCCGCAATGAGATGAACTTCGCAGGCAACGAGAGCCGCAAGCGAGAGGAAGATCGAGGCAAAACGTTTCATGGCCGTCATGGTCCTTTCTGGACACCACCGCATTCGATGATGCGAACAATTCTATTCTGGCGAAGTTTCCGGTACGTCGTCAACCCTGAATGAAATTATCATTCGAACACATGCAACTTAATGCGTTATCGTGCCAGCCGGCACGACTTCTGCTAAGACTTCGCCAGTCGGTTCAACACTTCGATCCCGCGATCGAGCGTTTCGTCTTTCGCCGCGTAGCTGATGCGAAAGTGGCTATCGCGTTTGCTGAATACGCCACCCGGAATGATCAGTAGCGAGTTCTTCACTGCTTCGGTAACGAACTCAGTGCCGGTGCCCCACGGTGCTTTCGGGAACAAGTAAAACGCCCCGCCAGGAGTGCTAAACTCGAAGCAGTTGCGAAGGCCGTCACAGATCCGATCGCGTTTCTGTTTGTAGTCCGCAACGATGCCCGTCACGTCGAAATCCATCGCGGCAATCCCTGCATATTGGACGATACTCGGCGCACAAACAAACGTGAATTGCTGAAGTTTCATCATTTCGTCGACGATCGCCTTCGGGCCGTGCGCGAACCCGAGCCGCCAGCCGGTCATGCCGTAGGTTTTGCCGTAACCCTCGATCACAAGCACATTTTCGCTATAACTCGCCGGGCTTTGTGGGGTTTCGTCGTAGTGGAACGCGCGATAAATCTCATCGCTGAGCAACAGCACGCCGTGCTTGTCGGCAATCGCCGCGAGTGCCTTTTGCAATTCCGGTGATACTGTCGCACCCGTCGGGTTCGCGGGCGAACAGACGAGAATCACCTTGGTTTTGGGGGTGATCGCCGCTTCGATTTTATCCGGATCGATGGTGAAATCGGGGTAGGTATCGACGTAGACCGATTTGCCGCCGACGAGCGTGACGAGGTGCGGATAACTCACGAAATACGGGTCGGGGATAATCACTTCGTCGCCGGGGTTGACGACCGCCATCATCGCCAGCAATAGCCCGCCACTCGTACCACTCGTGATGATGACATCGCGATCCGCATGGCCATAACGCAGCTTCAAATCCGCAAGAATCCGCTCGCGAAGTTCCGATACACCCTGCGTAACGGTGTAGCCATTCAGGTTGCGATCGATCGCGTCTTTTGCCGCATTCTTGATCGCATCCGGCACTGGGAAGTGCGGCTGGCCGATACTCAGATTGATCGGATCTTTCAGCGATCGACCGAGTTCGAAGACCTTGCGAATCCCCGAAACTTCGATCTGTTTCGTGCGGTCAGCAATCAGATGGTGAGTCGACACGTTTGCTTGGCCTCTTGGTTGTCAGCGACCAGTTGTAAGCCAGAACCGGATTGGCTGACGGCTGATAACTGTGAGCTGCAAGCTGATTTCAGCTCATTGGCAGATGGTCTTTACCGGGCAGTTGCACCGGGGCGAAGGAGCCTTTTCCGCCGAGTACGAGCTTGAACAAATCGTCGCCGCCCACGGGGGTTGGCAGTGCGAATTGCTCGCCGTACAGAAAGCCGCAACGCCCGCCCATGTATCCGTTGGCGGAGGTGAGATAGTGGCGGACTTTCTCGAAGCGGTTGCCGTCGAACTGCGACTGATACGCCTGCACCGCTTCGAGCTTTTGCTCGATCGTTTCCGAGATATCGATGACGAATGTGCTGTTCCATAAGCGGTTTTCGGCATCGGATGGGAACGGGGCATAGACCAGGTGCGGCACGCGATACGGCGAAGTTCCATCGAATCGCTCGTCCCATTTCGTCAGTTGCGAGTGAAACCGCGCGGCCTCGGCGATCAGCCCGCCCTGATAATGGTCCGGTGAACCGGCGGGGGTTCGGCCGAAGGCGGCAATCACCACTTGCGGGCGATACGTTCGGAATGCCGTGGCGAGCGCGTAGCGGGCTTCCGGGCCATCCATCAGAATACGGTTCGGCAGATCGATGTTGATTCGCACCTGAACTCCGAGGATTTGCCGCGCGAGTTCGGCTTCCTGTCTGCGAATTTCGAGACTGCCACGCGGCGTCGGCTCGCCGCACGTGAGATCGAAGATACCTACGCGGTAGCCTTGTTTCACGAGTTTCGCAAGCGTGCCCCCACAGAGGATTTCCAGATCGTCCGGGTGGGGTGCCACCGCAACGACATCGAGGCGTTCGGGCAGATTCGTCGCGTCGTCCATTCGAGTCTCTCCAGGTGCTTTCTTATAACGTATACGCCAGTACCCTCCGTTCCAACCAGCCTTACGACCGACGAGAAGCGCCGACACCATGACGGAACCGACCATCGACACCGCAACCGTGCGCCAACTGATCCACGACGCCATCATTCGCGGCGACTTTCAGCGTGCCACCTTCGGCGGGAAAGCGCGTTCCCCGCTGCCGGTCGAGTGGCTTCGCGTCATCGTTCGCCCCGTCGAGATTCGCGGAACAAAGCACGTGCAATTCGAGTACTTCGACCAGACGAAATGCGTGACGAAGAATTTCCTGCCGCACGAATCGACCAAGCCACTCGACGAACTCATCGCACTGGGGTTTGCGGGCGTTCACATCACGACGGCTACCGAAGAGATCGACATCCACATCACGAAAAAAGGGCGAATCCAGATCGGCCGCCGCAAAGTGGCGACACCACCGAGTAAGCCCGAACCGCACAACCGCACGAAAGAACTCACAATCCCCGAAGGACGTCGCCATGCGTTGCTCGAAGCGCTCGGCGTACTGGCACGCGATGGCCAGGTGCGGCCGACGAAACGCTCGAAGTTTACGCAGATCAACGAGTTTCTGAAGCACCTCAAACACACGCTCGACGTCGATGCGCTGCGTGCACTGAACCGCCCCGTCGAGATCCTCGATTGCGGTTGCGGTTCGAGCCAACTCACGCTGATGGCACACCACACACTGAACGAAGAATGGAAGATTCCCGCACGGATCATCGGCGTCGATGTCAACGAGGAAGTCATCCGCAAGAGTGCCGCCCGCGCCGACCGCATCGGTACCGAAGGCGTGGTATTTTCGTGCGGGCGGATCGATTCACTGGCGGTGAAACCCGATATCATCTTCGCGCTGCATGCCTGCAACACCGCCACCGACGACGCGCTCGCCGTCGCGATTCGCAACACATCGCAGTACATCTTCGCGGTGCCGTGCTGCCACAATCACCTGAACGAGCAATTTAACGTGAGTGGTTCGCCCGAACTCCTCCAGCCGATCTTTCGCCACGGCATCATGCACCAGCGAATGGCCGACATCGTCACCGATACATTACGGGCGCTCATTTTGCGGCTTGCCGGGTATCGTGCGGACATCGTCGAGTTCATCAGCCCCGAGCACACTGCACGCAATTTGCTGATCCGTGCGACGTACATCAGCCCCGTGACGGACGAGCGAATTTTGGAAGAATATCGTACGTTCCGGGCGTTCTGGGGGGTGACGCCATACCTTGAAACGGCACTCGGAGAGACGTTCCCCGCGATATTACGTAAACCAACAGCGTGACAGATGGCTCTCTATCGTGGAGATAAGAATGGGTTTTCGATGTGGGATCGTCGGGCTGCCGAACGTCGGGAAATCGACGCTGTTCAACGCGCTGCTGTCCACGATTCAGGCGGAGGCGGCGAACTATCCGTTCTGCACGATCGAGCCGAACCTCGGCCGCGTCCTCGTTCCCGATGAACGCCTCGTGAAACTCGCTACGATCGCCGGGTCGAAAGAAACGATCCCGACGCAACTCGAATTCGTCGATATTGCCGGCCTCGTTCGCGGGGCCAGCAAAGGCGAAGGCCTCGGGAACAAGTTCCTGTCGCACATTCGCGAAGTCGATGCGATCATGTACGTGCTGCGATGTTTTGAAGATCCCGACGTCGTCCACGTCGAAGGCCGAGTCGATCCGCTCCGCGATGCCGACACCGTCGAGACGGAGCTTCTCCTCGCCGACCTCGAAAGCCTCGAAAAACGCCTGCCTGTGTTGCAAAAGAAGGCCAAAGGTGGCGACAAGGACGCGATGGAACAGATCGTTATCATGGAGCGGGTGCTCGTTCAGCTGAACGCGAACAAACCGGCCCGCACGGTCGAATTGCGCGACGCGAACGAAAAGAAAATCCTGTCGATGATGCAACTCCTAACCGGCAAGCCCGTTCTTTACGTGTGCAACGTCGACGAAGGCAGCGCCGCCACCGGCAACGCCATGTCGAAGGTCGTTGAAGAAATGGCTACGCCGCGCGGTGCGCCGTGCGTCGTCGTTTCCGCACGCATCGAAGCCGAGATTTCGCTGCTGACGAGTGCCGACGACAAACGCGATTTCCTCGATTCGCTCGGCCTCACGCAGACCGGCCTCGCGCGGGTGATTCACGCCGGGTATCAGTTGCTCGAACTCATCACGTACTTCACCGTCGGTCCGAAGGAAACTCGCGCCTGGACGATCCCCGCGGGTACGATGGCCCCGCAAGCGGCGGGCGTCATCCACACCGATTTCGAAAAAGGTTTCATCCGCGCCGAGACCGTTGCCTATGCCGACTACATTGAATTCGATGGCGAATCCGGTGCGAAAAAAGCCGGCAAATTCCGCCTCGAAGGCAAAGAGTACGCAGTCCAGGACGGCGATGTCTTGCACTTCCGCTTCGCATAATTTTCACTCTATTGTCCGAGGTTCTGCCATGACCACTCGATGTTTGGCGACGCCATCGTTGATTCGGGGTATGTGGACCTCGCCGCGCGGTCGGGAATGGGCGTACCGAATGGCGTTTCGGGACTTCACCCCCGCCGAGTACTGCTGGACGTGCCCCCGGTAGCTGGGCTATGAGAAGATGCGCCAGAATTTGTTCGACGGAAAAGCGACCGGGGAGGAAGACGAGGCCCTTTGGCTGGGAACGGTACAACTCTGGAGGCGTTCCGGAAGGGCGAACTGTCTAAGCCGCAGATGCTGCAACTGGCCCTGTCGTGGAAAGGGACGACCAACTTTTTGGGCTGGGGAGGACTCGCCCCGAAGCTCGAACCGAGTCTGCGCGGCCCGATTGCGTTGGTACTGGGGCACCAGTATCGCCGCCTCAACAAGCCCGCCGACTCGCTCGCGGCGTTCAAAATCGCAGCCGCCGATGCCAG
>Ga0105047_10013195_pt1 | contig 13230 bp, 14 predicted proteins | sample MAT04_FD_78384 | JGI IMG/M metagenome (GOLD analysis project Ga0105047, IMG submission 78384) | Freshwater microbial communities from Lake Fryxell liftoff mats and glacier meltwater in Antarctica - MAT-04 (megahit assembly) | ecosystem: Environmental > Aquatic > Freshwater > Ice > Liftoff... | reverse complement strand
GCGTTCCCAATCACTTCTTGGTGTTCGCGGGCGCTCGACGAAGTTGCTGCCTGGTTCCCTATTCCCCGCGGCTGCGGCTGAGACAGCCGCGCTCCGCAACTGGCTGCGGCTGAGACAGCCGCGCTCCGCAACTGCCTGGATACGGCCGGGGTTTGGCGCTCCGCTGCGATTCCTACGCGCGCGGCGGACCCGGCTCAGCGCAGCACGAGCAACTGCCTCGGCGGCCCCCAGCGGGACCATCGCTGAGTGATCTGCCGCTGCCGCACCCACCACTCCTCGGGGGTGAGGTCTTCCCACCCGCCCAACGAGTTGAGGCGCTGGCCCACGACGAATTCCGTCAGGGCCAGCAGCAGGTCCGGCCCGGGCATGGCCTGCGCCGGCACGTTGACCTGGTAGGCCATGCGACCCGCGCCCGCGATCAGCAGCAGCCGTCCGTCGGGGCTGAAACGCACGCGGCATTGCGGGGTGGTTTTGAGCACTGCCCGCCCCGGCAAGGCCGAGTCTGCGTGCAGCAGTCGCACCATCCTGTCCGCGCTGCTGCTGGCCACCCAGACGCCATCCGGGCTGAATTCCGCCGCGAGCACGGCACTGCGATGCCGGACCAAGTTTTGTCTGAACTGCCCGGTGCGTGGATCCCAAAGCGCCACCACGCCGCCCAAGGAGCCGGTGAGCAACGACCCGCCATCGGGACTCCACGCGAGGCAAGTCACGTCCGAGCCGGGCCGCACCCAGGGCGAGACAGGCTGGCCGCTGGCGGTGTCCCAGACGCGGGCCGCATTGCCGTTGCCCCCCGTGGCCAACTGTCGGCCATCCGGGCTGAAGCACACTTGCGTGACCGGGCTGGGGTGTGGCAGTTCGGGCGACAAATTGCGCCCGCTGCGCGGGTCAAAGATTTGCGCGGCGACGTTCCCGCCCAACGCCAGCCGGCGGCCATTGGGAGAAAAATCCAGACTCCGCACGCCGGCAACGGCGAGCTGGAGCGGCGGCGGCGGGCTGCTGGCCCGTCGTGCGGCAACCGGAGCTGTGGGACCGCACTAGGCTGGACGCTCGAAACGAGCACCAGGCCGCCCGCGTCCGCCGAGGCCAGCCAGCGCGAGTCGGGGCTGAAGCAGACGCAGGTCACGGTTTGCGGGTGGCTCGCCGGCCCACCGCGCGGCTCGCCGTTGAGGGCCAGCAACCCGACGACGCCGTTCGTGCCGAGGTCGGCGAGCGTTGCGCCGTCCGGACTGAACTCCCGGGCGCTGGGCAGCCCGCTGACCGCGAGCCGCTTTTCGATTCCGAAGCGGCGGTCCAAAGCCCAGAGCCGGGCCGATCGGTCCGCGGAAAGCGTCAGCAGGCGCTGGCCGGCCCCCGGACTAAACACCGCGTCGAGCACGGGCAGCGGATGCCGGCACGGCTCGAATTCCGGCTGCATTGTGTCCTGACGCCAGACCTTGGCTCGGCCATCGTCGGAGGCGGTAACCATCCGCTTGCCGCTCGCATCGAAGCGGATGGTGTTGACGCCCAGATCATGGCTTAAAGATCGGCCGACGAACTCCCCGCCCGCTGCCAGTTGCAGGTGCGCACGATCGTCGCTGTTGGCCGTGGCCAAATACTTCCCTCCGGGGCCAAACGTGGCGAAGTTCACCTGCCCGCTGTAGGCGAAACTCTCCAATTGCCCGCCCGTCACCGCGTCCCACAGCACGACGCCGTTGGTGGCCGCGGTGAGGAACCTGCCGCCGTCGGTCGTGAACTCCGCGTGCGTCGGCGCGGCCAGAAGCTGGCACGTGAAGGCGGGAGGCATCACGGCGCGGGATCCCGGCGTGGCGGTCATCAGCCGCGGCACGGGCCAGAGCTTGCAGGTGCTTGCGCCGACGGTCAGCAGGCTCTGCCCTTGCGGTCGGAAAAGCACGAGTCGCAACGGCTCGCCGTGGTCGAGGCTGCCAAGGCATTGGCCATCGGCCACGCGCCAGAGGGCGGCGCGGCCATCGAGCGCCGCGGTGGCGAGCAGCGTGTTGTCGGGGCTGAACGCGGTGGCCGCGAGGGCGACGGAGAGACTCTTCCCGGCCGATGTCTCGAAGCTCAACTTCCCCTCCGGCAACTGCCACACCTGGGCCGCGCCATTGGCGGCGAGCGTGGCGAGGTGGGTGCCAGCGGGACTGACAGCAAAGCGGCCCCGCTCCGTGGCGTGCGGAAGCATTACCTGGCGCACACCGGAAGTGCTGCTCCAAACGCTCAGCGAGCCGTCCGCAGCGGCGGTCAGCAGCCACTGGCTGTCCGGCGTGAAGGCGCCTTGCCGAACCTCCGCGTCGTGCAGCAAAGGCGGCAGGACCGGCCAGGGCAAATCCCGTTCCGTCAAGGCGGCAAACAGGCGGGTGCGGGCGATGGTGTTGGAGGGGTTGTCCCGGACCATTTCGGCCAAAACCCTGATCGCTTCCCAGAACTTCCCGGCCCCGAGGATCATCTCGACCTCCCGTTGCCCGCGCCGGGCGGTGCTCTCCGTGAGGCGCAGATTCGCGGCGCGCGATTGGGCCAGGAAGCGCTCGGCGCGCAGGCGTTGCCAGGTGGTGGTCACCAGTCCCAAGACCAGGGCCAGCAGCAGCAGCGCGCCCAGCGTGGCAACGACCGGATTGCGCCGGGCCTACTTCCAGACGATTTCCGCGCGTCCGGCGGGACGGCCCTGAATGGGCTTCCCGCTCAGCCAGCGCGCCAGTTCTTCCGCCAGGGCCTCGGCGGAAGCGTAGCGCTGGGCCGGGTCCTTCTGGAGGCAAAGGGCGCAAATGGTTTCCAAGTCGCGATCGGCCAGTGGATCCAGCGAACGCAGCGCGGGCGGCTCCTGTTCGGCCACCAGGCGCAGCATCTCCAAGCCGCTCTTGCTCTGAAACGGCGGCCGCCCGGCGAGCAGTTCGAACAAGATGACGCCCAGGCTGTAAACGTCGCTGGCCACCGTCACGTCGCGCACGCGCCCCGCGGCCTGCTCCGGAGACATGTATTGCGGGGTGCCCAGGACCGTGTCGGCCAGTGTGGGACTCGCGCCGTGCGCGGCCCACTTGGCGATGCCAAAGTCCGTCAGGTGCGGTTCGCCGGCGGCGTCGAGCAGGATGTTGCTGGGCTTGAGGTCGCGGTGAAGGATGCCGCGGTCGTGCGCGTGCTGGACGGCGCGGGCGACCTGCTGGATGAGATTGACGATTTTCGATTTTCGATTCTCGAGGTCCGTCTTGCTCAATCCGGCGTGGCCCGAACTGGGCGCGGCGATCGGCAACCGAAAATCGTCCATCGCCTGCGCGAGGCTCCGGCCTTCGATGTATTTGAGCGCGAGGAAAGGCCAGCCTTCGTGCTCGCCGACTTCGAGGACGGGGACGATGCCGGGGTGGTCCAGGTTGGCGGTGGCTTCGGCTTCGAGGCGGAAGCGCTGGAGTTCGTCGGCGCTGGCGAACTGGCCGGCGCGGATGAGCTTGAGGGCCACGGTGCGGTTGAGCCGGGAGTCGCGGCCGCGATAGACCACGCTGGACGCGCCTTCGCCGAGCCGGCCGAGGAGTTCGAAGTGGGCAAAATGCTTGCGTTCGCCAAGTGCCGGAGCTTCACCGGACGCGCCGGACGCCAGGGCCACGAGGCAGCGTGGGCAACCGCCCGGCGGCGCGTCCGCCGGCAGAGCGGCACCACATTCGCGGCAATGTTTGTCGGGCGTCGTCACTCGAGAGCGTCCTTCATCCAGTCGCGCCCCGCCTCAGCCGTGGCGATGCGGCCGGAGCGCGGCTGGCTCAGCCGCAGCCGCGTTCGCAAACCGGTGGCGCAGCTTTTTTCAGCCGCGTCCACTGGCGCTTGAGCACCTGGCGGAGAAGCTGGCCTGGCCCTGGTTTCCCGCGGCTGCGGCAGAGACAGCCGCGCTCCGAGACGGCATGGATACGCCTTAACGCGACATGACCGCCAGGTGATGTTTGACTTCATCTTCCACCTCCTCAAATGCGCTTACCGTCTGCGCGACGACCTCCCGGAAGCACTTCGCAAACCGCCGCCGCAGGTCATACACCGCTTTGCCGACAGCACCCTCGGACAGCCCCAGCCGCAGCCCCACCTCAGCCTGTGTGCTGGCCGGCTCTTCGCCCGGCAAGAATTGGCGCAGCACCGCGAACCGCTCCGCCATGCCGCGTCGCGCGTAGTCCTCGCCCAGGCGTCCCAAGGCCCGCTGAATGAGCGTCATCGTAAAGCTGCGTTCGAATTCTTCCTCCGGCGACGCGCCCGGATCGGGCAGGGCACCCGGCAGGGGCACCGGTTTGGGCCGCCGTGGGCCGGAACTGCGATCCGCGACGAAGTTCTTGAGCGCGGCGAGCAGGTAGGAGCGGAAGCGGCCTTTCTCCCGGCGAACCCCTGCGAGGCGGTCCTTGCGCAGCAGATGCGCCAGAAACATCTGGGTGAAGTCCTCGGCGTCATGGTCGTTGAAGCCCCAGCGGCGCAAGTACGCGTGGAGGGGACGCCAATACAGCCGGCAAAGCTGCTCCAACGCCGCATCCGAACCGGCGCCCGCCGCGAGCACCATGGTCCAAAGCGTCGGCGGCATCGCGCTCGGGGCACTCGCCCCAGCCGCGACGGCGGTCTTCTGGTCCAGCCGATCCATGCGCCGCGATGATGCGCCTCCGGGCGAAACGCGCAAGCCCGGCGGGAAGTTGTGGGCGGGGCATCCCCCCGGCTGTCGGCCCACTGCCAGCTAGTTAAGCCGGACGGCTTAACTGGCTGGCAGTGGGCTGTCGGCCAGCAGAACACGGGAGGAATCCCGCGGTCGCGCCAGCGTCTTGGAGTGCGGCAGCCCACCACCCCCGCCCGGGAGCCGAGAAGCGCATTGCCCCCGCGCCCCCGCTCCCTACATTCGCCGCGCATGATCGAAGTCCTCGGGCTGACCAAGCTCTACGGCGAATTCCTCGCCGTGAGCGAACTTTCCTTTGCCGTCCGGCCGGGCGAGGTGCTGGGCCTGGTCGGCCCCAACGGCGCCGGTAAGACCACCACGTTACGCTGCCTGGCCGGCATCATTCCGCCCACGCGCGGCACGATCACCGTGAGCGGCGACGACCTCGCCACCCGGCCCATCGAGGCCAAGCGCCGCATCGCCTTCTTCCCCGACGAACCGCGCCTCTTTGACTACCTCACCGTCGGGCAGCACCTCAACTTCGTCGCCCGCATCTACGGCGTGCCCGACTACGAGGCCCGCGGCCGCGAACTGCTCGCCGAGATGGAACTCGCCGAGAAGCGCGACGCCTTGCCCGCCGAACTCTCCCGCGGCATGAAGCAGAAACTTGCCCTCGCCTGCGGCCTGCTCCATGCGCCCAGCGTGATTTACTTCGACGAACCGCTCACCGGCCTCGACCCCTACGGCATCCGGCGCATGAAGGACTCCATCCTCCGCCGCGCCCGCGACGGCGCGGCCATCATCATCAGTTCGCACCTGCTCCACCTCGTCGAGGAAATCTGCTCCCACCTGCTCATCCTCCAGAACGGGAAAAAGGTCGCCGATGGCACGCTGGCCGAGATCACCCAGCGCTTCTCGCAGCACCCGGAAACCAGCCTCGAAGAAGTCTTCTTCCGCGCCACCAGCGGCCCGGCCCCCGCGCCCCCGCCGCTCGACCCGCCGGCCGCGCCCCCCGCGTCCCCGCCATGATCTCGGCCCTGCTCTATCTCCAGTCGCGCAGCGCGCTGAACCGTTTCCGCACGCGGCTCAAGCGACTTAAGCAGCCCAAGTATCTCATCGCTGCGCTTGCCGGCGGGGCTTACTTCTGGTTTTTCATGCTGCGCTTCTGGCTGATGCCGGGAAAACCACGACCGGAAGCCGCCCTGGCCGGCGTGCAAGTCTTTCAGATGCCGGTGGACCTGCTCCAGGGGATCGGCGCGACGATCCTGTTCGTCATCGTGCTGGCGGCCTGGGTCTTCCCACACGAGCGGGCCGCACTCATCTTCACCGAGGCGGAGGTCGCGTTCCTGTTTCCCGCGCCGCTGAACCGGCGCGGGTTGATTCACTACAAGCTGGCGCGGTCGCAGTTCGCCATCTTGTTCACCACGCTGTTGCTGACCCTGTTCTCGGGTCGCTGGCGTGCGGGGCCGACGCAGGCCTTCATCGCCATCTTCGGCTGGTGGCTCATCCTGGCCACGCTTAGCCTCCATTTCCTTGGCTCCTCGTTCACGCGCACGCTGCTGCTCGAACGCGGCATCAGCAACTGGCTCCGCCGCGGCCTCGTCCTGGGGGTGGCGGGCGGCATCGTGACCGCCATCGTCCTCTGGGCGCGGCGCACGATGCCCGGGCTCGATCTCGCCGAGGTCAACGGCATCAAGGGCTTCACCGAGTATCTGAACACCGCGCTCGCCTCCGGCCCCGCGCCCTATCTGCTGCTGCCTTTCCGCGTCGCGCTCAAGCCGTTCCTGGCGACGGATTTCTCGCAGTTCCTCCTCGCGCTCGGCCCCGCGCTGCTGCTGCTGGCGCTGCATTATTTCTGGGTGATTCGCTCGAACGTCGCCTTCGAGGAGGCCTCGGTCACCGCTTCCGAGAAAGTGGCTGCCCTCCTCACCGCCGCCCGCGCCGGCAAAGGCGCCCACCTCAAGCCGATGAAGCGCAAGCGCGATCCCTTCCGCCTCGCGCCGACCGGCTTCCCGCCGCTCGCGTTGCTCTGGAAGAATCTCATCGCCGCCGGCCAGCTTTTCTCCACCCGAATCTGGATGGTCGTGCTCGTGCAGGTGGTGGTGATGGGGATTGCGATGACCTCAATCGGTCGTGGTGAACACCAGGCCTGGCCCGCCGTGGTGGGCGGTCTCTTGATCGGCCTGCTGGCGATGAGCTTCGTCATTGGCCCGAACTTCGCGCGCGTGGATTTGCGGCAGGACTTGTTGGTGGCGGACCTGCTGAAGGCCTATCCCCTGCGCGGCTGGCAGGTGATCCTCGGCGAACTGCTCGCACCCGTGGCCATCCTGACCGCACTGCAAGTCGTCCTCGTGGTAGCCATCGTGCTGATCTTCACGCCCGAGCCGAAGCACTTTCCCCTTGCGACCCGCTTCGCCTGTGGCTTGGGCGTGGTGCTGCTGGCACCGGCGCTGAATTGCGCCGGCTTGCTCATCCCGAACGCCGCCGCCGTCCTGCTGCCTGGCTGGATGCCGCGCGGCAAAGATCGCCCGCAAGGTATCGAGGCGACCGGTCAGGCGATGATCATGCTCTTCGGACAGCTCTTCGTACTGCTGATCGGACTGCTGCCCGCAGCGGGCGCGGGCGCGGGCGTGTTCTTCCTCGGCAAGCTGCTGCTGCCCTGGCCGGTCGTCGTGCCGTTCGCCGCGCTGCTGGCGGCCCTGGTGCTGGCGGCCGAAGCCGCGCTCGGCGTCTGGCTGCTGGGCAAGTTCTTCGAGCGGATGGATGTCTCGGCGGAACTCGGGCAGTGAAGCCGCGCCTTCTCCGGCTGGCCTGAAACTCAGCCCGAAAATCAGATCCCGAGCGGCGGAGGGCGCGCGGCCTCTAGGCCGCATCAGCGTCGCCCAACCCGCGGGTGTTCGCTGGCACCAAACCTTGCGGACCCTGAAGCGGCGTGCACGCCGCGCTCCGCTCCGCGGTTCACCACGCGCCGGTCGGGCAGTTCACTTCCCCAGTCCGGGGATGCTCTTAAGTCCGCCTTCGAGGGCGTTGCCAATCTTCTTAGTCCCCGGCGCATACTTATCAGCCAGAGAACCGATGAGATCCTTCTGCGGCGCGGTCAGTTTGGCATTCTGGCCGACCTTTTGAATGGCGGGCAGCGCGGTCGTTGGCTCACCTTTGCGGAGTGAGGTGACGATTTGTGCCACGTCGCTTTGCGAGCCTTCCAGCGCGCCGAAGTTCTTCTGCACGACATAGGCGCTGCCGACATTGCCCACGTCCTTGGCGAGCTTTGTCTGCGCCGGCGTCAGCTTGGCCTGGGTGAGCTTGGACAAAGAGCCGAGTGAGCTGGCGCCGTTGCCGCTGACGAGCGACTGCAGGGCACCCTGCAACTGACCTTGCGCCGCCGGGTTGCCGGCCAGCGAAGTGTTCAATGAGGTGACCTTGGAGCCAAGGTCGCCGCCGAGCGACTTGAGAGTGGCGTCGCCGCTGGCAGCGGAGGAGGACTTAAGCTGTCCCAGCAGGTCGGTGAGCGACTGGGCGTGAGCGTTATGCGCCAGGCCGATCACCAGCGCGAAGAGGAGAGTGGTAAGTGTCTTCATGGATATGGGGGGTGTGGGTTTGGGTGGAAAATAGAATTAGACTCAGAATGGTTGGGCTCGAACTCAGCAGAGAGCTGCGGTGGTTGAGCGGCCTGCGCCAGGCCGGCGGCCGGCGCTCCAATATCAGCCGTGGTGGGCGGTCCAATAGAACCAAGCGCCCAGGCCGAGGGCGACCAGCGCGATCAGCATCATCACCAGCTTCAGCGCAAACTTCGTGGCCTTGAAGGCTACGTAGCGCACGACCAGCGCAGCGACACCGATGCCGATGGCAGCGGGCTTGGTGACGGCCAGGAGGGCGGAAAAGTCGGGGTTCATGCGAGCGATTGGCCGGGGGCGGAGATTCCGGGTAAAGCCACCCGAAACCTCCGTCACGCGGCTTGAACTTGCTTCTTGGCGGGCTTGGCGTCCTTCACTTCGACCTCCGCGGCGACCATCGTGTAATAGATGGTCACCTTGGAGCCGACCTTAAGCTCGCCAGTGACCTTGGTGTTCTTGTTGCGGGCGAGCTCCCATTTGTCTTCACCCTTCTGCACCATGCCCGTGGTGGGGGTGACCTCAAGCACGGGGCCGGTGACTTAGTAAGTCTTCGAGTCGGTGGCGAGCAGGGAGTTGGTGGCGAGTAAGGCGGTGCCGCAGAGGGCGGCGAGGCAGACATGTCTCATCGTCTTCATAGGCGGCGAAGAGTGCGGAGTGAGGCGCGCGGGACGGGCTTACTTGCCGACGGCTTTGGTGGCGTCGGTGGCGGCGGCTTTCGCCTTGTCCACGGCTTCCGTGGCGGCGGAGCCGAGCTTGGACTGCACCTGGGCCACCAAATCCTTGATGGCTTGCTGCTGCTCAGGGGTGAGCTTCACGTTCGAGGCGGCCGCGTTCAGCGAGGTGAGGGCCGAGGCATAATCGCCGGCTTTGACGGACGTGATGGCCTTCTCGATTTCAGCCTTGTCCACCGCGGACGCAGCGGAGAAAGCGCTCTGGAGTTTGCTGGTGTCAATCACGGTCCCGGAGCCGGAGCCGCCGCTGTCGCAACCGGTCAGGCTCAGCAGGCTGAGGCTGGCGATGGTGGTGAGGGTGAGGAGTAATTTTTTCATGGGTGCTGGTTTGTTTGTCTGCCTCGCCGCCCGTCGTGGGCCGCGAGAGAGTGATCTTGGTTCAGGCCGTGCGGTCAGCCGGGCTGAATGACTTAAAGGCAAAGGCCGCGACGGCGCCACCGGCAAAGGCCGCGACGATGTGAATCCAGACGTTAGTGCCCGCTATGAGATGCATAACCGTGGCGCCGATGGCGACCGCTGGGTTGAACGCTCCGCCCGAGATGCCGCCGACGGCAAAGGCCATAACCATGACCGTGAAGCCGATTGCCAGGCCGTAGTTCGAGTTGCCGGCCGTCTCTTTGGAAGTGGCAGTGTTCAACACGACCCAGCAAAGGGCGAAGGTGCCCAGGAACTCTGCCAGCAGGGAGGGACCGGCCTTCAGTTCGCCGGCGGTGAGTTCTGGGTTGCCCTTGAGATAGAGCGCGGCGACGGCGGCGATGACGGCGCCCACGACCTGAGAGATCATGTAACCGGGCACGTCGCTGGCGGGGCATTTCCCGCGCAGGAAGACGGCCAGGGTGACGGCGGGGTTGTAATGCCCGCCGGAGATATGGCCGCCGGCATAGACCATCACCATCAGGGCTGAGCCAATGGCGAGGGGCGCGAAGTTGCCGATGTCCGGTTTGATGACACTCATTCCCACGGTGAAGACGAGGAAGAAGGTGCCGATGAGTTCTACGATGTACTTGGGCATGTGCTGTGTGTTTGGTTTAGGTTGTTGGTGGTGGTGCTGCGAAGCTGGCGATTGGCACTAAGGATGCCGCCGCTGGCGTGGAAATCGGGTTCCCACGCTCGCTCCCTGAGGGGCGGTTGAAACTCCCGACCCGCGGGCGAAATGCCGGGCCTCCGACCGGCGGCACGGCCGCTACGCGAGCACGAGATAGAGGGCGTGGATCACGGCTGGAATGAAGAACAGGAAGCAGAGCACCACATTGAGGAGGGTGGCCTTGGCTGACTTGGTCTTGAGATAAACCGCCAGGGGCGGCAGAAGCAGGGCGAGGATGACGAGCAGGAGGGTATTCATGAGAGGCGCGGGTGAGGTTAGAGCAGGCGGAGGCCGGTTACTTCGGCTTGCCCACTTTCCGGGTGACCGCTTGGCCACCTTGCTTCATGGTCGCACTGGCTTTCCCCAAAGCCTGCGTGGCTTGGCAGACGGCTAAGACAGTGTTGAAAGTGAGTTCGGCTTTGTTCATCGGCGCGGGGCGAACGGTAAAGGTTGCGCAGGCGTTTGCCCAGTTTTTTTCATGCAGGGAATCAGACCGGCAGCAGCGCCTGGGCGCACAGCCCCGTCAGTCCGGCGGCGGGGTGGCGGCCTGGAGGCGGCGGTATTGCCAGCCGGCGACAAGCGGATCAAGGGTGCTCAAGAGGAAGTAAGCCCACCGCTGCTGGAGCCGCAGCCACCAGGTGCGCGAACGACTCCAGCGTCGGAATTGCACCCGGCGGCTCAGCCGCAGGTTTTCAGCAAAGATGGCGCGCGCGCCGGCGACGCTTTCCGGGTCGGTGAGCCGCACCATCAGCTCGTAGTTGATGCGCAAGCTGCGCGGGTCGAGGTTCGACGAGCCGACATAGACCGCACCGTCCACGAGGTAGAGTTTCGCGTGGAGGATTTGGGGCTGGTATTCGTGGATTTCCACCCCGCTTTTGAGCAGCCGGCGATAGAGGCTCTGCGCGGCGAAGTGGGAGAGCGGGATATCGGTCTTTGACGGCAGGATGAGCTGCACCCGTCCGCCGCGGCGGGCGACGCCCGCCAGACGCCGCCTCAGGTGCCGCGAGGGCAGGAAGTAAGGGGTGATGATCTGGACTTCGCGTGCTCCCGCGAGATCGCGGTGGAGCGCGCGGACGAAGGGATTGAAGCCCCAGCCCGGCCCGCTCAAGAGCAGTTGCCAGCCGGGTCCGGCCAGGAATTTTTTGGCGTGAAATTGCGCCAGCCGATACAGCCGCGTGTGGCGCATTTCCGAGCGGTCGAACATATCCGAAAACGTCTCGGCCAGCGTTGCCGCCAGTGGGCCGGTGAGGCGCAGGCCGAGATCGCGCCAGCCGCGCTGGATGCCGTCGCCGGGGGTGTCGGCGCTGATGTTGAAACCACCGATTAAGGCCACCTCGTGGTCGCAGACCAGGAGCTTGCGGTGGTCGCGGATGGCGAAGCGATCAAGCCGGACCGGGTTGAACCAGCGGACTTCGCCGCCCGCCTCGGTGAGGGGCTTCCAGAACGCGCCGGCCAAGGTGAGCGAGCCGATGCTGTCCACCAACACGCGCACCTGCACGCCGCGCCGGGCCGCGGCCACGAGTTGCTCGCGCACGTCCCGGCCCGCGGGACAGTCGGTGAAGATGTAGGTCTCGAAACAGATCGAGCGCGCCGCCGCCGCCACGTCCCGGCCCACGGAGGCCAGGACTGCGTCACCCGTGGTGAACCACTGGTGGTCAGGAGCGGAAGCCGTCGCCATGCGCGCAGTGTAAGGGGCCGGAGGAAATCCGAAATCCGAAATCCAAGGCCGAAGCTGGCAGCCCCGGCCATAGACGCCGGATTGCATTTCCCTGCTGACCTTTGAATCATCACGCCATGACATTGACCTGCCGACCGTTTGGCCTTGAACTTGTCCACCCGTGGAAGATCGCGCGGGGCGAGGGCACCAACACCTATCCGGTGCTGCTGCTGGAACTCAACGATGACGCGGGCCTCGTCGGCTTGGGGGAATCCGCGCCCTCGAGCCGCTACGGCGAAACCGTCGCCAGTGGCCGGGCGTTCGTGGAGAAGGTGGACCCGCGGCGGCTTTCCTTCGCCGACGTGCCCCGCAGCATGCACTACCTCGACTCCGTGGCCCCCGGCGAAATGTCCGCCAAGTGCGCCTTCAATATCGCCCTGCTCGACGGGGCCGCGCGTCTCGCCGGGAAGGCCATTTACGATCACCTCGGACTCGGCTTCCGCGAAGGGCAGCACGTCACTTCCTTCAGCATCGGCATTGATTCGCCCGAGGTGATCCGGCAGAAGGTTCTGGCCGCCACTCACTACCCGGTGTTGAAACTCAAAGTGGGCGTCCCCGGCGACCACGAGAACCTCGCCGCGCTCCGCAGTGTCGCGCCGACCAAGCCCGTCCGCGTGGACGCGAACGAAGGCTGGAAGACCAAGGAGGAAGCCCTGGACCGCCTCGCCTGGCTGGCGCAGGACGGGCATATCCAATTCGTCGAGCAACCCATGCCCGCGGGCGCGCCGGCCGCCGACGGGGTGTGGCTGAAGGAACGTTCGCCGCTGCCGATCTTTGCCGACGAGTCCTACCACACCGCCGCGGACCTGAGCCGCGTGGTGGATTGCTTCCACGGCGTCAACGTGAAGCTGGTCAAGTCCGGCGGCATCTCTGCCGGTTTCGACGCCCTGTCCGCGGCCCGCAAAGAGGGGCTGAAAACCATGCTCGGCTGCATGATCGAGACCAGCGTGCTGATCAGCGCCGCCGCACACCTGGCCGAACTCTGCGACTACCTCGACGTGGACGGCAATCTCCTCATCAAGAACGATCCCTACCTCGGAGTCACGGCGGAGAAAGGCCGGCTGTCCTTCGCCCAGACCCTGGAGCCGCACGGCTTGCGCGTCCACGCAAAGTAGGGCGGGCGTCCCGCCTGCCGTCGTCGCTACGGCCGTCTCGGGTGGAGCGGGGAGGTTCTCCGCCAAGGGAACTACAGGCGAGACGCCCGCAGCCACCATGGCAGCCGGGACGGACTGCCCCACTACTCAGTGGCGACCGGGTTGCCTGCCCCGGTGAGCGAACTGGCAGAGTTGCTCAATAGTGGCGCAGGCGTCCCGCCTGCCGTGGTCGCTACGGCCGTCTCGGCTGGAGCGGGGAGGTTCTCCGCCAAGGGAACTGCAGGCGAGACGCCCGCAGCCACCATGGCAGCCGGGACGGACTGCCCCACTACTCAGTGGCGACCGGGTTGCCTGCCCCGGTGAGCGAACTGGCAGAGTTGCTCAATAGTG
>Ga0105047_10013194_pt1 | contig 13232 bp, 13 predicted proteins | sample MAT04_FD_78384 | JGI IMG/M metagenome (GOLD analysis project Ga0105047, IMG submission 78384) | Freshwater microbial communities from Lake Fryxell liftoff mats and glacier meltwater in Antarctica - MAT-04 (megahit assembly) | ecosystem: Environmental > Aquatic > Freshwater > Ice > Liftoff... | reverse complement strand
CCGGTTGATAGTGCTTCAAAGATCAGCGATGCCTCCATTCGACCCAATCCACTGCCTCCTAGCTCGGTACCAACATAGATCCCAGAGAATCCTAATTCGGCTGCTTTCTTTAGTGTTTCGACCGGAAAAATTTCCTTTTCATCCCATTCAGCCATCTTTGGAGCAAGTTCCCTTTGAGCAAAATCTCGGGCAATTTTTTGGATCTCCATTCGATCAGAGCTCAATCCATCACTTCCTAATCGTCATCGAGACTCTTTCTCTTACTGAGAGCACTGACTGCGCTTGAAAATGTTCTTTTCAGATTTCGAATAATCGGAGCCATCCCACAGTTCAATAAGATTTCAATCAGCCAATCACCGTTTAAGTATAAAACTGGCAAGGGCCCCTGTCGGGTCAAGCATGAATTCGTTCCTTGTGTGCGCGTATCCATCTGTCCCAGTTTAAAGGTACTGTTTGTTCGCCGGAGGGATGATACACTTGGTACTGACGATGATACTGGAGATAATCATTGGAATTCCTCGTTTCTGACTGGCATCCTCTCTTTTGGCCACTTGCTAACCTTTTTAGGGTTCTGCTCTTTCCGTATTTTCCCACTGGGGAGACTCTCAAATGGTACTACTGTTTTGCGGGCAATGAAGATACGAGTCCACACTTTTATGAGACCATCGTGATTCTATACACTCTTCATGCATCACCATCTGAGCCCATCTCTCCTGTTTTTTCAAGATTCTAATTTTTAGAGCGTATTATTTTTGGTCTCACTTGAGTTTCTCTTCCAATCTCCTTTTGGTAAGCCATCCTCAGGGAAATGATTAGAACCTCAATCATCCAGTTCTGCTTCTGAAACAGAATGAAGAGATTTTACTATGATCCCTTTCTTCTTTTTGGCAATACTTACCTTTTAGATATTATATTCCATTTCAAGTTCAGTGATTTCTTATTGGTAAGCAATTCACGGGAAATGATTAGAATCCTATACATCCAGTTCTGCTTCTGAATTAGAGTGAAGATACTTTACTATGATCCCAATTCTGTTGTGTCAGTGTCTAATTTCTTAGATCCCGAAGTTTTTATTGTTGCTTTGCAGACGTGATGACTATTACCTAATCCGTGTTTCACATGACAAAGCATTGCTTGATTAGAAATTAGGGTCTGATCTGCTTATTCCAAACTTTGTTGTCTGGCCCAGCTGACCATTGTCCGCAGTTTATTTGGAACATGGTCATCCTTCTCCGGAAGGATTATAGAATGGTTTTTTTGAATTGTACAATACAATGTTTTTCGACTAAGCTTTTTTGTGAGTTCTGGATCGCTAATGTCCTCCAGTTGCAGCGCCTCCTGTAATGCGTCCGTGATGGCCTTGTCCTGTAGTGCTTTTGCCTTTAGTGATTTGATCATTAGCCATTCGGGGTGGTCAAAGGCACGACAACGAGCAGAAGTGGCATCGAGATCCTTGTCAGAAATCAGCGTAATAGAATCGTCGTGATGACGGATATGGACCTTGTCGATTGATGTTTTTTTTGAGAATATTACTGCCCCTACAAAATTTTATGCAGTACAAACTATTACCTGGATAGGAGCACTTGAAAAGCCATATTCTTGTAGACAAATCCTCAGCATTTAAAAGACACGGTTGAAGTGCAAAACCCCGCGAGGTGCTCTGTATCCTCCAAACCCAAACAGTCTACCAGTCAGGAATATGATGCACCTTTACATCTTCTTTGAGTGATGTTAGGCGCGGCACAAGGAACAGACACCGAATCATACAGGAGTACTTTCATTCCGACAACTCTAAACGAAACGAATTTAAGCTCGCACTACCGAAAAGAGTAATGAACAGAACACTCTTTTCTGATGGACGCTGCCCATGAGTCAGGTACAGTATTATGAATGCCTTCTTGATCATTGCAGATCTTTCACAGCGGCTAGCAGAGATATTAGGAGATGCCATTCAAACATTTATTAGATCTGATGCTTACAACGATATGCGTCATCAAGCAATACCCTTGGAGTATGGATCGAAATGTCGCGCTTGATTTTTTAGCCTACTGAAGCTCTTTGCACAAGACTGGGCTCTAGCTATGCAGCTGTTAGCGAGTCCTGAATCAACCTTGAGCATGCTAGACGCGTCGTTGCCTAATGCTCAGACCCGTGTTCAGGCCAGAATCATGCCCTCTGAATTGCGGCCGCCAAAGGAGAATCTTCATGTACGAATCCAAAACATTCCGATCATCGAGGGGGAATACTTGCTGAAACGCATTCCTTCAGCCGACCATCTTCATCGTCTACTGGCCGTAACTGGCACAGTGACCAGGACAAATCAAGCGCGATTGATTGAACGACGGCGGCTGTTTCGGTGCCAAAAGTGTTTCAAAACCGTGACTGCCTTCCCAGACGACCGACAATTTGGATCTATCAGCAAGCCTTTATATTGTCCTCATCTGGTGGACGATATACCCTGTCCCTCAAACCGATTCGAAGCAGTTATGGACGAAGCTAACAATTGCCAGGACGATTATCAGGAGATTCGCTTACAGGAAGACACATCCCAGTTGGACATTGGGGCAGTTCCCCGCAGCATCGCTGTGATTCTGAAGCACGACCTTGTGGACAAGTGCCAGCCGGGCGACAGCGTGATGGTCATGTACGAGACGAGTGTCTTTTATTCTTAGAGGCTATCTGATCCATCGCTGGAAGCCATTCCGTGTTGCTAGCCAGCTGGACGGCGAATATGCATTCGTGGCCAACAATTTGCTTTGCTCCGCTCGCTCACTAGATCAGCTGCAAGGGGAAAGCAGGGCGCATGTGAACAGAAGAGCCGAAGTGTACTGGCAGGGCCACCAGACGAGTCCCATGATGGGGAGGCACTTGTTGGTGGATAGCTTTTGCCCTCAGGTGCATGGCCTGTGCACAGTGAAGCTGGCCGTGCTCTTGACCGTGATTGGCGGTGGTGGCGGTGGTGGTGGCGCCGATGCCTCGGCCGAGACAATGGCTGGAACAGAACAGCGGAGAGAAGGGCATCTGCTGATGGTCGGGGATCCGGGCACCGCAAAGTCGCAGTTGCTGCTTGGGGCTTCGCGGATAGCACGCCGTGCGGTGGTGACGACGGGAGCGGGAACAACTAATGCGGGACTGACGGCAGCGGCTGTTAGAGACGGAGCGGGCAAGGGAGGAGGGACGGGCGAGTGGACCCTGGAAGCGGGGGCCATGGTTCTCGCAGATGGAGGCCTATGCTGCATTGACGAGTTTAATGCCCTGAGCGAGCGAGACCGCACTGCCCTGCACGAGGCGATGGAGCAGCAGACACTGAGCGTCGCCAAGGCTGGACTCGTGTGTCGCCTCTCCACCAAGTGTTCCGTGGTGGCTGCCTGCAACAGTCGCGGCAAGTGGGAGGCCGGCACATCGATCACGGCCAACATTGCACTGGCCAGTCCGCTGCTGAGCCGCTTTGATCTGATCCTGCTGCTGCTGGATCAGACCGACGAGCAGTGGGACCAGGCGCTCTCTGCGGCGGTCCTCAAGAAGGCATGCCAACGGACGCGGAAGAAACAGGACGCTGCCTTGTTTGACGAGGAGGCGCTCAAGACCTATGTCGCCTATGTGCAGACACGCCCCCTCTCCGGCCTGAGCCCTGAAGCACGGCTCGTCCTGGGCCGATACTACCAGTCCCAGAGAGACTCGAAGGACCGCGATGTGGCACGGACAACCGTGAGGTTGCTTGAAAGCCTCACCCGCCTGGCCCAGGCCCATGCAAGGCTGATGTGCCATCGACGAGTCGAGCTGGCCGATGCCGTCTCTGCCATCATGCTCATGGAGTCGTCTTTGCTCCGAAGCCCTGATGGGACATCAATGCGAGGCACTCCCGATTGCCACAGAGCCCAGGAGGCGTATGAGGCATACGAGGCTGCCCTCTTGCAGCGACTGACCATCAACAAATCTATAGTTCTCAATTTATAATGCAAGTGCATAGTGTATAGTTTATAGGTTATGTATGACTTGTGCTCCGCTTCATAGTCGAAGCAGCCGGATGGAGCCGTCTTCATAGGAAGCCAGCAGTGTGCTTTGATCCAGCCACAGCAGGGAGTAGACCACATCGCCATCAACATCGATGCGTTGGACTGCGTGGATCTTGCCCGTGCGCAAATCAATGATGGCCACGTTGCCGTTCTGGCACCCTACGGCCAAGAGGGGATCCACAGCTTGCATGAGCATGGCCGTGATGGGTGCTCCCAAATCAACTTCCATCCGCGGCTGCCAGCTGCTGCCATCAAGCACCCTCAACAGACCATCCAGTGCACCAACGACCAAGGCGGACGGCCGGCTCATGAAGCAAAGATGCTCGGCGCAATTCTCATCACCGTCTTCTTCGGCTCCTTCCGAAGCAGATTTCGCGAGCTGGCTCGATTGCACCACCTGCTCGTGGGAAGCGTGCAGCAGGGCTAGACGTCCGTCCTGGAAGCCAACGGCCACCACGGGATTGGTGGGATGCCAGCACAGCGAGACGACCGCACTGCTAACGAGTGTCTTTGGCTTGTATCGCACCAAGGGCTGCACGGGTTCAAAGGTGTTGGTTCTCGGGAGCCGCCAGACACAGACAGTACCATTGCCGTAGCCAGCCACGAGCTGCTTGCCGTCCGTCGACCAGCATCCAGCCGTGCTTCCCTCTAGCTCCTCACTGCCTCCTCCGCCGAGCACAAACATGCATTGGCCACTCTCTGCGTGCCAGACCCACACGGAGCCGCCATTTGTCCCGGCGACGATCACCGACCCCACCGGATGCCAGGCCATCCAGCTAATCTCCCCATCCCCAGGCTCTAGCTCTTGCAACGGATCCGAGTCTGTCTCGGTCTCCATCTTTGTTTCCGTCTTTTTCTCTCCATCTTCCTTGATCTTCCAGATCTTTATCTTGCCATCGAGACTCCCCGTAGCTAGCAGTTTGCCATCTGTGCTGAAGCCCACTCGGTCCACCGTATCCGTGTGGCCCGTCAGCTCTCTCAGCACTTCCAACTGTCCCTGCTCGGCCCTTACTCGTAGAAGCAGGGCACGGTCATCGCCTCCGGCAGATGCAACCATGCCCGTCTGGCTGTTCACTGACAGACTGTATACGGCCTCGCCATCGTGCAACACTACACCGCCCGCCAACTCTAAGCAAATTAATAGTCTTCCTCAACGAGGTACCCGAAGCGGCTTTGATGGCTGCATCTATCTCCTCCATCCCCGTATCCAAGTCCATCTCTATACCTTCATTTCCTTCTCCATATTCTTCCAGCACATCCTCTTCGTTTAAATCAAACTCCTCTTCAGAATAGTCACTCATCTAAACTTAATATTGTTTTATTTTCTTTAAGCCTTCAATCACATCCTCGTCATCCTCCGTCAGCAATGCCCCGTTCTCCGCTACACTGCACTGGCTATGATCACAGTTAAGAAACACTGGAAAGCCTCCTCTAGGATCCATATATAAATATGTTACGTCGCGAAAGCAAAGAGTAGATAGGCTTTTCACCCCTTTTGGACAACGAACTGCAACCTTTAGTGCTATCAGCCTCAATTGATTCGCTTGGTCTCGCCAAAGCAGCCATACAAACGATTCACCCCATTCTAAATAATTAAGCGATTCACTTTGCTTACCAAGAAGAACGCCCTCAATATCATAGTCCTCCTGAACCAAGCAGTCGTCTAGTGAGACAAGCTGTCGAATCATACCGACCGGAGGATTGACATTCTGCTTTTCAACAATCATGGTTGATTTGCCCCATGCAAGACGAATTGCCCTGCTCCTATCATTAGAGACACGCAGGCCCATAATAATAAATCGCTTTCCTTCCTTAATCATCTGGTCATAGTGTTCATTTGAATTCCAAATGGTGATGATTGCCTCACGCTTCCTGGGGCAGCCGCAGCAATCAGCCACCCGAAATCGGGTTACAAGTCTGATGCTTTGAATCTCTACCTGGTTAGCTTCCCAGCTGATCTTGGCGTCTTCAAAACTGGCTTCCGAAAAAACTTCCTTGTTCCCGGTGCTATACTCGACTGCATAAAGATTGGCAAAGCGTCTCACAACGACGACGTCAACGGCACACACGGTTCCACCATCGGCAGAAAGTGAGTCAAGCGAAACTGTAAACATGGATTTGTGGATACCAAGCTTTGCACTCCAAGGTGCTGGACGAAGTGAATTACCGTGTAGCAGGAGCGACACTCCCTTTTTGCCGGCCTCTAATACCTCAACCGCCTCTTCGCCTTGTAATTGAGCATAGGCTACTCGAACCTTTTGGCCAATCTTCAACTTTCCACCTATAACAAGTCTCTTGGAATATTCATCGATGACGATAGGGACTTTGTACCAGCCATCAGAAACGCTCATGGTGATTTTTTCTTTCGGCCCAATCTCCGAAATGAATAAGACCATGTGCCTACTGGGAGTATCATCGCGCTCCACAATTTTCTTCAATATAGATCGCTTAACATCCAAAACCTCCTTCTGATATCGATACAACAGTTGACGCTCGATATTAGAGAACGAACAGGGTGAAAGGTCTCGGTAAATATCAGCGATTCCGAAGCCAGAGTAAGAATAAAGTTTCCAAAGAACAAAGAAGAGATGATTCTGGAGCCATTCGTGGGAGGCACTTTGGAGCACAGGATGCAAAAGGGTTCTTTGAAAATCAAATGCCGAGTTCGTCAAATCCGTTCCTACTAGAGTGCAATCAGAGAGTTGAACCCTAGATGCTCTTTGTCTTGTATCAAACACCTCCACCATCTTTGGCTTGATTATCGGAGTTATAGGCGAACTCTTCGATAAGAGAGTGTTACGTTCGATGTTTCTGCTCTCCTTTTTGTTGGAAAAAGGCGTCGGAAATCCCAGATTTCGATTTAATCGATGGGAGGGGCCGGTCTGGGCCAACGGAGTTCGATTTGATCGAAAAGCATCACCCGTGGGTAATATGCGCTTAGCTTTAGGCGTCTCTTGATCAAAGAGATGCTCCGACTCTTTCATAATCCGTTGGGCACGATCTTTGGCAGTCTTACTGGGCGATTGGATAGACTTTCCCGAGGCAGTGGCAAAGCCAGCAGCTGATGGACTCGTCGATTTGCTAATAGAGCTGGCAATCTCGTCATTGACGATCTTTTGTGCCTGTTCCAGTGATTTCTTTGAAGGTGATTTGATCTTCTTCCCAGACGCCGTAGTAAATGCAGTTATTAAAGGTTCTTTAGCTTCAGAATCCATAGATGGAACTTCCAGAGAATCAGCGACTTGTTCAATGATCTTTTGTGCACTGGCAAGAGATTTTTTAGAAGGAGACTTGATTCTCTTACCTGAAGCTGTAGAGAAAGAAAGCGCCAAAAGTGGAGCAGGCTCATCCAATGTCCTTTTTCTCGTTGGGGAACCAGCTTCAACTACATTCCTTTGAGCTCTTGTAGATTGAGACGGAATGCCAAACAGCTCTTCATCCGCAACATATTCATAGTCGTCATCAAGGTCCAGATTTTGATGATGAGTATCATCTTGAACGGAGAACAAGATGGGGGATCTGGGAGTCAATGGCAAGTTGAGACGGTCTTGGGTGCGACTGGCGAGTGGAGTCTCAAAGTCAGTTCTCCACTGTGATAGCAACTGACTTTGAGTCAGACCAGCAATGGTGCTTGGGATGGCAATCGATTGATCAGAAGCCTCTCCAGTCGATGGTTCTTCAAACATCTTGAGCCAACAGGAAGCAAGGTCTTCAGGATCAAGCTCACTCAATGTAAAGTCAGAGGGCAGTAATGCAAGGGGACGCTCGATGAATTCATGCAATGGGAGGGGCTCATGCGTCGGCATGACCCAATGGGGGCCTTGTTAAGAAAGAAACAAAAATTCTATTGTGCATTGCCGCCATCGCAAAACAGCTCATACAATCGTTGAGAAAGAGCTGGTCCAAATTTCCGCAGCTCGTCTCCACTAACAGACCAGTCTCTAAAATAGAGGCGCTTTTCCTTGTCAGATGAAAGATTGGCATAATTGCTCCAGAGGCTGTGCATTGTTGGAAACTGATCAACGATTAGCAGGGCCTTATCAGCAGTCATCCCACGAATATGAAGTAGCTGCCTGAGAAAAAGGTCTCGAACAGTCATGTTGGCCGATTTGCTATTCAATTGCGAAAAGCAGCCATAGGACATGAAAATTGGTTCACCGTGCTTTTTCTTCTGTTCTTCCAGAAATCGCCGATATGGATGTCGCTGGGCAGGAGCAGTCATAATGGCTCCATGCAATGATCCAGTTTCTAATTTGGCAATGATCCTGTGCGTCAAAGATGCTAGAAAACTAACGGTCTCCTGCGTGCCCTCTGTGTATCGTAAATGCAGACCGTCAATCAGCTGCACGCTCGAGATTGCTGCAAAAAATCTGTCGAGGCCAATGGAGCTAAAATCAGTTCCTTCAGTTTTTTCTACAAGATAGACCAGATTGTTTAGTCCGCAGTTTTTTAATCGACCCTAAAATAATAAGATTCATTATTTCATCGCGCAAACCTTCTGTTCGGCATAGCGCCCTGTTGAAATGCTTTGGACAAGATCGTCCTCTCTTTTCCTCTCCACAAGCCAATCAAGAACCAGTTCGTCAGTAGCGCCTGGTGCTGTCGCCACCCACATAAAGTCTCCGAGCTCAAGCAATCTCTGCTCGCAGCGGATACCAAGTTCAGATAGATTGTTCAACATGAAATCCCGTTCTTCATGACTCTTGATTTCACGATTATCGATTAATAGAACGACTGTGAAAGTCCCATGTGGCATCAAAATTTCCTCAAATACTGTATCTCCCCCGCTTTTAATCACGTTAGTTTCTTCAAGGTCAACCCTATCCGTGGGGATTGCTTCATGATGGATACTTAAAGCCTCGTGAGAGGATGCGATCGATTCCCAAAGACGTTGAGCTAGTTCAATCCCGCTTTCGGTAAGGCTAAATCTGGGACAGGAAGAAGACGATTTTTCCACAAATTCTTTCTTCAATAGTGTTTTTATAGCGCCATTAAGGGGATTGAACATGCCTTCAGTCATCGGGCTTGAGCAAAACTGCTGTCCTCTATCGGCAATCTCAAGTTTTGTAAGACCACCCCGAGAATTGGGGTCTCGTTGTTCGATGAGCAAGGCAACAAGCATGGCATATGGGCCAGAGCGAAATGCTGGCACGTAGAGCTGGGGAGGTTTGCTGACCTTTTTTGACTTTGGTTTTGATGCCGCTACTTCAGCAACAGTGGCGGAAACATCCTGAGTTAAGGGATTGTTCAATTCAAGAGCATCTGCAAGCTTTTTTCTAATGGCGGGACCAATACCCTTGAGCTTTTCCAGCTGATTTACGGCCATGATAGGATCGGGATGGTCGAGGATTGACTCCAATGCCTAAAGATGAAAATCAGACCATTTAATACCTTGCGATAAACGAACTGCAATCGATCCTCCTTGCGAGCAGCTTCTTGATACCATTCTTGGAGGAGAACGGCGTAGTGCTGGTTGTTGGTACAAGATACGATCCTCGCACTATAATCCTTTGGAGGTCCTTTGCGAAAATAGCGTTGTGTTCCAGCCATAACGAAAAATAATTGGCTCGTTTCTTTTTGTAGAGTGATCACAGTTGACCTATGTCACGACACGGCACCGGTTATGGTAGGAAATCTTTGACAAAAGGCTTACATGTAGATTTAGAGGGTGGTCGACCGAGTGGTGGCTCGAGATACAGCAGAGGTGCAGGACCTTCGCCGAGAGCTGCTCCAGAACAACAGAACTTCTCCAGAGCTGTTTCAGAACAACGGCCTCCACCCGAGCAGAGCTATCCCGCACATCCCACTGGAGATCGATCTCGTGAAGAAAGATATGCCTCAAGAGAGTATGACCGCAGGAAGCGCAGTCGCAGTCGAAGCCTCGAACGCAGCTCAAGAAGAGATCGAGATGATCGTGGAAGGGATTATGGCAGTGAGCGAGACAGAGAGAGGGACCAATATAGAGATAGAGCAGGAGACAGAGATTCAAATCAGAGGGGCCGTGAGCGGGACAGTCGAGCCTTTCCTCGCCCGGACGACCGGGGCGCAGGTCATGGAAGATATGTTCGGGAGGGACGAAGGGAGCGCAGCCCAATTGCCATGTATGACCGCTATTCCGTGGAGGCGCTGAGCCCCTTCAGAGGAGCCGTGCTGCCGTTAGAAGAGCGACAGAGGATCTTGCGCAACTGGGATGCTGCTCCCCCGGGCTTTGAACGCATCTCAGCGGACAAGGCCAAGCTGACGGGGCTTTTTCCACCGCCAGGGAACATTGCAAAGATCACTAACTTTGCCCCGCCCACGCTGGACCCCACAAAGGCTGCCATGCTCGCCCTACTGACGAATGCGGACGCCACTTCTTCATCAGCCGGCGCGGGGAGTGCCTCATTTCTGCCCACCGGAGCGGCCATGTTTGCACCAGCGCTGAGTAAGCAGGCCCGTCGCGTATATCTCGGCAACATCCTGGCCACATCGACGGAGGAGCAGATTGCCGAATGGTTTGATAGCAAGCTGACGGCCATCAAGCCCCCGCCCATGGGTAACTATGTGCTGGGTGTGCAAATTGCAGGCGATCGCGACTATGCCTTTGTGGACTTTCGCTCGGCCGAGGAAGCTGAAATGGCCACTAGCCTGGATGGTCAGCTCTTCCAGGGCCAAGTGGTGCGAGTCCGTCGCACCCGCGAGATTAAAAGCAACAATCATAATGCACAGCTGGCAGTGGAGCAAACCAGTACTGAAGTGCCCGAGAACAGCCAGCTCGTGGTCCATGGCGTACCAACGTTCTTGGGCGAAGCCCACGTCAAGCTACTACTGGCCCCGTTGACGGACATCAAGTACGCTAGACTCTTACGAGAACCGCTGGGAGACAGTGCCGGTGTTCTAATCCTGGAGATCAGCGATTCCATGTTGATGGAGCCGTTGCGCAAAGGCTTGGAAGGCCTCGTCCTCGGCCCCGATTACACTTTGCATGCCACCCGGATGGCCGACTGCCAGGAAAACGAGGAGTTGTCTCTTGTCCTGTCTAAGTTTAGCTTGACGCCGGGCATGGCTACCAGCGATCCAAGCACTGTCATGCAACTTCTCAACGTCATATCTCCCACTGACATTTTTGACGACCAGGCATACGAAGAGCTCTGCGCCGATCTCCGTGAAGAGTGCAGCCAATACGGCGAGGTGGTTGATTTTCACGTTGCCCGTTTGACGGACCCAGATGCCCTTGTGCCTGGCCTAGGCAAAGTTTTTGTCGAGTACCGCACGGTCGAACAATGCATGCTGGCCGTTAGCGAACTAGCTGGCCGCCTCTTTGGCGATCGCACTGTCCTCTCCTCCTACTACCCCATCGACAAGTTCCATCGGAGAATAATTTAAGTAAGTATGAAATGTTAACTATGAAATGTGTTGTCAATGTGCTTAGTCATAAAATGCAACCTCCTCAGTCGCTTGCTGCTGTTCAATGGTTGGCTCAGTTGGGAAGAGGACTGGGGCCTGCTCTTCATTAACTGGTCCTGCTCCTCCCTCCCTTTCGATTTCAACCTCAACAGAAGCAGGCACTTCAGGCTTTTTCGTAACAACTTCAGAAACAGGTTCCTCATGGAGGAACTGATTGATTACGGCTTCGCCAAGATTCTGCTTAACTTTGGTCATGACTAGGTCCATAATCTTGTCTACTTCCTCATGCACCAACTGGCGTATCTGCTCTTGCAGGTCACCTTTGAGAAACACTGCATCTCTCGCTGATCGCTGGTGCTTGGAGCTAACTTCAAACCATTCTCCTTCACGCTTGCTAGAAGATTTTACGTCTTCTTCGTTAGGAGACCGTACATCTTCCCAAACCAATCCGGAAGTCCTTTCCTTCTTCCCTTCCAATACCACTTCCTTTTCTGTTTTTTTCTTCCGCAGCTTCCGATCTTTCTCCGCCTTTCTCTTAATTTTGACGTCATACCATTCTTCGTCTTCATTGCCACTTGAACCAGAGCTGCTTTCTTCCTTTCTCTTTTTAGCAGCACGCTTCTCTTGCTCCTTGGCTCCGCTAGAAGCATTGGTCCACTCTGACTTCTCAATATCCTTTTTGCCTCTCTCAGACCGCGATGACTTTCGGAGCTCGACTTTCTCCCACTGCCCATCCCAGTGAGAATCCGCCGGCAAAGGATTGCTCCTCGACGGAAGAGCATTGGAACTCTTGCGTCCTTTAGATGAACCCGTCGGATTCGAACATTGAACGACCACCGCTAAACCTATAATGGCAGATGCAATCCTCATCACTGCAATTTAACCGGCTGCTTTCCGGCAATCAGCGACTTTATACTCGCTGGGTAATAGCCTGTCTATATCGTCGTTAATGAAGCGGTATTTCCTTATTCATCAAATTGTTCCAAAACGAGGATAGTATCGCAGGCGAAATTTAGACAGCAGAAGCGAGGTGACCTTAAAGAAAAGGAAACCAAATATTAGTTTGCATTCATGTCCTTTAATGCTGCACAGCACTGGCTAGGCCTTTGCTCTCAGTCCAATAAAATAAGAGTAGAGTCCCTTGTTGCGCTATGTTCAAAGTATAAACTACTTGAAAATAAGGAACAGGTTGCCTTGCTATCATTGCTTGTGGAACATTTTTCTATGGATGTTAGTTATCGCGTTCGCCATGTACCTTCTAGTGTAAAGATAAACATGGTTCTTCTGTAGACCGCCCTGATTAGTTTATATGACCTTGCTGAGCATCTTTCTGGTGTGCTTGTGGTCGAACAGTTCCTTCGCCGGATCATCGTCTGTGCCGAGAACGACAATGATGAAGGTTGTCGCCTTGCAAGTCTCAGACTGCTTCTGTACAACAGACCAATTTTTGATTGTTAGGGCCTTAGCTCACAGGTTTGGCGATAGATTAGTCAGGTTGCAATCGTTTGACTGTAATCTCTGGGAAGCTTTGCTGATTACGGCGGGCAATTGTATCTCTGATCCGATAACCAGACTCAGGGAACATGCATGCAACATTCTCCAAAAGATCCCCCCTGCAGCAGTCAATGAAGCACTTCTTAATCAAGCTCTTGCTAAAGATGCTCTTCAATCCACCAAGCTGTCATTTTCTTTACCTTGGTCCTATCGCGGCTGTCTGATCATTGCTTTGGAGGACCAATTTGAAGTGGTCCGCCTGGCGGTCCTTCAAGCTATTGAGCATCTGGCAAGTTCAAAGGTCTTTTTCGAGAAATCCGAGCCGTTCCTCTTTGG
>Ga0105047_10013193_pt1 | contig 13232 bp, 11 predicted proteins | sample MAT04_FD_78384 | JGI IMG/M metagenome (GOLD analysis project Ga0105047, IMG submission 78384) | Freshwater microbial communities from Lake Fryxell liftoff mats and glacier meltwater in Antarctica - MAT-04 (megahit assembly) | ecosystem: Environmental > Aquatic > Freshwater > Ice > Liftoff... | reverse complement strand
CTCGTGTCCATCAACTCGGCGAAGGCTGCAAACAGGTATCGGCTGTCGTGCGGGCCGGGACCGGCCTCGGGGTGATACTGCACACTGAACGCGGGTGCCTTCATCACGCGAATCCCCTCGTTGGTGTTGTCGTACAAGTTGAGATGGGTCGCCTCAACGACGCCGTGCATGCTCGCTGGGTCGACACAGAAGTTGTGATTTTGGCTGGTGATCTCGACGCGACCGGTTGCTTCGTGACGCACCGGATGATTGCCGCCGTGATGACCGAACGGCAGCTTGAACGTTTCGCCACCGAGCGCGCGGCACAGCAACTGATGGCCCAAGCAGATGCCGAAGATCGGCACTTGGCCGAGCAACTCGTGGATCGTGTCGACTGCATAGCCGACCATCGCCGGGTCGCCCGGGCCATTGCTCAGGAAGACTCCGTCGGGCGCAAGTTCGACTATCTCCGCAGTTGTAGTTCCGGCCGGTACAACCTCCACCGTTCCTAGTCCGCTGAGGTGACGCAGCATTGTCGATTTGATGCCGAAGTCGAGGGCGACGATTCGGCGCGCTCCCCCAGTGGCAGGCACCGTATAGCGCTCGCTCGTGGAAACAGTCGCAACCAAGTCGATGCCGTCAGTTCCCGGTTCGGCACGCGCGGCCGCAAGCAGCTCAACCTCGCTGGCAGTGCCAAAGGCGCCGGGCATCGCGCCTGTATCGCGCAAGATGCGCGTCAGGCGACGAGTGTCGATGCCAGCAATGCCGCAGATGCCGAAGCGGCGCAACATCTCGTCGAGCGAGGCCTCGGACCGTTGATTGCTCGGTCGCCGCGCCATCTCGCGCACGATGATGCCGCGACAAAATGGTCGCGCCGACTCGCGATCGAGTTCGTTGGTGCCGTAGTTCCCAATGTGCGGGTAAGTGAACGTGACGATCTGGCCCGCGTAGCTCGGATCGGTGATCACTTCCTGATAGCCCGACATCACGGTGTTGAACACGACTTCGCCGCTTGCGATCCCAGCGCTCTCGGCGGGCAAGTCGCAACCAATCAGTTCGCCCTCAAACACGCTGCCATCGGCAAGCACAAGTGCGCCGTGTCTCACGGGCTGCTGCCCTACTGCGTGTTCGTCGTCAGACATGCACTTCTATCCTGACCGTACGGGCCTCACGGGACCCATTTCACGGTCGAGCGTGGACTTTAGCCGTCGGCGTCAGCTGTGACGGGCATCCAGGATCGCGCATGATTCGGCCTGCGGTTTTACATCGACCGCTGCGCTGGTGCCGACGCGATGCAGCACGACGACGTTCTCGTCCTCGAACACGGCCTCGAACGGGCCACCGGGCACGCGCATCGCGTCGTAGATCGCCTGATTGTTGGCGCCGACCTGGGTGAGGTCGAGCGCGACGTACTCAACAGTCTTCGGATCGGGCAGATGATCGCAGTCGTCGTTGCCCCACACACTCGCCCAGAACGGGTTCGGCCAGTCGTAAACCTCGCGACGATGCGACAGGTGCGGCAACAACTGATAGCTCGCCGCCACGGATGCATCGGCGGGGATATAGGTCAAGGCTGCGCGCAGTGAGTCGTGTCGCGGATTGTTACGACTCCACACGTAGTAGTTCGCTTTCTCGCCAAGCGGCGATGGTGACCACGCCACGTTGGTGGTGAAACTGCACAGCAGCATCCAGATCGGCAGCACAACGCGCAAGGCCTTCACGCGCAACAGCGTGTATACACCGTGAATCGAAGCGATCATCATCGGGGCGATCATCACCGACGTGTATTGGTAACGAATCATGCGTGCGTATGGGCTGAGCCCGATCACGCTGGCGAGCAACTGCGGCAGCGCCATCAGCAGTCCGAGCGGGTTGGCGAGATAGACCCAGCCCATCGGCCACGACATCTGCTTATAGAACACGATTCGGTCGTGCTGCACAGCGTCGCTGACCACGCGGTTGGGACGCGTGATGATGGTGCGCACGATCTCGGCAGTGTCGTTGCCGTAGTTGCCGTAGAAATAGGTGATGTAGAACGGCTCTTTGCCGTCGTTGAAGTACGGCAGCACCATCTTCGTCGCGACGAGGTACCACACGATGCCCAGCAGCACGGTCGCCCCACAGCGCTGCAACACTCGCCGGTAGTCGGGCGCGCCGCGCATGTAGATCGCAAGCACGAACCCCAGCATGATGACGGCGAGCGCTACGTCTTCGCGCGTGCTCAGCGCGAGCAGCACCATCGCGAAGAACCATCCCCAGCGTTCCTTGGTGGCGAACCACCAGGCAAACAGAAACGGAGTGATGACCAGCGCCTCCGGATGGAACATCGCCCAACTGATCCATTGCACCGGCGCGTACATCAAGTAGACGACGGCGAACAGCAGACCCCACCACGGATTGCGCAGCTTGTCGCGCGCAATCAGGTAGGTGGGGATTGCGCCCAGCGCAAGCCCGACGGCCTGCGCGACATACAGGAATTCGGGTCCGGCCCCCAGCCAATAGGCGGGCGCGAACGCGTACGCGATCACGTTGAAGTGATGCCCCCAGAAGTTCATGCCGCGTACAGACATGAATTGCTCGCCGCGCGACACCAACCAGAATCCCTGGTCGTAGATGCCCATGTCGTACGACCAGGTACCGAAGTTGCGGTGGTTCATCACTCCCAAAGACCCAAACACGACCGCGAACACCACCACGGCGAGCCCGACCAACACCGCTGCGGGATGCATGTCGCCGATGCGATTGGCGAGTCCCCGCCCACGCGCCTGCAACCAGTTTGGTGAATGCGGCTCCGCTGGTGCCGCCGTCGACTCCACGACGGCAACGTCATCCGTTGAAACGTCAGTCATTGAAGCGTCAGTCATTGCCAGGTCGTTCACTTACGGTCAGCTTTGGTCTCAGTTCCAGGGCGAGCGCCGACAAGACACCATTCACGAAGCGACCGGAATCGTCGGTGCTGAAGCGCTTGGCGAGTTCGACGGCCTCGTCGAGCACGACCGCGACCGGCACGTCGGTTAAGCAGAGCAGTTCGAAGCCGGCGATGCGTAGAACGTTGCGATCGATGGCCGGCATCCGAGCCAATGTCCAGCCCTTAGCGTGCGCCGCAATCGAAGCATCGAGACGCGACTGATGCTCCTGCACACCCTCCACAAGCACCCGCGTCAACTCGTCGGTGGGCAACACCTGCGTGGCCAACACTTCCTTGGGCGCGATGTCCTTCGATTCCGCTTCGTACAGCAGGATCAGGGCGCGTTCGCGCGCGTCGGTGCGGTCGTCAGGATTGCGGACACTGGCCGCAGAGCGTGGACCGCGGCGACCGCGCTGGGCCATGAGATCAGACCCGCGTGATGTATTCGCCGGTACGCGTGTCGACCTTGACCTTGTCGCCGGGGTTGATGAACAGCGGAACCTGAATCACCTTGTCGGTCTCGAGCGTCGCGGGCTTGCGCGCGCCGCTCACACGGTCGCCCTGAATGCCCGGGTCGGTGTCGGCGATCGTCAGTTCAACAGAGGCCGGAATCTCGACGGTCACGATCTCGCCGTTGTGGAAAGCGATGATCGCTACCGAGTTTTCGACCATGTAGTCGGCCGCATCACCCAACGCCGACGGGGCGACGGGCTGCTGGTCGTAGGTCTCCATGTCCATGAACACGTAGTCGTCGCCATCGCGGTACAGGAACTGCATGTCCTTCTTCTCGAGGACCGCCTGCTCGACGCGAATGCCCGCATTGAACGTGCGATCAATGACCGCGCCGGTGCGTAGATTCCGAATTTTGGTGCGCACGAAGGCACCACCCTTGCCAGGCTTGACGTGTTGGAACTCGACGACCTGAAACAGGATCTTGTCGAGCTCGAGGGTGATGCCGTTCTTTAGTTCGTTGGTGGTGATGGCAGGCACGATGAATCCTTAGGAGAGGCTGTGAGCACACGGCAACCATCACTGGTGACGACCACCAGATCTTCAATTCGGATGCCGCCGAAGCCCTCATGGTAGACGCCAGGTTCGACCGTCACCACGTCGCCGACCTGCAAAATGGTGTCGCCCGCACGGTTGATGAATGGGTCTTCGTGAATCATCAGGCCAACACCATGACCGGTGCCATGCGTGAACCAGTCGCCATAGCCAGCTTCCTCGATGATCCGCCGACAGACACCGTCGAGTTCTTTGACACTCATCCCAGCAGCAACCGCCGCCACCCCGGCCCGTTGAGCGGCAAGGACCACGTCGTACAACTCCCGTTGCAACGCAGTGGGTTCGCCGATGAAGAACGTCCGTGTCATGTCGCTGTGATAGCCGTCGACCAAGGCACCGACATCGATAATGACGGTATGGCCAGCTTCGATCAGCGTTGCGGTTGGTCGATGATGCGGCAGCGCGGCGTTGATCGGTCCGGTGGCCACAATGGTCTCGTAGCTCGGGCCGCTGGCGCCGAGCTCGCGCATGCGCGTTTCAAGGTGATTGCGAACCTGTGCCTCGGTGACACCGTCCGCGAGCGTCGGAGCTACCTCGGCGAGTGCTTGATCGGCGATGCGACACGCCTCGGCCATCATCTCGATCTCGTCGGCATCTTTCACGCGCCGCTCGGCCTCGACGACACCGGTCGCTGGCACCAGTTCGCTGGTGATTGCCTGCGTGTATTGGGCGTGTTGCGCAAACGTGACGTGCGCTGCTTCGAACGCAACCCGCGCAAAGCGATCACAAGACTGTGCGATGTGATCCACGACCAACGGCGACGTCGCGCCGACCAGTACCTCGCCATCGACTCCTGCGGCCGCCATTTGTCGCGTCGCCTGCTGTCCGTAACGGCCGTCGGTGATCAGCGTCAGCCCGTCCGGCGAGAGCACCAGCCACCCGTTCGACCCGGTGAAGCCAGTCAGCCAGCGAATATTGGTGATGTCGCTGACCAACAGCGCATCAGCCCTCGTGGTGGCCGCAAGACGTGCGCGTACCCGTTGGGCGCGACCGGCGAGACTCATCGGGCTGAAAGCGCGCGCGAGACGGCGGCCACCGCCAGTTCGTAACCGTGCAGGCCAAGGCCGGCGATGGAACCGATCGCGACTGGCGCGATGACGCTGGTGTGGCGCCACGGTTCGCGGGCCAGCGGATTTGAAATGTGAACCTCAAGCACCGGGCCTTCGAACGCGGCAAGCGCGTCGTGAATGGCCCACGAGTAATGCGTGAAAGCGCCGGGGTTGATGATGATCGCCGCCGCACGCCCACGCGCCGCGTGGATGGCGTCGATCAACTCACCTTCGTGATTGCTCTGCAACGCTTCGAGCTGGTGTCCACTCTTCTCCGCGGCTGCCGTGGTTGCGGCAACGTAGTCAGCGAGGGTGGCAGTGCCATAGATCTCCGGCTCGCGTTCGCCGAGCAGATTCAGGTTCGCGCCGTGTAACAGCAGGATTAAGGACACGTCTCTATCGTGCCACGTCGAGCTGCCAGCGTGCTCGGTCTATGCAATAGAACACATGGCGACGATCCGCCCAGCCCGGCGTCACGCCGACATATCCGCCAGCGCGGCAGCGGCGTCGGCTGCCAACACGCCGGTGACGACCTCGACGCCAGAAGGTCCGTCGAGCACGAAGGTGAGGTCGTTGCCGAGCACCTTCTTGTCCGCTCCCATCAGCTGCACTAAACGCTCGAGCGAGACGCCCTCGGGCAACATCGTGCCAAGTTCGTAGGCACCGTTGACCACGTCGTAATGCTGTTGCACGCGATCGCTGCCGATGCGCCCGAGCCGATGGGCGAGATGAGCTGCGTAGACCAGTCCAATGGCGACCGCCTCGCCATGCGCGAGCGAGTAGTTGGTTTCGATCTCCAGCGCATGCGCCAGCGTGTGGCCGTAGTTGAGGAGTGCTCGGCGGCCACCTTCGCGTTCGTCGCCGGCCACGACTTCGGCCTTGATCTGTGCGCAGCGCGCAATTCGTTCGGCTTCGCCCATCGCCAGCAGGTCGTCGCCGGTGAGGAAGTGGTACTTCGCCATTTCGCCGCGCCCACAGCGCAACTCACGCGGCGGCAACGTGGTGAGCGCGTCGAGATCGCAGATCACGCCGATCGGCTGCCAGTACGCGCCAATCAAGTTCTTGCCACCAATTCCGTCAACAAGCGGGAGGTTCACACCGGTCTTGCCGCCGATTGCGGCATCGACCATGCCGACCAGCGTTGTACTGACGTGCACCACGGGCACACCGCGATGCCACGACGCGGCAGCAAATCCGGCGACGTCGCTGACCATGCCGCCGCCAACACTGACCACCACGTCGTTGCGCGTCAGACCCAGCCGCGCAAAGCCGCGACACAACGATTCGACGGTTTGCAGTGTCTTGTGTTCCTCACCGTGGCCGATCTCAAAGCGCTCGAGTGGCAGGCCAGGCTCAACCTCCAACGGGATGCCGCGCTGCGTCACGACAGCGACGCGGCGGGCCGACTTCGGCAGCAGCGCGCTCAACTCAGATCGCGCCCCGTGGCCAACCAACACGTCGTAGGCGCGCTCGCCCAGCGGAACACGAACGGTGATCAACGCAGCACTGCTTCCACGACTTCCGCGATCGAACGGTCGTCGACCACCACGACCGCATCGGCCACCTCGCGATATAGCGCCTCGCGCTCGTCCAACATGCGTTGCAAGGTACCCGCTGGATCGCCATCGAGCAGCGGACGATGATCACCGCCGTGGATTCGTTCCACCAACGTGGCTGGCTCTGCACGCAACCACACGACCTGCGCATTCGCGGCTTTCAGCGCCGCGCGATTGACGCCGCTGATCACGACTCCCCCAGCGGCTGCGATCACCGCCGGCTCTGCGCTTGCCAAGGCGACCTTCAGCACCTCGGTCTCGAGGGCTCGAAAGGCCGGCTCACCATCGTCGGCGAAGATTTCGCGCACTGTGCGCCCCGTGCGTTCTTCGATCATCACATCGCTGTCGAACAGCGGTCGAGCAAGCTGTTCGGCAGCGGCTCGGGCGACTGTCGTCTTGCCGACAGCCATCATTCCGACAAGCACGAGGTGCTGATCGGCTGGTATCACGGACTGATCTTCACGGACTGATCTTCACGGAAGCGTCGCCTTGAACGCCGCCGCGTTGCGCGCAAACTCGCTGACACTGTCGCCACCGAACTTGCGTAACGCCTCGGTGGCGAGCACGAGTGCCACCATCGTCTCGGCAACGACACCGGCAGCCGGCACAGCCGTGACGTCGGTGCGTTCCTTGAAACTGACGGTTGCTTCCTTAGTGACAACATCCACCGTCTGTAACGTCGGCCGGTTAAGGGTCGATAGTGGTTTCATCGCCGCCCGCACGACCAACAGCTCGCCGGTCGTGATACCACCCTCGGTGCCGCCTGCATGCGTCGTTTCTCGGCGATAGTCGCCGCCATTGCCCGCGTGTTCGTCCCACACGATCGCGTCGTGCGCAACGCTGCCGCGGCGGCCAGCGCCATCGAAGCCATCGCCGATCTCGACACCCTTCACTGCCTGAATGCTCATCACTGCACGCGCGAGTTCGGCATCGATTTTGCGATCCCAGTGGACGTGGCTACCGAGCCCGACCGGCACCCCGTACCCGAGCACTTCGACGACGCCGCCCAATGAGTCGCCGTCTTTGGAGGCCTCCTTAACTTCCTCGACCATCGCCGCCTCGGCGACTGAATCGAAACAACGCACCGGCGATTTGTCAACGGCCGCCAAGTCAGCAATCGTCGGTCGACGACCGACCTCGGTGCGCGCTGTTCCGAGCTGAATGACGTGCGACATCACCGAAGTTCCCAACTGAGCAAGCAACTTCTTGGCGACCGCTCCGGCTGCCACTCGCGCCGCCGTCTCGCGCGCGCTCGCCCGTTCCAGCACATCGCGTGCGTCAGTGAAGCCGTACTTCTGCATCCCGGCCAAGTCGGCATGACCTGGGCGCACTTTGGTCAACGGATCCTTTGTCGCGCCCGGCGCTGGCGACATTTCTGCATGCCACTTATCGTCGCGGAGCCACTCACTGTTCTTGATCTCAATCGCCAGCGGCGAACCGAGCGTCCGGCCGTGGCGCACGCCGCCGAGCAACGTCAGTTCGTCCTGCTCGAAACGCTGTCGTGGCCCGCGGCCATAACCAAGTCGCCGACGTGCCATCTCGTCTTGAATCTCCTCGACGGTGATCTCGAGACCAGCGGGCAGTCCCTCCAGAATCACGACCAACGCCTGACCGTGTGATTCGCCGGCGGTCAGAAAGCGGAGCATCGACTCAGGCTACTGCCGCGCTCATCACTGCCACATCGGGCATTGCGCCGTGCCACAACTGCTGTTGCAGAGCGGCTTGATGCACGAGCATTCCTAATCCGGCGACTGTCACGGCCCCAACGGCGCGTGCCGCGAGCAAGAGCGCCGTTTCGCGCGGGTGATACACGATGTCGGCGACCACTTGACCCGCGTGCAACAGCGACGGATCGCACGGCAACTCGCTGGTACCCATGCCGACTGACGTGGCATTGACCACGATTTCGGCATCGGCGATGTCGTGCGCCGCTCCGACCGCTCCGACCGCAACGCCGTTCGAGACCGCGAGCGCGGCTGCGACCTCGGCTGCGGCGGCTGTGCGGTTGACCACCGCGACACGCGCCGCTCCGGCGCGACCTAGTGCATCGCAGATTGCGCGTGCCGCACCACCGCCACCAAGCACACAAATGGCGCGGCCCGCAACCGCGACCCCCGACGCCCGCAACGACGCGATCAAGCCATCGCCGTCCGTGCTGTAACCGATCAGCCGGCCATCTGGATCTGCGACGACAGTGTTGACACTACGCAGCGCGCTTGCTGTCGGATCGAGCGCGTCGACGGCAGCGGCGACAGCTTCCTTATGCGGCATCGTGACCGACAGGCCAGCGAGCCCGAGCACACGCATGGCGTCGAGCGCCGCCTGTGCGCGTCCCGGCTCGACCTCAAACGCGAGATAGACCCAATCGATTCCGAGCTGTGCGAACGCGGCGTTATGCAACGCGGGCGACAGGCTGTGTCGGACCGGACTGCCAATGACCGCCGCCACCCGCGTGCCAGCACTGATCACAGCAGACCCTTCTCGCGCGCAGCGGCAACGTTGGCTTCGTGCTGCTCGAGTGTCGCCGCGAACGCATGGCCACCCTCTTCGGTAGCGATCACATAGAAGAGGTACAGACACGGCGTCCCCGCCGGCAGTCCCACACAAATCGGGTCGCCAAGTGACGGGTTCGGTGATGGACTGAGCGCGGCCTCGATGGCAGCGCGGCCTGGGTTGGCGATCGGGGTGGGCGGCAATCCAATGTGCATGTACGTGTTGTACGGCGTGTCGATATCGCGCAGCGCGGTCGGCGACGAATCGGGCGGCTGTTGATACAACAACGTGGCATCGATCTGCAACGGCATGCCAATGAACAAGCGGTTGTAGACCACGCGGGCGATCTTCGGACGATCTTCGGAAAGCCGCGCCTCGCGCTCGATCATGCTGGCGATGATCAGCACCTGATACGGGGTCACCCCAAGTCGCGCGGCACGTTCCTCAATGTTGAGTTGGGTACCGACGCGCTCCATCAACCGAACCATGCGGCGCACCACTTCTGCCTCAGACTCGCCGTTGGAGATCTGATACGTGTCGGGAAAGAGCATTCCTTCCAGGCTGGCAACGCCCTCGGGCTGATACGCAGAGCGCACGATGCCGTCGATCGCAGCGGTCTCGAATTCGAGCGCCGACAACTTCGAAACCTTGTCTTCCAGCCGCAACGCCATGCGCTCGATCGTGAACCCTTCCGGGAACGTCACTTTCGTGAACGTCTCCGATGGCGGGGTACGCAGCACGCGCATGATGTTGCCCATGTGGTCGTTGGGGCGAAGTTGGTAATAGCCGGGCGTGAGTTCCAAACCGCCGTGATGATCGACGTACCAGTTGAAGACCCCGGCGTCGTCGACCAGGTCCTGCGCTTCCAGTCGGAGGCCGATCGATTCGAGCGTGTCGTCTTCGTTGACGGTGAAACTGATCGGATCGCCCGGATCACCCTGGGGATTGACTTGCTCGCTGTACCACAACCCGGTGAGACCACCAGCGACAATGCCCGCCATCGCGAGATACATCATCGCCCACACAGACCACTTGATGCGTGGTCGCTGCCGACGGGGCCGCTCCAACAGCGACCCATCGATCTGGTCGACGTCGTCCCACGGATCGGCGTGCCAACTGCGATCGTCGACGTAAGTCACTTCGCGACACCCGAGTCGAGCCAGGCCTGCAACATGACGGCAGCGGCGACTTTGTCGACCAACTTGCGACGCGCCTGGGCATTGATGCCACCCTCCATCAGCGCACGATCGGCGGTGACGGTGGTGCGCCGCTCGTCGAAGGTGACTACCGGCATGTTCACAACCGTAGCCAAGGCCTCCGCTTCCTTGATGGCAGCCTGCGCGGCGGGGCCGACGGTGCCATTCATGTTCAGCGGCAGACCGACGACAATCGTCCCCACCTCTTCCTCGACGGCCAGCGCGGCGATCGTCGCATGGTCGCGACGTGGCGAACCCGAACGAGGGATCATCGTCAGCGGCGATGCAATCGTGCGCGATGGATCGCTGATGGCAATACCGATCCGCTTCGAGCCCAGATCGACGCCCAGAGCCCGCGTCATGTGCTCGCGGTTGCCGCCGCCTGCGCAATTGCGAGGGCTTCGTCGATGCCCTCGGGGTTCTTACCGCCAGCAGCAACGATGTCGCCCTTACCGCCGCCGCCACCGCCAACAGCCTTCGCCGCGTCTTTGATCAGGTCACCGGCCACGCGACCGGCGGCTGGTCGCACAGCCGCGACGAGCGATGCTCCCCCGCTGTCGCTGACGCCACCAAGCACGACGATGTCGACTCCCGGTTGCTGGCGAATCGCGATGGCCAAGTCGCGCAAGTCGGCGGGGGCCAGATCGTCGACGCGGGCCACGACGCGGCCGTTGCTTCCCGTGGCAGCGATCTCCGCGGCCCGGCCGGCCGCGAGCTTGCCGCGCGCCGCCTTCAACTCGTCGCTGAGTGTCTTGATCTCGTCGAGTCGGCGCTGTACTCCACCGACGAGATCGTCGGCACTGGTGCCGACGAGTCGCGCCACCTCTGCGATGGCGGCACCTTCGCGCTGCATCAGGCGCACAGTGTTTTCGCCGGTGGTCGCCTCGATGCGTCGCAGGTTGCTACCGATACTGCTTTCGCCAATGACCTTGATCGCACCGATGTCTCCAGCCGCACGGACGTGCGTGCCGCCACACAGTTCGATCGAACTACCGACCTCGAGCACTCGCACGACATCGCCGTACTTGTCGCCAAAGAACGCGATGGCGCCGAGTGCGGTGGCTTCATCCTTCGTTGTCTCGAACGCGCGGGCTGGCGCATTGGAGAGCGTCTCGCTGTTTGCAATCTGCTCAATGCGAGCAACTTCTTCAGGTGTCACAGCCGAGTAGTGACTGAAGTCGAAACGCAAGCGATCGGGACCAACCAGCGAACCGGCCTGCTTGACGTGATTCCCGAGCACGACGCGCAAGGCGTGATGAAGGATGTGCGTCGCCGTGTGATTGCGACGGATGGCGTTGCGTCGCGCCACATCGATGCGGGCGGTCGCCGCCGCGCCGGCAACGACGCTGCCACTGACGACGCGCGCAACATGGCGGCGCAGCCCGGGCAGCGCAAACGTGGTGTCGAGCACGTGCAGTTCGCCGAGGGTGCCATCGGGCGCAACGGTGCTGATCGTGCCCGTGTCGCCGACTTGGCCGCCACTCTCGGCGTAGAACGGCGTGCGATCCAAGAACAGCTCGACGGTGTCATCGTCGGTCGGCAACACGGCGACTACGTGAGCGGTTGCTTCGTCGCTGGTGTAGCCGACGAACTCGGTCGTTCCGAACTGATCGAGCACCTCGCGATACCCATCAAGGCGATCGCTGTCTGCGGCCGCGCCCTTACGGCCGGCTTTGGCGCGCTCGCGCTGGAGTTGCATCTCGGAGTCGAACTCGGCGGTGGCGACCTTGACACCGCGTTCGCCAGCGATCTCCTCGGTGAGTTCGAGCGGAAACCCGTAGGTGTCGTGCAACAAGAACGCAGTGTTGCCCGGAAGCGTTGCGCCGTGCGTCGTCAACTCGTCTTCCAGAATCGACAGACCCGTCTTCAGTGTCTGACGGAAGCGCTCTTCCTCGCGGGTCAGCACACCCATGATGAAGTCGCGGTTCTTGGCAACGTCGGGGTACGCGTTGCCCATCACGCTGACCGCAGTGTCGACGAGTGTCGGCATCACCAGGTGCTCGGTGCCAAGAAGGTAGGCGTAACGCACTGCGCGGCGGATGATGCGGCGCAGCACGTAGCCGCGGCCCTCGTTACTTGGAAACACTCCGTCGCTGACCAACATCGCCGAGGACCGCGCGTGCTCCGCGAGCACTCGCATCGAGAAGCTGTCGCGATCGTCGTAGTCGCCAGCGATGTAGCTCCGACCTGTCAGCGAGCACGCCTTGTCGATCAGCGGCCACATCAGGTTGGTCTCCCACACAGAGTCGACGCCCTGCAGCAGGCAGAGCATGCGTTCGAGGCCGAGCCCGGTATCGATGCTCGGCTTCGGCAACGCGGTGCGAGAACCGTCGGGGGCCTGGTTGAACTGCATGAAGACCAGGTTCCAAAACTCCATGAAGCGATCACCGTGGGGATCGCCCAGCGGGCCGCCATCGGGACCGAAAGCTGGCCCGCGGTCGATGTGAATCTCGCTACACGGGCCGCACGGCCCGGTGTCGCCCATCTGCCAGAAATTGTCTTTGTCGCCCAGTCGCTGAATGCGATTCATCGGCACACCGACCTCTTCGTGCCAAATCGCTTCCGCTTCATCGTCGCTCTCGTGAACGGTGATCCACAAGCGATCGCCATCCAGACCAAACGTCTCGGTGGTCAGCTCCCAACTCCACGGAATGATTTCCTTCTTGAAGTAGTCGCCGAAGCTGAAGTTGCCGAGCATCTCGAAGAACACCAGGTGACGCTTGGTGCGGCCAACGTCGTCAAGATCGTTGTGTTTTCCGCCCGCACGCGCACACTTCTGCGAGGTGACGGCCCGCGAGAACGGCGGCACTTCGTCACCCACGAAGTAGGGCTTGAACGGCACCATGCCAGCGACCGTGAACAAGATTGTGGGGTCGTGCGGGATCAGGCTGGCCGAGGGCACATGCGCGTGCCCTTTGCCGACGAAGTAGTCGACGAAGGCTGAGCGCAGTTCGTCAGCGGTCTGCGGCGTGACTTGCCGTGGCGT
>Ga0105047_10013192_pt1 | contig 13233 bp, 13 predicted proteins | sample MAT04_FD_78384 | JGI IMG/M metagenome (GOLD analysis project Ga0105047, IMG submission 78384) | Freshwater microbial communities from Lake Fryxell liftoff mats and glacier meltwater in Antarctica - MAT-04 (megahit assembly) | ecosystem: Environmental > Aquatic > Freshwater > Ice > Liftoff... | reverse complement strand
TGCTTCCAGTTCCGCTTTTTCGACCTCGCTCAATACGACGGGGTGCTTTTGTGGCCGCATGGTATACTCCTTTTTTCTCGGAGTATACCCTTTCATCAGCTACCTTGCTGGCGGACTACTAGTGCGATGATTATTTCTTTAGTTCAATTCCTCATGGTCTCCAGGGATACTTACGATAATCCGGCTCGCGCTTTTCGACAAACGCATCGCGGCCTTCGCTGCCCTCTTCAGTCATATAAAACAGCATAGTCGCATCCCCCGCCAGCACTTGCAGTCCGGTCTGCCCGTCCAGATCAGCATTAAATCCGGCCTTGAGGAAGCGAATCGCCAGCGGACTCTTATCCAGAATTTCCTGCGCCCACTGAATGCCTTCGGCTTCCAACTGCTCCACCGGGACAACCTTGTTCACCAGCCCCATTTCGAGCGCTTCCGCTGCGTTGTATTGGCGGCAGAGATACCAGATTTCACGGGCTTTCTTCTGCCCGACAATCGCCGCCAGATAACTCGCGCCATAACCTCCGTCGAAGCTGCCGACCTTCGGCCCCGTCTGCCCGAAGATGGCGTTATCCGCCGCGATGGTCAAATCTGCGATGACGTGCAGCACATGTCCGCCGCCGATGGCATACCCCGCCACGAGCGCGATCACCGGCTTGGGCATGGTACGGATGAGGCGCTGCAATTCCAGCACATTCAGCCGAGCGACTCCATCATCGCCCACATATCCGGCATGACCACGCACTTTCTGGTCGCCGCCAGAGCAGAAGGCATATTTGCCGTCCGCCGCCGGGCCATTTCCGGTCAGCAGCACCACGCCGATGGTGCTATCACGCCAAGCATCCTTAAACGCCTCGGTCATTTCATCAATCGTCTTAGGACGGAAGGCATTCCGCACTTCAGGGCGATTAAAGGCGATCCGCGCCATGCCGTCGGCTTTGTGATAGGTGATGTCTTCGTAGGATTTTACTTCTTGCCAGTCAGTCATGAGTTTTTAGTCCTTAGTTATTAGCTGTCAGCGATTAGTTTTTAGTAAATACAAAAGATTCAACGTAAATGTAGATTTTCGAAAGAAATTGGAAAAAGATTTAACCACATAGCGCATAAAGCACACAGAGATTTAAGTTCAAATTCTTGGTTACTTGGTGGTTCAAAATATTCCAACACCTTTCGAGAGTCTACAAAAGTATCTTTTTCACATTTTCTTTGCAAACCTTTGCGTCTAAGTATTTATATTCCATCCATCAATAAGTTTCACTGTCGCGGCTTGCTGTCCATCGACGCTGGCTTCTAAAACGTGGTCGTTATTCGCCACCGCTTCCACCTGCTCCCACGTAATCCCTTTCAGCGGAATCTTGATGCGCTTAAGCCAGTTCCACACACCGCCTGCTTGAGTGCCATAGCTCAAATAGAGAAAGCGTTCTTTCGGCGTACCGTGTGTGAATGAACCCGTGAAGTTAGGCATATCCGTGCCTTCGCCGTGCGCGGCTTTCAACTCGCAGGCAAATTCCAGCGCCCCGTCTTCCCGCACGTTCCCCGGCTTCAGATCATTCGATTTGTCTTGCAGGCCGAAATAGATCTGATCGTCGTCATACTCCGGCGGATTAAGGCAAATGATTCTTATCTTGGCGCTCTTGGTGTCTTGGTGGTTCATCCTTTTTCTATGCCCGCCAGCGCATCTTTGACCGCCGCCATAATTTCCTGCCGCCGCGCATCGTCCTGCTGCATATCGGTGCGAACCTCAATCACCGTTGTGCCGCCGCCCTCCACGCTTGCCGTAAACGCCGCCCGGAAGGACTCGCGGTCATCGGCGCGGACGTAATCCAACCCATACAATTTCGCGGCGTGTTCAAATTCGAGGTCATGCGGCGTGAGGAATAATTCGGTGAAATGCGGCTCATAGCCTTTGATCGGCAGACGATTGAAGATGCCGCCGCCGTTGTTATTGAGCAGCACAATCGTGATATTTTTCAGTCCACAGCGCTTGATCGCCAGCAGCCCGTTCATGTCGTGATAAAACGACAAATCGCCCGTAATTAACACAGTCTGTATTTGGGAATCTGCGTCGCTATATATATTTTGTTCCGCCGCAATCCCAAGTGCTGTAGAAATTGTCCCATCTATGCCAGAAGCACCCCTATTTCCATAAAACAAAAGGCGCTTGTTACGAGGTTGTGCAAATTGCTCCAAGTTACGTACCGGAAGGCTATTTGCAATGAAAATAGCGGAATAAGATTTTATTAAATCAATTGCCAGCGATATAGCTGCACCGTCAAACCATTCCTCTTCAAGCGCAGGGAGAACAATATCCCAATATCGTTGTTCGAGCGCATAAAACCTGGCTGTCCACGCTTCATCGCCAATAGTGGTATTTGGTCGAGTGGTGATTTCACCAATTAAATGATTAACCATTGAATTTTCTCGACTGGAAAATACATGGGTTAACTGGTGATTGGCATCCGTCCAGATACCATTTTCTGAAACGAGCACACGATATTGAGTTTGAATGCTATTTAAATATCGTTCAATATTCGCTGATGTTGGCATTGCACCAAAATGGATGATGATGTCGGGTGGTTCAATGAGATTATTCTCAAAGGGTAAGCCGTCGTAACTCCCGATGATGACTTCCGTACCTTCATGATTAAAACGCAGGTTGGAAAGCGGATCTGCGATGATAGGATAGTGGGTCAGGCGAGATAATTGCTGAATATAGCGGCTAGTTTCTGGTACAACCAGTGGGGCATCATTCAAGGTCGAGCGGGGGCCACAAATGATAAGTCCTCTCGGAGATTCCTCCATCATATTCAGAAGGGAAGTTACTTCCGAGCTTCTACTTTTGTAAAGCTGTTCAATAAAAGTAAATGGTTTTTCATCTTCGAGAAATCGTAATTGAATAGCTGTTACATCTCCCGCCACCGGAGTCGGCTCTAATGGCTTGCGGAAGGGGAAATTAAGATGCACCGGCCCCTTTTCAAAGCCATTGGCCTTCGCATAAGCGCGATCTGTCAGCGTCCGCAGATTCCGCACCGCCACCGCCGGAGGATTGGCTTCCGGCAGCGCCACATCCACCGCCCACAACACATGATCGCCGTACATCTTGACTTGATCGACGGTCTGATTCGCGCCGCTTTCGCGCAGTTCGTGGGGACGATCCGCCGTCAGCACCAGCAGCGGCACATTGGCGTAACGCGCCTCGATAATGGCGGGATGAAAATTCGCCGTCGCCGTTCCAGATGAACACACCATCGCCACAGGTTTATCACTCGCCATCGCCAAGCCGAGCGCAAAAAACGCGCAGCTTCGCTCGTCGATGATGGAATAGACACGGATATTGGGATGCTCGGCGAAAGCCAGCGTCAGCGGCGTGGAGCGTGACCCCGGCGCGATGCACACGGCAGAAAGTCCACAGCGGGCGAGTTCATCCACAAACACCCGCGCCCAGAAAATATTCCGGTTGGGCGATTGGGCGATCAGTTCAGCGTAGTTGACGGTTTCGGTTTCATGAGGCATATCGTGTCATCCATATAAAGACAAAAACTTTGACGCAAAGACGCTAAGGACGCAGAGGATCGCAAAGTGTTTTTATCATTTTCTTTGCGTCACCTTGCGCTCTTTGCGCCTTTGCGTTGAATCATAATTTTTCTATACCCAGCGCCCCAAGCATCGGACGGAATTTGAGCGCGGTTTCGTCCCATTCTTTTTGTGGCTGGCTTTCCGCGACGATACCCGCCCCGGCATACAACCATGCCCGTTTATCCTGCACCACCGCCGAGCGGATCGCCACAGCAAACGCGCCATCCAACTGCGAGTCGATCATCCCAATCGGCGCGGCATACCACCCACGCGGCGCGGGTTCAGCATCGCGGATAAAATCCATCGCCAGATCACGCGGCTGTCCGCCGAGTGCCGGAGTCGGATGCAGCAGTTCGACCAGCGGCAGGATGCCCATACTCTCGCGCAAATGCCCCGAAATCGGCGTGTATAAATGCTGGATATTGCTCAATTTGTAGAGCGAGGGCGCATCCGGGACAGTCAGTTCATTAGTGATCGCGCCGAATCGACGTTTGATCTCATCCACGACGAGCGCATGTTCGTAGCGTTCTTTGGGATCATTGAGAATCTGGTCTTCGAGTGTTTGCTCTTCTTCCGGCGATTTCCCGCGCTTGATCGAACCCGCTAAACCCATCGTCGTCACCTGCTGCCCATCGACACGCGCCAGCAGTTCGGGTGTCGCGCCGAAGAAGGCATGTCCCGGCTGCGGCTCGAATAAAAAGCGATAGGCATTGGCATAATGCGCCGTTAGATAATCCAGCGCCGCGTCCACGTCAATGCTGTGCGTTAATCGAATCTCACAAATACGCGACATCACGACTTTTTGCAGTTCGCCCGCTTGCATAATATGGGTAGCACGGGTGATGGCTTCTGCCCACGCCTCATAAGCCATAGGGTAGGTAACTTTTACCTCACCCCCTCTAACATTCCCTAAAACGGGCGTATCGCTCCCCCTCTCCACCTTGGAGAGTGGGTTGGGGGGTGAGGTAAGGAGCATATAGCGTTCATCCAGTGCATTGTGAAGTTCTGGCAAAACATCTTCCAGCAAATCTTCCGGCGCGAGATGGGCATTCAGCGTCAGCCATGTTTCGTCACCAATACGGGTCAACTGCACATGTGGCAGAATAAAATGGGCAGGCGTAAACACTGACCAAGTATTATCAGGCGTAAAGTCATCGCGGAAGGCGAATCCGCCGAACAAGCGCGGACGTGCCAGCGGTTCCCCGCCATCGTCAATGATCGCACCCTCGAACAATTCCCGTGTCCGCTGCTCGATTTTATGAAACCGTTCCGCGCCCCATGCTGTCAACTCAACTGCCGCGCCGAATCCCGCATAGGCCGCATCTTCATGGGCATTTTCCCAATAAAAACGCTCGTGTCCATGTGCCTGACGCAGAAAGTCACGCAAGTTTAAGCCCGGCGCAAGGCGGCTGACGCTGATGAGTCGTCCATATTGTTCGGTGATTGTTTTGTAGTCCATCGCTTCTGCCAACATCGCACAACCTCTTAAATACAACTACGATAAAAGCGCATCGACCTCATCAAAATCGGCTTGTGTCAGTGTCCAGTTCGCGGCGGCAGCATTGCTGTTGATTTGCTGCACCGAAGTCGCCCCGGCAATGACGGACGAGATCACAGGCTGCGAGGCCAGCCACGAAAACGCCAGTTCGAGCAGCGTGTGACCGCGTGATTCCGCGAAGTTAATCAAGGATTCTACCTGTGTAAGATTTTTCTCGGTCAGCACTTCCGCGCCCCGCGCCGATTGCAAACGTGTGCCTTCCGGGAAAGGCTGGCCTAAACGATATTTCCCCGTGAGCAGACCATTGGCAAGCGGGAAATAGGGAAGATAGCCGACATGGGTTCGGGCGCATTCGGCGAGAACATCCTGCTCCGGCGCACGATGGAAAAGGCTGTATTCATTCTGGACGCTCATGAAACGCGCTCCGCCTTCCAGCACAGCGGCTTCCGCTTCTTGCAGCATGGCAACGGTGAAATTTGAGCAGCCGATTTCGCGTACTTTACCCGCCTGTACCAGATCGTTGAGTACGCCGAGCGTTTCCGCTATCGGGGTTTCTGCATCCGGCGTATGCAGTTGATAGAGATCAATCGTTTCAATTCCTAAGCGGCGCAGACTATCTTCGACGGCCTGACGAATATAAGCAGGTTTTGCGCCATGCCGCTGTTCGTCAACTTTATGCCCGAACTTGGTGGCGATAATTGCGTCGCCGCGTCGCCCTTTAAGCGCTTCACCGAGATAAACTTCGCTGTTCGTTCCGCCATAAATATCAGCCGTATCGAAAAAATTGATCCCGGCATCCAGCGCAGCATGAACGACTGTCGCCGTCGCTGCGGCATCGAGCCGACGACCAAAATTGTTGCATCCCAACCCGACAATCGAAACTTCTAATGATCCAATGGCTCTTTTTTCCAAGATAGTTTTCCCCTTTTTGTCTTAAACAGGCTTTGGTTTCCAAATTCGATAAATACTTATCCCGAACAGAATAAATCCAGCAGGGGTAAGCACTAGATATGCCAAGGGCAGAGTCGGCAGGGTCATATTGTAAAACAGCGCGTAAACCGGTGTGGCAACTGCCGGGATCGGCAAAACAGGCAGCGCGGGTGGGTTAGCATTGTAAAAAAGCACGTAAATTAACGAAGCCATAACAGGGATCAGCAAAACGGGCAGCGCTTGTCGTGCTGTTAGAACCATAGACCGTGAAGGGGAAGGATTTAATAACTCCGTCTGACGATTTTTCCGCAGTGTGAGCAGTAAAATCACTAACAGGGGAGGCAAAATCACCAGGGCAAAGGGCTGCTGCGGCAATGTGACCACGACGAAATACAGCACCATCAACCCGATTGCTATATAGATTCCCCGCCCCGGTTGGCTAAAATCCGGCCTAGGAAAGCGCCCACGCAGCACCAAAGCGATGAAAAAAAGCAGCGAAAACGCGCAGTAATAAATCACCATCGTCCCCGGTGGTGCAAGCAGTGTTTCCGACCACCAGCCAAGCGACCATAATCCGGTGAATACGCCAAAGCCTAATGAAGCAAGAATACCGGCCTTTGGGCTTTGCCTGAGCGCATTCGGAAGATAGTACCAGCCAAAAAGAATGGTCAAAATAGCGTGCCAAGCAAGTGGTGTCCACGAGAGATTAAGCGGAAAATCAGCATACATCGTCGGCACGATAATGCCCTCGATCATAAAGCCATAGAGCGCCCCCGCCAAGAAAACCGCCCAGAATGACCGGACATGAAAATAATCAACAGCGGCGAGAAACAGGATTCCGACGAAACTGTATAACAGCAACGTCAAGATGACCTCGCCGACGATACCATCGACAGGCGGACGGCCTGCCCAAAACATCCATTCCGAAAAGAAAATTAAGGTGTAGCCAGTGAGCAAAATATAGATCGTATTACTGAGTATACGCATTTTAATCTCTCCTGCGCTTAGTAGAGCAGTCCATAGTATGCCCTACAAGGCGGTCAACTTGCATCAGGTTCGACATAGCCGACGCTTTTTAATAATACAGGCAAAAGTGCGCCCATAATGCGGCTCGGCTCTGGTTCGCCTGTATACACCCAGCGAATGACGACTTCGTAAATCGCCCCCATCCACGCATAAGCCACCACTTCAGTATCAGCGGGTGCGATGTCGCCTACCGCAATCGCCTCATCGAGATAGGTCTTGATTAAATCAGCGAAGCGATCATTTACTTCCAGCCGTTTTTTCTCGAAGACATTGCCTAATCCGACGGCCTGCACGAGCAAAATCTTCGCAGGACGGCGATAGCGCCCAAAAGTGTCCAGACACGCTTCTAAGGCGGCTTGTACCCGCCCAATTCCCTCGTCTTGCTCTTCAATCGCTTCTTTGACACGGCGTTCTAGTAGATCAGAGAATTGATCGACCAAAGCGATAAATAGGCGTTCTTTGTTGGGGAAATGAAAGTAAATCGCACCTTTAGATGTTTCGGATTCATCGGCGATTTCGTCCAGCTTGGTATCGTAATAGCCCTTGTTGGAGAAAATATTGAGCGCGGCATCAAGGATGCGCTCACGAGTCATCACGGGATCACGGGCGATTTGTTCTTTAGGTCGTTTGAGGTTCATAAGTTGCAAGCCGTTCAACATATTTTGATGAAACCGACTGGTCAGTCTACAAAATAGTATAATTGTGAAATCACGCACAAATTATGAGAAATCGGTGAAAAGGGAACGGGAAACTTTTGCGGATTGCGTGTCAAAACTGCAAATCGACAGCGCGAAAAGCAAAGACCAAACCTAAGCCGGCTGTTCCGAGCGCGATCATCATCCAGAACAACCCACCAATGAGAAAATTGCTGGCGCTGCTGATCGTCCGGCGACTTTCGACATTTTGCCGGAAATCTGGTTTGCGTACTTCCAGCCTAATCACCGTCCATCCAGAACGTAAAAACGGTAATGCCCGCATTAAGGCGGATCGGGCAGCGAGAAAGAAAATACCAGCGAATACGGCGTTTAATGTAAGTAGTAACATGAGATTAGGAGGGTTTCCTGTAAAATTTGCTCAATCATTATAGGCGCTGACGAAAAAAGTGCGTAGAATAAAAGAAGTATTTAGTGATTAGTTTTTAGAGATAGAAGTTACGTATTTCAACAACATTTTCTGTAGGAATAACTCGGCGAGTCGCCCCTACAAAACTAATCAACTATGTAAGCCTTAAAGATAAGTTTTCTTTGCGAAACTTCGCGACCTCTGCGTTTTTACGTGAGATGGAGGAAAAATGCAAAACTTAACCTGTGCAAGCTGCGGTGCGCCGCTCAAGATCGAAAATCAGTTTATCCGCTCGGTGACGTGTGCGTATTGTGGCGCGGCCTATATGGTCAGCGGCAGCCAAACGCTCGACCCAACGGGCAAAAGTGCCAGCCTCGCGGACTATCCTTCGCGGCTGCGGGTGGGCAATCGCGGGAAAATTCGCGGGCGCGACTTTACCGTGATCGGCAGAGTTCGTTATAGTTACGATGCTGGCTTTTGGGAAGAATGGCAGATCAATTGGGATGATGGCGCACCGCCTGATTGGTTGGAAGAAGACGAAGGCTATTGGACGGTGTATAAACGTGAACGTGTACGTGGCGAAGTCCCGCCCCATGCCAATGTTAAAGTGGGCGCATCCGTCAACCTTAACAATAAAGCCGTCTTTATCACGGAAAAACGTACCGGACGTATGACTGGCAGCGATGGTCAATTTTCGTCAGTCCTGCCGCTAACGGGGACATTCGGCTATATTCAAGGCTCGGCAGGCGATCAAGTAGTGAGCATAAATTACTGGGATGACGAAATCGAAATTTCTGTCGGCGATGAACTTGAACATCAAGAGCTTGTGATTACAAATTAAGATGAGCGCACAAACCAACAGACCTATCCTCAAAAAAATTCAGTGTCCCAAGTGTGGCGCACCGATCTCGCAGTTTAGCCCGGACGCGCAAACGCTGGTCTGTAGTAACTGCGGTAGTTATGTCGCGCCGACTATGGACGGGGCGGAAGTCATCGGGCAAACGCGCAAAATGTCCGCCCCACCCGTACCGATTGAGATCGGGAAGACCTTCACGCTAGAAAATACGTCTTATTTTGTGATGGGACGGGTGATGTATGAAGGTTGGGACGACGAAGACCGCTGGAAGTGGAACGAATGGATGCTCGGCAGCAGTGATGGGCGCTTGCTCTGGCTGTCTTACGATGAAAATGGCTTTACGCTCTTCAAGAAAATGCGGATGAAAGAGCCGTTTAATGCCCAATCCGGCGATGCAATTCCCATCGGAAATGGGCGCAATGTGCGCGTCCACGAGCGCTATCCCGCAAAGATTATCGGCGCGGAAGGCGAACTGACTTGGCGAGCCTCTACCGACGAGCGCTTGTATATGGTGGAAGGTGCTGGACATGGCAAGCGCTACAGCGTTCAGCAAACGGCTGAAGAGCTAGAAATCCACGAAGGCGATCCAGTAGCACAAGAGGCAATCGCGCAGGCTTTTCAAGATGAGGCATGGCTCAAGCGTATCAAACAGCAGCTTGCGGGGCGCGGCTTATGGCGCAATGTCGGCATCGCCTGTATTTTTTTCGCGCTGTTAGGGTTAGTCGGTGTTGGCTTAACAAACAGCATGGGCGAGAACATGACGACGCAAACCATCACCCTCAGCCGAGCGAATCCCATTGCCCAAATTCCGATTGAGTTTAACCAGGCCAATCGTCCGGCACGGATTCGTGTAAATGCCGAGACATCACTCCCCGAAAATACCGCTGCCGATGTCGAAGCCGGGATTGTCTCGCCTGATGGCACTGAAAATTACTTATTCACGCTGGAACTGTGGCACGAGACGGGCAGCGATGATGAGGGTTTTTGGCGCGAAGTGCGCGATTCTGCCAATAATATGTTCGTCCCTAAGCAAGCTGGGGCGCATACGTTAGAATTAGAACTCGGCGAGTCGCAGTTAGACAGTATGAGCGTTGAAATCAACGTCCGCCGGAATGTCATGTCCAGCACATGGCTACTTATTTATACGGGCGTAATTGGCGTAGTCGGGATTATTTTGATCTTTGTGAACAGCAAGGGCAGTCGATAAGGCGTTATGACTGTCTTCAACAGCGTAAGTGACGATTAAGCAAGGGAGCTTATCATGCGGAATACGATTATTGTGTTTGTGGTGATTGCGATTTTGGGGCTTTCCCTCGCGGGTGCGGCTTATGCCAGCTATTCCGGCATGGGATTGGTCACAAGTGGGACTCCTAGTGCTCGCAGTGGCAGCGTCGGCGGCATAGTGGTATTAGGTGGCGGCCCCAGTAGCGGCAAATAGGACGCTCTTTCAATTGGTTGATGTAGATAAAATTCAGACCGATTTTGATCGATTAGCAGCTTTTGATGGAGATGGTTGGAACCACAACAACCACTATCACGATTTTCTATTGCGGCAAATACCGCCACGCTGCGAGTATTCGCTAGAAATCGGCTGCGGAACGGGAACATTTGCCCGTTTATTGGCGAAGTGTTCCCAAAATATACTGGCGCTCGATTTATCGCCCCAGATGATTGTTCACGCAAAAGAGCGCTCATCCACTTATCCCAATATTGACTATAAAGCTGCTGATGTAATGGCATATGATCTGCCAGACGCGCAGTTTGATTGTATTGTGTCGATTGCTACACTGCATCATGTGTCGATAGAAGAAGCGCTTCCGAAAATTAAACGAGCGCTCAAGGTCAATGGGCGGCTGATGGTACTTGATCTTTTTGAAGCAGAAACCATACGGGAAAAATTTATCGCCGCGTTTGGCGTTCCTTATCATCTTGTACTAAAAAGGCTGCATCATGGGCGACTACGTGAGCCTGATGAAGCTCATGCAGCTTGGGAGGAACACGGGCGCAGCGATGTTTATTTGACGCTTTCACAGTTGCGCCAAATCTGCGATACTCATCTTCCGCAAGCTAAAATCCGACAGCATTTATTGTGGCGTTATTCGCTCATTTAGACCAAAACGACCACCGATTGAACAAATTCCATGACCTTTGAGACAATAACTACACCTCATGATAGTGCAATCCCGACCCGCGCTGCTATCTCCCCGCGTGAACGGACGACGCTTCTCGCTGCTGTTCTTATCATTAGTATTTGCGCCATTACCTACGAATTGATCGTCGGGACGCTTTCCAGCTATCTGCTCGGCAATAGTGTGACGCAGTTCTCGTTTACGATTGGCTTTTTTCTGTTTGCGATGGGCTTAGGGGCGCTCATCTCCCGGCGGATTGTGGGCGGCGAACTGCGCTGGTTTATCATCGTCGAGTTACTGACCGGGCTATTCGGTGGGCTTTCAGCCTCATTCCTCTACGCGGTCTTTGCCACCAACAGCGGCGAATATTATTACTATCTGGCGATGATCGCAATCACGCTCTCACTCGGTATTTGCATCGGGCTAGAGATTCCGCTCCTGATGCGAATCGTCGCAGATCGCTCTGAACTCAGCAAAGCGCTGTCGGATGTCTTCTCGATTGATTATCTCGGTGCATTGATCGCGTCGCTGGCGTTTCCGCTTTTGCTGCTGCCGACTTTGGGCGTAGTACGTACTGCCTTTTTGATGGGCGTATTTAACATCCTCGTGGCGATGATCTGTCTGCAATTGTTTCGCTCAAGGCTTTCGCCGCGTTGGACACGACGCTTATGGTGGGCATCCGGCGCGGTCATGTTGATAATGGTCGGAGGAACAGTGCTTTCAGCCGATTTCCTGCGCTTTTTCGAGCAGCGCCTTTACGAAGATTTCATCATCTATCGGCATCAGACCACCTATCAGCGCATCATCATGACACGCAACAACAGCGACCTGCGGCTGTATCTGGACGGCAACCTTCAGTTCAGCAGTCGTGACGAATATCGCTATCACGAGATGTTAGTACATCCTGTGATGAGTGCGGCGCGATCTCACGAAACGGTATTGATTCTGGGCGGTGGCGATGGCTTGGTCGTGCGGGAAGTGTTGAAATATGATGATGTTCAGCAAATTATTCTGGTTGATCTCGACCCGGCGATGACTGATCTTGCGCGTGAGAATTTGATCCTGCGCGATATGAATCAAGATGCGTTAGATGACCCCCGCGTGATCGTCATCAATGCCGATGCCTATCGTTACCTCGAAGAAAGCGACGATTTGTATCCTGTCGTTATTATCGACTTGCCCGACCCCAATAACGAAGGTCTCAGCAAACTTTACAGCCGCGAATTTTATACCCTATTGCGCCAACATATCCCGCCGGATGGGGCGTTCGTCACGCAGGCGACCTCGCCTTATTTTGTCCGGCAGGCGTTTTGGATGATCGCCAACACGATTCAAGACGCGAACTTCCACATCCTGCCGCTGCATACGTATGTGCCGTCGTTTGGAGAATGGGGTTTCGTGATCGGGACTCCGGTGCGAGAAGCCCAAGTGGAGATGCCAGAAAATCTTGAACTGCGTTATCTAACATCAGGGGTTTTGCAAGCCGCGCTAACCTTCGACCCCGACATTGCCTACGTGGAAACAGCGATTAATACGCTGGATAATCCGGCGCTGCCGCGTGCGTATGAAATTGGATATCGGTTGTGGGACTAAAACAAAGGATCAAAAATCTTATTGATTGCTTGCCCCTTAAGCCATACAGGAAAATAAGGGTTTTTAACAAACAAGACGGCTACATTTGTCTCAATTTTCCCGATTCGGAAAATACATTCGCTGTAGTCTAGTCCTATAACAATTTCATTCCAAAGGACTGGCTCATCGCTTATAGAAATCTCATCAAAACTACTTGCCAAGAATTGCTGCTGCAAATTACTCTCAAACGTAAATCGATAGGGTTCTGCAATAGTTTTTCAGTTGAGTACAGCAATGACCTAATGCGTCTCAGGGTACGCGCTCCCAATAAGTCATCCTCAATGGGCGGAACTACATAAATTGCTTCATCTGTTTCAGGAAAGTGGAATTCAAGAAATTGGGCTAACTCCGCAGTAGAAAGTGAAGGAATTCTACGAAGAGTAGGTTGAGCATATGAAGGTAAATAGTCTGTGGTTACTAAATTTGATAAAACACTTTCGTAATATGCTTTGTTGAAGGCAACTACCCACAAATGAGGAAGTCGTTTAATCCAACCATATTTTTCTGTTCCAAACCAGAAAATCATCTCT
>Ga0105047_10013191_pt1 | contig 13234 bp, 9 predicted proteins | sample MAT04_FD_78384 | JGI IMG/M metagenome (GOLD analysis project Ga0105047, IMG submission 78384) | Freshwater microbial communities from Lake Fryxell liftoff mats and glacier meltwater in Antarctica - MAT-04 (megahit assembly) | ecosystem: Environmental > Aquatic > Freshwater > Ice > Liftoff... | reverse complement strand
CGCTGATGGTGGGCGCGATGACGATCAAGGGCATCCAGCCCGGCCCGCAGGTGATGACCAGCAACCCCGAGCTGTTCTGGGGCCTGATCGCCAGCATGTGGGTGGGCAACCTGATGCTGGTGATCCTGAACCTGCCGCTGATCGGCATCTGGATCAAGCTGCTGACCGTGCCCTACCGGTTCCTGTTCCCGGCCATCGTCACCTTCTGCTGCATCGGCAGCTACTCGCTGAACAACAACAACTTCGACGTCTTCATGACGGCCATCTTCGCGGTCGTCGGCTATGCCTTCTACAAGCTGGGCTGCGAGCCGGCGCCGCTGCTGCTGGGCTTCATCCTGGGCCCGATGATGGAGGAGAACCTGCGCCGCGCACTGCTGCTGTCGCGTGGTGACTGGACCACCTTCGCCACCCGGCCGTTGTCGGCTTCGCTGCTGGCAGCTGCCGCACTGATGGTGGTGGTGGTGATGCTGCCGTCGATCAAGGCCAAGCGCAAGGAAGCCTTCATCGACGACTGATCCAGGCGCCAGCCCTGCCTGCGCGCGGCGGCCCCAGGCGGCGCCGTCGGCGCCTGGCGGGCGCTCAGGCTCGGCGCCTCAGGTTCCGCGCCTCAGATTCTCAGTCGTTCAAGGCCTCGTCGACGGCGCGCAGCAGCTGCTTGCCGTCCAGCGGCTTGGTCAGGAACTGCGACGCGCCGGCGTCGAAGCATTCGTCGATGCGCTGCGGCCGGCTCTCTGCCGACACCACGACCACCGGCAGCGTGCGCCAGCGTGAATCGGCGCGCAGCGCCCGCAGCACCTCGATGCCGGAGCGGTCGGGCAGGTCCAGGTCCAGCAGCACCAGGTCGGCCCCGGCGGCCAGCGCCAGGCCTTCGGTGGCGGTGCCGGTGCACACCAGGGTGACGCCCGGGCGCTGCGCCAGCAGGGCCTGCATGGCCTGGATGTCGGCGGCGCTGTCCTCGATGTAGAGCACCCGGCCGATGCTCACCCGTGGCATGCCGGTCGCACCCAGGTTCACCACCGTGCGCTGCGGCTCGCCGGCCGGCCGCGGCAGGCTCAGGCTGAACACCGAACCCTGGCCCTCCTGGCTGTTCACCGCCAGCCGGCCACCCATCAGGTCGGTCAGCTTGCGGCAGATCACCAGGCCGATGCCGGTGCCCTGGCTGCCGGGCTGGCCGGCGGCACCGGTCTGCTCGCGGCCCAGGCGGTTGAAGGGCGTGTACAGCTCGGCCAGCTGGGCCTCGTTCATGCCGATGCCGGTGTCCTCGACCTCGATGCTGATCTCGCCCACTGCGCCGGGCCGGGTGCGCAGCGTCACCTGGCCTCCGCGGCGGTTGTACTTCACCGCATTGCCCAGCAGGTTCACCAGCACCTGGCGCAGGCGCACCGGGTCGGCCTGCACCCATTCGGCCTGGGGGCTCAGCGACAGGGTGATGGCCACCTGCGCCTGCAGGGCGGCGGGCTCGACCATCGCCAGCGCCTCCTGCGCCAGGTCGGGCAGCGACACCGGCTCGAGTGTCAGGCGCAGGCTGCCGGCCTCCATGCGTGAGAGGTCGAGCACGTCGTTGATCATGTCCAGCAGGTGCCAGCCGGCCTGGCGGATCTGGGCCAGGCCATGGCGCTGTGGCGGCTGCAGCGCGTCGCCACCGGCCAGGTCGTCATGGCCCAGCCTCTGTGCAAAGCCGAGGATGGCGTTCAGCGGCGCGCGCAGCTCATGGCTCAGCCGTGCCAGGAAGTCGCTCTTGGTGCGGCTGGCCACCTCGGCCTGCTCGCGTTCGCGCTCGGCCTCGCGCAGGCGCAGCATCTGGGTGAGGTCTTGCAGGGCGCCCACGGTGGCCACCGGCGCACCGGCGGCGTCGTGCAGGGTGCGCAGGCTGGCGGCCACCTGCAGCACCCGGCCGTCGGGCGTGATGAAGCGCTGGCGCCGCGCCGTGCCGCCGCCCATCGCGGCTGCGGTGCCGTCGTCCTCGGCCACGTCGGGCAGGCGGAAGTCGGCCAACGGCTTGTGCAGCAGCTCGGCGGCCGTGCAGCCCATCATCTGGCAGAAGGCCGGGTTCACCTCGATCAGGTGGCCGGCCGGGTCGACCACGGTGACGCCGATGTTGACGCTGTCGAAGATGGCGCGGAAGCGCTGCTCGCTCACCGCCAGCCGGTTTTCAGCCTGGCGGCGCTCGTTGATCTCGGCCCGCAGCGCGGCGGTGCGTTCCCGCACCCGGTCCTCGATGCGGCGCAGCCGGCCGCTCAGGGCCAGCAGCAGCGCGCTGAGCATGGCCGCGCCCGCCATGGCCGGCAGCGCCAGCATCCACACGGCGGTGAACAGCCGGTTCTCGGCGGTGGCCGGCTCGGTCACCAGCAGGTCCAGGCGTTGCGCGCCCTGGGTCAGCACGAAAGGCGTGGCGCGCAGGGCACGGGCAGGCACGTCGGCCTCGCAGCCCGGCGGGCCGGCCAGGCGGTGGCGCGGCCCGGCCGCCGTGGCTGCATCGAGCAGGCAAACGCGCAGGTTGGGGTCGTCGTTGTCGGGCAGCGCCGGCGCCAGCAGTGCCTGGCTGTCCACCCGGGCGAAGGCCAGCCGCTGCGCCGTGTTGGTTCCAGCCGCAGGCGCCACTGCCTGCAGCACCAGCAGCTGCGCCGCGCCGCTGCCGGGCTGCACCAGCGGGTGCAGCACCGGCAGGCCCGGCCGCGCCAGGGCCTGCGCGGCCGCCTGCGCCAGACCGGCGTCGAGCTGCAGGCGGCCATCGGCGGCCAGCCGCGCACCGGGCAGGGCGCTGACCTCGGCCTTCTGCAGCTGCGCATGCGGCAGCAGGAATGCACTGTCGGCACCGGCTGAGGCTGCGGCACCGGCACCGGCACCGGCATCTAAACGGCGCTCCAGCCAGCCGGTGGCCTGCAGGCCCGCGATGCGCGCCATCCAGCCGGCCGAGAGCTGGTCGAACAGGGCCGTGGCCTGCGCACTGCCGCCCACCGCCAGCACGCCGCGCAAGGTGAGCACCGCATCCATCGGCGCGGCCAGCAGCTGCTGCACCCGCACCCGGCGCAGGTTGGCCTCGCGGTCGAACTGGACCTGCAGGCGCAACTCGTCCCGCCGCGCCACCTGGTCGAAGCCGGGCAACAGCACCGCCACCACCAGCAGCAGCGGCAGGGCCACCAGCCGGCGCCGCGGCCGCCAGGGCGCCGCTGGCCGGGCCAGCCAGCACAGCAGCACCGGCGCGGTGACGATGATGCCGGCTGCGTCGGCGATGAAGCGGCCGACCGCACCGGCCAGTTGCGGGCGTGCCAACGGCAGTGCGGCCGCAACGTCCTGCAGCCAGACAGCCAGCATGCCGCCCACCACGCCCAGCGCCGCAGCCGCCGGCGCGGCCACCAGCACGAAGCGCCGCAGCCGCGGCCAGGTGTCCAGTTGCAGCAGCTCGGTGTCGCGGGCATGGCGCATGAGCCAGCCCACCAGCCCGGCCTGCAGGCCCAGCACTGCCGTGGCCAGCAAGGCCTGCGGCAGCGGCATGCCGTGCACGCCCAGGTCGGCGGCCAGCACACCGGCCAGCGCGGCCGGCACCGTCCAGCGGCCCCTGGCCATCGCTGCCGCCGCAGCCACACCCAGCACCACCGACAACGGCGACAGCACCGCCGTGCCCAGGGTGTAGCCCGGCAGCCCGGCCTGCAGTGCGGCACACAGCAGCGCCAGGGCCAGGCTGCGGATGGCGATGTGCGCCGCACTGGCGGGTTCGTCGGCTGGGCGGGGCATGGCCTGTGCGTGGGCCTGTGCCTGGGTCTGGGCCTGGGCATGGGCATGGGCGTACGCCCGATCGGAAGACTCGTTCATGTTCTTGCTGGTGTCGAGTGCCGGCCAGTATGGCGCACCGAACGCCCGCTGCCAGTGGGGCAGCTTCCTACAATCGGCCGCATGAGCGCACCGCAGCCGCAGGCTTCCCTGCCCACCCCTGGTGCAGGCCCCGGGCAGGCCGCCGGCCTCTGGGTCGGCCCGGCACTGGCGATGGCCGGCGCGGTGGCCTTCTCGGGCAAGGCCATCATCGTCAAGCTGGCCTACCGCCATGGCGTCGATGCCGTCACGCTGGTCATGCTGCGCATGGTGGTGGCGCTGCCGTTCTTCCTGCTGATGGTCTGGTGGGCCGGCCGTGGCCGGCCGCCGCTGCCCTGGCGCGACCGCTGGGTGGCCGCGGCACTCGGCTTCAGCGGCTACTACCTGTCGAGCACGCTCGACTTCCTGGGCCTGCAGTACATCAGCGCCAGCCTGGAGCGGTTGATCCTTTACCTCACGCCGTCGGCGGTGCTGCTGCTGTCCTGGGCGCTGTACGGCCGCCGCGCCAGTGGCCGCCAGTGGGCGGCCATGGCGCTGGCCTACTTCGGCCTGGTGCTGGTCTTCGGCCACGAGCTGACGCTGGACGGCCCGCGCGTGGCGCTGGGCACCGCGCTGGTGGTGGCCAGCACGCTGAGCTACGCCGGCTACCTGCTCTACAGCGGCGAGGTGGTGCAGCGCATCGGCGCGTTGCGGCTCACCGGCTGGGCCAGCGCCGTGGCCTGCCTGCTGTGCCTGCTGCAGTTTGCGCTGCTGCGGCCGCTGGGCAGCCTGGCCGACATCCCCGTGCCGGTGCTGGGCCTGAGCCTGGTCAACGGCACGCTGTGCACCGTGCTGCCGGTGCTGATGGTGATGATGGCCATCGAGCGCATCGGCTCGGCCAGGGCGGCGCAGTACGGCATGGTGGGCCCGGTCACCACCATCGCCATGGGCGTCGTGCTGCTGGGCGAGCCATTCACCGCCTGGGTGGCTGCGGGCAGCCTGTGTGTGCTGGGCGGCGTGGCGCTGCTGGCGCGCACGAAGCGGTAAGGTCCGGGTCTGTCATCCAACCACCGACGAGGAGAACACACATGGATCTGGGCATCGCAGGCAAGTGGGCGCTGGTGTGCGCCGCCAGCAAGGGGCTGGGGCGCGGCTGCGCCGAAGCGCTGGCACGCGAAGGCGTGCATCTGGTCATCACCGCACGCGGCAGCGACGCGCTGGAGGCCACTGCCGCTGCCATCCGCGCCGCCAGCCCGGGCGTGACGGTGCGCACCGTGGCTGGCGACATCACCACCCCCGAAGGCCGCGCCGCCGCGCTGGCCGCCTGCCCGCAGGTCGACATCCTGGTCAACAACGCCGGCGGCCCGCCGCCCGGCGACTTCCGCCAGTGGGGCCGTGACGCCTGGATCGCCGCGCTGGACGCCAACATGCTGACGCCCATCGAGCTGATCAAGTCCACGGTGGACGCCATGGCCGCGCGTGGCTACGGCCGGGTGGTCAACATCACCTCGGCTGCGGTGAAGGCGCCGATCGACTTCCTGGGCCTGAGCAATGGCGCGCGCAGCGGCCTCACCGGCTTCGTGGCCGGCCTGTCGCGCCAGCCGCAACTGGCCGGGCATGGCGTCACGATCAACAGCATCCTGCCCGGCTCGTTCGACACCGACCGGCTGAAGCAGGGCTTCCGCGCCGGCGCGGCCAAGGCCGGCGTCACGGCCGAAGAGCTGGCCGACCGCCGCCGGGTGCAGGTGCCGGCGCAGCGCTTCGGCACCGCCGCCGAGTTCGGTGAACTGTGCGCCTACCTGTGCAGCCTGCAGGCGGGCTACATCACCGGCCAGAACCTGCTGATCGACGGCGGCGCCTACCCGGGCACCTACTGACCGGCGCCGACGGGCCGGCCGGATTGGGCAGGCCAGGAGGCCGGGCAGGCCGCCGATACACTGGCGCCCGCCCCAGCCCCAGCCAGCCTCCGTGTCCGACCGCCTCGCCGTCCTGCCGCAATACCTGCTGCCCAAGCAGGCCCTCACCCTGCTGGCCGGCGCCGTGGCGCGGCGCCAGGGCGGGGCCTTCACGACCGCGCTGATCCGCCGCTTCGTGGCCCGCTACGGCGTGAACATGGCCGAGGCGGCCGAGCCGCGCATCTCGGCCTACGCCAGCTTCAACGACTTCTTCACCCGGGCGCTGCAAGCCGGCGCCAGGCCGTTGGCCGATGCGCCGCTGCTGTGCCCGGTCGATGGCGCGATCAGCCAGTTCGGCCCGGTGCAGCAAGGCCAGGTGTTCCAGGCCAAGGGCCACCAGTACAGCACCACCGCCCTGGTGGGCGGTGACGCCGCGCTGGCCGCACCGTTCGCCGATGGCGCATTTGCGACGCTGTACCTGAGCCCGCGCGACTACCACCGCATCCACATGCCCTGCGCCGGCACGCTGCGCCGCATGCTGCATGTGCCGGGCGACCTGTTCTCGGTGAACCCGGTCACCGCGCGCGGCGTGCCGGGGCTGTTCGCCCGCAACGAGCGGGTGGTGTGCGTGTTCGACGACGCGCAGGGCCGGCCCTTCGTGCTGGTGCTGGTGGGCGCCACCATCGTCGGCAGCATGGCCACGGTGTGGCACGGGCTGGTGAACCCGCCGCGGCCGGGCACGCTGCGCGACTGGCGCTACGACGGCCAGCCGCCGGTGCGGCTGGCGCAGGGCGCCGAGATGGGCCGCTTCCTGCTGGGGTCGACGGTGGTGCTGCTGTTCAGCCGGGCGCAGATGGCCGGGCTGCAGTTCAACCCGGCCTGGGCGCCGGGTGGGGCGATCCGCATGGGCGAGGTGATGGCGGCGGGGTGATGGCGGCGGGGTGATGGCGGCAGGCTGACGCGCAGCCTCGGCCTCGCCGCGCGCGCCCGCTTCAGCCGTCGGTGCTCAGCGCTTCGGCGCAGTGCCAGGGCATTTCCAGCAGCCCGTCGTCACCCGGCAACGCTTCGATCCGGATGCGCGGGGCCGACGACTGCACCGGCCCGAAGATGGTGGCAAAGGCCACGTCGGCGGCGTCGCGCCCGGTGCCGAAGCGCACGAAGCCCATCGGGATGGCAGTGCCCGAGGGGTCGAAGATGTACCAGCGGCCGTCCAGGTAGGCCTCCACGTAGGCATGGAAGTCGGTCGGCCCCAGGGCCGGGTCGGCACCGTAGTCGATGCCGGTGGCAAAGCGCGCCGGAATGTTGACCGCCCGGCACAGCGCGATCATCAGGTGGGCGAAGTCGCGGCACACGCCCACGCCGTCGACCAGGGTGTCCATCGCCGAGGTGTTGGCGTTGCTGGTGTTGGGGGTGAAGGCGGTGCGCTGCAGCACCCAGTCGCGGATGCCCTGCACCCGGCTGTGGCCCTGCCACTGCTGGCCGAACTCGCGCGTGGCCAGGCGGGTGAGGCGGTCGCTCTGGCAGTAGCGGCTGGGGTAGATGTAGCCCAGCACCGGCGTGGGCAGCTGCGCCACCGGCGTCTCGGCGATGGCCGCCGGCCAGGCCTTGTGGTGCAGCAGGTCGACCGTGGCGCTGTAGGCCACCCGCAGCGGCCCGGCCTGCGCGCTCAGGCGCAGGCAGCGGTTGCCGGTGACCGGGTCGCTGTCGATCCGGGACGGCACGTCCTGGCTCAGCGTCAGCAACTCTTGCAGCACCCGCTGGCGCGCCGTGTGCGCCGCGTGGATGTTGAAGATGAAGTCGCAGCCCGGTTCGGCCACGTTGTAGTCCAGCTCGAGCAGCAGGCGCAGCCGGATCATGGGGTGCGCTGCGCATGGGGCGGCAGCGTGCGCAAGGTTTTCATGGGTGTCCGGAGTTGGCCAGACCGTAACACCGAAACGGCTCGGTGCTGCATGCACCGCCATGGGCGCTGCGCAGGCCCTTAACATGGACGCCCGCCCCTGATGCGAGCCGACCGATGCGCGTTTTCACCGCCAGCCTGGCCACCGAGACCAACACCTTCGCGCCCCTGCCCACCGGGCTGGCGTCGTTCGAGGAAGACGGCACCTACTTTCCTGGCGGCAGCCACCCCGCCGCGCTGAGCATGTTCGCCGGCCCGCTGCACGCAGCCCGGCAGCGTGCGCAAGAACAGGGCTGGACGCTGGTCGAAGGCCTGGTGGCCGCTGCACAGCCTGGCGGCACCACCACCCGTGTGGCCTACGAGACCCTGCGCGACCAGATCCTGGCCGACCTGCGTGCCGCGTTGCCGGTGCAACTGGTGTTGCTGGGCCTGCACGGCGCGATGGTGGCCGATGGCTACCCCGATTGCGAAGGCGACCTGCTCACCCGGGTGCGGCAACTCGTCGGTCCGGGTGTGGTGATCGGCGCCGAGCTCGACCCGCACCACCACCTCAGCGACGCCATGGTGGCGCAGGCCGACCTGTTGATCGCGTTCAAGCAGTACCCGCACACCGACATTCTGGAGCGCGCGGTCGAGCTGGTCGACCTGTGCGCGGCGCAGGTGCGGCATGGCCGCCGGCCGGTGGCGTCGGTGGTGGACACCCACAGCATCGTGATGGTGCACACCACCCGCGCACCGGCCCAGGGCTATGTCGAGCGACTGCAGGCGCTGGAGGGCCACGACGGCGTGCTGTCGATCAGCCTGACCCATGGCTTTCCCTGGGGCGACGTGGCCGACATGGGCACCAAGCTGCTGGTCTACACCGACGGCCACCAAGCCGCCGGCGACGCGCTGGCGCAGCAACTGGCCAGCGAACTGGTGCAGCTGCGCGTTGCCATGGACACGCCCTTCCTCGGCATCGACGCCGCGCTGGACGCCGCGCTGGCCGCGCCGCCCGGCCTGGTGGTGGTCGCCGACAGCGCCGACAACCCCGGTGGCGGCGCGGCCGGCGACAGCAGCTTCATCCTGCGCCGGCTGATCGAGCGTGGCATCACCGGCGCCGCGCTCGGCCCGCTGTGGGACCCGCAGGCCGTGCGCATCGCCTTCGAGGCCGGCGTGGGCGCGCGCCTGCCGCTGCGCATCGGCGGCAAGGTGGGCCCGCTGTCGGGTGACCCGCTGGACGCCGTCTGCACCGTGCGGGCGCTGCAGCGCGACATGCAGATGAGCGCACTGGCCGGCACCACCCAGCCGCTGGGCGACTGCGCGCTGGTCGATGCCGACGGCGTGCAGCTGGTGCTGATCAGCCGCCGCAGCCAGGCCATGGGCACCGACCTGTTCACCCAGCTGGGCTGCGACCTGGCGGCGCTGCGCATCGTGGTGGTCAAGAGCTCGCAGCACTTCCGGGCCGCGTTTGCGCCGCTGGCAGTGCAGGTGCTGTACTGCGCCGCGCCGGGCACGGTCAGCAACGATCTGCAGCGCTTACCCTACCGGCACATCCGGCGCCCCAAGTGGCCGATCGACCGCTGACGCAGCCGAATCCTGGCGCGCGTCTTGCTCTCGCCCTTGAGAAAACCCCGAGCAATCGGTCTGCAGATTTCGGTTAGCGTTGCGGCACCGTTTCGGGGCAGCAATCCCCGGTCCCCCGTCCACCTTCGGAGCTTGTCTTTCATGAAATTGAACCGCCGTCTGGCCACTGTGGCCACGTTGTCCGTGCTCGCCATGGCCACTTCAGTCCCCGTGCTGGCCCAGGGCACCGTCCTGCGCGTGGTGCCGCACTCCAACCTGGCCATCCTCGACCCGATCTGGACCACTGCCTACATGAGCCGCAACCACGGCTACATGATCTACGACACCTTGTTCGGCACCGACGAGAACGCCAAGGTCAAGCCGCAGATGGTCGAGAGCTGGACCGAGAGCCCGGACAAGCGCCTGTGGACCTTCAAGCTGCGCAAGGGCCTCGAGTTCCATGACGGCAAGCCGGTGACCGGTGAGGACGTGATCGCCAGCCTGCAGCGCTGGGGCAAGCGCGACGCGCTGGGCTCGGCGCTGTTCCAGTTCGTGCAGCGCATGGACTCACCCACGCCCGACACCTTCCGCATCTTCCTGGGCGAGGCCAACGGCTTCATGCTGGAGGCGCTCGGCAAGCCCAGCTCGAACGTGCCCTTCATCATGCCCAAGCGCATCGCCGAGACCGATCCCTTCAAGCAGATCGAAGAGCACATCGGCTCGGGCCCCTTCACCTTCAAGCGCGAGGACTTCAAGCCCGGCGACAAGGCGGTGTACCTGAAGAACACCAAGTACGTGCCGCGCAGCGAGCCGCCTTCGGGCACCACCGGCGGCAAGAACGTCTACGTCGACCGGGTCGAATGGAACCTGGCGCTGCGCGACACCCAGGCGCAGTTGTCGGCGCTGCAGAAGGGCGAGGTCGACATCGTCGAGGCGCTCGGCTTCGACCACTTCGAGACCGCCAAGGCCGACACCAGCATCCAGCTGCCGAAGTACGCCACCTACGGGCTGCAGTACATCGCGCGCTTCAACCACCTGCACAAGCCCTTCGACAATGCCAACGTGCGCCGGGCCGCCATGGCCGCGATGTCGCAAGAGCCCTTCCTGCGCGCCCAGGTCGGCGTGAAGGAGCTGTACAAGACCTGCTATTCGATGTTCATCTGCGGCACGCCCTACGGCACCACCGCCGGCAGCGACATCCAGGGCAAGAGCAACATGCGCAAGGCGCAAGAGCTGCTGAAGGCCAGCGGCTACGACGGCACGCCCATCGTCATCTTGAAGCCCACCGACCTGGCCAGCATCCAGAAGCTGCCCGACGTGGCCGCCCAGCTGCTGCGCCAGGCCGGCTTCAAAGTCGATCTGCAAGCCATGGACTGGCAGACCCTGGTCGCCCGCCGCGCCAAGAAAGACGCACCCGACAAGGGCGGCTGGCACATGTTCCTCACCGCCTGGCAGACCTTCGACGTGTGGAGCCCGGTCGCCAACTCGATGATGGACACCCGTGGCGAGAAGAGCGGCTGGTTCGGCTGGGCCTCCGACGACAAGATGGTCACCATCCGCAACGAGCTCATGCGCGCCATCGACGAGCCCACCAAGAAGAAGCTTGGCGAGCAGCTGCATGTCCGTGCCTTCGAGGTGGCCACGCACGTGCCGCTGGGCGAGTACATGCAGCCGATGGCAGCACGCAAGAACATCAGCGGCTTCTTCGTCAGCAACGGCAACATCTACTGGAACCTCAAGAAGAACTGATGGCCTCCCTGGCCGGCGCGGCGCGTGGCGCCGGGCCGGCCATGCCAGCCGCAAACCGATGCTGAACTTCCTTGTCAAGCGGCTGCTGTCCACGCTGCCCGTCCTGCTGATCGTCTCGATCCTGGTCTTTCTCATGTTGCGGCTGACGCCGGGCGACCCGGCAGCGGTGCTGGCGGGCGATGCGGCCAGCATCGACCAGATCGCGCAGATCCGCACCAACCTGGGGCTGGACAAGTCCATCCCCGAGCAGTTCTTCATCTGGGCCGGCCATCTATTGCGTGGCGACTTGGGCCAGAGCTATTACTACAAGACCGAAGTCACCACGCTGATCGGCCAGCGGCTGGAGCCCACCGTCTCGCTGGCCGTGGTCACCATCACCATGGCGGTGCTGATCGCTGTGCCGCTGGGCGTGCTGGCGGCCTGGCGCTTCGGCGGCTGGCTCGACAAGGCGCTGATGGGCTTCTCGGTGCTGGGCTTCTCGGTGCCGGTGTTCGTCAGCGCCTACATCCTGATCTGGCTGGTGTCGCTCAAGCTGGGCTGGCTGCCGGTGCAGGGTTACAAGCGCATCGCCGACGGCATCGGCCCCTGGGCCTACCACCTCGCGCTGCCGGCCATCACGCTCAGCATGATCTACATCGCGCTGATCGCCCGGGTCACCCGCGCGTCGGTCCTCGAGACACTGGGCGAGGACTACATCCGCACGGCCCGCGCCAAGGGCCTGCCCGAGGTGACGGTGCTGATGCGCCACGCGCTGGCCAATGCGGCGGTGCCGATCGCCACCGTCATCGGCATCGGCATCGCCCTGCTGATCGGCGGCGTGGTGGTCACCGAATCGGTCTATGCCATCCCGGGCCTGGGCCGGCTGACGGTGGACGCGGTGCTGGCGCGCGACTTTCCCACCATCCAGGGCGTGATCCTGCTGTTCTCCTTCGTCTACGTGCTGGTCAATCTGCTGGTCGATCTGTCCTATGTCTTCTTCGATCCCCGGATCCGTTACTGACCATGAGCGCCATTTCTGACTTCGAGGCGCTGTCGGTCGAGAGCGCCACGGTCCATGTCCAGCCCAGCGCCTGGGCCCGTGTGCGGCGCAACACCTCGGTGCGCATCGGCGGCACGGTGATGCTGCTGCTGGTGCTGTTGTCGCTCGCCGCGCCGTGGTTGGGCACGGTCGACCCGTCGCTGTTCGACCCGGCCAGCCGCGACCTCGTGCCCGGCGAGACCGGCGAGATCACCACGCTGGAAGGCGATCAGCTGGAGCACCGCTTCCTGATGGGCAGCGACAGCTTCGGCCGCGACATCTACAGCCGGGTGATCTACGGCACCCAGGTCTCGCTGATCGTCGGCCTGTTCACCGCCCTGGTGGCGCTGGCCTTCGGCATCACGCTGGGTCTGCTGGCGGGCTTTCTGCGCTGGCTCGACGGCCCGCTGATGCGGGTGATGGACGGCGTGATGGCCATCCCCGCGATCCTGATCGCCCTGGCCCTGGTGGCGATGTGGCGCGGCAGCCTCACCACCGTGGTGATCGCCATCGCCATCCCCGAGATCCCTCGGGTGGTGCGGCTGGTGCGTTCGCTGGTGCTCACCATCCGCGAAGAGCCGTATGTGGAGGCGGCCATCTCGCTGGGCACGCCCACCTGGAAGATCATGCTGCGCCACATCCTGCCCAACACCGTGGCGCCGCTGGTGGTGCAGGGCACCTTCATCTGCGCGGCCGGCATCCTGACCGAAGCGGCGCTGTCCTTCCTCGGCGTGGGTCTGCCGCCCGACATCCCCACCTGGGGCAATGTGATGGCCGAGGGCCGGGGCCAGTTCAACCAGTACCCGCACAACATCTTCTTCCCGGGCATCTTCCTGGCGGTGACGGTGCTGGCAGTCAACATGCTGGGCGACGGGCTGCGCGACACGCTCGACCCCAAGATGGCGAAGCGGGGCTGACGGATGGCCGACACGATCGCGGGCGGCCAGCCCATCCTCGAGGTGCGCAACCTCACCATCGCCTTGCCGGCAGGCAGCGACCGTGCCACTGCAGTGCGCAACGTGTCCTTCAGCGTCGGCCGCGGCGAGATCGTCTGCCTGGTCGGCGAATCAGGCTCGGGCAAGAGCGTGATCGCGCAGGGCGTGATGGGCCTGCTGCCCAAGAACCTGCCGGTGCAGGGCGGGCAGATCCTGCTCGAGGGCGAAGACATCACCCATGCGCCGCTGAGCCGCCTGCGTGAACTGCGCGCCACCCGCATGAGCATGATCTTCCAGGAGCCGATGACGGCCCTGAACCCGGTGATGACCTGCGGCGACCAGATCGACGAGGTGCTCAGCCAGCACACCAGTCTGTCGCTCGCCGAGCGGCGCGAGAAGGTGCTGG
>Ga0105047_10013190_pt1 | contig 13234 bp, 10 predicted proteins | sample MAT04_FD_78384 | JGI IMG/M metagenome (GOLD analysis project Ga0105047, IMG submission 78384) | Freshwater microbial communities from Lake Fryxell liftoff mats and glacier meltwater in Antarctica - MAT-04 (megahit assembly) | ecosystem: Environmental > Aquatic > Freshwater > Ice > Liftoff... | reverse complement strand
GCGGGTTTCCAGCCCAGTTCGGCTTCGAGCTTGCGGGCGTCAATGGCGTAGCGGCGGTCGTGGCCGGGGCGGTCAGTGACGTAGGTGATTTGCTCTTTGTAGGGTTGGCCGTCAGCGCGTGGGCGCAGTTCATCAAGCAGGGCGCAGACGGTGTGAACGATCTCCAGGTTGGCCTTTTCGTTCCAGCCACCGACGTTGTAGGTTTCACCCAGGCGGCCCGCTTCAAGCACCCGGCGGATGGCGCTGCAGTGGTCTTTGACGTAGAGCCAGTCGCGGATTTGCTGGCCGTCGCCGTACACCGGCAGGGGTTTACCCGCCAGTGAATTGACGATCAGCAGCGGAATGAGCTTTTCTGGGAAGTGATACGGGCCATAGTTGTTGGAGCAGTTGGTGGTGAGCACCGGCACGCCATAAGTGTGGTGCCAGGCGCGCACCAGGTGGTCACTGGCGGCTTTGCTGGCGCTGTAGGGGCTGTTGGGCTCGATGTGGCTAGATTCGGTAAAGGCCGGGTCGTCCTTTGCCAGACTGCCATAGACCTCGTCGGTGGAGACATGCAAAAAGCGAAACGCTGCTTTTTCTGTAGCACCCAGCGCAGACCAATAGCCGCGTACCGCCTCTAAAAGGTCAAAGGTGCCAACAATGTTGGTCTGGATGAATTCACCCGGGCCGTGGATGGAGCGGTCCACATGGCTCTCGGCGGCAAAGTTGATCACTGCGCGGGGTTGGTGGGTGGTCAGCAGCTGGGCCACAAGCTCGCGGTCACCAATGTCACCTTGCACCAGGGTATGGCGGGCATCAGCCTGCAGGCTTTGCAGGTTTTCGGGGTTGCCTGCGTAGGTGAGTTTGTCGAGGGTGATGACCGGCTCATCGTTCAATGCCAGCCAGTCGAGAACGAAATTGGCGCCGATAAAGCCAGCGCCGCCAGTGACCAAGATCATGTGTTTTCCCTCTGAGTTGTCGTTGCGAGTCATTGTAATGAGGTGCCTTTGAGGGGATTCTGGTTGTGGCGCGTTGTCGGGTTAGGGCGGACTTCAGTCCGCCATGGTCGACTGAAGTCGACCCTACAGTCGACCCTAAGCGGATTCGATCTCGCTTGACACAGTCAGCCACTGCTCTTCCAGACCTTGCAATTCTTCGTTGACGGCTTTGAGGCGTTTGCCTTGGTTGGCAAAGTTTGAAGGCGGGGGAGACTGGCAAAGGTGGCCTTCCAGTTGGGTGCCTTCTGCTTGCAGCACCGCCATGCGGGTTTCAATGTCGGAGAGTTTGCGTTTGAGTGACCCAGTTGGAGCCGGCTTGTGTTTGACCTTGGCTGCTGCTGCCGTCGCTTCGGCCTGCGCCTTGCGCTCGGCTTTGGCTGCTGCGCTGCTGGCTTCCTTGATGGCTTCACGCTGGCGCTTGGCTTCGTCGAGCAAATAGCGCTGGTAGTCGTCCAGGTCACCGTCGAACGGCTCTACGCCGCCGCGCGACACCATCCAGAACTCGTCACACACACTGCGCAGCAGCGCACGGTCGTGGCTGACCAACATCAGCGTGCCCTCGAACTCGTTGAGTGCCATGGCCAGCGCCTCGCGGGTGGCCAGGTCCAGGTGGTTGGTGGGCTCGTCCATCAGCAGCAAATTGGGGCGCTGCCAGACCATCATGCACAACACCAGCCGGGCTTTTTCGCCGCCGCTCATGCTACCCACGGCTTGTTTGACCATGTCGCCACCGAAGTTGAAGGTACCCAGAAAACTGCGCAAATCCTGCTCGCGGGTTTGCTGGCCTGCTATCTTTCCAGCAGCGGTCATGTCTTTGACCAGCCGGATCATGTGCTCTAGCGGTGTGTCCGACGGGCGCAACACGTCCAACTCCTGCTGGGCAAAGTAGCCGATGTTCAGGCCCTTGCCCTCGGTGATCTCGCCGCCAATGGCTTGCAAATCGCGGGCAATGGTTTTCACCACGGTGGATTTGCCCTGGCCGTTGGCGCCCAGAATGCCGATGCGCTGGCCCGCCAGCACCGATTTGCTGACGTTGGTAACGATGACGGTGGGCGGTGTGCCCTCGGGCGCGTCTTCCGGCGGCGGGTAGCCAAAACTCACACCGGTCATCGACAACATCGGGTTTGGCAGATTCGCCGGTTCCTTGAACTCGAAGGTGAAATCAGCCTCGGCCAACAATGGCGCAATTTTTTCCATGCGGTCAAGTGCCTTGACCCGGCTTTGTGCCTGCTTGGCCTTGCTGGCCTTGGCCTTGAAGCGGTCGATGAATTTCTTCAGGTGGACAATCTTGTCTTGCTGCTTGGAGAAGGCTGCTTGCTGCAGCTCCATCTTTTCGGCGCGCATGTCCTCAAACTTGCTGTAGTTGCCACCGTAACGCACCAGTTTGCCCGCGTCGATGTGCAGGGTGACGTTGGTTACCGCGTCCAGAAACTCGCGGTCATGGCTGATGACAATCATCGTGCCCTGGTAACGCTGCAACCAGGCTTCCAGCCACACCAGGGCGTCCAGGTCCAGGTGGTTGGTGGGCTCGTCAAGTAGCAGCAAATCAGACGGGCACATCAGCGCGCGCGCCAGTTGCAAGCGCATGCGCCAACCGCCCGAGAAGCTGTTGACCGGGTTGCTGAGTTCGGTGGTTTTGAAGCCCAGACCCAGGATCAGCGCCTGCGCGCGGGCTGGCGCGTCATGGGCACCGGCATCTTGCAGGGCCATGTAGGCGTGCGCCATGCGGTCGTAATCGTCGGTGGCTTCAGAGGCGGTCACCTCTTGCTGGGCGGCCAGCAGGGTGGTGTCGCCATCCACCACAAAGTCGGTGGCAGGCTGGTCGGTCTCAGGCATGTCCTGGGCAACCTGGCCCATGCGCCACTGCGCGGGGATGTAGTACTCGCCCACATCTTCGTGCAGGCTGCCGTTGAACAGCGCAAACAGCGATGATTTGCCGGCGCCGTTGCGCCCGACCAGACCGACCTTTTCACCAGGGTTGAGGGTGACGCTGGCGCCTTCAAGCAAGACTTTGGCGCTGCGGCGCAAGGTGACATTTTTGAGGGTAATCAATGGGAAAAATTCTTAAAAAAACAAAAATAGGGGCGCAGTCTTACAGCTTGGACAAAGCGGCGCGGGTGACCAGCAGCACCTGGTCTTCGCCCGCGCTGGTTTCCAGCCAGACCACCTCCAGATGTGGAAAAGCAGCTTCAAAGTGAGCGCGCTCATGGCCAATTTCCAGCACCAGCAGGGCTTCGGGCGACATTTGTGCAGGTGCATCACGCAGCAGTTGGCGGATGAAGTCCATGCCGTCGCTGCTGCCAGCGGCGTTGCCGTCCAGGGCCAATCGCGGCTCGGCCATGAACTCCGGCGGCAAGGCGGCCAGGCTTTGGGCGTTCACATACGGTGGGTTGCACAGAATCAGGTCGTAATGGCTGCCAGTTTTGGGAATGCCGTCGCCCTGGCGCAGCGCGATGCGACCGTGCAGGCCATGGCGGTCGATGTTGATGCGGGCCACCTCCAGCGCGTCGGAACTGATGTCGCTGGCCTGCACCTTCACATCCGGGTAGACCATGGCGGCTATCACCGCCAGGCTGCCCCCGCCAGTACACAGGTCGAGCACGCGGTGGGTGTCTTCGCCGAGCCAGTAGTCCAGGTTGCCCTCCATCAGCACCTCGGCAATCAGCGAGCGCGGCACGATGGTGCGCTCGTCCACATAAAACGCCACACCTTGCAGCCAGGCTTCTTTGGTGAGGTAGGCAGCGGGCTTGCGGGTGCTGATGCGTGCTTCTATTAATGTAGCTATCAGCGCTTGTTTTTCGGGGGCTACAGGCCGATTTGACGTTGAATCTTCAGGGTTGAGCGAGGTGTCTAGCGGTAGACCCAGGCGCCACAGTACCAGCCAGGCGGCTTCGTCAAACGCGTTGGTGGTGCCCTGGCCAAAGGCCACACCGGCTTGCGTGAGCTGCTGGGCGGCGTCGGTAACGCACTGGCGCAGAGTCAGCGGTGCGGCTGGTGGTGGACGGGATTTGGAGGATGATGGCATGGTGTCGTCAAGTGCTCAGGTGGGTCAGAATCCGCAGGAAGGTGCCTTTCTGCGGTTCAGTGTTGGCTACGGCGAATGGCTCATGTCCAGGGTGATTTCTGTGAAGGTGGGTTGGTCGTCGGGGTCGGGTTCGTTGGCTCTGGCCAAAGCTCGCGCCTGGACGCTGGCCTGGTTGGTGAAATCGTTTTGCAGGCGCCACATCAGGTTGGTGGGTGAATCTGAATTGGCCAGACCCTCCTTGCGCTCCACAATGCCGGCCATGATGAGGCGGGCGATGTCCTGCTCAAAAGTCTGGCTGCCTTCGGCGAGCGACTTTTCCATGGCTTCCATGATGCCGGAAAAGTTGCCTTTTTCGATCATTTCACTGACCAGTCGGGTGTTGAGCATGATCTCCACCGCCGGGGTACGGGCGCTGGCCACGGTGCGCAGCAGGCGCTGTGAAACGATGGCTCGCATTGAGGCGGCCAAATCGCCCAGCATGGTCGGGCGCACCTCAACCGGAAAAAAGCTCAGGATGCGGTTCAGCGCCTGATAGCTGTTGTTGGCGTGCAGGGTGGCCAGGCACAGGTGGCCGGTCTGGGCGTAGGCAATGGCTGCCGACATGGTGTCGCGGTCGCGGATCTCGCCGATCATGATCACATCGGGGGCCTGGCGCAGCGCGTTTTTCAGGGCCAGGGTCAAGGATTCGGTGTCGGTGCCCACTTCGCGCTGGTTCACCACCGAACGTTTGTTCTTGAACAAAAACTCCACCGGGTCTTCGATGGTCAGGATGTGGCCCGACGTACTTGCATTGCGGTGGTCGATCATCGATGCCAGTGTGGTGCTCTTGCCCGAGCCGGTGGCGCCCACCATCAAGATCAGCCCGCGCTTTTGCAGCATCAGATCGGCCAGCAGCGGTGGCAGCGACAAAGACGCGATCGGTGGCACCTCGTTAACGATGAAACGGATCACCGCCGCGAAAGTGCCGCGTTGGCGCATGGCACTGATACGAAAGCGCCCCACACCGGACATTGACCAGCCCACATTGAGTTCGTTTTTTTCCTTCAGCTCGGCAATCTGGTGTGCTGGCAGTATCTCGGTGAGCAAGTTCAGCGGCGCCTCCGGCGGCAGGATCTGGCTGTTGATCGGCACGCACACGCCGTTGATGCGAAGCAGCGCGGGCGATTGGGCTGAAAGGTAGACATCCGAGGCACGCTTTTCAGCCATCAGCCGCAAGATGCGGCGCAGGGTGCCCTCGGTGAGGGTGTCTATGCTGGCCATGTCAGTGCCTTTCCAGAAACGTTTTTTAGATCAGGCGGCATGTTGGGGACAGAGCAAAAGTTCACTGCGTGTAACTTTTGGTCTTTCCCTCAATATGAACATCCGACGGCATGTTGGGGACAGAGCAAAAGTTCACTGCGTGTAACTTTTGGTCTTTCCCTCAATCTCTCAGTAAATCATTCAGACTGGTTTTGGCGCGGGTTTGTGCGTCCACATGCTTGACGATGATGGCCGCATACAGGCTGTATTTGCCGCCTTCCTTGGGCAGGTTGCCAGAAATCACCACCGAACCCGCCGGAATGCGGCCATAGCTTACTGTACCGGTAGCGCGGTCGTAAATCGGGGTGCTTTGGCCAAGGTAAACACCCATGGAGATCACCGAGTTTTCTTCCACGATGACGCCTTCCACCACCTCGGAGCGGGCGCCGATAAAACAGTTGTCCTCGATGATGGTCGGGTTCGCCTGCATCGGCTCCAACACGCCGCCAATGCCTACACCGCCGCTCAGGTGCACGTTTTTGCCGATCTGCGCACAGGAGCCGACGGCTGCCCAAGTGTCCACCATAGTGCCTTCGTCCACATAGGCGCCAATGTTCACAAACGACGGCATCAGGATCACGCCCTTGGCTAAAAAACTGCCACGTCGCGCCACCGCCGGGGGCACGATGCGCACACCCGTTGCGCGCATGCCGGATTCGTCCATCTCTGAAAACTTGGTTGGCACCTTGTCATAAAAACTCAGTTCACCGGCCTGCATCAACGCGTTGTCACGCAGCCGGAAACTCAGCAGCACAGCCTTTTTGATCCACTGGTGGGTGGTCCACTGGCCCACGCCATCGCGTGTGGCCACGCGCAGTTGGCCATTGTTGAGCTGGTGGATGACGTGCTCGACCGCGTCTGTCACTTCCTTGGGGACCGATGTGGCGGACAGGTTGGCACGGTCTTCCCAGGCGGCGTCCAGAATGGTTTGCAGTTGTTGGGTCATGTGGCTTGTCTCTTTGATAGTGGTTGAAAACCTTGGGGTGCAGCGGTGAATGGGCGTGTCAACTGGCGGCCCGGCTCTGCACGAAATTGCGGATTCGGTGGGCAGCATCCACGCATTCGGCGGTGTCAGCGACCAACGCCATGCGAATGCGCCCGGTGCCGGGGTTGCTGGCCTGCGCCTCGCGCGCCAGGAACGAGCCCGGCAAAACCGTCACATTGTAGTTAGCGTACAGGTCGCGAGTGAACATCAACTCATTCCCGGCCACGTCGGCCCACAGGTAAAAACCGGCATCCGGCAGGGCCACGTTCATCACCTCGGCCAGTAACGGCGTCACCTCGGCAAACTTGGTGCGGTACAGCGCCCGGTTGGCCACCACATGGTCTTCGTCACTCCAGGCGGCGATGCTGGCGGTCTGCACCACCGGGCTCATGGCGCAGCCATGGTAGGTGCGGTAGAGCAAAAACTGGCTGATGATGGCCGCATCACCCGCCACAAAACCGCTGCGCAGGCCCGGCAGGTTGCTGCGCTTGGACAGGCTGGTGAGTGAAATCAGGTTTTTGAAGTCGGACCGACCCAGTTGGGCAGCCGCTTGCATGCCGCCCAGCGGTGGCTCGTCGCGGAAGTAAATTTCGCTGTAACACTCGTCGGACGCAATCACAAAACCAAAACGCTCACTCAGCTCAAATAGCTTTTGCCACTCAGAAAGCGGCATCACCGCACCGGTGGGGTTGCCGGGTGAGCAGACAAACAACTGTTGGGTGTGCGCCCACACCGAGTCTGGCACGCTGCTCCAGTCCGGGGCAAAGTTGCGTGCCGGGTCACTCGCCACGTAATACGGCTCGGCACCCGCCAGCAGCGCAGCACCTTCGTAGATCTGGTAGAACGGGTTCGGGCAGACCACGATGGGTTTAACGCCAGTCACCGCACTGTCACCCGGGTTGACGATGGTCTGGGTCAGCGAAAACAGCCCTTCGCGCGAGCCGTTCACCGGCAGCGTCTGGGTGAACGGGTTCACATTCAAGCCGTAACGCTTTTGCAGCCAGGCGGCAAAGGCCTGGCGCAACGCGGGCTCGCCGGCCGTGGCCGGGTAACTCGCCAGGCCGCTGGGCGTGCGGTTGATGGCATCACACAGCGCCTGCTGGATGAAAGGCGGTGTGGCGTGTTTGGGTTCACCAATGCCCAGGCTGATGGGTCTATAGGCAGGGTTGGGGGTGATGCCGTCAAAGAGCTGGCGCAACCGCTCAAACGGGTAAGGCTGCAGCAGGGGAAGCAAAGGATTCATGGGTCGCGATTATCCGGGATTGGTTGGGCCGTGGTTATAGTTGAAAGCATTGATCCGTTGGCGTCACCGATCCAGAAAGCGTCTGTCAGGTGGTTAAGAATAATGAGGTAAGCAATATGCCATTTGAAAAACCCACCATGCTGATTGGTGTGTCAGCGCGCATCTACTACCCAACCGGACCCGTCCTTGACCTTGGTGGCGTCTGGACTAAAACGCTGCACTATCTGGAGCAGTCGGTGGCGCTATGGTTGATCCGGGGCGGGGCCCTTCCGGTGATGATTCCCGCCTTTGAGTCCGAGAGTCTGTTTCGCAGAGAACACCTCAATCTGCGAAATTATGTGGATGCCCTGGACGGCCTGGTTCTTCAAGGTGGCAACGATGTGGCACCAGAGTCTTACGCAGAAACACCGCTGCAGCCGCAGTGGCATGGTGATCCGGTGCGCGATCGCTATGAAATTGAACTGATTCATGCGTTTATCGAAGCCGGTAAGCCAGTGTTCGGCATATGTCGTGGATTGCAGGTGCTAAATGTCGCCTTTGGCGGCACGTTGTGGCAGGATTTGCCGACGCAGTGCCCGGGCGCTGTGCAACACATCAGGCCGGGTCTTTACGAAAAAAATTTCCACCCACTGGCCTTCACGCCTGGCGGTTGGCTACATGGCCTGTATCCGGACACGACTGACCAAACCGTCAATAGCATTCACCACCAAGGCATCAAGACGTTGGCCGACAGCTTTGACGCCGAAGCAGTTTGCCCGGTGGACGGACGAATCGAGGCCATCCGTAGGTCACACGGCAGCTTTGTGGCGGGCGTGCAGTGGCACCCGGAATTTCATGCGACAGACATCGCGTCGCATTTCAATGACCGGCCGATACTCGATAGTTTTCTCAGGGCGGCCAGGGAGCGGCGTACCGGTACAGGTACAAACCCAATTAGCTAGCGCGCGGCCCATGCGGTCAAACCACAACGGAACAGGACAGTACCTTGCAATTTACAAAATCAGAAGCATTGACCTTTGGACTTGAACTGGAGTTCCAGATCGTCAATGAGGCAACAGGTCGTTTGTCCCCATCGAGCCTGGAAATCTGGAAACAATTGTCTGAACGGAAAGACCTTGCCAGATTCTCTTTGGAAGCAACCCTGGCGACGATGGAAATCAATTCGTCGGTCCACACGTCAGCCGATGCCATGTTTGACGAAGTGCATGCCCTGGTCGTGGACATACGCCAAATTGCCAAAGCAGTTGGCCTGGACATTCGCGGTGGTGGTACGCAGATCGCGCAATTCTGGAACGACCGGGTGATGGCACCGACCGCCCGGGCCAAGGAACTCGAAAGAAAGTTTGGCTTCCTGCCCAAGCGCTTTTCAACCTATGGCATGCATGTGCATATCGGCATGCCCACTGGCGACGATGCCATTCGCGTCGGGAATTTGCTGCAGGCCGTGTCACCTTTGCTCATCGCCATGGCGGCGGCATCACCCTATTTGCAGCTTGCAGACACCGGATTCGCCGCCGCGCGTCCACTGGAGACATTGATGTATCCGCATGGTGGCCCGATGCCAGAACTGCGCGACTGGGCGCATTTTGAGGAGATTGCTGAAGAACTGTTCACCACTGACTTGGCCAATTCACTGAAAGACATTTACTGGGATGTCCGTCCCAAGCCGGAATTCGGCACTGTTGAAATCCGCGTGTTTGATACACCACTGTCAGTCAAAAAAGCTGTCGCCATGGCGGCGTTTTCGCGCGCCTGCGCGTCGCTGGCGCTGCACGGCCAGTTGTGCCTGTCTTCCAAGGCGCAGCCCGCCTCTGCACAACGTGTGAGCCGATTTCTTGCCTGTAAAGACGCCATGGAGGCAGTTCTGTTCAACCCATTCGCCGGCGAATGGATGCCGGCACGAATTTGGATGGGGCAAATCTTTGACATGCTGAAGCATCAGCCCACCTATGCAGTGGATGCATCGCACCTCGAGTTTCTGCAGAGTCTGATGCGCGCAAAGCAGGATCATGACATCATGCGCAGCGCCTGGACTGCGGTTCAAGCCAACAATCCAGACCCTGAAGACATCGCCTGGAGTCTTCCCAAATACTCAGCAGAAATTTGCAAGTTGCTCACTTGATGCAATGACATGACCGCCGTTGACTATTTGCCAGCACGGCGTGAATCTATAGGAAATTGATATGACCGACATACTTTCTGGACAAGTTGACGCTGAAGACTTGCGGCGCTTTCATTGGCTACTGCGCCGCGGGTTATTGATGCACCGCAAAGGCAGACTGGGGCTTTTTTTCAAGCTGCAGTTTCCGCAAGTCATGTTTTCCGAAGACGCGGAGCATGAAGTCGCTACCCAGCTTGATTTGACCAAATGGTTTGCGGCTGTACCATTCGATGAGATTGCCCAGCACCCAAGTTATGTCAACTTTCTGGGCGCCCTGGAAGCTGCCATGGATTTGGCAAAAGTCTCGCTCGACAAGGCGTCTTCCAGGCAGCTGGACATGCAGCAGTTCCGTGGGCTCATTCAAGCCCTGCAAGAGTTCGACCGCTGTGCAGACATGTTGGATGCTGTCGTTACCAACTCTCTCACCGACGTGGATGCACTCACCGGGCTCTTCAATCGTGCGGCTCTTGACCGCGACTTGAAGCGGGAGATGGCCATCGCCCAAAGAAGTGAAAAGCCCATCAGCGTGGCCATGATTGACGCTGACAAATTCAAAGCGGTTAACGATACACATGGTCACTGCTTTGGCGATGTGGTGTTGAGCCGTCTTGCTGAAAGATTTTTGGAAAGTCTGCGCCCGAGTGACCTGCTGTACCGCTATGGCGGAGAGGAATTCCTGGTTTTGTTGCCAGATACCACACCAGAACAAGCGCATGCAGTGCTTGAACGGCTGCGCAAGCGCGCTGGTTGTGCGCCAATTTTCAAAGGTGACATATCCGTCACACAGACTGTGTCGGTGGGTATCACCATGCTTGTCGGCGAAGATTCACATGAGACGGTCGTCGCCCGTGCCGATGAGGCGCTGTACAGCGCCAAGGCGCAAGGCCGAAATCGTATTGTTGTCGCGTCAGCGCGTTAGGCGTGGCTGACGGGCGGCGTTGCCAAAAGTCACCCACGGGCGCCGCCAAGCTCACAGCACCAGCGTTTGCACCTCACCGGCCAGGCCCAGCCAGCGCAGCGCGGCCTGTGCCAAGAGTTGTGGATGACCGGTGGAATACAGCCGCACCTGACCGCTGTGGTCTGCGCTGGCCAACTGCGGCAGCACGCGGCGGGTTTGCCGGGCGACCGGTTCGCCGTTGTCGATGATCTGCACGCCTGCGGGCAACAGCGCCTGCAGGTGCGCGTTGGCAAACGGGTAATGGGTGCAGCCCAGTACCAGCGTGTCGACCTCGCCATCATTTAAGCCAAATTGGCCTATAGCCCTTATGTAGTCTGCGCTAAGCGCTATGATTTGTGAAGTATCTGCCCGCTCGATGGCATCTGCCAATCCGTCGCAGGGCTGGCAGATGAACTCGGCCTGGCCATCGAGCTTGGCCAACAGGCTGCTGAATTTCTGGCTGGCCAGGGTGCCGCGCGTGGCCATCACGCCAATGCGTCGGGTGCAGCTAGCGGCCACAGCGGGTTTGAGGGCGGGCTCCACCCCCACGATCGGCAGGCCAGGGTGGTCCTGGCGCAGCAGGTGGATGGCCGCTGCCGTGGCGGTGTTGCAGGCAATCACCAGCGCCTTGATGGGCAAGTGCGCATCGTGCAGCAGGTGGCAGGTGATGGTGCGCGCACGCGCTGCCACAAAGCTTTCGCTGCGCTCGCCGTAGGGTGCGTAGCCACTGTCGGCCAGGTAGACAAAGTCTTCGTGCGGCAGTTCCAGGCGCAGGGCCTTGAGCACGCTCAGGCCACCCACACCGCTGTCAAAGACCCCGATGGGGCGTGGCAGCATGGCGCGGTTTGCCGTCAAGTAACCACTTAATTGGCAGTAACTGTGATGCCCTTGAATTCACCGGTGGCAATGCGCTCTTTCCACTCGGTGGGGCCGGTGATGTGCACACTGGTGCCACCAGCATCCACTGCCACGGTGACGGGCATGTCAACCACGTCGAACTCGTAGATGGCTTCCATGCCCAGGTCGGCAAAACCCACCACCTTGGCAGTTTTGATGGCTTTGGAGACCAGATAGGCGGCGCCGCCCACAGCCATCAGGTAGGCAGACTGATGCTTCTTGATGGCTTCAATGGCCACCGGGCCGCGCTCGGCCTTGCCGACCATGGCAATCAGGCCGGTTTGGGCCAGCATCATTTCGGTGAAGCCATCCATGCGGGTGGCGGTGGTCGGGCCGGCCGGGCCGACGGCCTCGTCACCCACCGGGTCCACCGGGCCGACGTAATAAATGACGCGGTTGGTGAAATCGACTGGCAGTTTTTCGCCTTTGGCCAGCATGTCCTTGATACGTTTGTGCGCGGCGTCACGGCCAGTCAGCATCTTGCCGTTGAGTAGCAGGGTGTCGCCAGGCTTCCAGCTGGCCACTTCGGCTTTGGTGAGGGTGTTGAGGTCGACTTTTTTGCTCTTGACGTAATCCGGCGTCCAGGCCACGTCAGGCCAGGTGTCAAGCGACGGCGGCGTCAGGTACACCGGGCCGCTGCCATCCATCACAAAATGCGCGTGGCGCGTGGCGGCGCAGTTCGGGATCATCGCGATCGGTTTGCTGGCGGCGTGGGTGGGGTACATCTTGATTTTTACATCCAGCACCGTGGTCAGGCCACCCAGGCCCTGCGCGCCAATGCCCAGGGCGTTGATCTTCTCCATCAACTCAAGCCGTAGTTGCTCTACCTTTGATAGCTCTTCACCCTTGCTGGCCTTGGCCTGCAGCTCGTACATGTCCAGGTCGTCCATCAGGCTTTGCTTGGCCATCAACACGGCTTTTTCGGCGGTGCCGCCAATGCCAATGCCCAGCATGCCCGGCGGGCACCAGCCTGCACCCATGGTAGGCACGGTTTTCAGCACCCAGTCGACCACGCTGTCGCCGGGGTTGAGCATGTACATCTTGCTCTTGTTTTCGCTGCCGCCACCCTTGGCAGCCACGGTCACTTCGACGGTATTGCCGGGCACGATTTCGGTGTTGATGACGGCAGGGGCGTTGTCCTTGGTGTTCTTGCGCAAAAACTCGGGGTCGTCCACCACGCTGGCGCGCAGGGTGTTGCCGGGAAAGTTGTAGGCCTGGCGCACGCCTTCGTTGATGGCGTCGTCCAGGCTGCCGGTAAAGCCGTCCCAGCGCACGTCCATACCGACTTTGAGGAACACGTTGACGATGCCGGTGTCCTGGCAGATGGGCCGGTGGCCGGTGGCGCTCATCTTGCTGTTGGTCAGGATTTGTGCAATCGCATCCTTGGCCGCTGGGCTTTGCTCACGCTCGTAAGCGCGCGCCAGGTGGGCGATGTAATCCGCCGGATGGTAATAACTGATGAACTGCAGGGCAGCGGCGATAGATTCGATCAGGTCGTCCTGGCGGATAGCGGTGGTCATTAAATGCATCCTTGAAGTTGTAGCAATGGGGGGTGACTAAGCAAAGGAAAAATCAGATTTGGAGTTTAACCACCCCGCCCCAACGGCGACCTGACGGCCCGTCGCAGAGCAACATGTTTTGCTGTAAGGAAGCAGCCAGCACCTGTTTTGGCTCAGCTTGTTTGGGCGTTTGACTGGTGATGCCAAGGGC
>Ga0105047_10013189_pt1 | contig 13236 bp, 11 predicted proteins | sample MAT04_FD_78384 | JGI IMG/M metagenome (GOLD analysis project Ga0105047, IMG submission 78384) | Freshwater microbial communities from Lake Fryxell liftoff mats and glacier meltwater in Antarctica - MAT-04 (megahit assembly) | ecosystem: Environmental > Aquatic > Freshwater > Ice > Liftoff... | reverse complement strand
GCTTCGTCCCCACCCTCGCCCTCACCGCCCTGCACGTAACCACCACCCGGCCCCACCCGCACGTTGCGCGCTGGCACCACGGTAGAGATGGCGTGCTTGTAGACCATCTGGCTGACGGTATTGCGCAGCAGCACCACGAATTGATCGAACGATTCGATGGTGCCCTGCAGTTTGATGCCGTTGACCAGGTACACCGACACCGGCACACGTTCGCGCCGCAGCGCATTCAGGAAAGGATCCTGCAAGGATTGCCCCTTGGACATACGTACTCCCGCCTATTGAGATAGGGTTTGTTTTTATGGGTTCCGGACCGACGCTCAGTTCCCCTGCCGCGGCCCGAGCTGCCGATACTACACAACATCGGCCCTGCGACCCGCTACCCAGTGCGCAGTTTTCCGGGCAGGAACAGAGCCAGCGCGTTCTCCAGTCCCGCATCATCGACCACCGGATCGAACCAGCGCAAATCGAGTTGGGCGCGCAGCCAGGTCAACTGGCGCTTGGCCAGTTGGCGGGTGGCGTGGATGGCACGGGCGCGAAACTCCTCCGCCGATACCTGCCCTGCGAGGTGTTCCCATGCCTGGCGATATCCCACCGCACGCACCGCCGGCAGGTCGAGCGGCGCAGGCACGGCCTGGAGTGCGGGTAATGCACGCAAGCGGCGTACTTCGTCAAGGAAACCTTGGCGCAGCATCGCGTCGAAGCGCTGCTCGATGCGAGCGTGCAATACAACCCGACTGCGTGGCGCAAGCGCCAGCTTGAGCACGCGGAAAGGCAGGCGTTCGCGCGCGGGTTCGCGCTGCCACGCACTGATCGGTTTGCCGCTGAGCCGGAACACCTCGAGTGCCCGCTGGATCCGTTGCGGATCGGTAGCTTTGATCCTGGCAGCGGCTTGCGGATCGACCGCAGCCAGCTCCGCATGCATGGCCTCCAGTCCGCGATTACTGGTTTCCGCAGCCAGTTGCGCACGTAATTCCGGGTCGGCAGGCGGCATCGGTGCCAAGCCCTGCAGGAGCGCACGAAAATACAATCCGGTGCCGCCGGCAAGTATCGGTATGCGTCCACGTGCAGCGATGTCGAGCATCACGGCGCGCGCATCGTCCGCGAATTCCGCTGCCGAATAGGTCTGCCACGGATCGCGTAAATCGATCATGTGATGTGGCACGCGCTGGCGCATGTCGACATCGGGCTTGGCCGCGCCGATGTCGAGGCCGCGATACACCAGGGCCGAATCGACGCTGACGATTTCTGCGCCCAGCCGCTGCGCCCAGTCCATCGCCAACGCGGTCTTTCCCGACGCGGTGGGACCCATCAGCGCAATGGCGAGCGGACGCGGGTCAGCCGACACGAACCGTCCTCTCAAGCTTCAATAGCCCTGCTCGCGCAGGACCTGGCGTACCTGCTGGTGCGTCGTCTGCACCTGCGCCGGTGGCGCGCGCGTCAGCAGGCTCACGATCACTATTGCCGCGGTAGCGGCGATGAAACCAGGCACGATTTCGTAGAGATCGCTGCCGGCATAGCGCTTCCAGAGGATCACCGCCGCCGCACCGACCACCATCCCAGCAAGCGCGCCGTGGCGGTTCATGCGCTGCCAGAACAGCGACAGCACCACCACCGGCCCGAACGCCGCGCCGAAACCTGCCCACGCGTAGGCCACCAGCCCCAGCACGCGGCTTTCAGGATCGCGTGCGATGACGATCGCCAGCAGCGCCACGCCCAGCACCATCATCCTGCCCACCCACACCAGCTCGCCCTGGCTGGCATTGGGGCGCACGAAACCGCGGTAGAAATCCTCGGTCAGGGCGCTGGAGCACACCAGCAACTGCGCCGAAAGAGTCGACATGATCGCCGCCAGGATCGCCGACAGCAGGATGCCCGCTATCCACGGATTGAACAGTTGCTGCGAGAGCTCGATGAAGACCCGCTCGGCGTTGTCGGCGACCGGACCGGCGAGCTGCGGATGGGCCGCGTAGTAGGCGATTCCGAAGAAGCCCACCGCCACCGAACCGAACAAGCACAGCGACATCCAGATCATGCTGATCCGTCTGGCCTTGGGGATCGTCGCCAGGCTGTCGGCCGCCATGAACCGCGCCAGGATGTGTGGCTGGCCGCAGTAACCCAGGCCCCAGGCCAGCAGTGAGACGATGGCCACGATGCCTACTTCGCCACCCTTGAAGAAGTCGAGTCGTGCGGGGTCCACCTGTTCCACCAAAGCGAGGCTCGGCGCAATGCCGCCCAGGCTGGTGACCACCACGATCGGCACCAGCAGCAAGGCGAAGAACATCAGCGTCGCTTGCACCGTATCGGTCCAGCTCACCGCCAGGAACCCGCCGATGAAGGTGTAGGCGATGGTAACCGCTGCGCCCCACCACAGCGCCTGCGCGTAGGGCACGCCGAACACGCTCTCGAACAGCCGCGCACCGGCAACGATGCCCGAAGCGCAATAGATGGCGAAGAACACCAGGATCACCAGGCCGGCAAATATGCGCAGGGCACGACTGTGATCGTCGAAGCGATGGGTGAAGTAATCCGGCAGCGTCAGTGCATTGCGGCTGCGCTCGGTGTACAAGCGCAGTGGCCCGGCCACGAAACGCCAATTGGCCCAGGCACCCAGCAGCAGCCCGAACACGATCCAGGTTTCCGACGCCCCGCCCAGATACAGCGCCCCGGGAAGACCCATCAGCAACCAGCCGCTCATGTCCGAGGCGCCCGCAGCCAGCGCAGTCACATAGCTGCCCAGCGAACGCCCGCCCAGGATGTAGTCATCGAAGGTCCGGGTCGAACGCCATGCCCAGAAACCGATGCCGATCATCAGCAGCAGGTACGCGGCAAAGGTGACAAGCAACGGCGTGCTGGCGGTCATGTGGCGGCTTCCCCGAAAGTTGCGCGCAGGCTAGCAGACGCCGCGAACCCCGGTGCCCGGGCGCCGTTTGCGCGGCAACGACGTCGTTCGACAAATGTCGGACCGGACGCGTGTGGCGGGACTGTTTTGCACAACACTTTCCGGCGCACCTTTCCGTGGCACCAGTGGGTCGCTGTTCCATCGGTGCCTGGCCAGCACCCAATCCGGCGAGGACCGAGCCTTGATCGTCATGCATGGCAGCGGCAACCAGATCTAGCGCTGCGCTCAAGCTGCTGCCGGATGAAATCGGCGTTACAGGAATCGTGCCGTTGAAAACCGAACATTCGATGCAGTTTTTTGTGTGATCCATTACCAGCATTGGGTATTTACATCTCCCCGTAAGGAAAAAACGCTTACTATCCCGGCCGGGGATCCACTGCTTGACGAACAAAAACGCTGCAACGCTCAGGCGATAGGCAGGCGTTATCAGTTCGCAAACTCGAGTGGCGACATGGCAAGCCTTCCCAAGTTTTTTCTCCGCATGGTCTTTGCGACCGCGCTCGCGGGATCATCCGCAATCCTCGCTTCCTGCAGTGGCCAGACCGAAACGGCCTCGGTGGTGATGGCCGCAGCGTCCGCAACCTCGCGACCCACGGCCTCCGCTTCGGCACTCGTGCAGCCTCAGGCCGCAGCCACTCCGGTCCAGAACCCGATCCTGTTCGTCACCCAGGTGCCCACGCCCGGTGACGTGTTCGGCAGCCGCACTTCAACCTTCGCCAATCACCTGGCCGACATGACATCGGTCCCGCGCGGCGGCGACCTGATGATCCGTTATCCGAACGGAAGCCTGCGCAATCTCACCCGCGAAGCGGGATTCGGGGTCGACGGCCTGCAAGATGCCGGCGCCATCGCGGTGCGCGAACCCACCGTGCACTGGGATGGCACCAAGGCCATTTTCAGCATGCTGATCGGCGGACCGTCCAAGCAGTACGAAGTGATCACTCCCAAGTGGCAGATGTACGAAGTCAGGAAGCTGGCGGCAGGCCAGACCGCCGCCTTTACCAAGGTGCCAAACCAACCGACCGGCTACAACAACGTCTCGCCAATTTACGCCAGCGATGACCGCATTCTGTTCACCAGCGACCGGCCACGCAGCGGCGAAGCACACCTCTATCCGCAACTGGACGAATACGAAAGCACGCCCACCATCACCGGCATCTACAGCCTCAACCCGACCACCGGTGCGCTTGCCATCCTCAATCACACGCCGAGTGGTGCGTTCACCCCGATCATCGACAGCTACGGGCGCGTGATCTTCACCCGGTGGGACCACCTGCAGCGCGACCAGCAGGCCGAAGGCGGCAGTTTCGGGGCCCACGACTACGCAAGCGAAATCAAAGGCGCGGCCAAGCTGTCGCTGCAACCGGAAACGTTCCCGGAATCGCGTACGGGCATGAACAGTGCGTTCGGCCCGGTGGCAGCTTTCACCTACAACCTGTTCACGCCGTGGCAGATGAACCAGGATGGCACCGAAGAGCTGACGCTCAACCACATCGGTCGGCACGAACTGTCGTTCGGCTACCTGACCAAATCCTTCACCAACGATCCCGCGCTGCAGGATTTTTCCAACACCGCATTGATCGCCAACAAGAAGTTCATCCGCATGGATGGCGGGCTGTTCCATGTTCGCGAAGATCCGCGCGCGCCCGGCACGTACTACGCGATTTACGCGCGCGAATTCGGCACTCTCGCCACCAATCAGATCGTCCGCTTCACCGGCGCGCCCAGTCTCAATCCCGAACAGATGACCGTGGTCGACGCTTCGCCGGCTGACAATGACGGCAGCCTGCCGGGCGGCAGGTTCCGCAATCCCCTGCCGATGACCGGCGGACAGATGGTGGCCACCTACACCGCCAGCGCCACCATCCAGCCCGGCGTGCAATTGCGCTTGCACAACCTGGACACCAGCAGCGCCGGCCTGTTCACCGCAGGCACGCCACTCACTTCGGGTATCGTCAAGAACGTCAGCTGGTGGAGTCCGGACGTCAAGCTCAGCTATAGCGGCGCGTTGTGGGAACTCGAGCCGGTTGAAGTCGTTGCGCGGCAGCGCCCGGCGCGTGCCACGCCCGTCCTGGAATCGCCGGAAAAATCCGTGCTGACCGAAGAGCTGGTTGACGAGGCCGCGTTGCGCGGATGGATGAAGAGCAACAAGCTGGCCCTGATCGTCACCCGCAACCAGACCAGTCGCGACCGAGCGGACCGGCAGCAGCCGTACAACCTGCGGGTTCCCGCCGGTACGCAGACCACTGCCGACGGCGGTCGCATCTACGATATTTCGCACTACCAGTTGTTGCAGGGCGATCAGGTGCGCGCATACACCATCGAAGACGGGCGTCGCGTCCTTGCCAGGCCCATCACAGGTTCGAACAATCCGCCCAACGGCTCCGGCCCTGCAGGCAGCGTCAAGATCGCAGCCGACGGCTCGACCGCGGCGTTCGTTCCGGCCAATCGTGCGCTCACCTGGCAAACCACCGACGCCAACGGCAATGCGGTAGTGCGCGAACGCGTGTGGGTCACCATGCAAGCTGGCGAGATCCGCACCTGCACGGGATGCCATGGCGAGAACAGCAAGAACCAGGCAAACCAGAACAAGCCGGTCAACAAGCCGGAGGCGTTGCGCCAACTGCTTCGCTACTGGAAGCAGAACAACAATTCGCCGACCCGGGTCAACGGGTCACAGCCGCTGACGCACAAGTAAGTTGCGACGGGCCGGGCGACCTGGCTTCCACCAGCTGCTGGCGCGTGGTGATTATGCTGTCCGGGATTAGCGCCAGCGGTCGAAAGCGTGCGCCGTGCCTGCGTGACTTCGGCAAGGTGACGCGGCAGCGCCGGCGTGAGCGTCCATGTCGGGGCCGAGCGGTGTAGGCTTGGCCAATGCCGCTCTGGAAAAGACTCGGGTTTCTGATCGTGTTCGTGGTGCCGGCGTTGATGCCGGCCGCTGCGTGGCTGGGCCAAGTGATCGGCAATCCCGGACTGGCCGCCTGGTTCCCGCTGTTCTTCCTGTTCGTGCTGCTGCCGCTGTGTGATTACGCACTGGGCCACGATCCGCGCAATCCCGAGGCTGACACGCGCGTGCAACTCGAAGCGGATCGCTGGTTCCGCGCCATGACGCTGGCGGCGCTGCCCGTCCAGGTCGGCGTGCTGGCTTGGTCCGGCTCGCATTTCGCGGAGGCAGGATTTGGCGCGCTGGGGGGCGCCGGCTGGCTGTTGTCGCAGGGCATCGTTGGCGGCGTGCTGGCCATCAACGTGGCCCACGAGCTGATTCACAAGCAATCGCGGCTGGAACAATTCGCGGGCGGTGGGTTGCTGGCCAGTGTCGGCTACCACGGCTTCAAGGTGGAACACGTGCGCGGCCACCACGTGCATGTATCGACGCCACGCGATGCTTCCAGCGCCCGTCACGGCCAGTCGCTCTGGCATTTCCTGCCGCGCGCGCTGCTGCGCAATACGTTCAACGCGTGGCGGCTCGAAAGCGATCGGCTGCAGCGGCTTGCCCAGCCCTGGTGGCACTGGCGCAATGAACTACTGGGCTGGAGTGCACTGTGGTTGACCATGGCTGCCGCTTTCTGGCTCTGGCTCGGCTGGATCGGGCTTGCTTTCTTCCTTGCACAGGGCTTCTTCGCAGCGTGCTCGCTGGAGATCATCAATTACATCGAACACTACGGACTCGAGCGCCGCGCACTGGCCGATGGCCGCTACGAGCGCACCACCCATCTGCATTCCTGGAATTCGGACTACGCCCTGTCCAACCTGTTCCTGTTTCACCTGCAGCGCCATTCGGATCATCACCAAACGCCACGTCGACGCTATCAGGTGCTGTTGCATCACGCCGACAGCCCGCAACTGCCGGGCGGCTATGCAGCGATGTTCGTGTTGTCGATGTTCCCGCCCCTGTGGTTTGCTGCAGTGAACCCGCGCATCGAGAAGTTCCGCAACCAGCAGCACGAGATCTCGTGAAAAAGAGCATAGGCTTGGGCACTGACAAGCGCTTGAAGCAGACGGATTTCGGGCAACAGCATTAGCTGCTGAAACACAGATTCAGCTGAAGACCCCGGAGTCGGAGTGGGTCGGCAGCTCGCGAGAAAATCCAGGAAAGGATCAGTCATCGTCAGGCCAGCGAATGCCTTGCGATGGCGCATCCACGCGCGGCGCTGGCACTGCAGCCACTGCGTTCCACACCTTGAGTGCGTCCACCGTTGCCGCGACATCGTGCACACGCAAAATCCGCGCGCCACGTTGGGCCGCGATCAGATGCGCGGCGACGGAACCAAAGATGCGATCTTGTGGATGGTCGTGACCAGTGATCTCGCCGATGCTGCGCTTGCGCGAAAGACCGGCCAGCACCGACACGCCCAGTTCTGCAAAACGCGACAGCTGCGCCAACAGCAGCAGGTTGTGCCGGGTGTTCTTGCCGAAGCCGAACCCGGGATCGATCACGATATTTTTCTTGTTGATGCCCGCCATCTCGGCAGCGAAAATGCGTTCGGCGAGGAAGCGGTGCACGTCACCAACCACGTCATCGTATTCCGGGTTCAACTGCATCGAGCCCGGCTCACCTTGCATGTGCATCAGCACGATCGGCACGTTGAGCGCGGCAGCGGCATCCAGCGCGCCTTCGCGGCGCAACGCGAGAACATCGTTGATCATGCCCGCGCCCGCGGCTACCGCGGCCCGCATCACACCGGGCTTGGAAGTGTCGATGCTGATCGGCAATGAGGTTTCACGAGCGAGCCGTTCGATCACCGGCAGCGTTCGCCGCAGCTCATCCTCTTCGGACACTGCTTCAGCGCCTGGCCGCGTCGACTCGCCTCCGACGTCCAGCAGGTCCGCCCCCTCTGCGAGGAGCTTCAAGCCGTGGGCGACCGCCGCGTCAACGCTGTCATGTGCACCGCCGTCGGAGAACGAATCGGGCGTCACGTTGACGATCCCCATCACCCGCGGGCGATTGAACTTGAGCACGCGCCCGGCGCAGTCCAGCTGTGGCGTGGTGTCGAACATGTTCATGGCCTCGGGAATGAATCGTTATACGCCAGGCTCAACGTCAGCCTTGCGCCGCGCATGGAAGCCGGCTGCGAACAGCGCCAGCGCGATCACCAGTCCGCCGATCGCAAAGGCGACGTTGAGGCGGCCAAACGCGAACATCGCGGCCGTGGCAGTGAGCAGCGCTGCCGCTCCCCCAAAACACCCTGAGGCATAGCGGCCCCATGAATGTCGCGTATGGCGGGAGGAATTCAGGCCACGATTCATGGTGTGCTCCGCAATGGAATCTACACGGATGATAGCCATACCTGCAGGTTCAATGCGTCGACTCGCCAGACAAAACAAAGGCCGGAGTCGCTCCGGCCTTTGGTGAACACTGCACTGCGAATGATCGCGTTAGGATCGATCGCGCCTGCGCAGCTCAGGTCTGCGCGGCCGGCCCACCGATCGGTGGCAATGGCCGTGGCTCGCCCTTCTCCGGCTTGGTCCAGCCCATGGGCGGCGGCGACTCTCGACCTTCCATCACCGCGTCGATCATCGGCACATCGATGGTCTCGTACTCCAGCAGCAACTTGGCCATGGTGTGCAGCTTGTCGATGTTCTCGGTGAGCAGATGCCTGGTGCGGCTATACGCCCGGTCGAGAATGCCGCGCACCACTTCATCGATCTTGCGCGCGGTGTCGTCGGACACGCTTTTGTGCTGCGTGACCGAACGGCCCAGGAACACTTCGTCCTCGTCCTCGCTGTAGGTGATAGGGCCCATTTCGGTGGACAGGCCCCACTTGGTGACCATGTTGCGTGCCATCTTGGTGGCACGCTCGATGTCGTTGGACGCCCCCGTGGTGACCTTTTCCTCACCGAAGATGATTTCTTCGGCAACCCGACCACCGTACAGCGACGACAATTGCGACTCGATCGCCGTGCGGTTGTAGCTGTACTTGTCGCCTTCGGGCAGGTACATGGTGACGCCCAGGGCGCGCCCGCGCGGGATGATGGTGACCTTGTAAACGGGGTCGTGCTCGGGCACCAGGCGACCGACGATGGCGTGGCCGGCCTCGTGATAGGCGGTGAGGGTCTTCTCGTCTTCGCTCATGGCCATCGAACGACGTTCGGCACCCATCAGGATCTTGTCGCGGGCCTTGTCGAAGTGCTCCATGCGCACGTCCTTGCCGTTCTCGCGCGCCGCAAACAGCGCTGCCTCGTTGCACAGATTGGCCAGGTCGGCACCACTGAAGCCCGGCGTGCCGCGCGCGATCACCATCGGCACCACGTCATCGGCCAGCGGCAGCTTGCGCATGTGGACCTTGAGGATCTGCTCGCGACCCTTGACGTCGGGCAGGCCGACCACCACCTGGCGGTCGAAGCGACCCGGACGCAGCAGGGCCGGATCGAGCACGTCCGGACGGTTGGTCGCGGCAATAACGATCACGCCTTCGCCGCCCTCGAAACCGTCCATCTCCACCAGCAACGCGTTCAGAGTCTGTTCGCGTTCGTCATGACCACCGCCAAGACCAGCACCGCGGTGACGGCCGACCGCGTCGATTTCGTCAATGAAGATGATGCAGGGCGAGTGCTTCTTGGCCTGCTCGAACATGTCACGCACGCGGCTGGCGCCCACGCCCACGAACATCTCGACGAAGTCCGAACCGGAGATGCTGAAGAACGGAACCTTGGCCTCGCCGGCAATGGCCTTGGCCAGCAGGGTCTTGCCGGTGCCGGGCGAGCCGACCATCAGCACACCGCGCGGAATGCGGCCGCCAAGCTTCTGGAATTTGGAGGGATCGCGCAGGAATTCGACCAGTTCGCTGACTTCTTCCTTGGCCTCATCGCAACCGGCCACGTCGGCAAACGTCACCTTGACCTGGTCTTCGCCCTGCAGCTTGGCGCGCGACTTGCCGAAGGACATCGCGCCCTTGGCGCCGCCGCCACCGCCCTGCATCTGGCGCATGATGAAAATCCAGAAACCGATGATCAGCAATACCGGCAGGAAGTTCATCAGGATCGAACCCAGCGAAACGCCGCTGGCGGGCTTGTCGCGGGTGATGGTGACGCCCTTGTTGACCAGCACGTTGACCAGGCTGTCGTCCTGCGGACCGTAAACGGTGCCGCTGGAGCCGTCGGCCCGCTTGTAGCTGATGGCATTGGTCACCAGGTTGCTGTCGTTGGTGAATTGCACCGCCGAGACCTGGCCACCTTCGACTTCCTGCAGGAATTCGGAGTAAGTGGCTTCGGTACCGCCGGTAGCGGCGCCCTTGGGTGAAAAGCTCTGGAACACCACCATCAGGACGACGGCGACGACTACCCACAGCAATAGATTCTTGGTCAAGTCGTTCATCCTCATTGACTCCGGTGTTCCTTGGGAGGCTTGCTCAACATCGGTTGGTCTTAATTCAGCTTGTTCAACACGGTCTGTTCGACATCAGCAGCGCATTCGATATCCACATTACGCAACCTTACTTGATCTGGATGCGCTTGCCCTGGCCTAGCGCGTAGACCTCGGGCGAACGCTTGCGCGAGGCATCCGGCTTGCGCATCACGACCTTGTCGTAGCGTCGCTTCAGCTCACGCACGTAGTCATCGAAACCGGTGCCCTGGAACAGCTTGATCAGGAAAGCGCCGCCGGGTTTCAGATGGCCGTCGGCGAACTCCATCGCCAGTTCTGCCAGATGCATCATGCGCGGCTGGTCAACCGCGCCCACTCCACTCTTATTGGGGGCCATATCGGACAGCACAAGGTCCACTTGCTGACCGCCCAACATCGCCTGCAGTTGGGATAGAACCTCATCCTCCCTGAAATCGCCATGAAGGAACTCGACGCCGGCCAGCGATGGCATCTCCAGGATGTCCATGGCCACCACCCGCCCGCTGTCACCCAGCGCCTTGCGCACATACTGCGACCAGCCACCGGGCGCGGCACCCAGATCGACCACCACCATGCCCGGCTTGAGTAGGCGGTCGCGTTCGAACACCTCCTCCAGCTTGTACGCCGCGCGTGACCGCAGCCCTTCGGCCTGAGCCTTCTTCACATACGGGTCGGCGAAATGTTCGCGGAGCCAGCGTTGGCTGCTTTTGCTGCGGGTGGCCATGCTTGCGGTACGTCGCGGGTGCGTTTGGGCAGTGCGCGACGGCAATCAAAAAGGGTCGCCATGATACCCTGACGCCCCTTCGCACCCTGTAACGCCGCGCATGTCCAACGCCCTGACTTCCTCCCAGACCCGCTTCCTGCGAGGCCAGGCACACGACCTCAAGGCCCTGCTGCAGATTGGTGCCAAGGGCCTGACGCCTTCTTTCCTGGCCGAGCTCGACGCCGTGCTGGAGCAGCACGAACTGGTCAAGGTGAAGGTGGGCGCCGAGGATCGCGAAGTGCGCGATGCCATGATCGCGGAGATTTCCGAAAAATCGTCTGCGGCTCTGGTGCAACGGATCGGCCATGTGGCGGTGCTGTACCGGCCGAGCAAGGACCGGCGCCAGATCATCCTGCCCCGCGCCTGAGTTTCTTCCTCGGGAGCGCAGGCACATGCAACTGACCCATGAGATCCCCGACTACGCCTACGCCCTGCGTAGCGCCAATGGCAGCAGCGCCCGCGTGAACGACCGCACCCTCACGGAATCATTCATCCTGGCACCCAACGAGTTGATCGAGCACTGGGAAGCTACCGAGGCTGCGGCCCTTTCACCCGAATCCATGGCCCCGCTACTGGCGCTGAAGCCCGAATTGATCCTGCTGGGATCCGGTGAACGCCAGTCGTTTCCCCCGGCGTCCGCGATGGCCGCATGCCTGACCCAGGGCATCGGCATCGAGGTGATGACCAACGCCGCCGCTGCCCGCACCTTCAACGTGCTGGCCGGGGAAGGCCGGCGTGTGGTAGCGGCGTTTCTGCTGACTCCATCAGCGTAGACGCAGCACGTTCACAACAACGTCGCGCTGATCGGATTGCCGCCCGGCCGCGGCAAATGGTCAGCGCTTGGGCAAATACTGCAGCGGGTCGACCGGCTTGCCGTTGTAGCGGACCTCGAAATGCAGCATCTCGCGCGAAGCACCGCTGCGACCCATTTCGGCAATCTGCTGGCCGACGTTGACGTTCTGGCCCTCGTTGACCAGCCGTTTGCGATTGTGGCCATAGGCCGACAGCCACGATTCGCTGTGCTTGATGATCACCAGTTCGCCGTAGCCCACCAGTCCCGCACCCGAGTACACCACCACGCCATCCGCCGCCGCACGCACGGGTTGTCCGCTGGTGCCACCGATATCGACGCCCTGTTTGGTGGCATCGCCGGCGACGAAGCGTCCTATGACCTGACCTTCGGCAGGCCAGCGCCACGCAAAACCGCTATTTGCCGGCGTGGCAGGCTTGGGCGGCGTGGGGGTGAGCGGCTTGGTCGCGGCCGGTTTGGCGGTGGATGCTGCGGGTGCGGTCGAGGAAGCGCCGGCACCGCCCGGGTACAGTCGAAGGCTCTGGCCTGGATAGATGGTGTAGGGCGGACCGATTCGATTCCAAGCGGCGAGATCGCGGAATTCGACGCCGTTGCGGAAGGCGATGGCATACAGGGAATCGCCACGCTGCACGGTGACACTGACGCCAGGCTTGGCAACGGAAGTCGTGCGCACTGTGCCTGGCGAGATTTCACGCACCACGCTGGCACTGCATGCAGCCAATATCAGCAGCACGACCAACCACGCCACCGCCCGCACCGTCTTCGTCATCGCCTGCATATCTTCCGTGCCATCCCCATTGTCTCGATCGACGTCGAATCTTCTTGATAACGATTTACCGCAGCGGTCCGAACCTGCGCCCGACGGTTGCGGAAACGGTAGCAGCACCTCTGCGGCCGTGCATGAGGGGCAGGTGAATCCGCCCGATTTCAACAGATCGTCGGAGCACTCACGCACCGGACAAGACATTCATCGCGCCTGGCTGCATGAAGCCAACGAAATCGACCTGCAACTGCAACAACCTTAATCGAGCGTGCCCGAGAGCAGCGGCACGAACACCACCGGTGCCAACACCAGTTCATCCACGCCACCATCTTCGCGGCGGGTCAGCTTGAGCAGCGATTGCGAAGCTGCGCCTCCCACCGGCGCTACCAGGTGTCCGCCCACCGCGAGCTGATCGATCAGCGCCTCCACCAGGGCCGGCGCCGCGGCGGTCACGATGATGGCATCGTAGGGGCCGTGCTCGGCCCACCCCACGCGTCCATCATCATGCTTGCTGCGCACATTGAAACCCAGCTGCCGCAAGCGTTTGCGCGCCTGGCGCAGCAGGTCGCCAATGCGCTCGACCGTGTAGACCTCCAGCCCCAGCGCCGCGAGCACCGCGGCCTGGTAACCGGAACCCGTACCGATCTCGAGCACCTTC
>Ga0105047_10013187_pt1 | contig 13238 bp, 9 predicted proteins | sample MAT04_FD_78384 | JGI IMG/M metagenome (GOLD analysis project Ga0105047, IMG submission 78384) | Freshwater microbial communities from Lake Fryxell liftoff mats and glacier meltwater in Antarctica - MAT-04 (megahit assembly) | ecosystem: Environmental > Aquatic > Freshwater > Ice > Liftoff... | reverse complement strand
GGGGAAGGGCAACCTCGGCCCTCAGCCGATTTGTGCAACAGAGCCACTCGGATGAACATCATCACCGCCAGTCGGAGGATCTCAGGCGAGGTCTTGAAGTAGCGGAACGGGCTCGGTTTTTTCATTGGGTCAACCTAAGCGACTGTCCTGCTCGCCACAGGAAAAATCCCCCTGACAGGAACCGTCTAACCGCATGGATTCACGATGTGAATCCTCCACAGTCAGAGTTCTGCAACAACGCCGTGCCACACATCGGCATGCGGTTGATCTTGCCTCGGCAATAGGGCAGTTTTGGCTAAGTCCAAGGTTCTAAAGGAAGGTCAGCATGCCCATTGAACCTGCCGACGTGACCGAAATTGCTGACCCTGCTGTGCCGCCGATAACGGCGATCAAACTGTACGAGATGCTGAACCTTGTCATGGCGCTGCGGACGAAGGTGGACAATGACTGGTACCGGGTGATTTATCTTCATGCGGCACTGATCGGGGTCATGGTGTTCTTTGCTGAACAGACCCAAGCGTTCCTGCTGGCGCGGCTGGTGGTCTTTGCCTTTTACACGTTCAATGTCGCGGTCAGCTATGCCGCCTTGCGCGACAGCCATGCCGGGCTGAGCCGCGCCACTGCGGATCTGCGCAGTTTCCCCTCGCATCCGGGCGCGGCGGGCGTTCAGGACTGGCTGGCATCGCGATATTATGACCGGGCGATGCGGCTGCAACTGTGGGTTCTGGGCGTGGCCTGGGTGCTCGTGGCCTACCTTTTGTTGTCGACCGGGATCCCCGGCCTGGTGCTGTGACCAGCGTCAATGGGGCGCAGCCCGGACTCTACTCGTCCGCTCCGGCGATCAGGAACGGGGCCCAATAGGCCGGATGCAGGCTGCGGGCATCTGCGGCCGGATCGTCCAGGACCGCCAACATGGATCGGCGCAGCGCCTCGGCGCGGCTGATGCCCGGCACATCAGCCAAGGCTTGAACCAGACCCGAGGTCAGCCTTGTGGCGGCATCGGAATAGACCGGCCAATGCGAGACGAGAAGGCTGCGTGCCCCCGCCAGAAAGAAGGCGCTGGCAAGGCCTGACAGGCCTTCCTGCTGATCGGCAGAGCCTGCGGCGCTGTTGCAGGCCGACAGAATGACGAAATCCGCATCCAGCCGCAGTGCCGCGATTTCGGCGGTGGTCAACAGCCCGTCATCCTCGGCGCTGGCCACCTTGGGCGGCGTCAGCACCAGCCCGGCATTGGCAGCGCCCAACTCGCCGGCGATCAGCCCGTGGGTGGCAAACGAGATCACCCGATAGCGCGCCAGGTCCCCCGATTGGCTCAGCGTCTTGATGCGGGTTTCCGTGGCGTCACCTTGCAACAGTACGGCGTCCGGCGTGCCGAATAGCGCGGCCGCACGTTGCAACTCGCAGCGGGTATCGGGCAAAGCGGGCAGGCTTGCCAAAGCGGCAAGGTCAGCGCCACCGCCGCGCAGGATCGCTGCGGGCGGGGTCAGCGCCATGGCCAAAAGATCGTCCTTTGCCGGGCGGTTGGTGCAATCGAAGGGTTGAGCGCCGCTCGCCTCGGCCCCGATCAACGGATCACCGATGCCCAGAAACGGCAGCTGCGCTGCGCTGTCATGCTGTTCCCTGCCACGCAAAGCGGCAAGGTTGGCCACCGACGGAAGGATGGTGATGGACGCCTTGCGGATCAGCCAGGGCGCGAGATTGAAGGGTGTATCGGCGGCGGTGTCAGCCGTTAGCAGCAGATGAAACGGCAGCGAGGCCAGGCTGCGGTCCGGCACCACGATCAGCGCCGTCTTGCCGTCCAGGATTGGGGCTATGGGGTCCAGCAAAGTCAGATAGGCCCGGCGGGCCAAGGCCAGATCAAAGGCCGAGCCGTCGCCCGCTGGCGCGTCAAGGCTGAAGGCGCCTCGGGTTCCGGCCCGCCCGGCGCCGCAGCCGGGATCGGTCAGGGCTGCCGCACAGCGCAGGTCGCGGGCCAGCGCCGCAAGGTCCGCGCGGGGGGGCAGATCAGCGGTCATGTAGTCGTCCCGCGAGACAGCAAAAACCGTTCCATGCGCCTCTGCGCCCGTGGCGGCCGGGTCGGCGCTGGCATACAGCAATAGAACCTCGCCGGGGTGCAGCAAAGCAGCGGTTGCCGCAAGGTCCATCGGCTTGGGGTCGGCAAAGGCGGCGTAATCGGGGAAGGACTGCGCAAGGTCGGCGATCAGCGCTGCGCGGTCGGTGCGCGCCTGATCCAGCGCCCTTGTCTCGGTTTCGGCATCGCCGCCCGCTGACAGCTTGACGAGCAGCGCTTGCCGGACGGTGTCCAGCGCGCGGTCGGCATCTTGCAGGTGCTGGGCCAGTGCCGCGGCCTGCAGGCCGTCGCCCTGCAGCCGCGCGGTGGCCTTGGACAGCGCCGCCCCGGCCGAAATATCATTCACCCTCTGGGCGACCTGAAACGCCTCGGTTGCAAGGGTCTGAGCGGCAGCGCCTTTGGCCCGCGCTGCCATTTGCAGGGCCAGGGTGACGTGCAGGGCAAGGTGGTCCCGGGCCTGCGGCTCGCTGCGCCGGTCGGGCTGGGTCAGCGCCCAAGTGGCGGCGCGCAGGTCATCGAGTGCGGCTTGTGGATCGTTAGGGGCTTCGACACCGGCACGTCCGGCGCGAAGGTATGCCTCCATCGGATGCTCTGCCGGAAGACTGGCAATGGCGGTTGTCAGCAAATGCACCGCCGTCGGGATGTCGCCAAGGCTTTGTGCGGTTGTGGCGGCCTCGATCACCGCGACAATACCGGACAGATCGCCCTTGGCAGGTGGGGTCAGGGCGGCTTCCAAGGTTGCCGCCGCATCGCTGCGACCGAGCCGGGCCTGAACGGCGGCTTGCAAGGCAAGAAGGCGCGGGCGCAGCGAACTCGCCGGCGGCAAGGCTTGCATCTGTTGCACGGCACTTGCCAGAGTCGCGTCAGCGCTTGCAGCATCGCCCGCCGCAAGCTGGCTTTCGGCCAGATCGCGCATCGCGGCCAAAAGCAAAGCGGGGTCAGGCTTGCCATCGGGACTGCGGGTGGTGATCTCTGTCACGGCGCGTTTGGCGACGGAAACGGCCTTGTCGGGCTGGCCCTGCAAAGCCAGAAAGGCGCGCTCTTCACCCAGGATGAAGGCCCAGGCCTTGGGGTCAGCCCCGGCATCGGACCGGGTCAGCAGACGTTCGGCGGCGGCATAGGCCGCATCGGCCTGCGCTGCGTCGCCCGTGTCGCGGGCCAGAAAGGCCAAGTCGGCGTTGATCTGCACGGCCAGGGCATCGGCTGTGCCTTGCGGCGTGGCCCCAAGGCTGGCCAACGCCTGATTGAGGGTGGTGCGCGCATCGGCCTGGCGGCCCGCATCGCGATAGGCCGAACCAAGCCGCGCCAGGGCCCGCGCCACGGTGGGGTCGTCCGGACCGGCGCGCAGGGGGGCGAGGGCCGCAAGCGCCTCGCATAGGGTGACGGCTTCGCTGACCTTCCCCTGGTTCAGCAGCCAGTCGGCAGCGGTTTCAAGGACCGGCAGGGGATCATCGGTCAGCGAGGCGATGTAGGACGGCGGCATCGCCCCCAGCCGCAGCGCCCAGGTCGCGGCAAGGTCGTCTCGCCCGGCATTGGCGGTTGCAAGCAGCAAGGCATAATAGGCGGTGGTCACCAGCGGATCATCTAGGTGCACCTGCGACAGGGCCTGCCGTCCAGCGCTGTCTGCGGCCACCGCGTCCTGCGTCCCAAGGGCGGTGCTGAGCGGACCCATCGCCTGCAGCAGATCCTGATCGGACTGCGCCCGTTGGGTAGCTATGGTCTGGGCACGGTCGGTCCAGGCTTTGACCGCCGCATCGCCCCGCACGTCGGCTTCGGTGTCAAACAATGTGACAAGATCGGGGACATCGTCGGACCGATCGGTCTCGGGCAGGCGCAGCACTGGCAACAGCCGGGCAAGGCCGTCATCGGGATGCCCCGCCCGCAGCAAGGCCAGCCCCCAAAGCGCGGCACCTTCCTGGGCATAGGGGCCGAGTGTTCCGTCATCGGCGGTATCCTGAATAACCATCTCGGCGGAGATCAGGGCGGCGGCGGCGTTGTCGCCGGCATCAATGCGGTCGCGGGCCAGATCGGACAGGGTCGACAGAAGATCCTCGCCCCCGGCGGCGCGACCGATGCGCGCGGCTTGAAGCGCGGTGCGGCTGCTGTCCGCCTCGCGGCCCAGATTGGCGAGGCTGGCCGTCAGCATCCTCAGCGCCGGGATCAGCCTTGGGCTTCGCGCGCCAAAGAGCGCAGCTCCCGAGGTGACGAGCGGTTCCAACTGCGCCACGGCCCCGGCATCATCATCGCCCAGATGCGCCAGCGTGGCGCGGGTCTCGGCCAGGTCCCACTGCGCCTCGGGCGATTTGGCGGCGGGTTCGGCCTGCTGCAGAAAGGCCTCGGCCCCTGAAGCATCGCCGGCGTCAAAAGCCGACAGCGCCTGATCCAGCCGAGGATCGCGGGCCTGGCTGACAACGGGGGTTGCCAGGAACAGCACGGCGCAGGCCAGCGCAAGTAGCAATGCGGCTGGACGGGACGCCGAGCGGCCATTAAGATTTGAGCACTGCCAGTTCCACCAGCGGGGTGCAGACGATGCCGGTCTTCTCGTCACCGTGGTTTCGCCTTTCTCCGGCTGCACTCGTTCTGGCGCTGTTGCCGCTGGCGGGGCTGGCAGAGCCTTTGGCGGTCGTCGACAGCGAGGGGTTTGGCGCCCCGTTGACCGCCCTCACGCTGGACCTGCCTGCCGGTTGGGCCGGGACCGGCAAGGTGATCTGGACCAAGCCCTGCAGCGGAAACGAGCTTTTCGAATTCAGTGTCTCGGCCGCTTCTGCCGACGGCCAAAGCGGGTTGCGGATGAAGCCCGGACATCAGGTGCAATGGGCGGATACCACGGTTGACGCCTCGGTCGATCCGATGGTGGCGCAAATGGCGCTGGCCCAGGCCGAGGCCCTGAAAAACCAGATGCGGACGCAGTTCCGCGGGTCCAACTGCCATTTCGGCAAGCTGGGCGGGACTGAGGCCGAGGTGACGCAAGCCCTGATCCGGGCGCTGGTCCTGCCTGACCTGCCTGCCGGGGCGCGGGTCACGGCGTTGCAACCCAATGCCGCAATGCTTGCCAGCTACAAGGGCGGGTTGCTGCCGGCAGCGCCGGGGTTTGTCAGCCGCTATGATGCTCAGGTGGTCGATCTGGCCTTTGATGGGCCGAATGGTCCGATGCTGGAGCGGCTGTGGCTGTCCTGGTCGCAGTTCGGCACCGACCCGGACGCGCCAGCCCCGCCCGGCTTCCCCGCCATGCAGTTTCAGACTGTGATCGTCGACACGATTTCCTTCGTCTACGCCCCGGCAAACCGGCCGGGCGATATTGCGGCTGGCACGGCGGCGATCACCTCGGTCAAGGCCGATCTTGCTTGGATCGAGGCCGTGCGTAAGGTCCAGGCGCAGATTGCCGCGCAGCGCCAGCAGACCCAGAAAGACAGGAGCGACGCGTTCGACCGACAAAACAAGGCCTTTCTTGATACGATCCTGCAATAGCATCAGTTCGACATAAGCTTGGTGACGATCTTTTCGACATCGGCGCGGGTGGCGGGGTCAAGTTTCATGCCCGACAGGCTTTGGCTCGCGGTCCCCTGACTGTCCACCCCGGCTTGTTGCAAGCCGCTCAGCACCGCCAGAAGCGCCGTGTCCGGGCAGGATGCCGGATCATAGCGCCAGGTCTCCACTGCCTGGGCGGCGTCTACCGGGGTCAGACCGCAGCGCTGCGTCGGGGCGATGTTGCGCCAGAACAGCGAGGCTAGGTCAACGAGGGCCGAGCGGTCGTCCGCAAAATAACTATGGGCCAGCATGTCGTCGCCAAGCGCCGACATATCGACGGAATCCACATCCGCGTTGGCGATCATCTGCGCCCCGCCTTGGCCTGCGCGTGGCATGTTGCCATGCAGTTCCTGCGAAGCGAAAAGCGCCCAATCATTTTCTGAGGCGTAGAGCGTCATGCGGCGCGCCAGCGGGCGAATCGTCGGCAGCATTTCGGCAAAAAGCCCGGCGTCGACGTCGGGGGCGGCAAAGACGACCTGATCAAACAGGGGCGGCTTGTCGACGGTCTGCTGGTGGCGCAGCGCCATCAGTTCCATCGCCTCGGTCAAGGCGCGGTTGCCCATCGAATGCGCCACAAGATGGATCGTCACGGCCCCGGATTGCGCCACAAGGTCGTCCAGAAAATGCGTCAGATGCCGGGCAGAATACTGCACCGCAGCGGTGTCGGAAATGTAACCCATTGTCGAGCCTGCCGAGGGCCAGGAATACAGCACCGGCACGCCCGTATAATTCATGTCATAGGCCAGTTGCGCCGCGCGCTTTGCCGCCGCCTCGAAGGTGACATTGAAGCCGTGCACGAAGACGACGATCTCCTTGCGCTTTTCCTGGCCTACGTCGGCGCGCATCGCCGTGAAGAACGCGTCCTCCGCCATCGGCGTGACAGAGCGCAACATCACATGCTTGGTCGGCGAGGCGCTGAATTCCAGGTTCCAGATCGAGGCAGTCTCGACGGCGCCCGCAACATGGCTGTCCGGCAAGGTGACCTCGGCCACGCCATAGTCCAGCGGGCCGCGGCCTGAACCGTAAAACTCTGCTGGATCATCATTGCCGGTTCGCGCGCGGTCAGTAGCGTAATAGACCGTCATGCGATGGAAGCCTTCGCCAGGTCCGCGGCTGCCGCCATCAATTGGCGCGAGGGCGGCTTTCGCCGACGCCTGCCATTGCGCCGCGACTGCGGCATCCCCGGCCTCGGACGCCAGCGCCGCCAGACGCTTCATCGTCACGGCAAGTGTTGTCCCCGGCAGCCCGCCGTCCTGCTGCTCGGTCAGGATCGCGCCTTCGGCTTTGGCCGCACCGCGCAAATCGGCGGCTGCGGTGTATTCGGCCACCGCGCGGGACCACAGGGGAATCGGGTCGATGTCCAACTGGCGGTTGCGCGCTACCAGGTTTCCAAGAGCCAGGTATTGCAAAGCGGCCTCGGAATGGCGCCCCTGGGAGGCCAGAAGTTCGGCGGCAAACCGGGTCAGGTCATGCACGATGCGCGGGTCGGTCCCGGTCTTGGCAAGGGCTGTCAAGGCCTGGTCGATCTGGTCAAGCGCCCTGGCCGGGTCGGTCGCGGCAAGTTGATAGATTCTAGCAAAATCAAGAGCATCCTGCGGGAGCGCCGGGGTTGGGGCGCCCATGATGGCCAAAAGCAGCGCCATCAGGACCATGCGCGCATGCGCCACTGTCAATTCCATTTTCTGGCCCCTCCGGACCGCAAGTGTGATCCTTGGCACGGGCTTGGTCCATCTAAATTTCAATTGTTCGTGAGAACAAAGGGTGTAACATTTCTAAATTCAGGTTCAAGTCCGCGGGGGGGGGGGCGTTGCTCTGTTTGGGATCGGACCAGTATTGGGCTCCGCTGCGTGTTGCCGTTCTGGGGCTGGCGTTGATGGCTGGCTCTGCGGCAATGGCAGAGACACGGGCGCTGCTGATTGGCGCAGCGCTCTACGATCCGGCGCTTGGCATCCAGAACCTGAAAGGCCCGCCCAATGATGTGCGCTTGCTGCGCGACACGCTGGCAGCGCGGGGCGTGAACGAGGTCCGCATCCTGGCCGATGGGGTGGAAGGCGCGGCGCGGCCGACCCATGCGGCGATCCTGTCCGCTCTGGCAGATCTGGCCCGGGAAAGCACCACCGGCGATCTCGTCTTCATCTCGATGAGCGGACATGGCACGCGCCAGCCCGACCAGAACAGTGATGAGACCGATGGGCTGGACGAGGTGTTCCTGCCCTCTGATATTGGCCGGGCCAAGGATGGCGCGCAGACCATTCCCAATGCGCTGGTGGATGACGAGATCGGGGCTGCCGTGTTGGCCATCCGCGAAAAGGGTGCTGACGTGGTGCTGGTGATGGACAGTTGCCATTCCGGCTCTGGGCTGCGCGATGCATCGCCCGATCAGGTGTCGCGACTGGTGGATCCGGCGGTGCTGGGCATCCGCGCCGATGCGGTGGGCAGCGGCAGGCAGGTCAGCGTGCTGGAAACCGCAGAGGTGCAGGCGCCAGGTCAGGTCGTGGCCTTCTTTGCCGCGCGGTCGGACGAAGTGGCGCGCGAGGTGAACCTGACCCCGGGTGTGCCGGGTGACGCAGGCTGGTATGGCCTGTTCACCGCCCGGCTTACCGCGCGGCTGGCTGACAGCGATGGGCTGAGCTATCGGCAGTTGTTCCAGTCCGTGATGTCGGACATGAACGACACCGCCTTGCCGGGGGGCGGCCCGCTGCAAACGCCGTCCTGGGAGGGCGGGTTGATCGACGCCGCGGTGTTGGGCGGGCGCGGCACGGTCGGCCTTCGCCAGTTTGCGGTGCGCGGGGACGAGATTGCCGCGGGCCTGGTGCAGGGTTTTGGCAAAGGCACGGTGTTCGGCTTGGTCGCGGATGCGGCGGCACCCGCCGATGCGCCGATGACCTATGCCCAGATCGTGGATGCCCAAGCCAGCCGCGCCTATCTGCTGCCGGTGACGATTGATTGCGTGCCCAAGGCCGAGGATTTGTGCCCATCAACCGGGGCCCTGCCCGTGACGGCGCATTTTGCCAGGCTGGTGGCCCGCCCAGTGGATGTGGCGTTGCATCTGGCCCCGCCAAGGGACATCGCTACAGGCGAACCTTTGCCCGCCGATGATCCGGCGGGGCAGGCCCTGGCCGCTGTTGTCGCAGCGCTGAACGCATCCGGCCAAGTTCCGGTCCAGATGAACCCCGATGGCGCGTCGGTCCAGGTCCTGGCCGATCACGGGCGACTTTGGTTCGGGCGGCGGGCGGCGATTGGCATGACGCCGGTCGGTCTGTCCTGGGCGCCGGGCGACAAGACGGACCTGGCGGCCCTGGTGACGCGCATGGCGGCGGCGGAGCGTCTGGCGGCCCTGCTGATGGCCGCTGCCGGGGAAGGCTCGCTCCTGGACCCATCGCCCGTGGCACTGGACGCCGAACTGAAGTCCAGCCGGCTGGCCGACCTCGACCGCCCGGGCCAGGCCAGCAATCCCGTGCGCGAGTGCCGCCGCGCCCAGACCGCGGCCCAGCCGGAACGAGCCTTCGATCTGGCCAGCGATCCCGAGTTGAAGCAATGCGACGCCCTGACGTTCGCGGTGCAGGGCGAGGTGCAGGGGCAGCGCGACGTCAACCGGGTGCATATCGACTCGCAATATTGTGTCCATGCGGCCCATGTGCGGGTCGAGGACACGGCGCGGCCCGTAGCGCTCGGCGTGCCGATGGTCATCTGTTCCGATTGCCCGGACGGAGCGGCCGCTGGCGATGAACGGCTGTTCGTCATTGTGACCGAGGCCGAGCCCAATTCCGACCAGCTGAACCTTGAGGGGTTGGTTGAGAATTGCGAGGCCGCGCCGACGCGGGGGGCGGCCTCCAGAACCGCCATGGATTTTCTGACCAAGATGGGCACCCGCCCAAATACGCGTGGGGCTTTTGGAGGTCTGTCGCTGTCGGGGGTCTGGGTCTCCGCCTATTTCTGGCAGGTCCTGCCCAAGTCTCTGGCCTTTGCCCGCGCCGAATGACCGAAGCGGGGCGCGGCCCGCTGCTTGCAAACCGAAGTTTCAAAGGGGTGGAATTGATGGCTTATTCTGAATGGCAGACGTGGCGGGACCGGATCGCCTTGGCGGGATGCTTTGCGGCGGCGCTGATGGCGGGACTGTCGGCGATACCGGCAGCGGCGCAAGATGCGGGGCTGTCAGAGATTGCAGTGCCGGAAAGTGGCGGCTCGGTGATGTCTTACATGTATCACCGCCGCCTGACCGGCGAGACTATCGACGGTGAAACCGCGTCCCGGGTGTTTGGCGGGCGCCCGGCCCAAGCCGGGGCCTGGCCGTCGCAAGTGGCGCTGATCGGCAAGGCACCGCCACGGCCGGACAGCCAGGAGACCGAATATTACCAGTTCTGCGGTGGCAGCATCATCGCCCGGCAATGGATCCTGACGGCGGCGCATTGTGTTTTTGATGAGGACGGCAAGCAGACGGCGGCGGCCGATATTCTGGTAGAGACCGGCTCGAACACGTTGGGCAAGGGGGAATTGCGCGCTGTTGTGGCGGTCTTTGCCCATGAGCAATACGACCCCTCGGTGATCGACAATGACGTGGCGCTGCTGAAACTGGCCGAGCCGATCGGGCAGTCCGTAGGGCCGGTCGGGGCAATCTCGGTCCTTCCTGCGGGCGCGCCGCCGCCACAGGGGCCGGGCATGGTGATCGGATGGGGGTTCATGGAACAGGGCAAGCTGCCCACGGACCTGATGGCAACCGATATCGACATCGTCAGCAATGCCACCTGCAACAAGGGCATGGCCGAACAGTCCAAGCGTGACATTGGCTCGTTCCTGATGGGCATGGGCAAGCAGAACCGCATCCCGCAGGACAAGCTTGAAGCCGCCTACCGGTTGGTGACGGACAATCTTGGCCCGTCGCTGACCGACAACATGATCTGTGCCGGGGTGGCCAATGGCACCAAAACCGCCTGCAACGGCGACAGCGGCGGGCCGCTGTTGATGCGGCAGGCGGATGGCCGCTGGCTGCAGGTTGGCATCGTCAGCTGGGGACGTTTCCCGCTGGGCTCGACCCAGCATTGCGGTTTCCCCGAGTTGTATGGCGTCTACACGAGGGTGTCGAATTACTACGACTGGATCGCCACCAAGATGCGGCAGAATTGAGCGGGAGGCAGCGATGACGCAAGAATTGACAAAGGCGCGGTTTGGTCGCCCTGCGATAAGGGTGACCGCGGTTGTGATCGGCCTGTGGCTGGCGCTGCCCGTCATGGCGCAGTCAGGCGGCGATTTCGGCGGCAGTTTTGAAGATCCGGCGGCAGCGACCCAGCCGGCTGCCCCGCCCCCTCCACCGCCCGCACCGACGGGAGGGGCAGACGTTGCGGCGGCAGCGCAAGGCGGGGATTTTGGCGGATCCTTTGGCGACGGGGTCGCCACTCCGGTTGCCGACCCAGCCACTCCAGCGCCGCCGCCGCCCCCGCCGCCACCCCCAACTCCTCCACCCCCTGCGCCTCCACCTACGGCAGGGGTGGCTCAACCGGGCATCGGCGGTGGGGATTTTGGCGATGGCGGCTCGTTTGACCCCGGGGCGGGGGGCGGCGGCGTGGCGCCGCAAGCTCCGGCGCCTGCACCGCAACCGCAACCGCAGGCGCAGACCCCCGGACCCACAATCGACCCCCAAATCGCAGCGTTCGAGCTTCGCGATTTTGGCGTGCCCCCCGTGTCGACCCTGCGCGCAGGCCAGTTTCACGCACCCACGCCGACCGCAGTGCCGGGCGCACAAACCGTGACAACCGAGGGGCTGGCCGCGGCGATGAGCCAAGGGATGCAACTGGTCCTGATCGATGTGCTGGGCGGCGACTACAGCTTGCCCAACGCCCTTGTCGTGCCCGAACTTGCCAACCCCGGCAACCTGAACGACCGGATCCAGCAGCAGGCAACGCAGTGGCTGGGTCAAGTCACTCAGGGCAAGACTGATGCGCCGGTGGTGATCTATTGCTCGGGCCCGGAGTGCTGGCTCAGCTACAATGCCGTGCTGCGAACGGTCGCGGCGGGCTATACCAATGTCTACTGGTACCGTGGCGGGCTGGAAGCGTGGCAAATGGCCGGGCTGCAACTGTCGCCGGCGTCTTTTTGATCTTGGGCGGCCGGGCCGCAAGCCCGGCCGCCCTTGTCCCGAAAACGTAAGGAGCAGCCATGCGCCCGATCCTTTCCATCCCGAGGCTGGCCCAGTTTGGCCTGACCCTGACCTTTCTGGCGGTGCCGACCTTGGCGCTGGCGGCGGAGCCCTCGGTGACATGTTCGGTCGAATTGACCCGCCGCGAGGCCATCGCGGCCAGCGATTACGCCATCCCAAATTCCCCTTGGTTGTATTGGGTCGGCATCGACGGAGCCTCTAACGGACCCTGGTCCGCGCTAGAGATCAAACGCCGGATTCTGCGCGGCGACTTGCCTGCCGATATCTGGATTTACCCTTTGCACGGCAATGCCTGGGGGGCAATTTCCCAGTCCACGGATTTCGTACCGTTGCCCGGCAACGCTGTTTTGCCCCCGCAGGACCTCGACCAAGACTTGGCGCAGTTGATGTCAGGGTGCTGGGTGTCCGATCCGGTGTCCGAGGCTGCGGGGGACGAGACGACTTGGATTTTCATGCTGTTCGAGTCCGGCGTGTTTCTATCCTCCCGCGGCGTCCTGACCACTACGACCGGCAAGGAAGGGTTCTGGTTCAGCCGCAGTTCGAACGCGCCGTGGCAGATATCCGGCCCAGCCAGGGACCACTTCACCCTGTCGCTGCCGGATATCAACTATTTCAACCCGGTCGACAGTTTTCCCGCGCAACTGCTGGACCGCAACCAGCTGCGACTGGAGCTTCCCGGCCTCGGCGCAGTCACCTTCCGCAGGATGTAGCGGTAAATGAGGGCTATCCATAGCCATTGCATGGCGTGGTCTTGGGCATCCTCGATGGTTTCAATGATGTATTGGTCGAGCCTCTCATGCCGGACCGTGCGGTTGTAGCGCTCGATGTAGGCGTTCTGTTGGGGCTGTACAGGTTAGATGTGCTGGATCGTGATGCCGCGTTACTCGGCCCAGATCAGCAGCTTGCCACTGATGTATTCTGGGCCGTTGTCGACCCATATCCTCACAACCCGCGAAGACTGCGAGGCTTGGCTTGATGCGCCGACCAAAATAGCACTGCGGCTGCAACGCCCGTTGCCGGATGGATCGTTGCGACTGGTGGAGGGGCCGATCTGAGGGTGCCGCCGGCAGGTGGAAAGGTCGCTCTTGTAAACCAAGACCCGCCGATGACTTGTCGATCCCGGCCTGCTTTTTACCCAGCCGCCTGAGCAGATTCCCCACGTTCTACACCTGCCACCCGGCCGCGTTCGCATACCGCGCGCATTCAACTCCGCCGCAATACCGATCAGCGACATGACGCCCTGCGCCCGCATCGGCCTCCAGCACCGGCGCCAGGTCTTCCGCGTGTCGGTCGGCGTTGGCCACCACGGCTGCCGTCACCGGCCCGATGGTACGCGCCATCCTCGCGGCGATCCGAACATTGCGAGCGCCACTGCTATTCGCCTGACCGGGATCCAGGCAATTCTCGCGCCGAGTCACGCCCGCTTGACGAGCCGGATCAGGAACAAAAGGATCACGGCTCCAATCGTAGCATTGATGATCGAGG
>Ga0105047_10013185_pt1 | contig 13238 bp, 9 predicted proteins | sample MAT04_FD_78384 | JGI IMG/M metagenome (GOLD analysis project Ga0105047, IMG submission 78384) | Freshwater microbial communities from Lake Fryxell liftoff mats and glacier meltwater in Antarctica - MAT-04 (megahit assembly) | ecosystem: Environmental > Aquatic > Freshwater > Ice > Liftoff... | reverse complement strand
TTTACACACTTGAGCGATCGTTGAAGTGATCTTTAATCGAAGGTGTCATGGTGTCATGGGTGTCATGGCACCGTGATTCGGTACCCACTGGCACCGTGGCACCTTGAGGGAGTTGTCGATCTCGCCGACGCCTCGAATTGGTATCACCTCCAACCGCGAACGGCATCGTTGCAACGAGCGAATCCAGGAGCAGTTCCAAGGGCTGACTCTTCACGCCACCCGATACTTCGCCACCGTCTCCAGGTCGACCGTAAACCCGAGCCCCGGCGTGTCGTCCACCGTCACGTACCCATCCACGGCCTCGTACTTCTCGCGGGTCAACTCGTGGCGGAGCGGCGAGTCGGCCATGCAGAACTCGAACACGTCCACTTGCGGCAGCGCGGCCATGACGTGCAGGGATGCGGCGATGGTGATGCCGCTCTTGAAGGTGTGGTTGCAGATGCGCTTGTGCCGCTGCGTCGCGGCGCGGCCGACGGCGAGCATCGTGGAGATGCCGCAGCGCGCGGGGTCGGGTTGGATCCAGTCGAGGTTCCCCTCGTCGAGCATTCGCAGGAACTCGTCGAGCCGCGCCGCCGTTTCCCCGGCCGCAATCGGCGTGGGGCTCACGGCGGCGAGCGAGCGGTAGCCCGCGAGGTCGTCCGGGTGCAGCATCTCTTCGAGCCAATAGGGGCGAAACTCCAAGAACTGCTGAGCCCGCCGAGCCGCGGTGCGGGAGTCGAAGCACTGGCCCGCGTCGATGAGCAGGTCGATGGAATTCCCGAGCCCCCTGCGGGCTTCGCGGACGAGGGCAACGTCCGTCGCTTCGCTTTGCCCCATCGGCCCCCAGCCGAACTTCACGGCGGTGAAGCCGCGGTCCGCCCACCGTCGTGCTGCGTCGTAAGTGGCCGCGGGCGCGTCGCCGAACAGCACGCTGGAATAGGCTCGGAATCGTTGCTGGAACGGGCCGCCGAGCAGTTTGAAGACCGGTTGTCCGAGTGCCTTCCCTTTCAAGTCCCAGAGGGCGATGTCGATGCCGGCCATCGCGTGGACGCCGACCCCGCCGGACGAGTAGTAGATCGCCGCGCTGCGCATTCTGTGAGCGCAGACCTCGGTGGCGAGCGGATCGAGGCCGATCAATGTTCGTGCCAGCCCGGTCGAGATCGCGTGCGACATCGGCGCATCGACGACGGCTTTCACCGCCTCGGGGCACGAATCGACCTCGCCCCATCCGGAAATGCCCGCGTCGGTGTCGATGCGGATGAGGCAGGTGTCCTGCGTTCCGTCGCACGCGGAGGTCACGTGCGGGAGCCGGAGCACCATCGCTTCGACTTGCGTAATCTTCACGGTATTGGGCGCTCCGCAAGTTGATTCGGGCGGTGGTGCTACGGAAGGATTGCGACCTCGCCCTTCTGAATGGTAGAGGCAGCGCGGTAGGTTGCCAGGGCGACGATCGTCACGCGAATGCGAGCGCACGTTTGGGAAACCGTCCGCGGGGCGTACGCGGCCAACGACCCGATGCGACTCCACGAGCACCACGTCGAGTTGATCGCGGCGTTTCGGACGGGTAAACTCTCAATCGCCGGCCGCGCCCTGGAAGCCCGCATCGCTCGCCTGGATCGCCTCGATCGCACAGTCTCGGCAAAGCGCGATCCTTTCGCCGGAGCCGAAAGCGTTTTCGTCGGCCGCGTTCGAGGCGGCAGCGTGTACAATGAGTTTCCGCAAACCTGCCTGTTGGAAGGCACCCGCCGCTGGCTTCCCGGCACGGACCCCGCGAAGGCCGAGGCCGAACTGCGGGCGCTGTTCGGAGCCCTTGCGGCGGAGACCGGTACGACCATCGCGGTCGAGTTTCGGTCGATGGGTCCGGCTTTTCGCCTCGACGCGACCGATCCGCTCGTCCGCAGCTTTCAGGACGCGCACGAGGCGACCGCCGGACACCGGTTGCCGCTCGGGGGGAAGCCGTTCGTGGACGACGCCAACGCGTTTTGGGCGAAGGCCGGCATCCCCGCCATCACCCATGGACCCCGCGCCGGCGGAGCGCACACGACGGACGAATGGGTGGACGTGGACGACCTCGTCCGCGTGGCCAAGATTTACGCCCTCACCGCAGTCGAATATTGCTCGCCCCCGACCCGATCCGCTTCGCTGGAGTTTCCATGGCTTCGGAACCCTGCCGCGGCGTCACTCGCCGCTCGTTCCTCGCGGATACCGGGATGGGGTTCACCGGCCTCGCCCTCGGCGCGGTGCTGTACCGAGACGGCGTGGCCCGCGCAGAGGCGAAAGCGGGCGAAGCGTCCGGCCCGCATCACCCGGCGAAGGCGAAGTCCGTCATCTGGATTTTCCTCTGCGGCGGAGTGTCGCACCTCGAGAGCTTCGACGTGAAACCGGAGTTGAACAAGTACGCGGGCAAGTCGATCGCCGAGACGCCGTATGCGAGCGCGGTGAATAAGGAGCGGGCCAACGTGGTGGCCGGGAACCCCGGGCACGGCGGGCGGAAAACTTTGATGGGGTTGAATGCAGGCTACGCGAAGTACGGACAATCCGGCCTCACCGTGGGCGACTGGTGGAAGAACGTCGGCAGTTGCGCAGACGACATCGCCGTCGTGCGCTCGCTCTGGACCACGGACAACGACCACGGGGCGATGCTCCAGTTCCACACCGGTCGCCACGTCCGCGAAGGAGCGCATCCGACCATCGGCTCGTGGGCGTGCTACGGCCTTGGCTCGATGAGCAAAAACCTGCCGGAGTACGTCGTCCTCGGAGTTCCGCCGGGCGACTGCTGCGGGGGCAGTTGGAGCCACGGCGCCGCGTACCTCGGGCCGGAGCACGGCGGCGTGCGGTTGAACGTCGGGGCGAAAGAGCCGCTGCCGTTCGTCAGCGGAGCGGCGGTCGGCATCACGCCCAAGGAACAGGTCGAGCAGTTCGGCCTGATCGGCAAACTCAACCGCCTCGCTGGTATCGACTATCCGGACGACCCGCAATTGCAGGCCCGCATCAAGTCCTACGAACTCGCGTTCGGTATGCAGACGGCGGTGCCCGAGACGCTCGCGCTGGAGAAGGAGACCGACGCGACCCGGACCTTGTACGGAATCGACAAACCCGACTCCGCCGCGTTCGGCAAGCAGTGCCTCATCGCCCGACGACTCGTCGAACGCGGCGTGCGCTTCGTGCAACTCTTTCACGGCGGGGGCGGCGGCGGCGACTGGGACGCGCACAGCGGCATCAAGGCCAACCACGCCAAACTCGCCGGTCAGGTCGATGCGCCCATCGCAGGATTACTCAAAGACCTCAAGCAGCGCGGCCTGCTGAAAGACACGCTCGTGGTCTGGGGCACCGAGTTCGGCCGCTCGCCGGGCGCCCAGGGCGACGGCCGCGACCACCACCCGCAGGGATTCTGCGCCTGGCTCGCGGGCGGCGGCATCAAGGGCGGCGTCGCCCACGGCGCGACCGACGAGATCGGGTTCCACGCAGTCGAAGACCGCCACTACGTCACGGACATCCACGCCACGGTGCTGCACCAACTCGGGCTCGATCCGCGAAAGCTCGAAGTACCGGGCCGCAAGCGATTGGATATCGACTACGGCAAGCCGATCTTGCCGATCATCGCGTAACCGGAGGCGATCATGCGCCCGATCACGTTTGCAGTCCTCGTCGCCGTCCTCGCGCTGCCGTCGGCCGCGGCCGCGCGGCCGATCCACAAGCAGGCGCTCGCCGCACACCTCGGCAAATTCCTGCCGAAGAATTTGAACGAGTGCCGGCTCTGCCACGTTCAGAACGGTGCGATCGACGCCGTAGAGATGCCTCGCAACCCATTCGGCGAACGGCTCGAAGCGTTGAAGAAAGAACGGACTGGCAAACCGAACGACATTCCCGCCCGGTTCCTCGTTGCGGCAGATGAAGACTCGGACGGCGATGGCTCTTCCAACCTCGTCGAAGTGCTGACGGGCCACTTCCCCGGCGACAAGTCCGACAAACCCACCGCCGAGGAGTCGAAGTCGGTTGAGAGCACGGTGGCGAAGTACCGCGAGTCTCTCAAGGCGTATGCGTGGCGGCCGTTCGAGACGGTGAAGCGCCCGCCCGTTCCTTCGGTGAAAGACCCGGCGTGGGGCCGCAATCCCATCGACGCGTTCGTCGCCGTCGAGCACCTTGAACGCGGCCTAATCGCGCGGCCGGAAGCGGACCGCGTCACCCTGCTCCGCCGCGTTACGTTCGACCTCACCGGCCTGCCGCCGACCGCGGTAGAAATCCGAGAGTTCGTCGCAGACCCGTCATCGGACGCGTATGAGAACGTCGTCGATCGCTTGCTCGCGTCGCCCCAGTACGGCGAGCGGTGGGGGCGTCACTGGCTCGACGTTTGGCGGTACTCCGATTGGTCCGGTTGGACCGGCGGCAACCAGATCCGCGACAGTCAGCCGCACATCTGGCGGTGGCGCGATTGGGTCGTGGAGAGCCTGAACGCGGACAAGGGCTACGACCGCATGGTGGTCGAGATGCTCGCCGGAGATGAGATCGCGCCGGACGATCCGGCGACATTGCGCGCGACCGGGTTCCTGGTCCGGAACTTCAAGAGCGACCGCGAAAAGTGGATGCAGGATACGGTCGATCACACGTTCCTCGCGTTCCAGGCGGTCACGGTCGGCTGCGCGCGCTGCCACGATCACATGTACGATCCGATCCCGCAGCAAGAGTACTACCAATTGCGGGCCGTGTTCGAGCCGCACCGCGTCCGCCTCGACCGCGTGCCGGGCGAGATCGACACGAAGAAGGACGGTCTTGCGAGGGCGTTCGACGCAGACCCGGCAGCGCTCACGTACCTCTACATCCGCGGGGACGATCGGACTCCGGACAAATCCGCGTCGCTACCTCCGGGAACTCTCGCGGCATACGGGCCGAAGTTTCCGCCGGTCGTTCCGGTGAAGTTACCGGCTGGAGCAGTTGCGCCCAATGGACGAGAGTTCGTTTTGAAGGACGAACTCGCGGCGCTCGAGGCGGCCGTAGTGGCGGCGCGGGGCGCGAAGCCGCAAGCGACTGGGGAGGTCGAACTCGCCGAAGCTCGGCGCGATGCGTTCGCCGCGACTGCGGCGGCCGACAAGGACGGCACTGCAGAGAACCGAGTGGCCGCATCAGTCGCTCAGCGGCGCGCGGCCTTGGCCGCAGCGAAGCGCGACCTCGCCGTCGCCGAGGCCGCCGCGGCGAAGGATCCGAAGCAAGCGGCGCTTGCGAAGAACCGCGATGCTGCCAAGGCGGCACTAGCGAAAGCCGAGGCCGCGACCGGCACCGACTACGCGAAGCGACCGATGACCGCGTACCCCGCCGCGAGCACCGGCCGGCGCACGGCGCTGGCCAAGTGGCTCACCGACCCAGCCAACCCGCTCACGGCGAGAGTCGCGGTCAACCACCTCTGGCTGCGGCACTTCGGCCAAGCAATCGTGCCGAGCGTATTCGACTTCGGCGCGAACGGGCGCCGTCCGACGCACCCCGCCTTGCTCGACTGGCTCGCCGCGGAACTAGTCGAGAAACGCTGGTCGATGAAACAGCTTCACAAGCTGATCCTGACGAGCCGAACTTACCGCTCGGCCTCGACGCCCGATTCGGCGAACGCGGCGAAAGACCCGGACAACCTCTACCTCTGGCGGTTCGTCCCGCGGCGGCTCGAAGCCGAAGCGGTGCGCGATCAATTGCTCTTCGTTTCCGGTCGGCTCGATCTCGCGCTCGGCGGGCCGGACCTCGATCCGGCCCGCGGGTTCGACTTGCCGCGCCGAAGTTTGTACTTTCGCCACGCGCACGAACGGCAGATGGAGTTCCTCAAACTTTTCGACGCACCGAGCGTGACCGAGTGCTACCAGCGCCGCGACAGCGTGGCCCCGCAGCAAGCGCTCGCTTTGGCGAACAGCCCGCTCGCGGTCGAGTGCGCCAAGCGAATCGCGAAAGAATTGAACGGCAGCGCCGAGTTCGGAAAGCTCGCCTTCGGCCGCGTCGTCGGACGCTCTCCGACCGTGGACGAGGCGGCCGAGTGCGCCGCATTCCTCGAAGCCGGAGACGCGGCGCGGCGGAAGGAACTGCTCGTGCTCGCCCTTTTCAGCCACCACGAGTTCGTGACCGTTCGGTAGCGACCCCGACCCGGAGCCGATCGAAGGCTCGACGCTCCTTCGCAATCCCACCTCGGTTATCGCGATTTTTTCTCGAATCGTGATGCTCCTCCCCGGCAAATCTCGCTAATGAGTTCGGAGGAGATTATCCATGCGCGAAGAAACGCTGTTCGAACTCGCCGCGAACGCTCCGGAAGCCGAGCGAGCGGCACTGCTGGACCGCGAGTGTGAGGGGAATCCCGAACTGCGGGCCAGCCTTGTGGTAGACCCCGAGGTCCTCGCCGTCCGGGAAGTTGTTCGGAATCAGCCCGTTGCGGACGTGGGCGATGAACGTGCGGAGGGTGTAAGCCCGCCTCGGCGTGGCGGACCGTGGTCAGGGTCAGCCCCTCAAGGACGATCATCGTGTCCCGGCCCCAATCGGTGAACCATTGGTAGCCGGCGGTGATGGTGCGGGCCTCGCCGCCCGTGGCCTTGGCCCGCGTCTCGCACGCTTGGCCGAACGACTTTTGCCGCTCCGTTCGCGGCTGATCGACGCTTTCGGCCGCGTTCAAGCCCGCGCTCTGCTCAGCCGCCGCATCCGCTGCCACGGCGATTACCGCCTGGACCAACTGCCGTTCACGGGTAACGACTTCGTCGTCGTCGATTTCGAAGGCGATCCCCGCATGAGCGGCGGTCAGCGGCGGATCAAGCGTTCCCCCCTTGCGAGACGTGGCGAGTTTGCTGTTCCTCGATCAAATAGCGGGCGGTTTCCAAAATCCGAGACGATTGCCCCACGTTTCTTCCCAGTTCCGAGAATTACTGAGCTACTCAAATCGCTTTTTCAACTCGCGTTATCCCGCGAATCCCGCAGCGGTTCATAATTCGGGCCTCCCGGCTTAAATTTTGCTTTGGAAGTGGTGCCGGGTTGACCCTTGAGTTGCTAGAACGTAACCCCACAGCGGACTCGCCCGCACGACTTGGCCCCCTCACCGTCGAGACCGGAGCATGGAAACGGCTACACCGGCCAACGTCGCCCCGAAGCGGACGCCGCTGACTCAGACGACTCGACGGGGCTTCGCGACCGCGTCGCTGTCGTTTGGGCTCTGGGGTTCGCTCGTGTTCTGGTGGTATCCGTTCGGCTTCATGATTGCCTCGCTCGGCGTGACCTTCGCGATCATTTCTCTGCTGATGGGCTTCCGCGTCGGCGGCAAGGGCGAGAACCTCGCGTGGTTGGGGTTGATGTTCGGCAGCATCGGAGCGGGCTCGGCCCTCACGGCGTACAGGTTCATGCAGATCGCGTTCGAAGGGGCACCGAGTTCGAACATTCCGTATCCGATGCCCTGGTAGGTCGCCGTCGTTTCCCGTTACTTACCCCCGCCGTGGGCCGGCCGCGAGGAGGCAGCAATGCCCCAGGTTTTCCCGAAGAGTCTGAACATTCTGGCACGGCTGACGGTGCTCGCCACGCCGCTGCTTGCGGCCGGCGGGATCATCACCGGGGCCGCGTTCTACCGCTCGGACTACACCACCGGCACCCGCGAAGTCATCGAACAGCCGGTGCCCTTCAGCCACAAGCACCACGTCGGCCAGCTCGGCATCGGCTGCCAGTACTGCCACACTGCGGTCGAGACCTCCGCCCAGGCCGGTTTTCCACCGACTAAGACGTGCATGAACTGCCACCAGGGAATGTGGGTTTCCGCGGACTTACTCGAACCGGTCCGCTCGAGTTTGAAGAACGACGTGCCGATCGCGTGGAACAAGGTCCACAACGTCCCGCACTACACGTACTTCAACCACTCGATCCACATTTCGAAGGGCGTCGGCTGCTACTCCTGCCACGGCAAGATCGACGAGATGCCCCTGGTCTTCCAGTCGAAAACGCTGCTCATGGAATGGTGCCTGGAGTGCCACCGCAACCCGGAGAAGTATCTCCGCCCGCGGGAAGAAGTTTACAACATGACCTGGAAGCCGGAGGACGTGACGAACCCGGACACGGGCCAACCGTTCGACCAGTTGACGCTCGGACGGAAGTTGAAGGGTGATCATGCGGTCCGCGAGAAGTCGATCCTGACGAATTGTTCGATGTGCCACCGCTGATGCCGCTTGCGGCTTCGCGGATACCGCGTAGCGCGAAGACGCAAGCGGCGAGTTTTGACGAATCACGCTTAGGTTTTGAGGAGTCGCGAATGCCGCCCGAACTGAAGACCGACACCGAGCAGCCCGAGATGTGGCAATCGGTGGAGTCGTGGATGGGCTCGCCGCAGTTCGACAAAATGATGAAGGACGAGTTCCCCGAAGACGCGGGCGAATGGCTCGATCCGGTGAGCCGTCGCCAGTTCCTCACGCTCGCAGGAGCCTCGGTCGCACTCGCGGGGGCTATCGGCTGCAATCCCTCGGTCCGACCCGCATCGCCCCGCAAGGTCGTCCCCTACGTTCGCCAGCCAGAACAGATCATCCCCGGTATCCCGCTGTTCTTCGCAACTGCGATGGCTCAAGCGGGCGGCGTCGGCCTGGGTCTCCTGGTGAAGAGCAACGAAGGCCGCCCCACGAAGGTCGAAGGGAATCCGAATCACCCGAGCAGCCTGGGCGGGGCCAATTCATTTGCTCTTGCATCCACGCTCGGTCTCTACGACCCGGACCGCTCCAAGAATGCTTCGCAAGCAGCCGATTCGACCACGAACGAGGCCGTGGCGAACGCCCTGCTCGACACGTTCAAGAAGTTGAAAGACAAGAAGGGCGCCGGTGTTCGCGTCCTGGCGGAGCCGTGTACCTCGCCGTCGTTGAACGGCCTCGCGGCGCGGTTCCTCGCGAGCTTGCCCTCGGCCAAGTGGATTTCCTACGAGCCGCTCGCCGCGGATAACGCGGTTAAAGCTTCGGTCGCCGCATTCAACAAGCCGCTCACGCCGGTGTATCACCTCGATAAAGCCAAGGCGGTTCTGGCGATCGATTCGGACTTCCTCGCCGCGTTGTGCCCCGCGTCGGTGCGGAATGCGAAGGACTTCATGGCCAAGCGGAAGTTCCGCGACCTCGAATCCGGGTTGAAGGCCGGCGACGGCGTCAAACCCGAGGACATGAATCGGCTCTATTCCGTCGAGTCGATGTTCACCTGCACCGGGGCCACCGCGGATCACCGCCTGCCGCTGACGCCCACTCAGATCGAATCGTTCACTCGGGCCCTGGCAACGAAGTTCGGAATCGCCGCGGGAACCGCGGGGGCACTGCCCGAGTTCGCGCAGAAGTGCATCGACCCGATCTTTGAAGACCTGAATTCCAAGAAGGGTTCCGCGGCCGTGATCGTCGGGGAAACCCAGCCCCCGGCCGTCCACCAACTCGCCCTCGCGATCAACGAGAAACTCGACGCCTTCAAAGCGAACGTCGTCACCTTCATCGAACCGCTCAATCCGCGAGCCGGCGATTCGATCGGTGAATTGAAGGCACTCGTCGAAGACATGAAAGCCGGCAAGGTCGAAGCCCTGATCGTCCTCGGCACGAACCCCGTCTACGACGCCCCCGTGGATCTCGACTTCGCCCGAGCCCTCGAATCGGTGAAGTACAAGCTGCACTACGGCCTGTACAAGGACGAAACGGCCGCGAATTGCACCTGGCATGTTCCCGCGGCCCACTACCTGGAATCGTGGGGCGACCTGAAGGGGCACGACGGGACCATCGCCCTCCAGCAACCGCTCATCGCCCCGCTCCACGGCGGCATCTCTCCGCTCTCCTTCGTTTCGACGTTGGTGAAAGCCGCGCAAGACGTGGCCGGGGTTCCCGAAGGCCAGAAGACCGTCGAAACGAGCGACCCGCTCGAACTCGTGAAGGCCGAGGCGCGAGCCTATTTCACCAAGGCCGCGGATTCCGGCGATTTCGAGAACTGGTGGCAGCACGCGGTCCGCGACGGCGTGATCCCCGGCTCGGCGTCGAAACCGGTCGCGGCTCCCGCGGTCAACGTCGCGGCCATCCCGACCCCCGCAAAAGCGGACGGGATCGAAGTTCAGTTCCGGGCCGACCCGACGCTCTACGACGGCCGCTTCGCAAACAACGGCTGGCTCCAGGAGTTGCCCAAGCCGATCACCAAGCTCACCTGGGACAACGCCGCGATTGTCAGCCCTGCCACGGCGATCAAGCTCGGCTGCGAGTCCGGCTTCGGCTGGACCGGCGGCGAAAACGGCCGGACCATCGCGGACGTTGTCGAACTGACCCTCGAAGGCCGCAAGCTCAAGATCGCCGTTTGGATTCTCCCCGGCCACGCGGATGACGTGGTGACGCTTTACGTCGGCCACGGCCGCACCGAACGGGCCGGAAAGACCGCGGATTCCAAGGGCTTCAACACGTACAAGCTCCGTTCCACGACGGCCCTCTGGAACGCGAGCGGCATGACCGCGGCCAAGACGGGTGAGACGTACTTCCTCGCCTGTACACAGGGCCAGCACGCGATGGAGAGCCGCCGACCCCTTCGCCACGGGACGGTCGTCCAGTTCGCCAAAGATGAAGAGTTTGCACAAATCCCGCCCGTTTCCGCCGAGGAATACAAGGAGATCCGTGCCAACACTCCGGGCACCGAGGAAGACTGGGTCCGCCTCCACGGCAAAGACGGCAAGAAGTTCCCTCACTCGCATACCCACGCTCACGGCCCGACCGAAACCGCTGCGAAGAAGGACGAGCCCAAGCACGAGGAACACAAACACGACCCCCGCGTGATCCCGCTGAGCCTCTACCCGGACAATCCGCAGAAGGTCCACGGCGAAGACGCCAGCAAGACCTACCGCCGCTGGGGCATGGCGTTCGACCTGAGTGCCTGCACGGGCTGCTCGGCCTGCATCATGGCCTGCGTCTCCGAGAACAACATCCCCGTGGTGGGCAAGGAGCAGGTGACCAAGGGCCGGGCGATGCACTGGATCCGCGTGGACCGGTACTTCTCGATCCCGACTTCGCGGACGATGGAAGACACGCTCGGCGGCAAGGACGTGAAGGACAAAGTCCGGGCCGAGAAGGTCAAAGAATCCGCGAACATCCGGGCGCACGTCATGCCCGTGCCCTGCCAGCAGTGCGAGAAGGCCCCCTGCGAAGTGGTCTGCCCCGTCGCGGCAACGGTCCACAGCGCGGATGGGCTCAACGACATGGTCTACAACCGCTGCGTCGGTACGCGGTACTGCTCGAACAACTGCCCGTACAAGGTCCGCCGGTTCAACTTCCTCCAGTTCGCGGACTACTCGACCGCGAGCATGAAGCTCCTCAACAACCCCGAAGTCACGGTCCGACAGCGGGGCGTGATGGAGAAGTGTACCTACTGCGTTCAGCGCATCCGCAATGCGGAAATCGAAGCCGAGCGGGAGTGGAAGCTCCGCCCGAAGGACGCCAGCGACCGGCCGAAGATCAAGGACGGCGAGATCGTCACCGCCTGCCAGGCCGCGTGCCCGACGGGGGCGATCGCGTTCGGGGATTTGAACGACCCGGACAGCCAGGTGCTGCGTTGGAAAGCCGAGCCGACGAACTACGGTTTGCTCGCCGAGTTGAACACCATGCCGCGGACGAGCTACCTCGCCGCGATCCGCAATCCGAACCCCAAGATGCCGCAGGGGGCTTAAGCGTATGGCGATCGCGACCGAAGAAATCGGCACCTATACCCCGCACCCGGAAGGGCTGATCGAGGGGAACCACAACCTCGTCACCCTCGGAGATAAAATCTCCACGGTGGTGACGGGAGAAACCCCCACGCCCAAAGTTTGGTGGGTCTTCTTCCTCACCGGTATCGGGCTTTTGAACTGCCTGGTCGTCGCGCTCTTGTACTTGTTTTACGCCGGGGTCGGGATCTGGGGGATCAACCAGCCCGTCGCCTGGGGCTTCGCGATCGTCAACTTCGTGTGGTGGATCGGCATCGGCCACGCCGGCACGCTGATCTCGGCGATCTTGCTGCTCATGCACCAGAAGTGGCGGACCAGCATCAATCGCTTCGCCGAAGCGATGACGATCTTCGCCGTCATGTGTGCGGGCCTGTTCCCGCTCATCCACATGGGTCGCCCTTGGCTCTTTTACTGGTTGATGCCGGTGCCCGTGAACTTCGGCATGTGGCCGCAGTTTCGCAGCCCGCTCACCTGGGACGTCTTCGCGGTTACGACCTACTTGACCGTGTCGGTCGTGTTCTGGTACGTGGGACTGATCCCGGACCTCGCCGCCCTGCGGGACGTGGCCAAGAACCGCATTCAGCGGGTGGTCTACGGCATACTGGCAATGGGCTGGCGGGGCTCGGCGATCCACTGGCGGCGGTACGAAAAGCTCTACCTGATCCTCGCCGCTATCGGCACGCCGCTGGTGTTCAGCGTTCACACCGTCGTGTCCTTCGACTTCGCCGTGGCGATCGTGCCGCTGTGGCACTCGACGATCTTCCCGCCGTTCTTCGTCGCCGGAGCCGTGTACAGCGGGTTCGCCATGGTCGTCTGGCTCGCCGTGCCGCTTCGGAAGTTCTACGGCATGGGCGACATGATCACCACGAAGCACCTGAACCTCTGCGCCAAGGTCATGATCACGACCGGTTTGCTCGTGAGCTACGGCTACTTCCTCGAAGTCTGGATGGCGTTCTACAGCCACTCGATTTACGAAGTCGAAACCACGATGCAGCGGATGTTCGGTCCTTACGGGTGGTCGTATTGGGTGCTCATCACCACAAACACGATCATCCCGCAGTTGCTCTGGTTCCGCAAAGTCCGGACCAACGACTGGCTCCTCTTGGCGGTCGCGGGCTCGGTCCACATCGGCATGTGGTTCGAGCGGTACGTGATCGTCATTACGCTCTCGCGGGACCAGTTGCCCAGTAGCTGGGGCCGCTACGCTCCGACCGAGTGGGACTACCTGACCATGCTCGGCTCGGTCGGTTTGTTCATCACCCTGTTCACCCTGTTCCTGCGGTTCTTGCCGATGATTTCGATCACGGAAATGCGGGAGTTCTTGCCCTTCAAGCAGGGCGGGCGCGACGGCCACGGGATCATGGAGAACGCCAAGTGACGCACGACACGCACGCGGGACCGCCGCCGATCCACGGCATCATGGCCGAGTTCGGCACCGGCGACGACCTCATCGGCGCGACCCGGAAGGCCAAGGCCGCCGGCTACGACGACATGGACGGGTACTCCCCGTACGCCATCGGCGAAGTCGCGGACATCCTCGGCTTTCCCCGCTCCGAGATCGGCGCGATCATGTTCA
>Ga0105047_10013182_pt1 | contig 13246 bp, 11 predicted proteins | sample MAT04_FD_78384 | JGI IMG/M metagenome (GOLD analysis project Ga0105047, IMG submission 78384) | Freshwater microbial communities from Lake Fryxell liftoff mats and glacier meltwater in Antarctica - MAT-04 (megahit assembly) | ecosystem: Environmental > Aquatic > Freshwater > Ice > Liftoff... | reverse complement strand
TTTCGGTTTTGAGTTCCTGAAACGCAATCGCTTCCACCCGAACTTGAACATTATCTGGTAAGTCTGAAAGCTCTTTCAAAAATCTCTTAGTATACTCAACTTCCCACGTTTTGGGCTTTCAATGACTGGTAATATGAGTAAGCAGCATCATCAGAAAGCAGCTCATCATTTTCTACTTCTTCCATTAACTTTGCTAAACCGAAATTTTCTAGAATTTCTTCGATTTGGTTATACACCGCTATAGGAATTTGCACCGCTAGAGTATTTTGCTGTTCATCAAGAACATATTGCTTTGGAATTTCCAGCATTACTAAACCTCAATAGATTACCTAGGCAGATTAGGAAGCACTGAGAATATTATAATTGCAATGATTATCCAAAAAGTTTCCAGATTAAACTATCTAAGCCAAAACCAATCAGTATTAATATTTGAGGCAAGCTTGATTGTAATTTACGGTAATTCTCCTGAAACCCCAAAGAGTAGAAACTAAAGCTGATTAGTTAATCTGGTAAACTAACAAAACCTAACCTAAAGTATAAATTTCCGATGGAAACGAGTAAATATAATCCTCAAGCCATAGAACCAAAGTGGCAGAAAGTCTGGGCAGAGCAGCAATTAGATCAAACTCCAAAGCCAGACGATCGCCCTAAATTTTATGCCCTTTCCATGTTTCCCTATCCATCGGGCAGTCTACACATGGGGCATGTGAGGAATTATACAATTACTGATGCGATCGCTCGATTTAAACGAATGAATGGCTATCGAGTGCTTCATCCTATGGGCTGGGATGCCTTTGGGTTACCTGCGGAAAATGCGGCGATTGATCGAAATACTCATCCTGCTAAATGGACATTTCAGAATATTGAGCAAATGCGATCGCAACTTCAGGAAATTGGACTTTCCTATGATTGGGATCGAGAATTGGCTACCTGTGCGCCCGATTATTATCATTGGACACAGTGGTTATTTTTAGAATTTTTAGATGCGGGCTTGGCATACCAAAAAGAAGCGACTGTTAATTGGGATCCTATCGATCAAACGGTTTTAGCAAATGAACAGGTAGATAGTGATGGTCGATCTTGGCGATCGGGCGCAAAGGTAGAAAAACGGAAACTCCGCCAATGGTTCTTTAAAATTACTGATTACGCCGATCGCTTACTACAGGATTTAGATCAACTTCCCCACTGGCCCGAACGGGTAAAAACCATGCAGGCAAACTGGATTGGCAAATCCATCGGCGCAGAGCTAACATTCCCCTTAACCACATCGGAAGCAAAAATTACAGTCTTTACTACCCGTCCTGATACAGTCTATGGGGTCAGCTATGTGGTACTCGCCCCTGAGCATCCCTTAGTACAGGAGATTACTACACCAGACCAAAAATCAGAGGTAGAAGCATTTGTTGCGTCCGTAGCTAGTATTAGCGAAATTGATCGCACAGCCGAAGATAAACCGAAAAAAGGAGTCTTTACAGGGGGATATGCCATTAATCCATTCACAAATCAAAAGATTCCCATTTGGATTGCTGATTATGTATTGTTTGAGTATGGCACGGGGGCAGTGATGGGAGTTCCTGCCCATGATGTGCGAGATTTTGCCTTTGCGAATCAGTACGGCTTAACTATTCAGCAGGTTATTACTCCTAAAGCAGAAACGGAACTAAAAGAATTGCAATCTGCCTATACCGAAGCAGGAGTTATGATCCATAGCGATCGCTTTGATGGACTGGATTCAATTACAGCTAAAACCGAAATCATTAAGTATGCCGAAGCGGAAGGTTGGGGGAAAGCTCGAATCCAATACAGACTCAGAGATTGGTTGATTTCTCGTCAACGGTATTGGGGTTGTCCGATTCCCATTATTCATTGCCCCAAGTGCGGTATTGTCCCCGTCCCCGATCAAGATTTACCCGTAGAGTTACCCAATAATGTCGAACTAACTGGGAGAGGCGGTTCACCTTTGGCACAATTAGCAAGTTGGGTAAATGTCAAATGTCCGAAGTGCGGTACGGATGCTAAACGGGAAACCGATACAATGGACACCTTTATTGACTCCTCTTGGTACTATTTGCGATTTACTGATGCTAAAAATCCTAAAGAAGCATTTACAAAGGAAAAGGTAAACGATTGGATGCCTGTAGATCAGTATGTGGGTGGAGTTGAACACGCAATCTTGCATTTACTTTATTCTCGGTTTTTTACCAAGGTTTTGAGCGATCGCGGACTCTTAAATTTTGATGAGCCATTCCAAAGACTTCTAACTCAAGGGATGGTGCAGGGTTTAACCTATAGCAACCCCAAAAAGGAAGGTAAAGCTAAATGGATTTCCTCTGATTTAGTTAATCCTGCTGATCCTTGCGATCCAGAAACGGGCGAACCTTTAGAAGTCAGTTATGCCACCATGTCTAAATCCAAGGGTAATGGCGTATCTCCCCAGCAAGTAATTTCTAAATACGGAGCGGATGTAATGCGAATGTTCGTTCTATTCAAGGCTCCTCCCGAAAAAGATTTAGAATGGGATGAAGCGGATGTAGAAGGGCAATGGCGATTCTTAAATCGAATTTGGCGATTAATAACAGAATTCATTGACGTAAAGCCAACTATTAGCGATGTACCTAATAAAAATCTCAAACGGGCAATTCATACAGCAATTAAGGAAATTAGCGAAGATCTAACAGGCGACTATCAACTAAATACCGCAATTTCCGAGTTGATGAAACTGAATAATGCTCTGCAAGATACTTCCGATAAAGCCTCCACTACTTTTGTGGAAGGACTGGAGACCTTGCTGATCCTGTTGGCTCCTTTTGCTCCGCATATTGCTTCAGAACTTTGGTCTACGCTTGGCTACCAAGATTATATTCTGACTCATCCTTGGCTAGAGCATGATCCTAGTGCCTTAGTTGTGGATGAGATTACGTTGGTAATTCAAATTAATGGCAAAGTGCGGGGCAGTATTCAAGTCCCATCAGGGTCGGATAAAGCGGCTTTAGAAGAGTATGCTCGTAACTCTGAAGTGGCACAGAAATATTTAGAAGGGAAGGAAATTAAGAAAGCGATCGCTGTGCCAGGCAAACTGGTTAATTTTGTAATTTAGAATTATCTTTTTTACTGCTAATCATAATCAATTTGCATTATCAATTTGCTTTGATGGCGAGGTAATCTTGGGTTCTTTCACTTAATCTAATTCAGCATAATCAGGTAAAGTTGTATCGATCGCAATTCCATTTCTGATGACATAGCGATCGCTTTGGGGACGAGATAGTAATTCACTAAAATAACGGGCTTTAAAGACAACAAGATCAGCAGATGCACCTGCGACAAGAAAGTTAGATTCTAGCCCCATTAACTCCGATGGTGTAGTTGTAATCACCTTAATCCAATCGCTGTAGGGCGTATCAAGGTGAGCAATTCGCACGGCTGTTGAAAATACTTCCAAACCATCATGATTCCCAAAGGCAAAGAAGGGATCGCGGACATTATCGGAAGCGATCGCCACAGGAATTCCTGCTTGTTTTAATTCATGGACTAAAGTTACTCCCCGCCACCTTGGAGTTCGCATGGATTGTCGATCTTGCAGGTATAAATTACACATTGGTAAAGAGACAATTCCAATTTTGGCAGATTTTACCAGTGCCAAAGTCTCCTTAATCTCAGATTCAGATTGAACCGCAAGACTACAGCAATGATCACAGACTATTTTTCCTTTAAAGTTATGGCGTAATGCCGCCTCTGCCGTAGCTTTCAAGGTCTGAGAATTCGGATCATCATTCTCATCGGTATGTAAATCTAGATCGAGATTGCGATCGCTTGCTAAATTAAATAATCGATCTAACTGTGCTTCAAGGTGGGGATTTGCATAGGGAACTCCGCCCAAAATTCCACCGAGATCAGCTATTCGATCCGCTAATATTTCTCCTCTTGCCCCATCGTAGTCCTCTAGGGTAACTAAAGAAACTGCTTGCAAAGTCAGGCGATCGCGCCATTCTTTTTGAAGATCTGCAAACACCTGCAAACTTAAATCAAACTGGGTCGAAGGACAATCAATATGGGTGCGAATCGCCTTTGTACCTTGAGCATAACTACACTTTAAGCCAAACTCCATCCGTCGATAAATATCTTCATAGCTACTATTAGAGTAATTATTAGAGCGATCGCTGCCCACGGCAATTAAAGCACTATTAAAGGTGCCATCAGGATTAGGAGTACGCTCCCAAATATGCCCCTTATCTAAATGCGTATGCATATCCACAAAGCAGGGCAGAACTATGCCTTTTTTTAAGTCCCAACGGAGTAAATTGTCAGTGGGAGCAGATTCTGAGGGATAAATACCGATAATTTTTCCCGCTTTGATCTCTAAATCACAACAGATTAACCCTTCTTTAGTGATATTAGTAACCTGCTGCGAACTCAAGCGCAGGGACGGCAGCAGGCACAAAGGAATATGGGCATTAACGAGCCGATAATGAGAACTTATAACCATTTACCAACCACCACTCTGACAGTGCCATCTTCTAATATTTCTTGTTGCTCGATCGCATAGCCTTGATTTTTAACCGTTGCCAATAGGGAATTATGGGCGTACTTTTGCGTAACTAACTTGACAAAATCCTGCGGATCGATCATTGCGCCCCAAAAATCAGCAATTAATTCATAGGTTTCTCCGTGGCGACGAAAGCCCAAATCATAGCCATGATCCTGCTCAATTACATATTCAGCTTCGACTCTATTGCCCATATAACCTCTGACTAAGGTTTGACGCTTGACCTTAAAGCCCAATTCCTCAAGGCTTTGCCGTAGGATCTCCCCATTTTTAATTTCAACTTTGATCGTTGTGAAGTGGGACATAGATTTTTACCGATTGACCTGTTAACTTACCCTGACATCGCCATCAAACTGCAAACATACTCTATGCCTATTTTAATTTGGATTTTAGCTAAGTCAGTTAAAAATTTACCAGTAATCAGCAAATTTAGCTGGAATCGATCAGGGAAATTACAATTTGCTTCTAAATCATAGATATAGAATTTTGAGGATGAGATCTCCTAAATAATCCAAAACTCACTTACTTTTTGATGTTGTCACACCTTATTTTTAGCTTTTGGCTAAGATTTGTATTAAGAAACCTTTGTCTTTAGTCGCTTTGAACTATAGATTAAGTAAAATTTAGATAAAGATTAACCTTTGGACTTTAAGATTTAATTCTCATTCAAATAATATGACAGCTTCAACTTTTCCTACAGCTTTTAATACAACCAAATCCCAAGAAATTTTTAATCAAGCTAAACATCTGATGCCCGGAGGTGTCAGTTCACCCGTCAGAGCTTTTAAATCCGTAGGTGGTGAACCAATTGTCTTTGATCATGTTGAAGGTGCCTACGCTTGGGATGTGGATGGTAACAAATATATTGACTACATTGGCAGTTGGGGTCCCGCTATTGTCGGTCATGCTCATCCTGTCGTGATCGAAGCGATCGTTAAAGCTACCTACAAAGGCACAAGTTTTGGTGCGCCCTGTGTTTTAGAAAATATCTTGGCAGAAATGGTGATTGAAGCTGTGCCTAGTATTGAAATGGTCAGGTTTGTCAGCTCTGGCACCGAAGCTTGTATGTCCGTATTGCGGTTAATGCGTGCCTACACAGGTAGAGATAAAATCATCAAGTTTGAAGGCTGCTACCACGGTCACGCCGATATGTTCTTGGTGCAAGCGGGGTCTGGGGTGGCGACTTTGGGTTTACCTGACTCTCCTGGTGTACCTAAATCTACAACTGCGGATACCCTCACGGCTCCCTATAATGATTTGGAAGCAGTAAAGGCATTATTTGAGGCAAATAAAGGGCAAATCTCAGGAATCATTATTGAACCTGTGGTCGGCAATGCTGGTTGTATTATTCCTAAACCTGGATTTTTGGAAGGATTAAAAGCGATCGCCCACGAGAATAATGCCCTTTTAGTGTTTGATGAAGTCATGACAGGTTTTCGGGTATCCTACGGCGGCGCACAGGAACGATTTGGCGTGACTCCCGACCTAACTTGCCTAGGTAAAGTCATCGGTGGCGGCTTGCCTGTGGGTGCCTACGGTGGGCGCAGGGAAATTATGGAAATGGTGGCTCCTGCTGGAAATATGTATCAGGCGGGAACTCTTTCGGGTAATCCGATCGCCATGACCGCAGGGATTAAAACCCTAGAACTACTTAAACAAACTGGTAGTTATGCCAAACTAGAAGCCACAACCAAAAGACTAGCCGACGGGATGCTAGCGATCGCTCACGAAACTGGTCATGCCGCCACAGGCAATCAAATTGGGGCGATGTTTGGGTTATTCTTTACAGATAAGCAAGTCTATAACTACAACGATGCTAAGACCTCTGATTTAGCAAAATTTAGTAAATTTCATCGAGGCATGCTAGAGCAAGGGGTATATTTAGCACCATCGCAGTTTGAGGCAGGATTTACATCTTTGGCACATTCTGAAGCAGATGTAGAGGCAACTCTGCATGCCACTCGTCATGTTTTAAGCCATATTCCAGCGTAAAGGTTTAGCTCAAAATAGAAGCTACTCCCTTCCTACTGTAAAAATATAGTTAATTGAACTGGGAAGGGAGTAAACCGCTCAAGATCTCTACGAAGTTAAGCTAAATTTGAGAGCCTTCCTATATAGTGATCTTTAAGTAATTATTCGGTACTCAAAAATAAGATCGAAAACTTAGAAACCTATGCACATAGTTAATTATTGATGGATATATTACGATCGCTAGTTATTGGTCTGTATTTAGAGCAACCTATTACTTGGCTTCACAAAATTGATCCGAGGATTAAGCTATTTTGGCTTCTGACTTTTTTACTATCTCCGACCTTAGCAAATCCGTTTTGGCGGCTGGGGGTAGTGGTGATCTTAGTTGTGATTACTTTGACTGCGGGCATTCCTGAACGAGTATGGAAGCAACAAATGGCGTTGATCTTAGTGCTAAGTGCCTTGGTATTTTCTTTAGTTGCTTTTTCTGCCGATGGTTTAAATGTGACCCATCAACCGCGCCGTCCTATTCCTGAAGTGACTTTACCCCAGCCGACAAATTATCAATATGCATGGAAATTTAGTGGAGTTCAAGTCAGTAGGCGATCGCTAGATGTGGGAGTTAGGGTAGGGGCATTAATTTTCACATTTCTCTATGCCCCTACACTCTATTTATTAGTAACTTCACCTGAGGAAATTACCACCGCCATTAGCACCTTGAGTTCTCCCCTAAAACGCTTAAAAGTTCCAGTTATCGAAATCACCCTAACTTTAACCTTGGCTTTACGGTTTGTGCCTTTAGTGCTGGAAGAAATTCAAAATTTAATTAGAGCAGTCCGCACAAGGGCGATTAATTGGAAAAAATTAGGCTACAAACGAGCGATTTCACTTTGGTTAGTTGTGGCAGAACGGCTGGTAGATAACCTCTTTATCCGTGCGGATCAAACTGCTAACGCCATGGAAGTACGGGGATTTACCACTCCAAACCAACATCAAGTCCGTTGGACTGACCTAAAATTCATGGGGATTGATTTCGTGCTTGGCTTACTTTTAGTTATATTCTGGGGACTTCGGATCTGGGTTGGAGGCACAATCTGATGGATCACACATTTTTGCTGGAATCAGGGCGCTGGAAGCTAGAAGGAACTTATACAGAACGTAAAGCTGAACCTACACCCGTTACAGGTCGTACCCTTATAACTTGGACAAAGGACGACTGGTTTACGATGGCAACAAAATTAACCTTTCCCGAAGCCAATTTCCCCGAACAAACATTTACCTATAAGGGGCGACTTGATCCAGATGAACGGAGATTTTCGTTTGTTTTGCAGCATAGCGCCATGGGCAAGATTGAGGGCGAAGGTTGGGTGGCACCCGCATCTATTATTCAACGCTACTGGGTGATGGATGATCAGCAACTTAGAACTGGATTTCAAACTACCTATAAACAAACAGACGATTGTTATCATCTCTGTAGTGCAGTGGTAGCTGGAACCTCTTTTATTTCAAATATGGAAGCGGTTTTAACTAGAGCTTCAGGATAGACTACTTTTTGGTTATTGGTGAGGGCAAGTTTTGATATTGGGGTGTAACTAATTCTCCAAAGCGATCGTCGGGGGGCCAATAGCGAAAGAAGGCTCTACCGACTATATTTGTTTCGGGTAAAAATCCCCACGCATGGGAATCAAGGCTGTTATTACGATTGTCACCCATCATCCAGTAACTATTAGGGGGAACCGTAAAACTTAAGGTCTTGCCCTTGGGCATAACGGTATTAGGGATAAAACAGTTTGGGCATTGCTCAGGGTTGAGGGTCGGTAAGGTATAGTTTGGAGCCTCTTTAATGTAAGGTTCATTTAGAGCCTGATCATTTACAAATACTTTGCCATCTCGAATGGAAATGCGATCGCCCGGTAAGCCAACTAACCGCTTGATATAAACTAAACTGGCATCGGGAACAACTGGTACCGCAGGTGGGTTAAAAACTACAACTTCTCCCCGCTCTGGTTTGCGAAATCTGTAGGATAGCTTTTCAATAATTAGCCGATCATTAATCTGGAGGGTCGGCTCCATAGAACTAGAAGGAATGTAGCGGGGTTCGGCAATAAAAGATCGCACCACAAATACGATTAGTCCTGCCACAGCTAGGGTAGGTAAATATTCTTTGGCTAGGTTAACCAGCTTGGATTGCGTCGAATTAGGTTGATCGGAGGACATATTAATTTGCGAAAACTTGGGTAGAACCAATTGAAATCTTGTCATTTCCATCGAGATTAAACTCGGCATGGATAGCTCGTAAAGCCTCGATCGCTAAGTCTTGGCGGACTACACAACTAACTTTAATTTCGGAGGTCGCAATCATTTCAATATTGATATTTGCTTGGGCTAGGGCGTTAAACATACGAGCAGCAATACCTGGATGTTGAATCATGCCTGTGCCTACTATACTAACTTTGGCGATCGCTCTATCACTAATGACATCACGGTATCCTAGCTTTGACGCTGCTTGTTGTAAAACTGTTTCTGCTAAATGCAAATCAGTGCTAGGGACAGTAAAGGCAATATCATTGGAATTTTGCTCGGACTGGGATTGAATAATCATATCCACACACACGCCGCGACTGGCTAGTTGTTCGAGTAAACTGGCGGCAACTCCGGGGAGATCGGGAACTCGTAAAATTGCTAATTGTGACTGATTTAGGTCTAATGCCACGCCTTTAACAGGAATTTTGGCAGTTGGCACAGGTATTATGATCGGACAAATCGAAACATCAAAATCTTTCTGTAAAGTAGCGATCGCTTTCTCGGCATCAGATTCGGCAATTACGCAACTAACTTTAATCTCTGAGGTAGCAATCAATTGAATATTAATGCCTGCTTGTCCCAGAGCTAAGAACATCTTGGCGACTATACCAGGTCTACCGACTATACCCACACCAATGATACTAACTTTGCAAATCTGATCCTCGATAATTATGCGTTTAGCTCCGAGGTTTAAGCTTTTGACTAAGGTTTGCGATCGCTCTAAATCTTTTTTGCTTATGGTAAAAGCAATATCATTAAAATGCTCATCATCAACGGCTTGTTTTTGAATCGATTGCACAATTAAATCCACGTCTATACCTGCGTTGGCAAAAGCTCCAAATAGATTGGAGGCAATACCTGGGCGATCGGGGATGTGCAGTAGGGCAATTTTGGCTTGATCTTGATCAATACAGACCCCATCGACAAATCTATTTACTTCTATAGTTTGGAGGTTACCACTGGCAAATTTAGGGGAATTGACGAAGGTGCCCTCATCATCGAGCCAGCTAGAGCGGACTGCCAACTTTACGCCAAAATTGCGAGCAATCTCCACTGCCCTTGGATGCAGAACTTTTGCGCCTAGACTTGCCATTTCTAGCATTTCATCACAGCTAATTTCCTTCATTAGTTGAGCATTTGGTACTAAGCGGGGATCTGTCGTTAAAATTCCTGGTACGTCGGTATAGATTTCACACAGATCTGCTTGTAAAGCGGCGGCGATCGCTACTGCCGAAGTATCAGAGCCACCCCGTCCTAGGGTAGTTATTTCGTGGAAATTTGCAGCCACGCCCTGAAAACCAGCAACAACCACAACTTTACCTTGTTCAAGCTCATTTTTGATCCGAGAGGTTTCAATAGCCAAGATCCTTGCCCTTGTATGGATATCTTCAGTAATGATCCTTACCTGATGTCCAGTGAGGGCGATCGCTGGCACCCCGATTGTCTGTAGAGCTATTGCCAGCAAGGAAATACTAATTTGTTCCCCAGCAGCTAGTAATAAATCTAATTCTCGACCGCAGGGCTGATCAGATAGAGAATTAGCTAATTTCATCAAATTATCGGTAGTTTTTCCCATTGCCGAGACTACTACTACTACCTGATTGCCTTGATTTACAGTCTTTTTAATGCGATCGCTTACTGCTTTAATCCGATCAGCATCAGCTACAGAAGAGCCACCATATTTTTGAACAATTATTGCCATCTATGAACTTGATTGATAGATATCTGTAAAAATTACCGCTTTAATTTCAAACTAGAGAACTAGGGAAGACATAAATATCTACCCTAGTTAGTGAAAGTATTAAAGCTAATTAGGCTTTGGCAGGAATTTCGAGAGGAGCAACTTTTTCCTTAAATGACTTACCTGCCGAAAAAGCAGGAACAGTGGTAGCTGGAATTGTCATTTTTTCAGTGGTTTTAGGGTTGCGTCCCTCACGGGCTTCACGGCGGCGAGGTTCAAAAGAGCCAAAACCAACTAAAGTCACCTTACTTCCTGTAGAAACAGCTTCTACAATTGCTTCTAATGTAGCGGTTAGCACTTCGTCAGCAGTCTTTTTGTTGACACTGGCTTTCTTGGCGATCGCATCGACTAATTCACCTTTATTCATATTTTTATGAAACTCCTATAGGCTATGATTTTCAATAGTTTATTCTAGTGGCAACATAGGCATTGTGTATAGCTAAAACCTTTAATTTATATACATTTGAGCAATTTATTCACAATAATTATCAAAACTGTGTCAAATTTCCAAAATAATTACTGAAATATAATCAATTTGTATGCTTACTCATGACCAAACATGATGGAAATAGTCACAACTTACAGACAGATCACTAAAACTAAGATTCCGAAAATACTAAGTCCACTAATTTAGCCAATAAACCATTTATCAACATGAGAGTAAATAGGCTAGTCACCCCAATTAATTCACCAGCAAATGCATTGGGAGCGCTCCATTATTTTATGATCGGGCAGTTTATATTGCAGATCATGCTGTTATTTCCAGTATTTGGCGCAGCAAGGGTAGTAATGCGCGTAGCCAGCTTTGCGATTAGTATTGCTTTCTTATTTCTTATTCCTCGTAATGGACGCAAGCATCCTTCTGTAAACTGGGCGATCGCAGTAATGGTGATCATGATTCTAGAGTTCTTCTTTCACCCAGACATGAGTACGCTCCTCGCTGGTTTAGCCCAATGCGCTCTGTATCTTGGTATTATCGCTCCTGTTTTTTGGGTAACCAGACTAAATATCAACCTTAAGAGTTTTTATTGGTTAATTTTAATTATTTGGGGTTTTCATACTATTAGCTCGATTGTTGGCACTCTCCAAGTACTCTACCCTGGGCAATTTCAGACTGAACTTTCGACTGCAATTCAAGGTAGTGGATTTGGCGGAGAAAATCTTAAGATAGTCCTAGCGAATGGCGAAACTGTATTTCGTCCCCAAGGATTAACCGATACCCCCGGCGGAGCAGCTACCGCAGGATTTTATGCCTTATTACTGAGTGCTGGCATTGCTGTTTCTCAGACGAATTTAGTGGTAAGACTAATTTGTTTGTTCAGTGCTACTGCTGGCTTCTTTTGTATTTATCTATCCCAAGTGCGATCAATTTTAGTTGTGGCCATTATTTGTTTAATTGCCTTTTTTGCCTTCTTAATTAGACAAGGGCAGTTACAAAAGGTAACATGGCTCGCTCCAGTAGCCACAGGAATTGGCTTGTCGGCATTTGCTTGGGCAGCAAGGATTGGGGGGGAATCAACCACCGATCGAGTATCGACTTTAACCGCCAAAAGCGCAGGAGAAGTTTATTATGAGAATCGTGGCGGTTTTCTAGATTCTACTATCGAGTGGGCATTTACCAATCCTTTGGGGTTTGGTCTAGGTCGATGGGGTCCGATTGGGGGGTATTTTGGCGATCGCTTTAATCCCATGATCCGTCCACTTTGGGTGGAAATTCAATGGACAGCTTGGCTAGTGGATGGTGGTATTCCGATGATTATTGTCTATGTTGGGGCGATTCTTGTGGCAATGCAAGCAATTTGGTCAATTATCAATCGGGCAGTTAAACCTGAGTTAATAATCTGGGGCTCTTTAATTTTGGCATACGATGTCGGAGCTATGGCTACGACTTTTAACTACCCACTATTCATTGGACAGGGTGGTATGGAATTTTGGATTTTGAATATAGCCTTTTATACAGCAGCAACCAGCAGACATAGTTAGTATGAAGTATCTAATAGTTACAGCCGACTTGGTTAAAACTGGCGGTATGGATCGGGCAAACTTTGCCTTAGCTGATTATATTTCCCGCCAAGGACATGAAATGCATTTGGTTGCCCATGAAGTTGATCCAGAGTTAAGAACTAGAGATAATGTAATTTGGCATCCTGTACCTAAACCCCTAAATTCCTATTTACTGGGCAGTCCCTTATTAGATTGGTATGGGAGATTTTATGCCAAAAAAATCACAGAACAAGGCGGGAAAGTCTTGGTTAATGGGGGGAATTGCCTCTGGGGAGGGGTAAATTGGGTTCACTATGTCCATGCTGCTTATGTGCCAGATATCTCTACAAATAGCCTGCAAAAGCTCAAAGGTAAAATTTCCCATCAGCTATCCTTAGACTCAGAACAAAAATCATTACAACTAGCAAATGTAGCGATCGCTAACTCGGAAAAAACTAAACAGGATTTACAGCTTAATCTAAACATCCCAGCCCAAAAGATTCAAACCATATATCTCGGTAATGACCCCACGGTATTTTATCCTCCCACCCCAGATCAAAAAAAAACAATCAAACAAGAACTAGGTTGGGATATAGATAAGCAGGCAGTAGTATTTATTGGAGCTTTGGGTGATCGCCGTAAAGGCTTTGATACTTTATTTGCTGTATGGCAACAGCTTTGTGCCAACCCTGAGTGGGATGCCG
>Ga0105047_10013180_pt1 | contig 13249 bp, 15 predicted proteins | sample MAT04_FD_78384 | JGI IMG/M metagenome (GOLD analysis project Ga0105047, IMG submission 78384) | Freshwater microbial communities from Lake Fryxell liftoff mats and glacier meltwater in Antarctica - MAT-04 (megahit assembly) | ecosystem: Environmental > Aquatic > Freshwater > Ice > Liftoff... | reverse complement strand
TCATCAGGGTTTCCAGCACGAGGAAGGCGATCATGTATTCGCGCACGCGCTTCTCCACATGCCAGCTTGCCAGAATGCAGATCGGCATGAGGAAGGTTGTGAGCATCACAAACAGCATGGAAATGCCGTCGACACCCATCTGGTAGGAGGCAATGCCGCCCAGCCATTCGTGTCGCTCAACAAGCTGGAAGCCCGATTCATTCGGGTTGAAGTTGAGCCAGATCAGCAGCGAGACGACGAAGGTGACAATGGTGGTCCATAATGCCGTCCAGCGAATGGTCCGCTTGGCAACTGCATCCTCGCCGCGGGCAATCAGGATGAAGGCAACGCCGACGAGCGGAGCAAAGGTGACAAAGGACAGAATCCAGCCAGACATCAGTGTGTCCCTCCGAAGGTAAACCAGGACACGAGGGCCGCCACGCCAATCAGCATGGCGAAGGCATAGTGATAAACATAGCCGGTCTGCAGGCGCACCACGCCGCGCGTGACGTCAATGACGCGGGCCGAAACGCCGTCAGGCCCCATGCCGTCGATGACAAAGCCATCGCCCTTCTTCCACAGGAAGCGGCCCAGCCACATGGCGGGACGGACGAAAATCAGATCATAGAGCTCGTCGAAGTACCACTTGTTGAGCAGGAACTGGTAGAGCGGCCAGTTCATGGCGGCGAGTTTCTGCGGCAGCGAGGTGTCGCGGATATAGAAGAGGAAAGCCAGGGCAAATCCGAGCACCATGGCAATGAAAGGTGAGAGCTTCACCCATTCTGGCACATGGTGCATTTCTTCCAGAACGCGATCCTGCGGCTGAATGGCCGAGCCCCAGAACAACTGCTGTTCATGCCCGATGAAATACGGAGCGAACAGAATGCCGGCCAGCAATGCGCCAGCCGCCAGTATGTAGAGCGGCACCAGCATCACATTCGGGCTTTCATGCACATGCTCCAGGGTGTGCGCATCGGCGCGGGACCTGCCGTTGAAGGTCATGAAGGCCAGGCGCCAGGAATAGAACGAGGTGCAGAAGGCAGCGATGACCAGCAGCGTGAAGGCAAAGGAGCTATGGCCCGCAAAGGCACTTTCGATGATGGCGTCCTTGGAATAGTAGCCAGCGGTGAGCGGAAAACCGGTGAGCGCCAGATTGCCGATCACCATCAATATCCAGGTCTTGCGGATATGGGGCGCAAGGCCGCCCATCTTGCGCATGTCCTGCTCGCCGGACATGGCGTGAATGACCGAGCCCGAACCCAAGAACAGCAGCGCCTTGAAGAAAGCATGGGTAAACAGATGGAATATGGCGACGCCATAGGCGCCCAACCCCAAGGCCACAAACATGTAGCCAAGCTGCGAACAGGTGGAATAGGCGATGACGCGCTTGATGTCGTTTTGCACAAGGCCCACGGTTGCGGCGAAGAAAGCGGTAATCGCGCCAACGATGACCACAACCTCCTTGGCGTGAGGGGCGAGTTCGTAGAGCGGTGACAGGCGGGCCACGAGGAATACGCCGGCGGTCACCATGGTTGCGGCATGGATGAGGGCGGAAACCGGGGTTGGGCCTTCCATGGCGTCCGGCAGCCAGGTGTGGAGCAGGAACTGGGCCGATTTGCCCATGGCTCCCATGAAGAGCAGCAGGCAAAGCGTGGTCAGCGTATCAAGGTCCCAACTGAGGAAATGAATAGTCTTGCCGGTTTGCGCGCTGGCTTCCCTGAAGATCGTATCGAATTCAACGGATTGGAACACATAAAAACAACCGAAGATGCCCAGCGCAAAGCCGAAGTCGCCGACGCGGTTCACCACGAAAGCCTTGATGGCGGCGGCGTTGGCGCTTTCACGGGTGTACCAGAAGCCGATGAGCAGATAGGACATGAGGCCCACGCCTTCCCAGCCAAAGAACATCTGCACGAGGTTGTCGGAGGTGACCAGCATGAGCATGGCGAAAGTGAAGAGCGAGAGATAGGCAAAGAAGCGCGGCTGGTGCTCGTCATGGCTCATGTAGCCAAGGGAATAGACATGCACGAGGGCCGAGATGGTGTTCACCACCACAAGCATGACGGCGGTCAGCGTATCGATGCGGAGCGCCCAATTGGCTGTGAAGGCGCCGGAATTTACCCAGCGGAGGATTTCGACTTTCGCGTCATGGCCCTCATGGAGGAAGCCAAGGAACACGATCCATGACAGAACGGCGGAAACGCAGAGCAGGCCCGTGGTGAGATACATGGGCCAGGCGGGGCCATCATAATGGCCGTGGTGGCCGTCATGGGCGTGATCGGCGTGTGCCACATGAGCCGTGTGATCGCCATAGACATCCGAATCGCGGCCAAGGTTGTGGAACAGCTTGGTGCCGGCGAGCCCCGCTATGAGGGCGCCGATCAGGGGAAGGAATACGATGGCCTGATACATTGGTTTTCGCTTCAACCCTTCATGAGATTGATATCTTCCACCGCGATGGAACCGCGGTTGCGGAAGTAGGTGACGAGAATGGCGAGGCCGATGGCCGCTTCACCTGCAGCAACGGTGAGAACCAAGAGGGCGAATACCTGCCCCACAAGATCATGGAGGGCGGCCGAGAAGGCCACGAGATTGATGTTCACGGCCAAAAGCATCAGCTCAATCGACATCATGATGACGATGACGTTCTTGCGGTTGAGGAATATGCCGAAAATGCCAATGGTGAAGAGGATGGCGGCAACGGTGAGATAGTGTGAAAGGCCGATGGTCATGATCAAATCCCCTGCCCCGGCTTGACTTTGACGACTTCCATGGCGGTTGCCGGATTGCGCGCCACCTGGACCGAAATGTCCTGGCGCTTGACGCCCTGCTTGTGGCGGAGCGTGAGTACGATGGCGCCGATCATGGCCACGACAAGCACAAGGCCTGCGGCTTCGAAGAAGTAGACATATTTGGTGTAAAGAATTTGGCCCAGGGCTTCCGTGTTGGTGACATTTGCCGCCGAGGGGGCACCCGCCGCGGTCAAGGCCTCAGAGGAGATCGCCCAAGTACCGACAACAAGCGCCAGTTCCACCAGAACAATGAGCCCGATGGTTCCGCCCACCGGCAGATAGTTCAGCATGCCCTGACGAAGCTGGACGAAATCGACATCCAGCATCATCACCACGAAGAGGAACAGCACGGCCACGGCGCCGACATAGACCACAACCAGGATCATCGCGAGGAACTCGGCTCCCAGAAGAATGAACAGGCCCGCCGCATTGAAGAAGCAGAGGATGAGAAACAGCACGGAATGCACCGGGTTGCGCGAGGATATGACCATCACGGCGGAGGCTATGGCCACGCTGGCGAAGAGATAAAAGAAGAGGGCTGCTACCATGTTACTGTCTCTCCCTCACCGGTATGCCGCATCAAGCGCCAGGTTCTGGGCAATTTCACGTTCCCAGCGGTCGCCATTAGCCAGAAGCTTTTCCTTGTTGAACAGAAGCTCCTCGCGGGTTTCGGTGGCGTATTCAAAATTCGGCCCTTCAACGATGGCGTCCACCGGGCAGGCTTCCTGGCAGAAGCCGCAATAGATGCATTTCACCATGTCGATGTCGTAGCGCGTGGTGCGGCGGGTGCCGTCATTGCGGCGCGGGCCGGCTTCGATGGTGATGGCCTGGGCCGGGCAGATGGCTTCGCAAAGCTTGCAGGCAATGCAGCGTTCCTCGCCATTGGGATAGCGGCGGAGCGCATGCTCGCCCCGGAATCGCGGGCTCAGCGGCCCCTTCTCATGGGGATAGTTCAGGGTGGCCTTGGGGCTGACGAAGTATTTCAGCGCCAGCCAGGTGGCTGAGACAAATTCCCTCAGGAAAAGGGCGCGTGCGGCTTGTTCAAGTTTCATCGGTCATTCACCCAAACATTGCCTCAAAAGTGCCGCCCATCATGTAGCCTACCACAGGCAGCACGATTAGGCTGAAGAACCTGATCCCGTTCATGAACAGGGCGGGATCGCGCCCTTGCGTGCCTGTTACCTTGGCCTCCTCATGACGCTTGCGCATTTGAGGATAAACCATGCGCTGCATGAACATGACGTCGATGATGCCGATCACCAGAAACACCAGGGCGCCGAAAAGATTGTACATCATGGCAGCCACCCGAAGGCAACAAGTGCGCCGGCGGTGATCACCACCCAGGCAAGCGACAGGGGCAGAAACACTTTCCAGCCCAGGCGCATCAACTGATCATAGCGGTAGCGCGGCACGATGGCTTTCACCATGGCGAACATGAAGAAGACGAAGCAGAGCTTGGCCATGAACCAGAAGACGCCGGGGATCCAGTTCAGTACGGCCACGTCGATGATCGGCAGCCAGCCGCCGAGGAACAGGATGGTGGTCATGGCGCACATCAGCGTGATGGCCACGTATTCGCCGAGCATGAACAGCAGGTAGGGCGTGGAGGAATACTCCACCATGAAGCCGGCCACGAGTTCCGATTCCGCTTCGACGAGATCGAAGGGCGGGCGGTTTGTTTCAGCCAGCGCCGAGATGAAGAAGACGATGAACATCGGGAAGAGCGGGATGAAATACCAGTCGAGGAAGGAATTGGGCAGGCCCAGCATGGTGCCGAGGCCGGTTTCCTGGGTCTTGACGATTTCCGTGAGGTTCAAGGAGCCGGCGCAGAGCAGAACGGTAATGATCACAAAGCCTATGGACACTTCGTAGGACACCATTTGCGCGGCGGAGCGGAGCGCCGAAAGGAAGGGATATTTCGAGTTGGAGGCCCATCCCCCCATGATGATGCCGTAAACGCCAAGGGAGGACAGCGCGAAGAGATAAAGAATGCCCACATTGAGATTGGCAACTTCCCAGCCCTCGGCCACCGGTATCACGGCCCAGGCGGCAAGCGAGAGGGCAGCACTGATGATAGGCGCCAGCACGAAAACGCCCTTGTTGGCGCCATCGGGAATGATCACTTCCTTGAATACGAACTTGAGCAAATCGGCAAAGGACTGGAGCACGCCCCATGGCCCCACCACATTCGGGCCGCGGCGAAGCTGGACCGCGGCCCAGACCTTGCGATCCGCATAGATCAGGAACGAGACAACGATCAACAAGGCAACAAGCAGTGCCACGCTTTGCAGCGCGATCATTCCGACGAGAGCAACCATCTCATTCATGATCTACTCCGCCGCCTGCAATTTGCGGCCGTTTTTCACGGCTGAGCATTCCGCCATGGTGCGCGAGGCCCGGGCGATGGGGTTGGTCATGTAGAAATCCTTGACCGGCGAGACAAAAGCCGCCGAAGAGGTCTTGCCTTCGCCGCGGCCCAATTCCGAAAGTGCTGCCGCATCGGCAGGGAAAAGCTGGTCTAGGGCCGCCAGGTGCGGGGCTACGGCATACATGGCCCGGCGCAGTTCTTCCAGGCTGTTCCAGCTTTGCGTCACGCCGAGTGCTTCCGACAGGGCGCGCAGAATGGCCCAATCTTCCCTGGCCTCGCCGGGCGGGAAATGGGCCCTCGTGGTCATCTGGGCGCGGCCTTCGGTGTTCACATAGGTCACCGACTTCTCGGTATAGGCTGCCGCCGGCAGGATCACATCGGCGCGGTGCGCCCCGGAGTCACCGTGGGTTCCCATGTAAACCACAAAGGTTGTGGCCAGATCGTTTGTGTTGATTTCGTCCGCACCCCCGAGGAAGAGGACTTCGAGGTCGCCCTTCTTTGCGGCGGCGAGAATGCCCCTGGTGCTCTTGCCGCCTTCGCCCGGCAATGCGCACACATCGAGTGCGCCCACGCGGCCCGCGGCGGTGTGGAGAATATTGAAACCGTTCCAATCTCCTTTGACAACACCAACTGCTGCTGCGGCCTTGGCAGCGAGCGCCAGAATGGCCGCACCATCAGGGCGGGCCAAGGCGCCCTGCCCGATGATGAACATGGGCTTCTGGGCTTTTGTGGGCGCGTGTTCGGCCAATGTCGCGAGACTTTCCGCTCCGGCTCCCATGTAGTGATACTTGTAGGTGAGATCAGCCTTTTCGCCGATCACGCCAATGGTGCAGCCGCCCTTCAGGATGCGCTTGCGGATGCGGGCGTTGAGGACGGGGGCTTCGAGGCGCGGGTTGGTGCCGATGAGCATGATGGCGTCGGCTTCTTCAATGCCCGCGATGCTCGAGTTGAAGAGATAGCCGGCGCGGCCGCCCTGCTCGCCCAGCGGCGTGCCATCCTGTCGGCAATCGATGTTCTTGATGCCCAGCGAGGTTGCCAATTGCTTCCACGAGAAGGCTTCCTCGGCACCGACAAGATCGCCGAGAATGACGCCCATGCGTTCCGGCTTGGCCGCCTTCACCCGCTGGGCAATCCTCGCGAAGGCCTCGGACCATGAGGCGGCCCGCAGTTTGCCGAACTCGCGGATATAGGGCCGGTCCAGGCGCTGGGATTTCAAGCCATCCCAGACAAAGCGCGTCTTGTCGGAAATCCATTCTTCGTTCACGTCCTCGTGGGTGCGGGGCAGAATGCGCATGACTTCGGAACCCCGGGCGTCAACCCGGATGTTGGAGCCAACGGCATCCATGGCATCAATCGTATCGGTCTTGCGAAGCTCCCATGGCCGGGCCTTGAATTCATAAGGGGCCGAGGTGAGCGCTCCAACCGGGCAAAGGTCGATGACGTTGCCCTGCAGTTCGGAGGTCATGGCCTTGTCAAGATAGGTGGTGATTTCCATATCCTCGCCGCGGCCGGTGGCGCCCAGTTCCTCAACGCCGCCCACTTCCGTCGTGAAACGAACGCAGCGCGTGCACTGGATGCAGCGGGTCATCTCGGTCTTGACCAGGGGGCCGATGTATTTATCTTCAATGGCGCGCTTGTTTTCCACGAAGCGGTTGTGGGCTTTGCCATAGGCCATGGCCTGGTCCTGCAAATCGCATTCGCCGCCCTGGTCGCAAATCGGGCAATCCAGCGGGTGGTTTATGAGCAGGAATTCCATCACACCTTCGCGGGCCTTCTTCACCTGCGGGGTCCGGGTAAAAACTTCCGGCGCTTCGCCATTGGGGCCGGGGCGCAAATCATTCACGGACATGGCGCAGGAGGCCTGCGGCTTCGGCGTGCCCTTCACTTCGACGAGGCACATGCGGCAGTTGCCGGCAATCGACAGGCGCTCATGGAAACAGAAGCGCGGCACTTCGGCGCCGGCCTGTTCGCAGGCCTGCAGCAACGTGGTGCCGTTCTCGATTTCCAACTCAATGCCGTCTATTTTGATCTTGGGCATTCCGTTTCGCCTCTCAAGCGCAGCGCTGGGCGTGCCAGCGCTCCTTATCAATGACTTCCGCCCAGCCAAAGGCGTGTTCGGTCGCGCCATGTTTCTGGTAATGCTCCAGCCGATCCAGCGCTTCCTGCAAGTCCGGCCGGTGGCCCTCTTCAACCCACCAGAACACCATATGGGGCTTTTCCATCAACTCAAACCACGCGGCGCGCTTCTTGTAAAACTGCACATGGACAGTCTTGAAAACATAATGCTCCAGCGCTTCCGGCGATTCCCATACGGACATGTTTACGGCGTTGTCATCGCCAATGCGGAGATCGGTGGCGTTGTTGTTGTCGCCCACGAGGCGCCAGACAAATCCCGGCGAGCGCTCGGCCAGGGCATTGATGCGATCAAGATTATCCATGAACCCGGCCATGCGCGGATCCGTTGTCGGATACCTGAACTTGCCAATATTGACTTCCGCGAGATGCATTTTAACCCTCCCCACATCGTTCGTAGACGCGCGAAGTATCGGCACTTGTTAGCTGTATTCGACTGTCATCGATAATACGATAAATACCAAAAAGCTCCTGCGGGAATTTGTTTAAGTCGCAATTGCCTGCTGTACTTAGGGCGACATCACCATTTTCAAATCCCAGAAGGCAATGGATTCCATGGTACGAGATGGTTTCCTGCCCTTCATCATACCTGATTTCAAACTTGCTGTTGTCCTCAAGAACTGAAGCGCAATTTTTGCTCCATGTACCTACATAGGAAAAAATCACTAGTGACTCTGCACGGACGAGGGAGGGCAGCAGCGCAATGCTGGCAATTGCAGCGAGATATCCTGCCGAAGCCATCCGTTTGCTAGCTTTCTGAGCCATTGTCATCCTACTCCGCCGCCACGCGGGCCAAGGAGCCCTCGTGGTCCGCATTGTGGCTGTACTGGTCGATGCGTTCTTCAATGACGTGGCGGAAATGGCGGATGAGGCCCTGCACGGGCCAAGCAGCGGCGTCGCCAAGGGCGCAAATGGTGTGGCCCTCGATCTGGTAGGAGACTTCGAGGAGCATGTCGATTTCGCGCTTCTCGGCGCAGCCATCGGCCATGCGGGTGAGCACGCGCCACATCCAGCCGGTGCCTTCGCGGCAGGGCGTGCACTGGCCGCAGGATTCATGCTTGTAGAATTGCGCCAGCCGGGCAATGGCGCGGATCATGTCGGTGGACTTGTCCATGACGATAACCGCAGCGGTCCCAAGGCCTGACTTGAGATTGCGCAGCGAGTCAAAGTCCATGGGGCTATCAATGATCTGGTGCGCGGGCACGCAAGGCACGGACGAACCGCCGGGAATGACGGCAAGCAGATTATCCCAACCGCCACGCACGCCGCCGCAATGCTTTTCAATCAGTTCACGGAAGGTAATGCCCATCTCTTCTTCCACATTGCAGGGCCTGTTCACGTGGCCCGATATGCAGAACAACTTGGTACCCACATTGTTGGGGCGGCCGATGGAATTGAACCAGGTGGCGCCCCGGCGGAGAATGGTGCCGCAGACGGCGATGGATTCCACATTGTTGATGGTGGATGGCGCGCCATAGAGGCCGACGTTGGCCGGAAACGGCGGCTTCATGCGGGGCTGGCCCTTCTTGCCCTCGAGGCTTTCGAGCAGTGCCGTTTCTTCGCCGCAAATGTAAGCGCCGGCGCCATGGGCCACGTAGAGATCGAAATCCCAGCCATGGATATTGTTCTTGCCGATGAGGCGCGCTTCATAGGCCTGATCGATGGCGGCCTGGAGATGTTCGCGCTCGCGGATGAATTCGCCGCGCACATAGATGTAGCCAACATTGCAGGCCATGGCGGCGCCGGCAATCAGGCAGCCTTCGACCAGCAAATGCGGATCATGGCGCATGATCTCGCGGTCCTTGCAGGTGCCAGGTTCGGACTCGTCGGCATTGACGATGAGATAGTGGGGGCGCTCGCCCACCACCTTGGGCATGAAGGACCACTTGAGGCCGGTGGGGAATCCCGCCCCGCCGCGGCCACGCAGGCCGCTCGCCTTGATCTCGTTAACCAGCCAGTCGCGGCCCTTATCGATGAAGGACTTGGTATCGAGCCAGCAGCCGCGCTTCTTGGCGCCCTCAAGGCCCCAGTCATGGAGGCCGTAAAGATTGGTGAAAATGCGATCCTTGTCAGCGAGCATGGGAAACTCCTAAAACACCCTCATGCTGAGGTGCGCACAATGTGCGCCTCGAAGCATCTGCCTGACATGGCGCGCGTTGCCCACCCTTCGAGGCACTGCCGATGGCAGTGCACCTCAGGGTGAGGAGTGAGTGCGGGGACAATTTCATTTTTTCCACCTCACCTTTTTTTCTTCGCAGGCGTTTTGGCCGGCGCGGGTTTCTTGGTGGCTCTTGCCACAGGCTGTTTCGCAGCAACTTTTTCAACAGGTGCTATGGGCGCAGGAGCGGCGGCAGCCGGTGCCACTGGCGCTGCAACTGGGGCAGCAGCGGCGGCTGGCGCTGCCGGAGGTGGCGCTTCAATGCGCTTGAAGGTGCGGTTACCGCTGTAGAGGGATTTGTCGGTGAGCGAGGTCAAGGCGCCTTCCGGAGCTGAAAGCTGGCGGCCATTCTGCGGCCCGGGCTTCACGCTCCTGCCAGCGGCCAAATCATCCAGCAGCTTTTCAAAGCTCTCGGGCGTCAGATCCTCGTAGGTGTCTTTCCAGATTTGCACCATTGGGGCATTCACGCAGGCGCCCAGGCATTCCGCTTCTTCCCAGGAGAAATTGCCATCGGCTGAAACATGATGCGGATCATGATGAATCTTGCGCTGGCAGACCTTCTTCAAATCTTCGGCGCCGCGCAGCATGCAGGGCGTAGTTCCGCACACTTGAATGTGGGCTTTCCTGCCCACGGGCGAAAGCTGGAACATGGTGTAGAACGTGGCCACTTCATAAACCCGGATGAAGGCCATATCGAGCATTTGGCCGATATATTCCATGGCAGGCTTCGAAAGCCAGCCGGCATTCTGCTCCTGGGCGCGCGATAGAAGCGCAATCACCGCAGAGGCCTGCTTGCCAGCGGGATAATTGCCGATGGTCTTTTTCGCCCATGCCATATTCTCCGCGCTAAACGCGAAGCTTTCCGGCTGTACGGGATCAAGACGGCGAACGCTCATCGATCAACCTCACCAAACACGATATCGAGGGAGCCCAGGACGGCGGAGACGTCGGCCAGCATGTGGCCGCGGCACATGAAATCCATGGCCTGCAAATGCGCAAAGCCGGGGGCGCGGAGTTTGCAGCGGTAGGGCTTGTTGGAGCCGTCGCTCACCAGATAAACGCCGAACTCGCCCTTGGGCGCTTCCACGGCGGCATAGACTTCGCCTTCGGGCACCTTGTAGCCTTCGGTGTAAAGCTTGAAGTGATGGATGAGGGCTTCCATGGAACGCTTCATTTCGGCGCGCTTGGGCGGCACGATCTTTCCATCGCTCGATGAAACCGGGCCCTGCCCCGCCGGGCTGTTCAGCATGGCAACACACTGCTTCATGATCTTCACGCTCTCGCGCATTTCCTGCACGCGGATGAGATAGCGGTCGTAATTGTCGCCGTTCTTGCCGATGGGAATGTCGAAATCCATTTCGGAATAACATTCATAGGGTTGGGCTTTGCGCAAATCCCAGGCAGCACCCGAGCCCCGGACCATGACGCCGGAGAAGCCCCAGGCGAAACACTGCTCAAGTGACACGATGCCGATGTCGACATTGCGCTGCTTGAAAATCCGGTTTCCCGTAAGCAGCGTTTCAATATCATCCAGCACCTTTGGATGGGTGTCACAAAAGTGGCCGATGTCATCGACAAGCTTCTGCGGCAGGTCCTGGTGCACGCCACCCGGGCGCACATAGGCGGCATGCATGCGCGAGCCGGAGGCGCGCTCATAAAACACCATCAACTTTTCGCGCTCTTCAAAGCCCCAGAGCGGCGGCGTCAACGCGCCAACGTCCATGGCCTGCGTCGTGACATTCAGGAGATGCGACAGCAGGCGGCCGATTTCCGAGTACAGAACCCGAATGATTTGGGCCCGCTTGGGCACTGAAATGCCAAGCAACTTTTCAATCGCCAAGGCATAGGCATGCTCCTGGTTCATGGGGGCTACATAATCAAGCCGGTCGAAATAGGGTATGGCCTGCATATAGGTTTTGTATTCGATCAGTTTTTCGGTGCCGCGATGGAGAAGCCCGATATGCGGATCGACGCGGGTGACGACTTCGCCATCCAATTCAAGGACAAGTCGCAAGACTCCATGCGCAGCAGGATGCTGTGGTCCAAAGTTTATAGAGAAATTTCTGACTGTCGCCTCGGTCATTGTTTCGCTTTCTCGTCACCGGGCAGCACGTAAGTTGTCCCTTCCCATGGCGACAGGTAATCGAACGAGCGGAATTCCTGCACGAGTTTCACGGGCTCATAGACCACGCGCTTGGCCTCGTCGTCGTAACGGACTTCGACATGGCCGGTGAGCGGGAAATCCTTGCGCAGTGGATGGCCGGAAAAACCATAGTCGGTCAAAATGCGGCGCAGGTCCGGGTGATTGGAAAACAGTACGCCGTAGAGATCGAAGGTTTCGCGCTCATACCAGTTGGCGGCGGGAAACACCGGGATCGCGCTTGGCACCTGGGTATCTTCATCGGCCTGAACTTTCACACGGACGCGGTGGTTCTTGTAGGGTGACAGCAAATGGTAAACGACATCAAAGCGTTTTTCGCGGGCCGGATAATCCGCACCGCAGATATCGATGAAGCAGACGAAACGGCATTCCGGATCATCGCGCAGGAAGGTGAGAACCGTGTTGATCTCGGCGGCCTCGGCATGGACTGTGAGTTCGCCAAAGGCCACGGCATGCCCAGTCACGGCGGGCCCGAGTTTTTCCGCGATGTGAACGCCAAGTACAGACAGGTTTTCAGCCATGGTCAGCGCTCGATCGTGCCGACGCGGCGGATTTTTTTCTGCAACTGCAGAATGCCGTAGAGCAAGGCTTCCGCGGTTGGCGGGCAGCCCGGAATATAGATATCAACAGGCACGATGCGGTCACAGCCGCGCACCACGGAATAGGAATAGTGATAATAGCCGCCGCCATTGGCGCAGGAGCCCATGGAGATCACGTAGCGCGGCTCCGGCATCTGGTCGTAAACCTTGCGCAGCGCCGGGGCCATCTTGTTGGTGAGGGTGCCGGCCACGATCATCACGTCGGACTGGCGCGGCGAGGCGCGCGGCGCAAAGCCGAAGCGCTCCACATCATAGCGTGGCATGGAGGTCTGCATCATTTCAACGGCGCAGCACGCCAGGCCGAAAGTCATCCACATCAGCGAGCCGGTGCGGGCCCAGTTGATGAGGTCATCAGTGGAGGTAACGAGAAAACCCTTGTCGGCGAGTTCCGCATTGATTTCGGTGAAATATTCGCGCTGTTCGGGGGCGGCCGTCTCGATCAATCCCATTCGAGGGCTCCTTTCCGCCATTCATAGACGAAGCCAATGGTGAGAATCCCCAGGAACACCATCATGGACCAGAACCCCAGAACGCCAATCTCCTTCAGGCTCACGGCCCATGGAAAGAGAAACGCCACTTCCAGGTCGAAAATGATGAAAAGGATCGAAACCAGATAGAAGCGCACGTCGAATTTCATGCGCGCATCGTCAAAGGCGTTGAAGCCGCACTCGTAAGCCGAAAGTTTTTCCGGATCGGGGTTGCGCACGGCGATTAGAATGGGGGCAATCATCAGCGCCAGGCCGATCGCGGCGGCTATGCCCATGAAGATGGCAATCGGCAGGTAATCTCTCAGCAGTTCAGGCATGATACCCCATCGCAAGCCCGCCACAGGGCGGGCCAGATTCACCCGTTTGGTAGCGCAGCGCGGGCCCTATCGCAAGCGTTACAAAAGCCGCACTTCCCACAGAGTCCGCATGGCTGAAAAACAGCGTCGAGAACAGCAAAAGGGCCGCATTCCTGCAGCCCTTTTTTGTTTCATTGAATGGCGCGAGAGACGGGGCTCGAACCCGCGACCTTCGCCGTGACAGGGCGACGCTCTAACCAACTGAGCTACTCCCG
>Ga0105047_10013179_pt1 | contig 13249 bp, 13 predicted proteins | sample MAT04_FD_78384 | JGI IMG/M metagenome (GOLD analysis project Ga0105047, IMG submission 78384) | Freshwater microbial communities from Lake Fryxell liftoff mats and glacier meltwater in Antarctica - MAT-04 (megahit assembly) | ecosystem: Environmental > Aquatic > Freshwater > Ice > Liftoff... | reverse complement strand
GCGTTGCTTCGAATTAAACCACATGCTCCACCGCTTGTGCGGGCCCCCGTCAATTCCTTTGAGTTTTAATCTTGCGACCGTACTCCCCAGGCGGAGTGCTTAATGCGTTAGCTGCGTCACCGAACGGCATGCCGCCCGACAACTAGCACTCATCGTTTACAGCGTGGACTACCAGGGTATCTAATCCTGTTTGCTCCCCACGCTTTCGCGCCTCAGCGTCAGTAATGACCCAGTGTGTCGCCTTCGCCACTGGTGTTCTTCCGAATATCTACGAATTTCACCTCTACACTCGGAGTTCCACACACCTCTGTCATACTCTAGGTCGCCAGTATTAAAGGCAGTTCCAGGGTTGAGCCCTGGGCTTTCACCTCTAACTAAACGACCCGCCTACGCGCCCTTTACGCCCAGTAATTCCGAGCAACGCTAGCCCCCTTCGTATTACCGCGGCTGCTGGCACGAAGTTAGCCGGGGCTTCTTCTGCAGGTACCGTCATTATCGTCCCTGCTGAAAGAATTTTACAATCCTAAGACCTTCATCATTCACGCGGCATGGCTGCGTCAGGCTTTCGCCCATTGCGCAAGATTCCCCACTGCTGCCTCCCGTAGGAGTCTGGGCCGTGTCTCAGTCCCAGTGTGGCTGATCATCCTCTCAGACCAGCTATGGATCGTAGGCTTGGTGAGCCTTTACCTCACCAACTACCTAATCCAACGCGGGCCGCTCCAATGGCGATAAATCTTTCCCCCGAAGGGCACATCCGGTATTAGCACAAGTTTCCCTGTGTTGTTCCGAACCAAAGGGCACGTTCCCACGCGTTACTCACCCGTCTGCCACTAACTCCGAAGAGTTCGTTCGACTTGCATGTGTTAGGCCTGCCGCCAGCGTTCGCTCTGAGCCAGGATCAAACTCTCAGGTTGAGTTGACGTGACTTAGAACATGATCAACCGAAGTTGATCAGCGTTCGTTTGCGTATCTTAATTCTTGACGAGTTCCCATTCGTTCCGCCTCGGAACCAAAGCTCCGAAGCGGCATTCATGGTGTCTTCAAGAGACCGCAATTGTCGACGTCGATTGACAACCCCGAAGGGTCGTCAGCCAGTACGCCGCCGCCTGCGTTTCTCTTTCCAAATCAACAATGTCAAAGACCAGAACCGGCTAAGCCGGCCCCACTGTTTAACGCCTGCGGTCGGCGGAGGCGGCTATCTAGTCGCCTCGAATTCTCGTGTCAACCGACCCTTTCGGGCTCGTTGCTCAGATGTCGGCAAGGCCGATTTTAGAGCGCAAAAATCACTTCGGGCCGCCGAGGGGCTTCCCTCGTCTGTCCGTAGCGATTCGATTGAGGCTCGGGAAGCTAGTCCTTCGAGCTAAGCAAATCAAGGGATTTTTTACATTCCCTGCTCTGCTCCCGTCCTCGCCAAGCTTGGGCCCGGCGACGGCGAGGGGCGGTGTTTAGTCGCCTCATTTTCCTCTGTCAACCAACGGCTTTGAAGGACCGTCGCTCGGTCCGGAAAGGATCGAGCAGACCATCACCCAGGGCGGCCCAAACAGACCGATAGACCAAGGCGATGACGTGAGTCTGGGCGTCTGAGGACTTGGCGGAAGTTAAGGCCGCCCCGCCCGAGCTGCCGCCCAGAGGAGGCGCGTATCTAGGGGTGCAAGGCGGCGGAGTCAATGTGCGGACATCGCCGCCCCTTTGCGGCTCGGGTCTGCATCTATAAGCAGGACGGTAAGGAGCGCCGGATTTCATGCTGTCTCAGAAGGCCCGATATGCTCTGCGCGCCATGGTCGAGCTCGCCCGCGAATCGCCGCTGCGACAGCTAACCGCCAAAGATCTGTCGGCCCGAGCCGGGGCGCCGCGCAAGTTTCTGGAGGCCATACTCCTTGAGCTTTGTCGCAGGCACATCATCATCAGCCGCCGGGGGAAGTTTGGCGGCTATGTCCTCGCGCGCCCGCCAACCGACATCAGTTTCGCCGAGATTATAAGGGTCATTGACGGCCCGCTCGCTCTGGCCCCTTGCGTCAGCCAGATGGCCTTTCGCAAGTGCGACGATTGCCCCGACCTAGAGACCTGCGCCCTGCGCCCTGCCCTGCGCCAAGCGCGCGCCGCCACTGCAGCGGTGCTGGAGGGCTATACGCTCGCGGCCGCGGCGGCGGAGACAGAGCGCAGTGAGCCGCCCCCCGGCGGGCCCCAAGGGTCAAGCGTGGGCGATATAGGCCTTTAGGTCCTCGGCCTCGGCCTCGGTCTCGGCGATTTTCCACTTCACCAGATCGCCAATGGACACGATCCCGACCAATCTTGTCCCTTCGCATACGGGCAGATGACGAATACGCCGGTCTGTCATTCGCTCCAGCAAGACGTCGACGGTCTCGTTCGGCGCCGCGAACAAGACGTTGCGCGTCATGCAATCGCAGATCAGGCCCGGCAAGGCCGCCGCGCCGCCCACGGCGATAACCCGCACCAAGTCCCGCTCGGAGAGGATGCCAACCACCTTCTCCTGATCGTCCATCACCACCACGGCGCCCACCTGACGCTCATGAAGCAGCGCGGCTGCGTCGGCCACCGTCAGTGTCGGCGAGACGGTGAACACCTTGCCGCCTTTGGTCTTCAGAATCTGTGAGACGAACAAAGTCCTCTCTCCTCTTATTCAGGGGCTGGCATGCAGCGTCTCGCGAAGCGGGCGGCGAAGCAAGCGCCGTGCGCCCGCCCCCGCCCCCGCTCAACCGCGGCGCAGCACCTTAGCCAGAGGGCCGACAAGCAGCAGACCGGCCAAGTAGCCGGCGATATGGGCTTCCCACGCAATTGTCACTTGGCCCATCCCGGGCGCAAAGCCGATGACGCCTAGCAGGACGTTGATGAGGGCCCAGGCGACGCCCATCGCGATAACCCGGCGGTCCGCCAGGCCCGCCAGGTCGCTGCGCCGGCCGATGAGGCGCGAGCCAGCCCCCATCAGGCCCGCCACCGCCCCCGAAGCGCCAACCAGGGGCGGATACGCCTGATGAGCATGAAAGGCGCCGTAGCCAATCGCCGCCAGCGCCCCGCAGACTAGATAGAACAGGAAGAAGCCAATCACGCCCAGGCCCCGGGTTCCCAGCAGACGCGCCACCGGCGGTCCGAACGCCAGGGCCCAAACCGCATTCATGCCAACGTGCGGCCAGCCGCCATGCAGGAACTGATAGGTCAGCAGCGACAGAAACCGCCCTTCGTCGAGGTCCGCCGGGGCGAAGCCGTACTGGCGAGCGATTCCGTGCCCGGCGCCCGATGCCGTTTGAGCTGCGTAGGCCAGCACCAGGGTCGCCACGAGCGCCAGGGCCGGCCAGGGCGCATTCAAGATCGGCTCGCGTCGGCCGGGGATGGTGTCGCTCACTAAGGCCGGGCTCCGATGCGCCGCTTCACGGCAAAGCTTGTTGTGCAGTCAAAGGGACTTAGCGCGAACGATCGGCTCCATGCGACCCTTATTCGCGGGGCCATCTTAACCAATTCGCGACGTCTTGCCGGTACCCAAGATGATTGAGCGCCTTGGCCCCAGCTCGCTTGGCCGCGCTTTCGATTGACGGGCGGAGCCTCCCATGGCGCATCGGATGACCATTCAGCTAGGCGCAGGGCTTGCCGCCGCCCTGAGTGCGGCTGCTCCCGCCCTAGCGCAGAACCTTTCGAGCAACTCCGCCGAGTACAACAGCGGCTACGGTCGCTCCAACGGATCTGAGAACAGCGGCGTGACCTTATCCGGGAGCCGGGACGCCAACGGCAACCGCTCCATCATAGACGGCATCATGCAGACCGGAGCGTCGACCGTCTCGGCCCGCGCTTCGGCCTATGCCTCGGCGGATGTGACCGGAGGCGTCGGCGGCTCGGGCAGCAGCACCGCGGTGGGCAACAGCCTGACGGTGATCACCCAGGGCAATTACAACACTGTTGTCGTCAACTCGGTGCAGACCAACACCGGGAACGTCAGCGCGATCGTGAGTGGAGGCGTGGGCGAATGATGACCAAAACCGTTCTGGGCGCCGTATCGCGCGCCAAGCTTCCCGCCCTGATTTCCGCCAGCGCCATGGCGCTGTCCGCCTGCGTCTCGCCCGTCGCAGGCTCGAACGGCCTCTACGCGAAGCCGATCGGCAATGCGCCCGTCACCGCCAACCCAACGCCCTATTCCACCGCCCTGGTCTGCCTTGGCTCCTATGCCCGCGCGCACAACCTGCCCGCCCCGCGCATCGCCGTTGGCCGCATCAGCGACTACACCGGCAAAGAAGAGTCCGATGGCTCCGGCCGCAAGCTCACCCAGGGCGCATCCCTAATGGCGATTTCCGCCCTGGCCAAGGCGGGGGCGCCGCTGGTGGAGCGCTATGACACCAGCGTCTCCGAGCTGGAGCTGAAATACGCCAACAACAAGCTGATTTCAGACGGCCCTAGCGGAGCGGGACCCGCAGGTCCGGTCGACTATCGTAAGATCAACGCGGGCCAAGTGCCTGGATCTGATTTCTATATCGTCGGCGGCCTGACGGAACTGAACTACAATATCCGGTCATCGGGAATAGATGCGTTTGGGGGCGCCCAGGAGGCGACCAAGCTTAAGGGCATGCTTTCTGGCAAGATATTTGTCATGAACGTGGGCCTAGACTTGCGATTGGTGAACACGCGTTCGCTTGAAGTGGTCGATGTCATTTCCTACCAGAAGCAGATCGTCGGCCGCGAAGTCAGTGTCGGGATATTCGACTTCCTCAATGGCAACATCTTTGACGTGTCCGCAGGCGAAGGCGCCCTGGAGCCAATCCAGCTTGCAGTCCGCGCCGTCGTCGAACGCGCCGTCCTTGAAATGATGGCCAACCTTTACGGAGTCCCCGGCCCTCAGGCTTGCCTGACCAGCGACCCGCTGGGCGGCGGCTCCGTGGGCGTCACCGGCGGGTTCACTCCTGCCTACGGCAACGCCAACTCGGCCGTCCGCGAGGACCCCTCCGCGTGGCGCACCCGCGGCAGCGGCTCGGTCTCGCGCGGACGCTACTAGCCGCCCATTCAGCCGACAGGGCCTCGGAGGCGGCAGGCGCCGTAACGCCTTGCCCTGGCCATAAGCAGTCGCGATGGTGCGCGCCGATCATCGGCCTCGCCTCAGGACTTCATGCACCGTCTATTGCGCTCCGCTCCCGCCTCCGCCCTCGCACTCGCCCTGGCGTTCGGCTCGCCCGCCCACGCTCTCAGCGTTCCATTTTTTGGCAAGGCCAAACCGCAAGCCGCGGCAGCGATCCCTGTTCCCGCAGGCGCCTGGGCGCACGAAGCCTCCGACCTGTCGCCCGACCCTCAGGTCCGGTTCGGGCGCCTGCCCAACGGCATGGGCTACGCCCTGATGAAGAACGCCACCCCCAGCGGCCAGGCCTCGCTTCGCCTGAGGGTGGATGCGGGCTCGCTCATGGAAACCGACGCGCAGCAGGGGCTGGCGCACTTCCTCGAGCACATGGCCTTCAATGGCTCCGAGAACGTGCCCGAGGGCGAAATGACCAAGATACTGGAGCGTCTCGGTCTCGCTTTCGGAGCCGACACCAACGCTTCAACGGCCTGGACCGAGACGGTCTATAAGCTGGACTTGCCCCAGACCGGCGACGATATCGTTGACGCCAGCCTGATGCTGTTGCGCGAGACCGCCGGCAATCTGTCCTTGGCTCCGGCCGCCGTTGACCGCGAGCGGGGGGTGGTGCTGGCGGAAGAGAGGGCCCGCGACACGCCGGGCTACAGGGTTTTCAAGTTGCGCGAGGCCTTCCTCCTTCAGGGCCAGTTGGCATCCCGCAGACTTCCCATAGGCAAGGTCGAGGTCATTCAAGGCGCGCCGGCCGGGGCGCTCGGCGACTTCTACTCCCGTTACTACCGCCCGGAGCGGACCGTCCTGGTGGCGGTCGGCGACTTCGATCTTGACGCCATGGAGGGCAAGATCAGGGCGCGGTTCTCCGACTGGCGGGCCAAGGGGCCGAGAGGGGCCGAGCCGATTCTCGGTCTCCCAGCGGCGCGGCGCCTGGACGCCATGGTGGCGGTAGAGCCCGGCGCACCCCTGACCATCCAGCTGAGCTGGCTCAATCCCCCCGACCTGCGGCCAGACACGCGGGCCAAGGCCGCTGAAGGCTTGGTCGAGCGCCTGGGCCTGGCGGTGCTCAACCGGCGACTGGAACGTCTGGCCCGGGCCGACGCGCCGCCCTTCATCGGCGCCGCCGCCCACAAGGGCGACGAGTTCCGCTCCGCCGAACTGACTAGCCTTCAGGTCCGCGCTGAGCCCGAGACCTGGAACACCGCCCTGACGGCCGCCGAACACGAATACCGCCGCCTGCTTCAGTACGGCGTGCGCCAGGACGAGCTGGACCGCGAGGTTCAGGAGATGCGCACGGGCTTCCAAGCCGCCGTGGCCGCCGCGGCCACCCGGCGCACCCCCTACCTGGCCAACGTCATCGCCGGGGCGGTGGACGCGCGCGAGGTTGTGCGCAGCCCGGCGCAGGACCTCGCCCTGTTCGACGAACTGATCAAAGGAGTCACGCCGGACGCGGTCGGCAAGGCCATGCGCGCCGCTTTCGCCGGCTCCGGCCCGCTGATCTTCGTCGCCACCCCGAGGCCGCTGGAGGGCGGCGACGAGGCCGTGGAGGCCGCCTTCAAGGCAGCCGCCGCCAAGCCTGTCGATCCGCCGACGGCGGACGTCGTCAAATCCTGGCCCTACGAATCGTTTGGGCCGCCCGGCGCGGTCGCCGTTCGGCAGGAGGTGACGGACCTGGACGCCGTGTTCGTGCGCTTCGCCAACGGGGTCCGGCTCACTGTCAAGCCGACCCGGTTCCGCGACGATCAGATTATGGTTTCGGCCCGGATCGGCGACGGACGGCGCAATCTGACTTGGCCAGGGGCCAACGTCGCCTGGATGGCGGGTCAGGCCTTCACCGAAGGCGGACTGAAACAGCTGTCGATGGAGGAGCTGGAGCGGATCATGGCGCCCCGGATCGTGGGCGCAGGCCTGACCATCGACGACGACGCCTTCGTGCTGTCGGGCACGACCCGCCCGGAGGATTTCGACGCGCAGATGCAGCTTCTGACCGCCTATCTGACCGAGCCGGGCTTTCGGCCAGAGGCCTTCAACCGGTGGCGGACGCTCGGCGGCACCTTGAAGGACCAATATGAGGCGACCCCGGGAGGCGTTCTCCGGCGCGATCTCGCTCAGCTCCTGCGCAGCGGCGACGCCCGATGGGCCTTCCCTGGAACCGCCGAGATGGCGTCCAGCAAGCTCGAAGACCTGAAGGCGCTCCTGGCGAGGGTGTCCCCCTCGGAACCGATCGAGGTGGTCATTGTCGGCGACATCGCCGTGGAAAGGGCCATCGCCGCGGCGGCCGCCACCTTTGGCGCCCTCCCTGCCGCGCCGAACCCCCAGGCGCGCTCCACCAAGCCGATCGCCTTTCCCTCACCGGTCGCACAAACGGTCACGCTCACCCACAAGGGACGGCCCGATCAGGCAATGGGCTATGTCGCCTGGCCCACCGACGACTTCTTCGCTGACGTGAATAGAAGCCGCGCGGTGCGCGTCCTGGGCTACGTCATGCAGCTGCGCCTGACCGACCAGCTGCGCGAGACCCAGGGGGCCAGCTACTCGCCCTCGGCCGATTCGTCGGCGTCCTATGTGTTCGACCGCTACGGCTTCTTGGCGGCGTCGGTGGAGCTGCCCCCGGCCAAGCTCGACGCCTTCTTTGCCGATGTCGACAAGATCGCCGCCGACCTGCGCGACCGCGATGTCGGCGCCGACGAGTTGGAAAGGGCCAAGGCGTCGCGCATCCAGGCGCTGGAGAAGTCCAAGGAAACCAACGAATACTGGTTGAGCGCCCTGTCGGGAGCACAGGCTGACCCGCGGCGTCTCGACGCCGTGCGCTCCTCTGTGGCCGGGTTGCAGCGGATCACGGCCGCCGACGTGCGCAAGGCGGCGCAGACCTATCTCGACCCGGCAAGAGCTTGGCGGCTGAAGATCACGCCCGAGGGCAAAGGCAGCGGCCGCTAGTAGGCCACGCCGCCGACGCCGCCGTCCACCGACATGCTGAAGTTGGACATTTGAGAGCTCTGCACCGTCTCTTCGCGGAAGGCGGTGTAGGTCTCTGTAGTGACAATCCGCAGGATCTTCACCCCCGAGCCGAAGCGGCGCAGCAGGCTGCGCTCGTTGCAGTCGCGCGCGTGCTTTTGCGGGCGGCATTCCATCCGCCCGGCGCGGTCGCCCCGAACGTCGTCGGGTCCACCGGGGGGCGTGTCAGAGCGGGAGTAATAAAGCGCTTCACCCTTGGCGCACATCAGGGTCTGGCCGCCCTTGTCGAAGGCCACGCGGCCCTCATAGTCGGCGAAGGTGACCTGCATGCGGGTGCCCGCCAGACAACGGTAGAGTTCCCCGTCGTAGGATTCGTCGACCTCCCGATTGGGTCCTACCTGGGCCGCCGGGTGCGGCGCCTGACGGTCGTCGAGGCAGAAGGCCTGAATGACCACGGTTTTGATCTTGGTGCGGGTGGCGTTGTAGGCGGTTCGCTGGGTGCGCGCGCCGCCTTCGACGTTCAGGCCCTGGATCACGCTGACCGAACCGCCGCCCATCGAGAAGCTCGACCCGCCGCCGCCGCCATAGACGACGACATTGCCGCGGCCCGACGCGCCCGCGTTGATGTTGGCGACTGCGCTGGCGTTGACGACCACGGATGAGCCGACCACGACATTGACGCCGGGGACCTTGACCTGGTGGCCGCCCGATCCGCAGCACGGCGCCGCCGGGGGCTTAGGGGGCTTGGGCGGCTTGCAGCAGGGCGGAGGCGGGGCGCAGCATTGGGCGGCGGCGGGCTCAACGCCCGACAGCGCCAGCAGAACCAGCCCGGCAAGGCCGCTGCACGAGATCATCCAACGCGCGTTCATCGAACGGCTCCTTTGGTCGCGCTGGACACGAACCGAGCCGGCGGCTCGAAAATCGTGTCGAAACGAGACAAATCCGACTGGCCCGCGACTTCCCTGCAACCGCCGTGCGGCCGCAGAAGAAGGGCGGGCAATATGGCGCATTTGAATACAGAACTATTGACAGACTATTGGCGTGCACGGCTTCCGGCCTTCGGCAGCCCGCCTCGGTCGTCGATTGATCCGACCCAATTCGTCAATCTGCTGCCCCAGGTGTTCATCCTTGGCCGCCTCGGGGCTGGCCAATACGCCTTCAGGCTGGTGGGCGGCCTGCTCGCCGACCTGCACGACCGCGGCCTTCAAGGGGCGGACTTCCTGAGCCTGTGGCAGTCGCCAGACCGCGCCTCGCTGAAGTCGGCCATGGAGGGTGCTGCCCGCCGCAGCCATCCGTTGATCGTCAACGCCCGGGGGCACAGCCTGGACGGCGAGCGGATCGAGCTTGAGGTCCTGCTGGCGCCTGTCAGCGGCCAGGGCGGGGGCGTCGATCGCTTCCTTGGCCTCTATCAGCCGCTATCGCGCTTGACAGGCCAGACGGTTCAGCAGCTTGCGATTCAGCGAATTGGCGCCACAGGCCCGGCGGGGGTCCGCGAGCCGATGATCGAGGCCCCGCGCCTGCGCCTCGCCGCCCTCGACGGACGGCGGATCGCCTAGGCCACAGGCCGCAGATCGCGGCTGTGACGCCGCCAGTTCTGAACATAATGCTGGGCGCTGTGCTCCATCCGCGCGGCATGCTCGGGCGTGACCTGCCGCACGACCCGGCCGGGGGAGCCCATCACGACGCTGAAGTCGGGGATCTGCGCTCCCTCGGTGATTAGGCTTCGGGCGCCGATTAGGCATCCGCGCCCGATTCGCGCGCCGTTCAGGATCACCGCGCCGATCCCGATCAGGCTGCCATCCCCGATCTGGCACCCATGAAGAACCACCATGTGACCGACTGTCACGGAGTCCCCCACCTCGAGAGGCTGTCCGGGGTCGGCATGAAGAATACTTCCATCTTGTATATTGGTGTTTTCGCCGATTGTGATCCTTTCGGCGTCGCCCCTGACCACAGAATTGTACCATACACTGGCATTCTGCTTCATCTCCACCTGCCCGATAACCACGGCTCCAGGGGCTATCCAGTATAGTCCAGGGTCAGGCAAGATCGGCGCGTGACCGCCCAAGCCGAACACATTCATCCGTTTACCTCGTAATCTTTGAAGTTTGGCTTGATTAACCCTATCGAAAGCCCCCTACCATCATATTAGTCAGGCGATTCGAGGGGTTCGCGCTCCAAGGGTCGCGACCCGCAGCGCACCGCTGCGGTCCTCCAGTGCGGAGAGTATGGTGTCGCGTGCGATGGTCCGGCCGCTCCGGCGTCCGCCTACCCATGAAGGTCCTTTCGGGAACCCTCCCGCAACAGACCGACTCCGCCGCCGGCTCCCCGCGATCGCTGTTCCACCGGGCGGGGCCTCAAGGCTTCTCCCTCTAGTTTCTACCCCCAAGGGCGCGCCGATCCGGCGACGCCCTTTTTCTTTGTTCCGCCCCTTACTCTTGTCCCAACGGAGGCTCTCATGACCAAGCGTGCAGCTAAGAGACTGGTCCGCGAAGGCGATTTCGACGCCTCGCAGTTCTCCAACGATCCCAAGGTTCGCCGGCTGCCGGTTGAGCGGGGGTGGTCCCCGATGGGCAAGGCTCCGATCCACAGCAATGATGACGGGCGCGAGCAGGGCTATCTGAAAACGATCAAGGCCAAATCCGAGGGCCAGGCGGCCCTGATGAAAGCCATCGACGACAGCAATCTGGTCATGGCCCTCGGTCCGGCAGGAACCGGCAAGACCTACCTGGCCATCGCCAAGGCGGTCGAGGCGCTGGAGGCCGGCAAGGTCGGGCGAATCGTCCTGTCCCGCCCCGCGGTGGACGCCGGCGAGTCGATCGGCTACCTGCCCGGCGACATGCAGGACAAGCTGGCGCCCTACCTGCGCCCTCTGTACGACGCCCTCTCCGACCGGATTTCCATGAAGCGGGTCAGCGCCCTCTTGGCCGAGGGCGCCATCGAGATCGCCCCGGTCGGCTTCATGCGCGGCCGCACCCTGAACAACGCCTTCGTCGTCATCGACGAGGCCCAGAACTGCACCTACGGCCAGCTCAAGATGTTGCTGACTCGGCTCGGCTGGAACTCGACCATGGTCATTACCGGCGACCCCAACCAATCCGACCTGCTTCCCGGCATTTCGGGGCTGGCGGAGGTCGGCGACCGGCTCGAGGCGGTGGCGGGGATTTCGGTGGTCCGGCTGGCCGACGTCGACATCGTGCGGCACCCGCTGGTGGCCAGCATGCTGGGCGTGCTCTGAAGCTAGTCGAGATGCGGCCTCGGCTCAGCCGGGGCCGCATCGCTAGTCAGACAAGATCCTCTTCGAGAATCGCCATCTCGAACAGGAACGAGCCGTCCTCGTCCTCGTCTTCATAGATCACCCCAATGAACTCCTGGTCCATATAGACCTCGGCGGAGTCCTTCTGCTTGGGCCGCGGCTTCAGGTTGATGTGGGGATTCCCAAAGGTGCGCTTCAGGTGCGCCTCGATGCGCTTGATGTCTTGTTCTTTCAAGGCCGCAAACTCCCAACGCGCGCGTGACTAGCGGGAACCTAGCGGCGATTGGGCGTCGGGCAAGCCCAATCGACCGTCAGATGACGTAGTCGTAGACGATATCGGCCAGAGTGTGATCCATCGTCCGCGCCGGCTCGGTGCAGGTCGGGCAATTGACCAGCCGCGCAGGCACCCCGGCCGCCGTGCAATGCGGCGGGACCGGCTTGAGCACCACCGACCCTGAGGCGATCTTGGCGTATTCGCCAATCGAGATGTTGCCCAGCACCTTGGCGCCGGCGCCCAGCAGCACCCCCTTGCCGATCTTGGGGTGGCGATCGCCGCGTTCCGCTCCGGTGCCGCCAAGGGTCACCCCGTGCAGCATGCTGACGTCGTCGCCGACCACCGCCGTCTCGCCGATCACCACGCCGGTGCCATGGTCCAGGAATACCCCGGAGCCGATCACGGCGGCTGGGTGGATATCGACCTGGAAGGCCTCGGACATGCGGCTTTGCAGATAGAGCGCCAGGGTTTCGCGTCCCTGCCGCCACAGCCAGTTGGCGACGCGGTAGGTCTGCAGGGCCTGGAAGCCCTTGAAGAACAGGAACGGCTGCACATAGCTCTTGCAGGCCGGATCGCGCTCGAACACCGCTTGCAGATCCGCCTCGATCTTGGCCGCCAGGGACGGCTCGTCGCGATAGGCCTCTTCGCAAAACTCGCGTGCGCTCATGGCGCGAAGCTCCTGGTCTCCCAGCTTGCGGGCCAGCTGATAGGACAGGGCGCCTGTCAGACTATCGTGCGAAAGGATCACCGCATTGAGCAGCGACGCCAGGGCGGGCTCGGCCAGGGCCGCTTCGGCGGCCTGACTGCGAAGAGATTCCCAGACCGAAGACACGGCGACCGCGTCGACGACTTCCAGGCGGTGCGGTTTGTTCATGACGTCCCGGCCTTGTCCTCAAAAACCGCGCTTCATATAGCACATAGGTCCAAATCGCGCGCCGGCGACCTTGACGGCCAATGTCGCCCAGGGATGTAGGCGTCCACATCCTCGGGCGCCACTGGGCTGGCGCAACGGACCTTCGCCCTATAGCAGGCGTTGATTGTCAACGCGTGAAGCAAGGATTCGGCCATGCCCTTCGACGTTCCGCCACCTCCGGCGTTCGGCCAACCGGCTCCCCTTCCCGCCGTCTCGCTCGAGACCCTGGCTCTGCTGGCGCAGCGGCGGTCGGCTTCGCCCCAGCATCTCGCGGCGCCGGCGCCGGCGGGCGAGGACCTTGCCGCCCTTCTGCGACTGGCTGCGCGCGCGCCCGACCATGGCAAGCTGTTCCCCTGGCGGTTCATCATCGCCGAGGGCGCGGCCAAGGCGGAGCTGACGCGCCGGCTCGAGCCCCTGGCCGCCGAACAGGTTGATCCCGACAAGTCCGCCAAGGTGCTGTTCAAGCTGCGGGCCCCGCCCCTGGCCGTGATCGTCGTCTCCAGCCCGGTGGCGTCCCCAATCCACGAATGGGAACAGGTGCTGTCGTCCGGCGCGGTCTGCACCAACCTGTGCCTGGCTGCGGCCGCCATGGGCTTCGGCGCCAACTGGATCACCGACTGGTATTCCTACGACGAGCGGGCGCGCACGGTGATCGGCCTGCTCCCGGGCGAGAAGGTGGCTGGCGTGATCCTGCTAGGCACGCCGACCGAGCCGCCCCTCGAGCGCGCGCGGCCGGATGTCGATGCAATCACGACGGTCTGGCGAGGCTGACCGCCTTCTCTTCCCCTC
>Ga0105047_10013178_pt1 | contig 13250 bp, 9 predicted proteins | sample MAT04_FD_78384 | JGI IMG/M metagenome (GOLD analysis project Ga0105047, IMG submission 78384) | Freshwater microbial communities from Lake Fryxell liftoff mats and glacier meltwater in Antarctica - MAT-04 (megahit assembly) | ecosystem: Environmental > Aquatic > Freshwater > Ice > Liftoff... | reverse complement strand
CCATCGCGGATGGCATCCCCGGAGCGAAGTACGTCGAGTTCGCCGACGCTTCGCACGGGTTACCGATCAGCCATAGCGATGAGGTGAACGCGTTGTTGCTCGAACACTTGTCGTCTGCAGTGCCTACCGAAACTACTCGCTGATCTCGCAGTTCGGCAACGCCTTGAGTATCTCTTTCCGCCCCGCAGCAGTGATCTTGCTGCCGCCGAGATAGAGCGCCGTCAGATGTTTGAACTGAATGATGATCGGGATGCTCGCGTCCGTGACCTCGGTTTCACGCAGCGCCAGGTCGGTGAGCTTCGTGAACGGGGCAAGCTCCTTCATCCCCTCGTCCGTGATCGCGTTCTTGGAGAGGTTCAGTATCGTGAGATCCGTCAGCGGCGCGAGTTCCTTCAAGTCCGCGTCCGTGAGTTTGGTGTCTCGCAAGTGGACGTGGAACACCGGCCGATGGGAAACACGCCTGTCGTAATCGACGTTCCCGCCCTTCTTCTCCACGAACGCCACGACCTTGTCCTGGGCGGTCGGCGGTGAACACCCCGCGAGCAGCAGTAGGCAGAACATCGGCAGCGACCGCAACATGATGACCTCGCACAACAGCCTGCTACGCCGCAAGCGGCAAAACATAGTCTCAGTTCAGCGTAACCAGCCGCCGACCGGTCTGCCATCGCTGCCCGACTGGTTGGTCACGCACCACGGCGTTGTAGAGCGTGTCGCGTTCCACCGGCACACGGCCAGCTTCCTCGATCAGTCGGCGTAGGTCGGCCACGGTCATTTCCTGCGGCGAATCACTGCCCGCCGCGTGGTAAATCTTCTCGTGAACCACCGTGCCGTCGATGTCGTCGGAACCCCAGCTCTGCGCCACCTGAGCGATCTTCACGCCGAGCATCTGCCAGTACGCCTTGATGTGCGGAAAGTTATCCAGCATCAGCCGGGCAATCGCCATCACCTTCAGATCCATAATGCCCGACGGCTTCGCGATGTCCTTCCCCAGCGGGTTGTTGGACGGGTGAAACGCCAGCGGAATGAACGTCTGGAAGCCGCCGGTTTCGTCCTGCAAGCCACGCAACCGCATCATGTGGTCGATGCGGTGCTCGGGCTTCTCAATGTGGCCGTACAGCATCGTCGCGTTCGACTTGCCGCCGAGTTCGTGCCAGGTTCGGTGAACGTGCAGCCATTGATCCGCGTCGGCCTTGTAATCGCAGATCTTCGAGCGCACATCCGGGTGGAAAATCTCAGCGCCGCCACCCGGCAAGCTGCCAAGGCCCGCGTCTCGCATCTCGGAGAGCAGTTCACGCGTCGAGCGCTTCGTGAGCTTCTCGAACCAGTCCCACTCCACTGCGGTCCACGCTTTCAGATGGAGGGCGGGGAACTCGCGGTGAATGTTCGCGATGATGCCGAGGTACCACTCGTAAGGCAGTTGATGGTGCAAGCCGCCGACGATGTGGAGTTCCGTGCAGCCGCGTTCGGTCGCTTCGCGGGCACGCCCGACGATCTGTTCGTCGGTCATCACGTAAGCCGTCGGCCCCTTAAGATCGGAGCGGAACGAGCAGAACGAGCAGCGATAAACGCAGACGTTCGTGGGGTTCAGGTGCGTGTTGACGTTGTAGAACGTCGTGTCGCCGTTCTTGCGTTCGCGGACGAGGTTGGCCAGTTCACCAACGGTGAAGATGTCGCGGGTGGCTTCGAGCGCGAGTCCGTCGTCGAACGAGAGGCGTTCGCCGGCATGAACCTTGTCGCGAATCGCGTCAAGTTTTGGGTCGGTTGGTGTGGTCATCGGTCACATCCTCGGCGCGGCCACGGAACTCGGCCTGTTGTATCTCCCTGGATGATGAACCGCAATCGCCCTCGTTCGTGTAACGGCTCCGATCGCATCCGATGGGCTTGACCGGCTTGCGCGGCTGGCGACAATCGGACAAGACGACTCCGCGGTAAACGATGGGCACTAACAACCCCCACAGTGTTGATAATGTCACCGGCCGAACCGACTCCCGACTCCGCGCACACGATTGCCGCGCCGGAAGGCCCGCCGTCGGGATACCTTCCCATTCCAGTTTCAGCCGAACGATTCCCTCCGGGCACGCTGCTTTCGAACCGGTATCGCATCGTCTCCGCGCTCGGCAAGGGCGGCATGGGTGAGGTCTATCGAGCCGACGACCTCACCCTCGCCCAGCCGGTCGCGCTCAAGTTCCTCCCGCCGCTGTTCGCGTCTGACCCCGCACGCCTCGACGGGCTTCGCAAAGAGGTCGCCGCCGCTCGCCGAGTTTCACACCCGAACGTCTGCCGGGTGTACGACATTGCCGACCACGAGGGGCAACCGTTCCTCACGATGGAATTCGTGGACGGCGAAGATCTTGCCTCGCTGCTGAAACGTGTCGGCCGACTCTCGGAAGAAAAGGCCCTCGAGGTTTCCCGGCAGATTTGTGCGTCGCTCGCCGCGGTTCACGATCAGGGATTGCTGCACCGCGACTTGAAGCCCGCGAACATCATGCTCGACGGTCGCGGTCGCGTTCGACTCACGGATTTCGGACTCGCTGCGGCAGAAGAAAGTCTGGTCGGTGATGAAGTCCGATTCGGCACTCCAACGTATCAGGCACCCGAACAGGCTGCCGGCAAAGAAGTGACAGTCCGAAGTGACGTGTTCGCTCTCGGACTCATCATGTACGAACTGTTCACCGGAAAGCGTGCGTACAACGACGCCAATCGTGAACATTCGCCGCCAACGCCTGCGACGTTTGTTGCGGGCATGAACCCCGTGACCGAGCGGACAATCAATCGGTGTCTGGCACTGATCCCGGACGAGCGACCTCAATCTGCCGCCGCCGTCCTCGCCGCACTACCGGGCGGTGACCCCCTCGCGGAGGCCGTCGCGTTAGGAGTCACACCATCGCCTGAAGTTGTCGCGGCCGCGGGGATCAAGGGAACGCTCACTGTCAAAGTGGCAAGCGGTCTGATGGCGGGTGTGGTCGTCTTCCTGGTGATCTTTCTCGCCCTCTATGACAAAGTGATGCTGGTTGGCATGGTGGGGTTGCCCGAACCGACCGACGCGCTTGGCCGCCGGGCCCGAGACGTGTTTCAACTGGCCGGGTTGGCGGACAGGGCCGATGCCGTCGGGTTCGATCACGATCAGCAGTTTCTCTACTACGAACCCGCCTTGAGAGATGACGCCACCTGGGGAGAGTGGTGCAGCCGTCGCCCCGTCAGTCCCATCTACTTCTGGTGCCGACAAACCCCTGCCCCGTTCGCTCCCGATTTGTTTTACCCCTACGCGGGTTCTCTCGAACCCCCCCGAGTATCGTGGAGCGATCCAGGACCGATTGTGCCAGGAATGGCTGCCGTCAAGACTGATGTGAAGGGGCGACTGATCGCGTACTTCCACCTGCCCCCCGCCTACGATCGAGAGGCCCGCCCGGTGCAGCCACCGGTGCCCGAGGTGATCTGGCGATTGTGGTTCCATCAAGCGGGTTACGATTTCCTCCGCTTCTCCCCCGTTCAGCCGGATTGGGTTCCGCCGGTGTACGCCGACACTCGCTATGCCTGGCTGGGATCCACAGAAAACGAAAATGACCTGCCGATCCGCATCGAAGCCGCAACATACCGCGGCCACATTGTGTCGTTCGAGGTGATCGCGCCGTGGACCCATCGCGACACCGGCGACCCGACACAGGGGGTGGCCGATCAAGGCGCGGCCGTCTCGCAGTTTGAGCTATTCGTGCCCCTGCTCGTGGCGATCTTCGTGCTGGGGCCACTACATTTGCGGCGGGGACAGGCCGATGCGCAGGGCGGGTTTCGCCTTGGGGTCCTGGTGTTCGCGATCCAGATGGTTGTCTGGACGTGCGAAACCCGGCATCAGGTTGATGGCTATGCCGAGTTTCGGCTGGAAATCCGTGCGCTCGTTCTGGGTCTGGCGTTCGCACTCTACTGGGCTGCGCTCATCGCGGGGGCGTATGTCGCGCTCGAACCGCTCGTTCGCCGCTGGTGGCCGGAGGCAGCCATCTCGTGGACTCGGTTGCTCGCGGGCCGCTGGCAGGATCCGCTCGTCGGTCGGGATGTTCTGGTCGGAGTCCTTGGCGGGTTGATTTGGATCGTTGTGAATATGATCGGGAATCTGCTGCCACACTGGTTGGGCGAACCGGCAGCGTCTCCCTGGTGGGACTGGTGGGTGCCAAACACACGAGTCCCCGGCTACTGGATGGGAACGCTGCTCATCACCATCGTTTACGCATTCCGAACGGGGTTCTTCTACAACCTGTTGTTGCTGGTGCTGCTCCGCCAGCTTTTCCGCAGGCCGATCGTTTACGCTGCGGCGTTCGTCCTCGTGTGGACAATGCTCAAAGCCCACGACGTTCAGTTGTTCACTCGTGCCCCCGGGGGCTGGCTGTCGGTCGTTCTGGGCCTGACGTTCCTTGCGATCGGAAACCTCATCATGTTTGGGATGTTGGTTCGCTTCGGTGTGCTCGCGGTTATCGCCGGGGCGTTCGTGGTGAACTGCCTCTGGTTCCCAATGACCCTTGACCTGAACTCAGGGCTCACTCACAGCGGACTCTTGATCATCGCGATCGTCGTTGGTCTTGCCGGTGGCGGCTTCTACACGGCAACCCGCAACGCAAAGGAGAGGTTGCCATGATCGCACGAATGTTGGCCCAGTTCGTCGGATCGAGTCGGATCGAGTCAGATCGACCGGTTACGCAGGCTGCCCCGTCGCTTCATGCGCAGGTTCCTGTCCAGTGTGGTCAATTCGGCGAATCGCACCCGCCGATATGCTCGGTAGAACCACTCCGCCCTGTTCCATCCGATGAAGGCCGGCAAGCCATGTCCCAAATGAGCGAAAACGTCGCCGAGAAACTTGAGCCCGCACAGGCGGCCGAACTGGTCCGCGTGATCGACCTGCAGGCCCGCTGGGAAAACATGCGAGGTAACCCGACCAGTGCGGGCGGTGGCGCGGGATTCTCGACGCCCGACTTACAGGGTCGGCAGAAGGCGTACGAAGCGTTCCGCGTGAAGTTGGCGGCTTACACCGCTCGTTACCGAGCGGCGCACGTGCCCGAAGTGACGCTGAACACGCCCGAACGGGTGGGAATCTGGTGTCGCGCGATTCGCGCGGTTTTCCGGCGTGCGGCTCAGGAATTCACCGAATATCCTGGGCATACTGTGATGAAAGCCCACCGGCTTGCCGACCGCATCGCTGCCCGACTCGGCCACGAACCGGCCAGCCGCGAAACCTCGGTTGAAGGAATTGCAGCCGCGATCAGGAACATGGACGCGATCATCTCGTGGTGCGACCGTCTGACCGGCCCCGCGATCCTGCGAGCGATCCCACGGGCAGAACCGCAAGCAATTCCCGAGACGCGAGCAGAAGCGGCGTGAGGGTCAGTGCATGCGAGCCATGGGGTTCATCCCCGTGGTACCATTTCTGGCAAACCACGGGGATGAACCCCGTGGCTCGTCAAATCCATCTCATTCATCAAAACCCTTCGGGTCGTGTAACACCCTTGCGTTCTTGCTATACTCATCACCCTCCGGCACCGCCTTGCGGCCCGGAGGCGTGTTCCGTTGGATAACCCTCCCTGTTGGAGCAACTCCATGATTAGCAAGTACCAGGCGTTGGTTGGCGTGAGCGTGTTCGGGCTCACGCTCGGTCTCGGCTTCGCTGTGGGCAAGGACATCCTGTATCCGCAGTTCACCGCCGAAAAGGGCACTTTCGAGAAGCCAGCGGGTAAGCTCGGCGCAAAACCCGAGAATACCTGGAGTGTGACGACCGTTGCCGCGGCAGTTGACGGCAAGCCGCTGCCCGGCAAGGTGGTGACTTTGACCGGCGAAATCGTCGACTACTCGTGCTACCTACAGGTCGGCAAGCACGGCGCGAAGCACAAGGATTGCGGCGTGAAGTGCCTCAAGAACGGCCAGCCGATCGGTCTGCTGACGGCTGACGGCAAGTTGTACCTCCTCATGGAAGAAGAACACGACCCACGCCGCGACGGGCTGACGACCTTCCGCCAGGCGGCGATCGACAACTTTGCCAACATCGTGGAACTCAGTGGCACGCTGTCGGAAGTTGAAGGTCAACGAGCTGTTTACGTGACAGGCTTCCTGAAGAAGTAAGCGGAACTGCAAAGCAAACCCAAATGCACCCGGGCCGTGGGTTCGTTCGCCCCAAGATTCCCAGGCCGTTGGCCTGGGCTGAGGGAACGCGGTCCTTCAGACCGCAAAGACATGCTTGGTTTTGAGGTCTGTAGGACCGATCTTCCTCAGCCCAGCCAACGGCCTGGGGTCTTTTGAACGACCCAACGGCCTGGGGTCTTTTTTGTTTCTGATGTTTCTCGGTGACTTTGAGGCACTCCATGTTGGCTCCCACCTACCTCCGAATCGCTGCACTCGGACTAACCGCCCTGGCCTGTGTCGGTCTCGGTGCGTCTCGATTCTTTGCTGCCGACGAACCAGCCCCGTTTCCTGCCGACGGCCCCAAGATCCCCAAGGGGTTGGTGCCGATCATCTGGCCGAAGGACAACCCGTACACCCCCGCGAAAGCCGAACTCGGCTGGCTCCTGTTCTTCGACAAACGGCTCTCGAAAGACGGCTCGGTTTCTTGCGCGAGTTGTCACGCCCCCGACCACGCTTTCGGCGACGGCCAACCGTTCTCGAAGGGCATCCGCAGTCAGTTCGGTGGCCGCAGCGCCCCGACCGTGATTAACCGTGCGTTCAGCCTCGATCAGTTCTGGGATGGCCGCGCGAAGTCGCTGGAAGAGCAAGCCAAGGGACCAATTGCGAACCCCATCGAGATGGGGCACGCCCACGACGAGTGCGAGACGTGCATCGCCGCCGTGCCCGGCTACCGCAAGCGCTTCAAGGATGTGTTCGGCAGCGAGAAGGTGAACATCGACAACATCGCGAAGGCGATTGCGACGTTCGAGCGAACCGTGCTGTCGGGGAACTCGGCCTACGACAAGTTCAAGGCCGGCGACGCGAAGGCACTCAGCGACGCCCAGAAGCGAGGCATGGAAATCTTCTTCTCGAACAACGCCCGCTGCGATAGCTGCCACGAGGGGATCAACTTCACGAACGGGAAGTACACGAACATCGGCATCGGCATGGACAAGGCGGTTCCGGATTTGGGGCGATTCGTCGTGACAAAGCAGGAAGACGACAAGGGTGCGTTCAAGACGCCGACGCTGCGTGAGATCTCGAAGACCGGCCCGTACATGCACGACGGCAGCCTGAAGACGCTCGAGGAGGTCGTGGAGCACTACAACAAGGGCGGCATCAAGAACAAGTGGCTGCACACGGACATCCGCCCGCTGAACTTGAAGGACGGCGAGAAGAAGGATTTGGTGGAGTTCTTGAAGGCGCTCGACGGCGAGGGCTGGCAGCACATCAAGGCACCGAAGACCTTGCCGGAGTAGATCAGAGAAGATTGATCCACAGATTACACAGAAGACGCAGATTTTAAGACCGATTGAAGACATAAGCAGAGTTGTGTTGGAAATTCTGCTTGGCCTTCATCTGTCTTCTTAATCTGTGTCTTCTGTGTAATCTGTGGATCAATCTGCTTTCTGCCTTTGTCTGATCCCAACCTACCGACCGACCCCGGAGAGCGTGAACGCCGCCCAGAGAACCGGCGGGTTGGACTTGCCACTCGCCAACGGCGGACCAACCATCGGGATGTTCGGGTTCTTGATGTCCCCCATCTCGATGCCGCGAAACGCCATCGCCCGGAAATCCTTCGGGTCTGCGCGATACACCGCGAGTTGAGCCTGACGCAGTGCCTCGACCGGCGGTAGATTCATCTCCCACTGCTGACGGAAAAACTCGCCAATTAACGCGGCCGTCACTTCATCGTTCACCTTCCACAGGCTCGCAACCACGTTCCTCGTTCCCGCAACGTGAAAAGCTCGCTGCAAGCCAAACACCCCCTCGCCACCGGCCACATCGCCCAGACCCGTTTCGCACGCCGAAAGCACCGCGAGTTCGAGCCCACTCAGGTCACGATCGAGCAGCGCCTCGCCTGTCACGATGCCGCGACCGGGTGTTCCCACGCGGTTGGCTCCCGCAAAGACCAGACCACTCATCACCATCGAGTTGATCGCCCCGTGCCCGACTCGCTCTTGCCCAAACCGTGCCGTCTCGAACAACTTCGGATCGACCTGAAGCGAGGAGCGGAATGAGGGGTCGGCGAAGAAACCGTGAGTGCCAATGTGCGCATTCCGGGCATTGGGCAACTCCGCCAACACCCTCTCAGCAGTCGCTTCTGCGCCCGCGAGCGACCGTGTGGTGAGTTTTCGTCCCGCGGCTCGACGGAGTATCTGGTCGGCCTCGGCCTTCGTTCCGGGCAGATTCGACCACGCGAGTTGCTTCGCGGGGTCGATCGGCAACTCACCCCGAGTGCCACGGCTCAATGCCACCTCGCCACCGCCAGCACTGACAGGCCCCGCATCGTAGGAAATCCCGCCAATCGCCAGCAGTCCGACTGGTCGATCAGGGTTTGCTGGCCGTGGCCAGAGCGAACCGAGCAGGAAGGGCCCGTGCGGAACAACCGCGACCGCGTGATCTTCCAACAGAATGGTGCCCGGGGAGCCCCCCGGGAGAGCCGCCCACGGAACCCCCGTGAGCGCCGCGTCGGGAGAAACGTACACGACCTTCACGCGAGGCGGGAGGACCTTGCGGATCGGCTCCCACACTCGCTCGCGAACCCTCGCAGGAAGGTCGGTCGCAACCACATAGGGTGACGTTGTGATCGCCTCACGCCAGAGCCCGACCGCACGTTCGATCGGTGCGGCGTCCTTAAGGTCAATCCAGTGGACAGCCGTTTTCGTTACCACGAACGCGACGTAGGTCTTCGTCCACTTCTCTCCGTCCTTGCCGGGCTTGTTCCGGTCCAACTCGAAGTGAACGTAACTGAGGAAGTCCACGAACACGGCGTCGGCTGGAAGGGCTTGTTGAAGATCGGCGAACGTGGATTTGTCGAGCTTGTCGAGGCGTTCGACAACCGGCAGCAGGGGCCGCAGCGAGTCGTTCAGCTCTGTGATCCGTCGTGCGAACCGGTCGAGGGTGGTGTCTCGTTTCACAACGTCCTTCGCATCGGCCGGCATCGGCGCGAGAAGGAGTTGCGACCGTTGATAACGGACGTCGCGAAGTTCGGAGAGGATCGCGGCGGCTTTCGGGTTCGTCACGGCTCGAGCGCGGAGAGCCCTCCGTTCCGCCTCCCGTGCAATCGCGGACTTGTCGGCCCACACCTCCGCATAGACTGTTGCGGGATCGGATTTGTTCAAGCGTGCGTTGGAGAGGAACCAATCTCGTGTGAGCGGTTGCGATGCCGCCTGAGTGAGAGCGTCACCTTCGGCACCAGATTCCGCCTGACTCGTGACGAGCGCCCGATACATCTTCAACGCTTCGCGGAAACGAACCTCGGCGTCCGCGTACTTCCCACTCGCCCACAGGCCGGTCGCCAGGTTGTGGAGACTTCGCGCGACCTCGGGGTGGTCGTATTTGGGATAGAGCTGCTTGATCGTGTTCAGGGCGGTGGTGAAGAGGGTTTCCGCCTCCGCGAACTTCCCCTCTCGCTTGAGCGAGTTCGCGAGGTTGTTCATCGCTCTGGGGACATCGGGGTGATTGTACTGCGGGTACGCACGCTTGGTGATCTCGAGCGCTTCGCTATAGACGAGCGTAGCCTCAGCGTCTTTCCCGCGTTCCACCAGAATGCCAGCGAGGTTGTTCAGATACGCAGCCAGGGCGGGCTGATTCTCCTTGCGGTAGAGTCGCTTATGCATCTCGATCGCCGCCAGGCAGAGCGGCTCGGCCTCGGCAAACTTCTTGCGGATGTTCTGAACTGACGCAAGGCTGTTCATTGCGTCCGCGGTCACGGAGGAGTCCTGATCCTTGCACAGTCGGCGAGTCATCTCCAGGGATTCCTTGAAGATCAACTCCGCGTCCACGGACTTCCCACGCTCCAGCAACAGCCACCCGAGTTTGTTCAGGCTCTGGACCACGCCCGGATGGTCCCGCGTCCCGTGCAGCTTTCGATGGAACTCCACGATGTCGCGGTAGACGAGTTCGGCTTCCGAGTATCTTCCCTGCCCTTGCAGGACGCCGGCCAGATTTTCCAGGCAGTGGCCGATGCTGGGGTCGTCCTGGTTGGGGTAGAGCCGTCGATGCATGCGGAGTGCGTCTCGACCGAACGGTTCAGCTTCCGCGAACTTGCCCTGCTAGCGCAAGGTGTTTGCGAGGTTGTGGAGGCTTGCGGCCAGGTTCCGGTGGTCCTGATCCGGGTAGAGTTCCTTCGCAATCTCCAGCACGTCCCGGTAAAGGTATTCGGCCTCGACCAACCTGCCGCCGGCCTTGTACGTCGCGGCCTTCTTGTTCAACTCCACCGCCGCCTGACCAGGGTTCGTGTTGATCTTCAATCGCCTTGCCATTTGCACGGCTTCGGCCTGAAGGAGTTGCGCTTCGCTGGCAAGGCCCACAGTCACGATCGCGTTTGCGAGGTCGTTCAAGCTCGAAACGACTCTGGCGTGGTCTTCGCCAGCGTGCATGAGCCGGGCCGCTGCGAGTGCCCCGGTATAGGCTTTCACGGCCTCCTTGAACTTCCCGGCCTTGTACAAAAGGTCGCCGCTCACCTTCGACTGCTTCCACGTCGCGACCTGGAGCTTCCATTCATCGGGCGTCAGCGCTTTCTTCGCCGGCTCGTCGGCGTTGGCTCCCAACAGTGCCACGCCAACCGTCATGAAGAGCACGAGAATGGGCTTGTGCATCGCTTGCTCCTTCACTTGCTACCGAGTCGCGAGAAACTGACGCCGCGGCTGAACCCGCTGTTCGGCCCGATCCGTTTCCGTAACGCCTCTTGAAGACCCAGTGGACCACCGGCTTCCGCGAGATCAACCATTCCCGGCCCCCGTTGGACGTCGGTCCGGAGGATGTCGAAGTCCTCGAACCACACCCGTGCCCGCTCCCCCTTGAACGGCACCGGTTTCACTTCGGCGAACCACGACTTCACCTCGGCGTCGGTCGAATCCAGTTTCGTCGAGCGAGCCAGCATCAGAATTGTTTCCGTGCCCGCCTTCGCTCCGCTGATCTTCAAGGCCTTCCCGTTCGGCCACCTGATGTCGGGCTTGCTCGTCGGCTCCTCAGCGGCCGGGCGTGTGCCCCACTCGCCGAACCGCCACGGGTACGCCGGGAGAATCGACCCCGTTTCGTCGATCCAGAACACGTACAGGTGTGCCGGCGGGTTCACCTCCGCGACGAGTTTCACCTGATCGTTGGGCTTCAACGGCATCGCTCGCGGATCCCACAGCGGAACGAGTAGATCCGAGCCTTCGTCGTCGGTTCGATAGACGTAAACATCCACCGAACCGCGATATTTCGGGACTTCCGGCGTCGTCACCGGTTTTTGTGAATTCGGGGACGGGTTGGAAGGCTTTGGGGTCTCCGCAACCTGTCGTTTCTCCCATGTGAAAAACGCCGCCAGACCGATTGACGCCACCACGACGAGCATCCCGGCCACCCACGCGAGCGGTGCCGACTCCCGCTTCTTCCACGGCCGGATCGCCACCTCGTCTGTCCGCGGGAGATGGTCGATGGTGACGCTGGACCTGCCGAGTTCGTCCGCGGTTGCTGCGGCTGACGCAGGGCGATCAGCGGGATTCTTTGCGATCAAACGCATGATGAGCGCCGATAACGACGCTGGAATCGCTGGGTTGACCTGATGCGGAGGGGGCGGATGAAATTCTGCAACTGCTCGCAGGGTTGCGGTCAGCGTGTTCCCCTGGAATGCTCGCGAACCGGTCACGCAGCGGTAGAGTGTCACGCCGAGGCTGAACAAATCCGAAGTGGCCCCAACCTCGCCGCCATTAATCTGCTCTGGCGACATGTACTCGGGCGTTCCCGACACCGTGCCGGAGGCCGAGAGTCCATCACTCCGATCGTTGAGCTTGGCCAACCCAAAATCGAGGACACGAACCTGATCTGAAGGGGCTTCAATCCAGAGATTCGCGGGCTTGATATCCCGGTGGATGAGCCCCTTCTCGTGAATCGCTGCCAGCCCTCGCGCGGTTTCGAGCCCAACGCGAACGGCCTCCTTCCAGGGAAGCGGAGCGGCCCGCATCAGGCGAGTTTCCAGCGACTCACCTTCGAGCAGCGGCATGACGATGTACGGCGAACTCCCATCGTCTCCGACGTGGTAGATCGGGACGACGTTATCGTGACGGATCAGGGCGATGGCCCGCGCCTCGCGAAGGAAGCGAGAGCGGGCTTCGGGCGACGCGTTGAGTTCCTGCTTCATCACCTTGACGGCAACCTGCCTGCCCAGAGCGGGATCCTCGGCCCGGTACACTTCGCCCATTCCCCCTCGCCCGATCCGATCGATGATGCGATACGTGCCCAACTGGTCGGGAATGTACTCGGGATCGGCCTTCCATTTTCCAGTTCGCCCATCGGAGAGCGTCAACCCGGCGAGCTTTCCCACGTGGCGGAGAACCTGAATTTGCTGTTCGAGTTGGGTGCAGAGTTCAGGGCAATCCTGGCAGAGCGTTGATGGCGATATCTCACGCCCCTGGTCGTGCGCGATTTGCCAGGCGTCGAGGAGTTCCTCCACCCGGGGATCGACTGGTTGTGGCTTGCTTGTCATGTGCCTCTGGTCCTTGCGAACCGCCTCGCTCCCACGCCTTCGAGATCGCCTCTGGCAAACCTCCAATAGCTCGCACACATTTTAGCCCATTCCGGAGCCACCTCAAACGATTCCGGAATGGAACCGCGACCTGTGTTTGTTAGAAGTTACGCAGTTGGAGTTGCGGGCCGCCACGGAGGGTGGCCCCTACAGCGCTCAAGTTAAGCATTGGATCGGGAGGGCGAGGCTCCTGCCGAGCCTTCAGCTTAGGCTCGGCAGGAGCCTCGCCCTCCCTGAAATCACGCTGGGAACGCTTAACTTGAGCCCTATGAGGGCGGCCCCTACAGGAGAAAACGCTTTAGTTTGTAGGTGCCGCCCTCCGTGGCGGCCCAAGCTATTGAGACACAAAACGCAGCAGAAACAGCCAACTGCGGAACTCCTATTAGTTCTTCGACTTCGCTCGGTGGTCGTTGATCCACTTCATTTGCTGTTCGGTTGGTGCCTTGCGAGTCACTTCCACCTTCGGCAGTTCTTCCTTCAACTTCGCGAGGTCGGCGTCCGAGATGTCGGTCTCGTCGAGGTTCAGCTTCTTCAGCTTCGGCAACGCCTTCAAGTGCTTGAGGCCTCCGTCCCACGTCAACCGCGTCTCGGTGATCTT
>Ga0105047_10013177_pt1 | contig 13250 bp, 13 predicted proteins | sample MAT04_FD_78384 | JGI IMG/M metagenome (GOLD analysis project Ga0105047, IMG submission 78384) | Freshwater microbial communities from Lake Fryxell liftoff mats and glacier meltwater in Antarctica - MAT-04 (megahit assembly) | ecosystem: Environmental > Aquatic > Freshwater > Ice > Liftoff... | reverse complement strand
TAGCCTCGGTCGGCGAAAATCTCGGAATAAACCGGATGCCCGGCGGCGCGGGCGGCCTGTTCGAGCGCGGTGCCGGAAATGGCGAGGATCGCGAGGTCGGGGGCGGCTTTGGACAGCGCGGCGACGAGGATGTCCGACGCGGCAAGGTCTGCGGCGAGGTGGTTGGCGAGCGCGCCGTGCGGTTTGACATAAAGGGCGCGGGTGCCTGCCAGACCTGCCAGCGCTTGCAGCGCGCCAACCTGCGCCAGAACCATGCGCGCGATCTCGTCGGGGGACATCGGGATCAGGCGTCGGCCAAACCCGATCCGGTCGTTGTAGCCGGGGTGGGCGCCGACCACGACGCCGCGCCCGGCAGCCAGTCGCAGCGTTTGAAACATCACCTCCGGATCGCCGGCATGGCCGCCGCAAGCGATGTTGGCCGAGGTGACGATGTCCAGCATGGCGGCATCATCGCCCATGGACCAAGGGCCATAACCTTCGCCGAGATCGGAATTGAGGTCGATATGCATGGCCAGCCTCCACCCGCCATCCTTGCCGCTTCGGTGGGCGGGGGGCAAGAGGCTGGGGCGGGGGGTGCCACGCGTGCTTTGCGTGCCCCCTCATCGAAGCCAGAAATATCCCGGGGTCCGGGGCAGCGCCCCGGCGGGCCCAAGAATTCATTTCTAAAATCTCGGCCTGGACTCACGCCGAACGGTGGGGCGAAGGCTGATTTTTCGGAGAAAAATCGTGGCCTTCGATGGGGCTTTACCGCGCGATCGTCTCGTCCCGCACGAACATGTTGCTCCAGGCGCGGTCGATCAGGTCGGGGGACATCTGATAGGGGATATTCTCGAACTCGCAGATCGAGATCATCTGGTCGATCAGATAGACCGGCTGATAATTGGCGTAATTGTTGTTGATGGTCGGGTACTTGACCTTCATCAGATGCACCAGCGCCCGCTCATCCAGCGGCATCTTCTTCTTGCGCGCTACCATGGCAAGGATCTTCAGGAAGTTTTCCTGGTTCGGGCCGTCGACCTTGATCTTGAAGAAGATCCGCCGCAGCGCCGCGCCGTCGAAAATCTCGTTCGGGTGGAAATTGGTGGAAAAGATCACCAGCGTATCGAACGGCACAGTGAATTTCTCACCCGATTGCAGCGACAGGATATCGCGGTTTTCTTCCAACGGCACGATCCAGCGGTTCACCAGTTTCTGCGGCGGTTCGGCCTGACGGCCAAGGTCGTCGACGATGAAGATGCCGCCCGAGGATTTCATCTGCAGCGGGGCCTGATAAGTGCGCGCCACGGGATTGTATTTCAGATCCAGCATGTCCAGCGACAACTCGCCCCCAGTGACGACCGAGGGGCGGTCGCACAGGACATATCGGCTGTCGAACCGGTTGGAGGACCGGCGGATCGCGCCGGGATCATCCACCTGTTCTTGCGCGCCGGTGTGCACGATCGGGTCAAACACCGTGATCACCTGGCCCGCATATTCCACCGCGCGGGGAATGTAGATCTTGTCGCCCAGCGCCGCCCGGATGCCGTTCGAGATCGAGGATTTGCCGTTGCCGGGCGGGCCATACATCAGGATCGAGCGGCCCGAGGTGACAGCGGGGCCAAGGTTGTCGATCAGATCGGGTGGCAGGATCAGATGGCCCATGCCGCGCATCAACTCGGTCCGGGTCAGCTTGATGTTGCGGATCGACTGGCGCCTCATCTGCTCGCCATAAACCGCCAAAGGCACGGGCAGGGCGCCATAGTATTCCGACTGGCCAAGCGCGTCGAGGGCGCGGGACTTGCCGGCGTCGGTCAACTGATAGCCCATCTCGTTGCCGGACGTGGCATGAAGGGTGCCGGTGGCTTCCAGCAGGCGCTGCGTGCGCGCGTCGTCGATCAATTCCTGCACCAGTTGCACGGGCAGGCAGATCACTCGGGACAGGACCGAGACGAGGTCGATGTTCATCCGGAACATCGTTTTCAGCAGGATGTCGCGCATGGTGACAAGGTTGATGCCAACCTCGCCCAGATTGCGCGGCACGGGCGGGGCAGTGATGCCCATTCCTTCGACCTGGATGTTCATGTCTACCCTCTTCGTCACGGCTGTTCCTGTGCAGTCTTGCCCGGAATGCGTCAACGCCAAGTCAAGCTTTGGGCAAAGTAACGCTTTTACCGCAGGGCGGCAAAGAAAAGTGCAATCAGCAGCATGCCGGACAGCGCAAGGCCCATGGGAAAGTCATCATGGGTCCAGCTTTCCCATTGGGGCGCGACGCGGCGGAGCGGCGGGACCCTGCGGGCAAGGCGGTGCGCGGCGAAAGCGCCCAGAAGACAGGCGGCCATCAGGCCCAGCACCAGCCGCAGATCGGCCCCCACAAAGAACGGCGCCATCGCCGAGGCGAACTTGGCATCCCCCGCCCCCATCAGTCCGGCGGCATTGGCGATGAAGCCTGCCACCAGAATGATGACCGCCAGCGCGCAGCCCCATGCCCATGCAGGGAGCGGCACCACCAGCAGGCCGGGAAACACCCAGACCGCCCACAGCGCCAGCACCGCCTGATTGGGGATCTTCATGGCGCGCATGTCCGACCATGCCACCCACAGTGAGATCAGCGCCGCGAAGGGCAGGAACGTCCATGCGGCGAGGGGAGAGATCATCCGGCGTCAGCCCCCGAGCGCGGCAAGGCTGCGCGATGCGGCTTCGAAATATTGCGGGCTGGTGTCTATGGCGTTCTGCAAGAGCTGCTTGCCGACCGCCACATCGCCCTGCTTGATCGCGGCAAGACCCGACGTGTACAGAAGCTGGGCCTTTTCGGCCTGATTCATCGATACCACAGGCAGATCGTATTGCCGCTGCGCCGCGCGCGCGAGCACGAGGTTGTTCTTGGCGGTGAACATCGTGGGATCATAGCTGAGCGCTTCAATGAACAGCTTTTCTGCCCCTTTGGCATCGCCGCGCTGCAGTTTGGAAAAGCCCCAGTTGTTCAGCACATTGGCCGGCTGCGCGGTCAGGCCTGCGGCGATTTCATAGAAACTGTCGGACTTCTTCCATTGCTTCTTGCTGTCGGCCACCATCGCTTCAAGGCGGTAGCGATCATAGGTTTCCACCGTGGGCGGGATCGTCGCCAGTGTCGCCTCGGCGCCCTTCCAGTCGCTGGAGCGGATCTGCGCTTCGGCCAGCGCCAGCCGGTCCTCGTCGGTTGCGCCCGCAGAATTGACCAGATCGGTCAGGATGCGCACCGCTTGATCCGCCTTGCCCGCCCGCAGCAGCGCCTTGCCGAGGTAGCGTTTCAGCACCGGATCGTCGGGGTTGTTCTTCGTGGCGTTGCTGAAATAGGTCACCGATTCATTGGGATCGCTGACCGACATCATCAACTCGTTGATGTTGCTTTGCTCTGCCGCGCTGGCATCGTCGATCGCGCGCTGAACCTGATTGTCAGAGGAGGACTTGTTGCAGGCGGCCAGCCCGAAGGCGGTGCAAAGTCCCAAGACAAGGGACAAACTGTGACGCATGGGATGACCTTTGCTGCTCGGTCCGGCCGCGCGCGATCAAAGGTTCGACAAAAGCTCGTAATCGCCTTCGCCACGCCGAACCAATGAGAACTGCGGCTCTTCTGTTTGTTCGAGGGAATCATAGCCCAAGTTTTCGGACTGGGCGATAGCGAGCTTCAGATTTTCGCGGATTTCGTCCGAGTTGCCACTGTCCAGCGCATAGGCCTGCTGGAAGAACGACCTCGCCTCGCCATACTTGCCCGCGCTCATCAGGACGACGCCCAGATTGTTCAGCGCGGGCACAAAGGTCGGATCGGCCTTGATGGCCTGACGCAGGATGTCTTCGGCCTGACCGAGCCGACCCAGCTTCAGATCGGCAGAGCCGATGGCGGACAGGACATCGACGTTGATCCCCTGCTCACCGGCCGCGCGGTAATAGGCGTTCAGCGCCAGGTCGTACTCGCCGGCGGCCATCAGCCGGTGCCCAACCAGAAGCCCGTCCACCCCTTCGGCATTGGCGTTGACCGGCGGCGGCTCATTTCCCGAAACCGGGCCAAGCGTGCCGGTGCCCGGCACGCAAGCTGACAGCACGAGGCTGAAACCCATCCAGACCGCTGCCCGCACGTACCCCCCTTTATGGGAAACGTACGCGCTTCCCCTTCGTCAGTGCTTGCCCATCGTCAATTTCTGCCCATCGAAAGCATGCTTGCGATCCCATAGACGGACGGGCCGATCAGAATGATCATCAGCGGGGGCACCGTGAACATCATTGTGCCCAGCGTCAACTTCGTCGGCAAGGTGTTCGCCTTCTCTTCGGCGCGCATCACACGCTTGTCACGCATTTCGGCGGAATACACCCGCAAAGCTTCGGCGATCGAGGTGCCATAGGTGGCCGATTGCACCAGCGTGGTGACAAAGGATGACACGTCCGGCACGCCGACCCGTTCGGACATGTCCTTCAAAACCTGGACGCGTTCCTTGCCGGCCTTCACCTCGTGGCTGACCATGTCGAATTCGTCGGCAAGGGCAGGATAGCCCGCGCGGGTTTCCCTGGCCATCCGGTTGATGGATTGGTCCAGCGACTGGCCCGCCTCGACGCAGACCAGCATCAGGTCCAGCGCGTCCGGGAAGCCTTGCACGATCTGTTGCTGGCGCGCTTGAAGACGGCGCTGCACCCAGTATTGCGGCAGGTAATAGCCCGCAGCGCCCGGCAGGATGGTCATCAGGATCATCGACTGGGTCGACACGTCCTGATGGGCGCGCATCACCAGCGTGTAGATGACGCCCACCGCCAGTGCCCCGATGCCCAGCACCAGTTGCGCGAAGTGGAACATCCGCACCGCGTTCTTGCCCTTGTACCCCGCGCGCAGCATTTTCAGGCGCGCGGCCGACATCTGCTCGGCATCCTGCGGTTCGAGGAAAGCCGAGAACTTCTGCAGCTTGTCCTCTTTGCCTGCAGTGCGCAGCTTCGGGCCTTTGGCGACGGCTTGGGCGCCCAGCTTCTGGGCTTTCAGCTTGTCATAGGGGTTCACCTGCTTTTTCAGCATCGTCGGCAAAGTGGCGACGATCAGGATCAACCCCAGGCCGCCGAGCGCAAGGATCGGGCCGGCAGGGCCTAGAAGCTGGATCAGCAGCGCATTGATTGTGTTCAGGAAATCCATCGTGATGCCCCTTAGACCTTGATGTTGACCATGATCTTCATGAAGATCACGTTGACCACGAGGAACGCCAGAACCACCAGCGCCGCGGGAATGAACACCGCGGTTTTCTTCACGTCGTCATAGTAGTGCGGCTGAATGACGTTGATCATGATCAGCGCGCCGATCGGGAAGGCGGACAGGAACATGCCCGACCATTTGGCTTCCGCGGTGATTGCCTTGACGCGGCGGAACAGCTTGAACCGCGCGCGGATCACTTTGGCCAGACCGTCCAGGATCTCGGCCAGGTTGCCGCCCGATTGCTGCTGAATGGTCACGGCCACGGCAAGAAAGCGCAAATCCTGGCTGTCCATCCTCTCGGCAAAGGCCTTCAGGCTTTCCGCCACGTCGCGGCCATAGGAGGCCTCATCCGCGATCACGCCGAATTCGGTGCCCAAGGGGTCGGAAATCTCGCGGCTGACCGCCTGGATCGAGGCGTTGAACGGATGGCCGACCCGCAGGGACCGCACCATCAATTCCACCGCATCGGGAAGCTGCTCTTCCAGAAGCGACATGCGCTTTTTGGCTTTCTTGTTGACCCAGACATAGACGCCGCCAACCCCCATTGCGACGGCGATCACCGCACGCACGGGGGCCGCAGCCTCGGTCCCGATGGTCAGGCCGAAGAAGGCCACCACCGACAGCACCGCCATGATCCCCATCAACGCACGTGGCGTGAAGGCGATGTTGGCCTTCTGCGCTTTGGTGGCGAGGATGGAATACAAGGGAATGCCCCGTGCATTCATGTGCTGGGACATTTCCTTGCGAAGCTGCTCCAGCACGGCGGCGCGGTCCTGGTTCTTTTCCAGAAGCGCCAGCCGGCGGCTCATCCGGTTGTTCAGGCTGATCGATTTGCCGAAGGCGGTCAGATACAGGCCCTCGACCAGCATGACCACGGCCACGAAGATCAGAAGGTAGATGAGGGGGGCGGCGCTGATTTGCATGGGCGTGCCTTTTTAGTGCCAGAGTTCAGTTGATCGGTTCATAGATCGAGGCCGGCAGATCAAAGCCCCAGGCTTTGAACCGTTCGGAATAGTGCGAGCGCACGCCGGTGGCGTTGAAGCGCCCGATGATCTTGCCGCCGCTTTCCATGCCGAGGCGTTCGTAACGGAACACTTCCTGCATCGAGATGATGTCGCCTTCCATGCCGGTGATTTCGGTGATCGACACCATGCGGCGCGAGCCGTCCTGCAGGCGGGTGGCCTGCACGATCAGGTTCACGGCGGCGGCGATCTGGCTGCGGACGGCCTTGAGCGGCATTTCGATGCCGGCCATCGCGACCATGTTTTCAAGGCGCGAGACGGCATCGCGGGAGGAGTTGGCGTGGATCGTGGTCATGGACCCGTCGTGGCCGGTGTTCATCGCTTGCAGCATGTCGATAACCTCCTCGCCGCGGGTTTCGCCGACGATGATCCGGTCAGGCCGCATCCGCAGGGCGTTGCGCAGACAGTCGCGCTGGGTGACGGCGCCCTTGCCTTCGACGTTGGCCGGGCGGCTTTCCATCCGGCCGACGTGGATCTGTTGCAACTGCAATTCGGCGGTGTCTTCGATCGTCAGCACGCGTTCGTGGTTGTCGATGAAGCTGGACAAAGCGTTGAGCGTGGTGGTTTTCCCAGAACCCGTACCGCCCGAGACGATGATGTTCAGACGGCACGACACGGCGGCTTGCAGATACAGCGCCATCTCGTCGGTGAAGGCGCCAAAGCGCACCAGATCGTCGATCTTCAGCTTGTCCTTCTTGAACTTCCGGATCGAGACGAGCGAGCCGTCCACCGCCACCGGCGGCACCATGCAGTTGAAGCGCGAGCCATCGGCGAGGCGGGCGTCGCAATAAGGGTTGGATTCGTCAACGCGGCGACCTACGGCGGAGACGATCTTGTCGATGATCCGCAGCAGGTGGCGTTCGTCCTTGAAGGTGATGTCGGTCAGCGTCAGCTTGCCGTTGCGTTCCACGAAGATGCGGTTCGGCCCGTTCACCAGAATGTCGTTGACGGTTTCGTCTTTCAGCAGCGGCTCCAGCGGGCCAAGACCCATGACCTCGTCGTAAAGTTCCTGGTTCAGCGTGATGCGGTCGTTGGAATTCAGCGCCACGGACATCTCGTCCAGCGCCTCGGCCGAGATCGCGGCGATTTCCGACTTCAGGCTTTGCTCGGAGGCGTTTTCCAGCGCGGCGAGATTCAAGTTGTCCAGAAGGCGCTTGTGCAGTTGCACCTTAAGCTCGCTCATCCGGTCCTTGCGCTTGCGCTCCTTGTCGGCCGCGGCCAGTTCGGCCGGGTTTTTCACCGCCGGGGCAGGGCGCAGCGGGGTTTTTGCCGCTTCGGCCTTGATCGGGGTGGCACTGGCTGGTGCTGCCGCGCGCTTGTCCGGCGAGCCGGACCCCACGGGGGTCAGCATCGGGCGGGCCGGGTCGACATCAGGCTTTTTGAAACGCGAAAACATCAACTACTCCTGCTGAGTCGGGCGGGAATTACTTCTTTCCGGCCTCGACTGCGGCGTTAAGGTCATGCAAAGACTTGGCCAGCTTCTGGATCTCTTTGCGGAGCGGGTTTTTCGGGGCGGTTTCGGACAAGGGCAGGCCGTGGTCGTTGGCCTGCGTGACCGCAGAGCCGCCATCGGGCAGATGCACTTCGATCGAGATATCAAGGCTTTCCGCCATCCGCTTGACCCGGCTTTTCGCCGAAAGATCGGTGAAGCGCGGCGCGCGGTTCAGCACATAGCGCACCTTGTCATGCGGCAGCCCCTCGGCCTTGAGGGCGCGCACCAGGCGCAATGCGTTCTGGGCGGTGCGCAGGTCCAGTTCCATCATCGCAAAGTAGACATGGCTGCGGTGCAAGACGGTTTCGGTCCAGGCCACCACGGTGCGCGGCATGTCGATGATGACGAAATCGAAATTCGCCGCCGCCATGTCGATGATCCGGCCAATGTCGTCGGGCGTCACGAAGTCCAGGGGCAGCATGTCTGCGGGCGCGGTCAGCACATGCAGCTTGTCGTTGAAGGTCAGCATGGCTTGCAACAGGCCGTCACTGTCGGCGCGTTCGGTGTCTTGCAAGAGGTCGAATACGGCTTCCTTGCGGGGCAGGTCCAGATAGGTCGCGACCGAGCCGAACTGAAAGTCGAGGTCGATCAGGCAGACGCGCGGGCCGTCCTTGGCGATATTGGCAAGCTCCCAAGCCAGATTGGCGGCGAAGGTCGAAGCGCCGCTGCCGCCAGCCAGACCATGCACCGGCAGAATCACGGCATTGCGGTCGCCCTTGGCCTTGAAGCCGGGATGCGCAGGCGGCCCGTCCGGGACATGGGGGGTCTGCACCGCGACAAGGACAGGCGCTGCTGGTGCAGGTTTGCGCAGCTTTTCAATGGTTTCGTGCAAGCCGCCCTCGGGCAGCGGATAGGGCAGGAAGTCGTCCGCCCCCAGTCGCAGCATCTGATGCAAGGCGATCGGGCTGACCTGATCGGCCACCAGAACCACCCGCACGCCCCGCTCCTTGGCCTGCTTGATGATGTCGGTGATCCGGTTGATTTCCTTTTCATCCTGACCGTTTACGGCAATGGCCACGAATTCCAGCGACCGCGCCTCGGGTTGGGTCAGGAACACCTGCGCGTCCTCGAAGGACAGATCGCCCCAGGCCTCGCCCAACTCAAGTTCCATGTCATCGATCAGCAAGTCGAAATTCTGCACATCGCGGCTGATCGTGCAGGCGCGGATCGGTGCCGGCTCGGGTTGCAGGTTTGCCATGCTCGTCATGCCTCAGTCCTTTAGTTTGCGACGGGGCCGTCCGGGCAAAATGCTATCCCTGCGCAGGCCAACCCCCGTCGGGACACTGCTTCTGAACCAGACTGTGCGGGCAGATGGTGGCGATAATGGGGCCGAAAAATCGTCAATCTTTGGTATTTGGCCCACAGGAAAGGCATTGGTCTGACCCCGGAAACAAACAGGGCGCCTGCTTTTCGCGGGCGCCCTGGGGTCGAAAAAGCTGTTGTCTGGATCAGCCGCCCGGGTTGACCTGACTTTGCGTTTCGGTCGGCACGAAGGCCGGCTGGGTCGCGCCCTTGACGTATTCCAGCCAGAGCGTTTCGGCGTATTTTCCGTTGAGCGGCCCTGAGGTGTTTTTCACAAATCCCGTCACTTCCGTCACGGTGCGGCGGTTGCGCAACTCGGGCTGCGCCGTTGCAATCACCGGCTGGGTCTTGCCGAAGGATACCACTGCCTCAAGCCGCGAGCGACTGATGCCCTGACTGGCGAAGTAGGACACCACGGCATTGGCCCGGCGCAGGCCGAGCGCGTAGTTGTACGAGGCAGAGCCGACCAGGTCGGTGTGGCCATAGACCCGGAAGCGCACTTCGGGATACCGGCGGATCCAGGCGGCTTGCTGCACCAGCACTGCCGAAGCCTCGGCCGTGATCTGGCTGCTGTCGAAGGGGAAGTTGATCGTCGTCGGCACTTCAACTTCAAAGCGCTTCTGCAAGGCAGCGGTGGCCTGACCGGTCATCGCCAGAGTGTTGATCTCGGTCGGGGTGCCGAAATTGCCTTCGTTGATGTTCTGGCCCGCTTCGTTGTTGCAGGCGGCCAGAAACGCCAGACTGGCGGCCGAAAAAAGCAGGGTGAGTTTGCGCTTCAATCTTTGCTGCATCTCTCACTCCATCGAATAGCCATAGGACCCGCTGAAGTCCTGCCGGGCCACTTCGCCCGCAGCTCCGGTCGGGCTGCCAGCCACCTTGCCGAACAGGAACAGGTCCTTTTCGGACGGCAGGCGCACGCGGTCGGTCGGCAGGGCAAGCGCGTCGCCCCTGACCGGCGTGACCAGATGCGGCGTGATGATGATCACAAGTTCCGACTGGTTGCGCTGATAGTTGGCGCTGCGGAACAGCGATCCCAGGATTGGAATGTCGCCCAACCATGGCACCTGACCGTTCAGGTCGCGGAAGTCGTCCTGCAACAGGCCGGCGATCGCGAAGCTTTCGCCGTCGCGCATCTCGACCGTGGTCGAGGTTTCGCGCGTCTTGAAGGCGTTGACCGAGACCCCACCCGACGTCACGGTGACGGTTGTATCGATGGACGACACGGCGGCATCAATCTGCAGGTTGATCAGATTTCCTTCGATGACCGTCGGCGTGAAGTTCAGCTGGACGCCGAAAGGCTTGTATTCGATGGAAATGGTGCCGTTGTTGCCAGAGGCGACGGGGATCGGATATTCGCCGCCCGCCAGGAACTTGGCCTCTTGCCCCGACAGCGCGGTCAGGTTCGGCTCGGCAAGCGTGCGCACGACGCCCTTGCTTTCCATGGCTTCCAGCAGGATGCCGAATTGCAGTGCGCCTGCCGTGAAGCCCAAAGCCAACGCGCCCTGCGTGCCCGGTTTAAGACGGTAGGTGCCGGCCTGTAAGTCTTCGGCCGTCTGACTGGCCGCGGTTCCGGTTGCTCCAAGGATCCCGGCATCGGTGCCGCCGCCCAATGCGAGCGAGGTCGACAGGCTTTTTTCCACCGAGCGCGCCATTTCGGCGAAGCGAACTTTCAGCATCACCTGCTGCGTGCCGCCCACCTGCATCAGGTTGGACACATGGTCCTTGGCGTAGCGGTCGGCGAGATCCAGCGCGCGGTCCAGCTTCTGCGTCGAGGATACGGTGCCCGACAGCACGATGCCATCATTGGCGGTGCGCACTTCGATCTTTTCGCCGGGCAAAATCTCTTGCAGGCGTTCCTTGAACTCCTCGATATCCGGCGTCACATGCACTTCGACGTTGGAGATCAGTTTCCCGTCCGGCGACAGCAAGGTCATCGTCGTGCGCCCGGGCGCCTTGCCCAGAACGTAGATCGTCTTGTCCGACAAGGTCGAGATATCGGCGATACCGGGATTGGCGATGGAGAGTTCCGAAAACGGGGTGTCGCTTTCGACCACCACGGCCCGGTTCATCGGCACGATCAGGGGTTGGTTCACCGACCCCTTCATCACGATCAGGCTTTGCGCCACGACCGGCGTCAGCGCGGACGATGCAAGGCTCATGCCCAACACACCGGCCGCCAGAAGGCCCCGCAGTTTCATCTTGACTGCCCTTTCAACGCTCAAAGTCCCGGGTCTTGCATGCCCAATTCATTCGGAAGGATGCCCGATCTGGTATTTTTAAGCAAGAATCAATTGGTTGGAGCGGGTTCTTTATGTGGATAACCTGCAACAGCCCCCAAAGTGTTGCTTGGGTGCCCCTGCATGCAGCCCCAAAGACACCAAAGGCCCCCAGATCTGGGGGCCTTTGGTTTGGTTCCGGGTTGGCTCAGTTCGTGCAGGGGATTGGCGTCACCAGAACTTCGGTGCCCTTGCGGGTCGTGACGGTGCAGACCCGGTCAGGCTCTGGCGCCGGGGCTGCCGCGACAGGCTCAGCCGTGACGATGCCCAGAAGCTGCTGGTTGTTCACTTCGACCTTGGCCTGGACCACATCGTCGCCCATGCCCACCAGCGACAGCGACAACTTGCCGGTCGCGGCGGCTTGTGCCAGGCGCCCGATGCTTTCCGGGCTGGCGGCCACTGTTACCGTACGCGCGACAGTCGCGGTGCCGGATTGGCCGTCGGCCTTCTGATCCACCGCGATCACCCGCAGCGTGCCTTCGATGAGCCGGGTAAGTTCGCCCTGCCCGCCATCGGGGATGCCGGTCCAGTAGACGTCGACCCGGTCACCCGGCTGCACAAAGCCCGACACCCCGGTCGAGACGTCAACCTTGATCGCAAACGCCCGCTCGCCTTTGGCCAGTTGCCCGGTCAGACCGGCCGCCTGTCCCGGCTCGGTCACCTTGACCGCAAGCAGGGGTTCAAATTTTTCCATCTGACGGAGCACATAGCGCGGGCTTTTGCCGTCATCGGGGAACAGGACCTTGGGATCCTTGAACACCCCTTCGGGCAAGGCATTTTCCTGCCAGTAGATCATCATGACATCCTCTTTTTTCAGGACGTCGCCGTAGTTCTTCTCTTTCTTGACCACGAAGACCTGCACCAGCGGCCCGGTCTTGTCCCGGAAATTCCGCTCTTGTGCCAGCGCGGTCTGCGTCTGGTTGATATAGCCTTTGGTCATGAAAACCGCTGCCCCTGCGAGGGCGACACCGGCCACCAGAACCAGTCCGAACATTGCTCGCATCTTGCACCCCTATACCCAAACGCCGACTTTCGTCGTCGGTCGCCGTCAGTTGATCTTGCCGTCAGTTGTTTTCATACCCGACCGGCACGTTCTCTACGTAGTTCGCGATTCCGTTCGTCGCGCTGTCGGTCGATAGGGCAATGGGATAAAGCACCAGCATGCCCAGACCGATCACCGCCGCCGAAAGCACAACCCAGTCCACGGTCACTGCCCCGTCCTGGTTCTTGCGAAAGGCTGCCCAAGTTGAGTGTTTCACCACATCTGTCCTATTTCAGACTGACGATGCCCGCTTTTCACGGGCCCGCTTCGATGATTGAAACACGCCAGATGGGCGAAAATGCGGCAAGCTGCGGTCTTCTTCGCGCCTCGCCGGAAAAGTTTTGGCCGCCCCGGTATACCGGCGCGGCCTTGGTCTGCACGAGGAGGGCAGTCGCTTACTGGTTTTCGTAGCCCGACTGGCGCGAGTTCAGGTCGGTGACGATCGAGTCGCCAAGCCCGGTGACGCCGCCGCCGACGGAAACCATCACGACCATGCCCAGGCCGACAATGGCTGCGGTCAGCACGACCCAGTCCACGGTCACGGCGCCGGATTCGTCCTTGGTGAACGCCTTGAAGAGATTCAGGATTTTCATGTTCAACTTCCTTGTAAATGTTGCGCGATACAACCGTTGGTATGAAGGTGGTTTCTGGTTCATCGTCCTTCCGGTTGGATTGATCTGACCCTTCCGCTGTGGCCGAATTTGGGCAGAACCGGGGAATTATCAGGACGCTTTAACGATTGCTTCATGACTTGCGGGATTTGCCCTGCCGGAGAACCGGCGGGCTGTTTCTGCCGCCTTGGCCAGGCGACCGAAGCAAAGGGCCACGCCCTTGCGGACGCGGCCCCGAGTTTGGCTTAAGCGCTGAGGCTTACTGGTTCTCGTAGCCCGACTGGCGCGAGTTCAGGTCGGTGACGATCGAGTCGCCGAGG
>Ga0105047_10013173_pt1 | contig 13252 bp, 11 predicted proteins | sample MAT04_FD_78384 | JGI IMG/M metagenome (GOLD analysis project Ga0105047, IMG submission 78384) | Freshwater microbial communities from Lake Fryxell liftoff mats and glacier meltwater in Antarctica - MAT-04 (megahit assembly) | ecosystem: Environmental > Aquatic > Freshwater > Ice > Liftoff... | reverse complement strand
TTCATTGAGGCGATCGGCGATGCTGAAAAGGCGGTGGGCGGTGCCGCGGCGGAGATCTTTGGAATGGATGGGCTCGGCGTCGTGGAAACCGGGGAAGAGGAGCTGGAGCAGGTCTTCGCAGATGGTCGCGAGGGTGCGTTTCGACGGGAGGTTGGATCCGTCGATGTTATTCATCCCGCCGCCGGTGGTGTAGGAGGCGAGGATGTCGTCGGTGATTTGGGTGAAATCTTTGTCCATCGTGGGGTTGGGAAATATCGCCGTTTGCGGGACGGCGCAATGCTTGGGAAAACCCGGCGCACGCGACGGAAGGCTTGAAAGACATGGCGATCTCGCGAGAGTCTGCCGCCGAACCCCATGCCTTCCAGCCACTCACTCCCCCCTAGGAGAAGCGTGAAGATCGGCCCCCCGCCGCCGGCTCCCAGCCGCCCCACCGTCGCGGCGAAAGCCGAACTCTCCGCCGACCTCTCGCATTTCACCCAATACGCAGTGCGCGGGGCGTGGGTCTGCCACACAGGCAAGGTGCGGCGGGTCAATGAGGACGCGTGCATCGCGGGGACGATCCTCTCCACGGGCAGCGCCGACGCGCCGACTCCGATCGCGATCGAAACGAGCCCGTGGATCGTGGCGGTGTCGGATGGCATCGGCGGACATCTTGCGGGGGCGGAGGCGAGCCGGGAGGTGGTGGAGGCACTGGTGGGGTGCAAACGGATCACCCCAAACGGGGTTTCGGAAATCCTGCACCGGCTGAACCGCCAGCTTTGCGAACGGGGGCGGAAAGAGCGGGAGTTTGCGGCGATGGGCGCGACGGTCGCGGGGCTGGGCTGCGGGGGGCGCGGGCTGTTCGCCTTCAATGTCGGCGACTCGCGGGTCTACCGGCAGGAGGGCGCGGAACTGGTGCAGATCACGCGGGACGATTCCGAGGCGGAGGATCTCATCGATCAGGGGCTGCTTCAGCGCACTGAAGGCAAACGTCCCGGCTTTCTCCATGCGCTCACGCAAGCAATCGGGGGGCGCGAGGAGGTCCATGAAATCGAGGTCCACGTCCATCCGCTCCGCATCACAGCACGCACGCGTTTTCTCATCTGCAGCGACGGGCTCACGGACATGCTGCACGCGCCGGAGATTCAGGAGATCATGCTGGCCGAAAGCGAGGCCCGAGCGGCGGTGGCGGCGCTCTTCGCCGGGGCGATGAGGGCGGGTGGGATGGACAATATCACCATTGCCGTCGTCGAGGTGGAGCCGGTCAAATAGCGGGGGCTCGCGAGCGGGAGGGCGGTGGCCGGCGGTGAAGTCGGATGGTTTCCTGCAAATCTTCTTGCGACTGGCGCGCGGAAGAAAAAACTCCCGGCCCGATGAGCGGCAACGAGCAGCCAATGATGACATCCCGGGAACCGGAGCCGACTCCCCACCGCGCGCTGCTGGAGGCCGCCGTGGCGGCGGAGTTTCCGTATCCGGCCGGGCGCTTCGCCGGACGAGGGATCGTGATCTGCGGCGGGGGAGTGAAGTATTTCCCCTGCGCCTGGGTGTGCGTGAAAATGCTGCGGCATCTCGGCTGCGCGCTGCCAATCGAGGTCTGGCATCTCGGTGAGGGGGAGATGGATGGGGCAATGGCCGCGCTGCTCGCGCCGTTGAGGGTCGAGCTGGTGGATGGTTGCGAAGTGCGGAAGCAATATCCGGTGCGCAACCTCGGGGGCTGGGAGTTGAAGGCTTTCGCACTGGTACACTCGCGCTTCTCGGAAGTGCTGCTGCTCGATGCGGACAATGTGCCCGTGCGCGATCCGGCGGATCTTTTCGACGCGCCGGAGTATCGGGAAACCGGCGCGGTGTTCTGGCCGGATTTCGGACGGTTGGAGGAGGATCGCCCGATTTGGGCGCTGACCGGTGTGGCGTATCGCGATGAGCCGGAGTTTGAAAGCGGGCAGATCCTCGTGGACAAGGCGCGCTGCTGGCGGGCGCTGCAGGTGGCGATGCACCTGAACGAATACAGCGACTTTTACTACGATCACATCCACGGCGACAAAGAGACCTTCCACCTCGCCTGGCGGAAGCTCGGGCAGGATTACTCCATGCCCGCGCGCGAAATCCACGCGCTCGAAGCGACGATGTGCCAGCACGACTTCCGAGGCGAACGCGTCTTCCAGCACCGCAATTTCGACAAATGGAACCCGTGGCTTGGCAACCGGCGCGTGGACGGATTTCTCCACGAGGAGCAGTGCCTCGCCTTTTGCGCCGAACTGGCGGCACGCTGGGATCCCACGCCGGCGGGAGTGGGGCGTTTCCGAGCGGAGCAAAAGTCCGCGACGGAGCAGGCGGCGGCGGCGCGAATCATCGACCGCCGGCTCGACTACCACCGGGTGGGTTACGACCGGCGGCCCATGCGGCTGCGCGCGGATGGGCGCGTGGGCGAGGGCGCGGCGGGCAATGAACAATATTGGGACCTGCGCGCGGCGGATTGCGGCAAAGTGGTGCTGGAGATTTTCTCCGACAGCGAGGTAACCATGCGCCTCGAACCGAACGGGCACGACATCTGGCGCGGGCACTGGCTGCGCCACGAGTGCATGCCCATCGAGCTCACGCCGCTCGCGGACGAGCAGGATTGCACGCGGGAGGTTTTGCGTGAAGGTGCGGGCGAATGACCGTTCCGCCGCTGCTCCACCTGAAATCCCTCACCCTCGACGAACTCGGCGCGCGTTTGGCCGCGCTCGGGCAGCCGGCGTATCGGGCGAAGCAGGTGATGCAGTGGCTTTACGACAAGCGCGCGAATTCCTTCGCCGCAATGAGCGACCTCCCGGCGGCGTTGCGCGGGCAGCTCGCGGCGGAGTTTGCCTTCGACGACGTGAAGCCGGTGCGCACGCTCGGCTCGAAGGACACGACGCTGAAATACCTCTTCCAGCTCGGCGACGGTGCGCTCATCGAGTCCGTGCTCATCCCCGCATCGCCCGCGCTCTATGGCGAGGCCAGCGACCGGCGGACGATCTGCATTTCCACGCAGGTCGGCTGTGCCTACGGCTGCAAGTTCTGCGCGAGCGGCCTGGACGGCTGGAGCCGCAATCTGTCCGCGGGCGAGATCGTGGAGCAGGTGCTCCGCGTGGAGGAACTGAGCAGCGAAAAGATCAACAACATCGTCTTCATGGGCATGGGCGAGCCGCTCGCCAATTTCGCCAACCTCATGCGCGCCATCGGCATCATCAATGCCCCGTGGGGCGTGCATCTCGGAGCGCGGCACATCACCATTTCCACCAGCGGCCTCGCCCCGCAGATCCGCGAGCTGGCCGAACAGCCGCTCCAGGTCCGGCTCGCCATTTCGCTCCATGGCGCGACCGATGAAGTCCGCTCGCAGATCATGCCCGTGAACCGCAAGTACCCGGTCGCCGCCCTGCTCGAGGCCTGCGCCTACTACACCGAGCGGAAAAAGCAGTGGCTCACCTTTGAATACATCCTCATCGCCGGCGTGAACGACCGCCCCGAAGACGCCGCCGCCCTCGTCCGCGTGGCGCGCAAGGTGAAGGCGAAGATCAACTGCATCCCCTACAATAAGGTCGAGGGCCTCGACTGGGTGCGGCCCAGCGAAGCGCGGCAGGACGCCTTCATGGCCGTGCTCACCGCCGCGCGCATCCCCGCTTTTCTGCGCCGCGAAAAGGGCTCCGACATCGCCGCCGCCTGCGGCCAGTTGCGGCGGCAAACCCTGCCCACTCCCGCAGATCTGCGCACCGCGTGAACTCGACGGAGCGGGAAACCTTCCTCACCCCCTGCGCTCCGGATTTTAGAGAGAAAAGAAGAGCGCAGATTTCCGAGCCCGGAGACCGGCACGCGGACGAATGCGCTCTCCGAATTCTCCGCGCCCCTCCTTGGCATTTTGAAGGATTCGCGCATTCTCCCCCGCGATGAAACGGCTGGAAGCACTATGCATCGCGGGAGCACTGACCGTGGGCAGCATCGTCGGCTGGGCGGGTGCGCGCACGGTGCGGGCGGATCCCGCTCGAATAGACGAATCGGCTCGGCCGGCGGGGTCTGGCGCGGTGGCGAGCGCCGCGGACGGAGGAGATGACGCGGAGCGTTTTGGAACGATCAGTAGTCGGCTCGCCTCCATTTCGGAAGACCCACTGCCCAGCCGGCGGCGGGTGGCACTGAGTCGGTTTTGCGCGGGATTGGACGCGGAAGGGGTGCGCCATGCGGCGCAGGCACTGACGCTGGACGACTCGCCGCGCAGCCGGGAGCAGCGCATCTCCATCATGGCCCGCTGGGCCGAGTTGGAGCCAGCGGCGGCAGCGGCTTTCGCAGTTCGCACGAAAAGCATCCACGGCACGCTGCAGACGGTCTTGGATGTGTGGGTGGCTCAGGATCGCGAGGCGGCCAAACATTTTGTCGCAGGCCTGAACCACAAAGAATTGCTCAATGGCGTCCTCTACTATTTCACGGTCGCTCTTGCCACGGTCGACGCTGACGAGGCGCTCAAATTTGCCGACTCGGTCCCGACGGCCGCCAAGCATAATGTGGTCTGGGGGGTGTTTCGAACGACCGGCCACCTCAACCCTACCGCTGCGGTCGCGCGCGCTCTGACCATGCCTGCGGGGAAGGTGCGCGAAAGCGCGATCGACGCGGCGATTTCCGTCTGGCTGGAGGAAGCTCCGGCAGCCGCCATGGCGTGGGTGCGTCAGCGACCGGACACGCCTGTGACCTTTGGCAGCACACTTTTGGAAAGCGCCGTCCAGCGCTGGTCCCGTAGCGACCCGCTGGCGGCAGGGCGTTTTGCACAGAGTCTGCCGGCCGGGAGGCAGCGCGACGATACCATCCGCTACGTGGCCTCTTCGTGGGCCTACCGAGACCTCGATCAGGCGCGGGGCTGGGTCCACAGTCTGCCCGAGGGCAAAGCGAAAGCGGGAGCCCTGGCGGCTATCGTGGGCCAGTGGTCGAGCAGTGATCCACCGGCGGCGGCGGCATTTGTGGCCGGGCAACCGGCGGGCGAAAACACGGGCGAGATTCTGGAGCAAATCGGACGCAACTGGGCGGCAACTGATCCTACCGGCGCGCTCGCGTGGGCTGCGACGCAGCCGGATGCAATCCGGAAACAGTTTGCACCCACCGCGCTCGGCACGCTGGCCGCGGACGACCCCGCAGGTGCGGTCGCCGGATTGGCGTCGCTTCGGACGCCGGATGTGCGGGCTGAGGCGATCACGGCGATTGCGAAAAGCTGGGCTGTGCACGATCCGCAGGAGGCGGCCGATTGGGTGCTGAATCTACCGGCCGCGGATGCCAGCCGCGCGGCTTTGCGGGAGGTCATTTCGCAAGGTGCGTCCCGCAATCCGGCAGCGATGGCGGAGTGGCTGGAAGGCATGACCGGCCATCCGCGCCGCGATCTGGCGGTGGAGACCTTTGCCAAGGAAGCGCAGTATTACGATCCGCTCGCCGCCGTCGCGTGGGCCCACACGCTGACCGATGCCGAAACGCGCCGCCCGCTGGTCAAAACGATCGTTCGCAATCTCGCCAACTACGACCCCGCCGGTGCGCGCGAATGGGTGAACGCGCAAACCTTCGAGCCCGCCGAGCACAAAACGCTGCTCGACCAAATCGACCAGGCGATGAAACGGAAATGATGGGCGCGAGTCCGAATACCACGGAGCACACGCGTCCCGGGATGCGCTTCGCGCTCATCGCCGGGCTGGCGGGGATTGGACTCGGCTTTTTCGCCGGGTCCCGTGAGCCGGCCGTGACGGCGCATCAGCGCGCGGCTTTGCCGGGAACCGCGGTGCAGGCGGGTGACTTTCCGGACACCCCAGCGGCCCGGCCTCTCGCCAGAGCACTGCCAGAGCCAGCGGTGAGCCTTTCCCACGAAAAAGCCGACCCCGTCCCAACGCTCGCCCGGCTCCGCGCCGAAAAGGATCCGAACCGGAGGCGGCGCGCGGTCGATGAGCTGTGCGCGGGCCTCGAAGCGCCGGAGCTGCGGGCTCTGCTCACTGCGCTGGGACGGCAGTTTTCCATGGCGCTTTTCGAGCGCGATCTCGGGGAAAAACTCCTCGCCCGCTGGGCAGAAATCGACCCGCGGGCGGCGGCGGATTACGCCGTGGAGACGAACGGCTCCACCGACTGGAGCTCGATTTACGGGGTGCTGCAGGTTTGGGCGGGGAGCGACCTCGCGGCGGCGAAAGTGTGGGCGCTGGCCAGCCGCGACCGGGTGGGCCATCAATCCGGTGTCAACGCCATCATTAGTGTCCTCGCTGAGACCGATCCGCAGGCGGCGCTGGCGTTTCTGGACGAGTTGCCGCCGGCGAAGCGCAAGTCGCTCTATATCTCCACGCTGTTTCCCAGCTTCGCGCAAAAAGATCCCACGCACGCCGCGGAGCTGGCGTTACAGCTGACTTCGCGCGCTCTGCGACAGCAGGCCGCGCGGGAAGTCATGGCGGTCTGGGGAGTGAAAGAACCCGGGCGGGCGTTGGGGTGGTTTTTTCAGAGCGTGCCGTCGGAAATCGATGAATGGCAGACCCGGCAGACGACCCAGGAGATTCTTCGAAATTGGGTGAGCACTGCGCCGGAGGAAGCAGTCGCCTTTGCCACGGCGCAGCCGCCTGGAGCCGCACGCAACACGCTGATCAGCAGCCTCGGGGAAAGCTGGGGAGCGGTAGATCCCGAGGCCGCGGCGAGCTGGCTGCGGGGACTCCCGAAAAGCCAGGAGAGCTACCGCGCCTTCGACAGTCTCATCGGCTCCTGGACCAAGACCGACCCGGCGCGCGCAGGCAGCTTCCTCCTTTCCCAGCCCGCCGAGCGCACCCGCGACTGGCTGCTCGATACACTGGGTCGAAACTGGGCGTCGGAAGATCCCGCCGCGGCGCTCGCGTGGGCGCGGCAGCAGAGCGCGCCAGAGGTGGAGCGGTTGGTCGCTGCGGAAGCGCTGGGTGCCATGGCGGCAAAAGACTTGCCGAATGCGGAGCGCTACCTTTCCCAATCGCGCACGCCGGAAGCGCGGAGCGAGGCGATTGTCACCACCGCCAACGCACTGACCCAGCGAGACCCAAAGCGCGCGGCGGATTGGGTCATGCAAATGGCGAAGACGGAAGCCGTCGGTCGCGCCATCGAGTGGCCGGTGCAGTCGTGGACGTGGCGCGATCCCGATGCGGTCGCAGGCTGGCTGAACGAGCAAGCCACCAACCCGCAGCGGGACGCGGCGGTGGGGGCTTTTGCCAATGCGCTCTCGCGGAAAGATGCCGCGGCGGCCGCGGCGTGGGCGGGCAGCATCGGCGACGAAACGCTGCGCCGGAAGCGGGTGAAGGAGGTCGTGGACATCTGGGCAGGAAAGGACAGCGGCGCCGCGCGGGCGTGGGTGGAGGCGCAGGGCTTTCCGCCCGCAGAGCAGCAGGAGCTGAGGCAGACGCTGGAGCGCGCGGGGCTGAGGTAGGAGAACGAGCAGTGGCACCGCAGAAGCCGGCAAACTTTCCCTTTGCCCGGCTAACCCTGCGCGATTAACTACCGAGTATATGGGCGAATCCAACGAGCCTGAAAAAGTGTGGGACGAATACGACTGGGAGCGTTTTCTCCAGCAGCAAGACCGCAAGACGGAGAAATACATGGAACTCCTCGAGCGTTTCATCGACGACCCGAACCGCGACCAGATCATCGCGCGCGAAATGGGCTGGTATCACCTGCTGGACAAGGACGGCGAGAAATGGGTCGAGAACGTGGAATCGCTCTTCAACGAAGAGTACGAGCAGGAATTGGAGGAGGAGGAAGCCGCGAGCGAAGAGGCGGAGGAGGGTTATGAAGTGCATCCGCTCTACCAGGCCTCGTTCGCGCTCACGATCTGGATCGATCAGCTTTTCGAGGAACTCGGCGACGCGCAAAACCAGCCCGCCGCCATCCGGCTCTCAACGCACGCCGCAGTCGCCAGCGCCAAGCTCGCCGCGGCCTTGAGCGACGACGACGTGGACGAAATCGGAATGACCATCGCCTACCTCAAGCGCGCGCTCAAAGCCGTGATGATCGCGCTCGAAGCCGCCATGCAACTCCGCAAGGACGTGAGCCTGAGCCCGAAGCGGTTCAACACGCTCAACCAGCGGCTCTTCCAGATTCGCGACGGGATCATTCTCCTGATGGGCGAATACCGGTCCGAATGGCGACGCCGCTATAATGGCGAATAGTGGTGCGTTTTCACCCATCAAAGCTTCCCGCAAGTCGCGGTGAATGAAACGATGTCAGGCTCGTCAAACCCCCTGCCGAAGCAGGCTGAACCCGCCGCCGAAGGACCGGACGATCTCGATTTGGTCGCCCGCTCCCAGGCTGGTGATACCGCCGCCTTCAGCGAACTCGTCACCCGCTACCGCAGCCGCGCCTTTTCCATGATCTACCAAATGACACGCAACGAGCAGGACGCCTGGGATCTCGCCCAGGACGGCTTCGTGAAGGCGTGGAAATCCATCGGGCGCTTCCGCGGGCAGTCGTCCTTCTATACCTGGCTCTATCGCATCCTGATGAACGTCACGATCGACTCCCTGCGGCGGAAGCACATCGCCAACGGCACCGAGTTTGACGACCAGATCGGCCTGCGCCAGATCGAGCCCGGTGCGGTCACCGCCCCGCGCCCCGAGATGCAGCCGGCCGAGAAAATTTCGGACAAAGAAGTGCGCGAGCGGATCGACCAAGCCATCGCGAAGCTCTCGCCCGAGCACCGCGCTGCCATCGTCATGCGCGAGATCGACGGGCTCGAATACTCCGAAATCGCCGAGCACATGGACTGCTCGCTGGGCACCGTGATGTCGCGCCTTTTTTACGCCCGCAAGAAACTCCAAGCCCTGCTCAAAGACGTCTATGAAACCATTTGAAGAACGCTTCACCGCCTGGGTCGATGACCAACTCACCGGCCCTGATCTCGCCGCTTTTGAAAAAGAACTCGCTTCCCATCCCGAAGCCGCCGCCGAGCGGGCGGAGGCGCGGAAGCTGGGCGACCTCCTCCGCGAGCCACCCGCGCCGCCGCTCGCCAACGCGGACTTTTTCAACCACCAGCTCATGCAGCGCATCGCCGCCGAAACGCCGCGCCCCGCTGAACCTGCAAAGGCCCGCGGCTGGTTTTGGTCGCTGCCGCGGCTGGCCTTGGCGGGTGCCGCCTGCCTGCTCGTCGCAGGCGGACTTTTCAAAACACTCATTCCCTCTCCCGCGCAGGCGGGCGAAAAATCAAAATACTACGCGCAGGTCGTCGAGGCTTGGCCCGGCGATGAAACGATCTGGGCGACGACGGTCTATAATCCCGAGGACAACGTCACCGTCGTCTGGCTCGACGGCCTCGACTACATTCCCGCCACCTACGCGCTGAGGTAGCCGCCATGCGTTTGGCCGCCCTCCTCCTCGTGTTCTCCCTCGCGGTCCTGGCTTTCGCCGCCGACACGCCGACGGCGATAACGACTTCGAATACGAGCGCTGTCCCTGTTTTGCGCACGGCTCCCGCCGCCGTGGACAAGATCTGGAGTGCGGTCGTGCTGGCGACGAATCCCGCGGTGCCCAAGGATCCCCCCGGTGAATTGCGCGAATTCGCCCCGCGGCTGAAGCGCGTCTTTGGATACAGCCAGTTCGATCTGGTCGGCTCGGCGGCGGAGAAAATCGACGACCGCACCGAAAGCTGGCTCGTCCCCAGTCAGAGCTTCTGGCTCACCGTGAAAGCGCGTCGTGCCGTCTCCAAAGAAGCCCGCGGCGGCTACCTGCTCAATCTCGAACTTTTCCAGGACAAGCGCCCTCTCTTGGAAACCGAAGCCAAGCTCGCGCCCGGCAGCCCCCTATTCATCCGCGGCCCGCAATACGGCAACGGCCAGCTCATCATCGTTCTCCAAGTCCAGCGGTAGGCGCGACGGCGCGGCGGATTGAAAAATTGGGGATTGAGAAATCAAAATTGAAAACCTGCAGGTCGCAGGCATACGCTGCAGGCATGTCTTCCTCCCTCCATTCCCGCCGCACGTTTCTCGCCACCGCCGCCGTGGCCGCCACCGCGGCGACCTTGCACCAGCGCCTTTCCGCCGCCGATGAGGTGGCGGGGAAAAAGGGCCGCGTGAACCACTCGGTCTGCAAGTGGTGCTACGCAAAAATCCCGCTCGACGATCTGTGCGCGGCAGGCAAGGAGATGGGCATCAGCTCCATCGATCTGATGACCCCGAAGGATTTCCCGACGCTGAAAAAGCACGGGCTCGTCTGCGCGATGGTGAGCGGGGCCTCGGGCAAAATGCCCGACGGGACGTCGGTCGGCGGGATTGAGCGGGCGTTTAACCGCACAGAGCATCACGACGTGCTGGTGCAGGCCTACGAGCCCTTCATCAATGCCACGGCGGATGGGGGGATGAAGAACCTGATCTGCTTCTCGGGGAACCGCGACAAGATGGATGACGAGACGGGATTGAAGAATTGCGCGGAGGGTCTGAAGAAAATCCTGCCGCTGGCGGAAAAGCGCGGGGTGATTATCTGCATGGAGTTGCTGAACAGCCGCGTGAACCACCCAGACTACATGTGCGACAAGAGCGACTGGGGCATCGCCCTGTGCAAGGCGATCGGGTCACCGAATTTCAAGCTGCTCTACGACATTTACCACATGCAGATCATGGAGGGAGACGTGATCGCGCACATCAAGGCGGGGCATGAATACTTCGCGCACTACCACACGGGCGGCGTCCCGGGACGGCATGAGATCGATGAGACGCAGGAGCTGAATTACGCGCCGATCATGCGGGCGATCGTGGAGACGGGCTTCAAGGGGCACGTGGCGCAGGAGTTCATCCCGGCGAAGCCGGACGTGCTTGCGTCGCTGAAGCAGGCGGTGGGGATTTGCGACGTCTGAGGCGGGCGGCAAGGAGGCGGTGGGAGTGATGGCGGCACGCAACCGACCCGACCGCTCCGCCCACGAAGATTCAGCGATCCCTCATCCCTCGGGCGAGACCGGCACCAGCACGCGCAGCTTTCGCGAAGAAATCCGGAACGTCACCGGAAGCTGCATCACGACTTCGCCATCCACTTCCACAGGCACGTCCTCCTCGCTGCGCACCACCGCTTTTTTGGTCTGAAAGTAATCCACATCAGCCAGGCGGGTATGTTTGCCCATGAAAATATTGGTGAGGTAACGAGCGATGTCGAGGTAGCCGAGGTTTTTGAAAATGAGGACGTCGAGTTTGCCATCGTCGATCCGCGCATCCTTGAAAAAGGCGACGGGGCCCCCGTAGTAGCGACCGTTGCCAATAAGAACGAACGAGCCTTCGCGCTCCATGCCATCGGCCTCGATGAAAAGGCGCGGCGGTTTGCGCGCGGCGATCTGCGCGGCGGAGATCACGTAGCTCAGCGGCCCGAAGTTTTTTTTCAAATTCCAGCTCGTCTCCTGCACCACCTGCGCATCCAGCCCGACACCGGCGAGCTGGATGAAGTAGCGGGAATTCGCACGGACGAGATCGACCTTCCGAGTGCGTCCCGCGCGGATCACGGCCCACGCTTCCTCAAGATCACCCGGCAGACCGAGCTCGGCAGCGAAGACATTCATCGTGCCGACGGGCAGGATGCCCAGCGACACGCTGGAGCCAGCGATTCCGTTGACGACCTCATTGACCGTGCCGTCGCCTCCGGCCGCCACGATCGTCGTGAACCCCTCCGCGACTGCCTGCTCTGCAGCGGTGCGCGCATCGCCCGGAGCCGTGGTCATGCGGAGCGTGCACCGGGGAAACTTCTCAATCTGCTTCCACGTATTTTTCGCCCGCTCGCTGCGGGCGGCAGGGTTCAGAATGACAAGGATTTCGCGCATCGGTAGGCGGGCGTTTCGACCTTTTCTTTCAAGGCTCGGCGGCTACCGTGTCCGCCGTGAAAAAACTTTCCAAGGCTATTCTCCTCGCGCTCGGCGCGTTGCTGATCCTGATCGTTTTTGGCCTCTTTTGCGTGAACCTCTATCTCCAGTCGCCGCGCACTCAGGAGCAGATCCAGGCGAAGCTCAGCCGGGCGCTGCGCATGCCGCTGAAAATCACGAACACCAGCCTTTCCCCGTGGAGCGGTGTGCGGATCACCGGCATCACGATTCCGAACGGCGAGACGAATTTTCTCGAAGCCGGTTCCTTTTCCGCAAGCTATCGCAAGCTGCCGCTGCTCGCCGGGCGGCTCGTCATCCCAGAGATGACGGTGGAGCGGCCGAAGGTGATATGGAGGCAGGATGCAGAGGGCAAGTGGAGGCTGCCTGCGCTGGAAAAAGCCGCGGTCTCGGCGGAAAACAAAGTGCCCAAAACGTCGGCTGTGGAAAAGAAGTCCGAGGGCGGTTTTACGGTCGTCGTCGAGCGCTTCCTCGTGAAAAGCGGCGCGGTGGACCTCGTGGACAAGGAAGGCAGGCACACGGCCACTTTTACCAATGTAAATATGACTTACACCTCGCTCACCGAGGAGAAGGTCGAGGGCAGCGCGGTCATCGGGCGCGTGGTCTGGGCGGAGACACTGGCCCTGGAAAATGTGCGCACCCCTTTCAAATACGCGGACGGTGAGATAGCGCTGCCCGAACTGACCGCGACGCTCGGCGGCGGAGTGGTGCGCGGCAGCTATCGCGCGCAGCCGGACGCGCCGAAGTCGCCATTTCAGACCGCCTTCATCTTCGAGCAGGTGAACCTCGATCGCGTCGCGACCGAGGCCGGGTGGAAGCCGGGCCAGGCCGGCGGCGTAGTGGCCGGCAAGCTGGAACTGCACGGCGATATGAACCGCCCGGAACGTGCGGAAGGCACCGGTCAGTTTCGGCTCCGGGACGGCCAGCTCAAGCAGCTCGAATTTTTTCAAACCATCGGCCAGGCGCTCAACATCCGCGAGCTCTCCGACCTGCGCCTCAAGGAGGCGCACGGTGATTTCCGTGTCGCCGGCGAAAAGGTAACCTTCGACCAGCTCAAGCTCGCCGCGCTCAATCTCGAACTTGCGGCCAAGGGCTACGTGCGCTTCGACAAAAAGGTGGCGCTGGAAGCGCAGCTCGGAGTGGATGAAGCGCTCGTGAAACAGCTCCCAGACTTGGTGCGAGAGAGTTTTGCGACAGCGGACAACGAGCGGCGGACCATCGACTTCAACATTACCGGCACGACCGAAAAGCCCCGCACAAACCTGCTCGACAAGCTCATCGGCCAGAGAATCAACCAGCAGTTCGACAGCGTGCTCAGCAGCATTTTCGGGGGGGCGAAAAAGGAGGAGGACAAAAAGAAGGAGGAAGACCGGAAAAAAGAGGAGAAAAGGGAGGAGAAAAAGCGGAAGAAGGAGCAGGAAAAAGCGGCCTCGAAGGCACCTG
>Ga0105047_10013172_pt1 | contig 13253 bp, 8 predicted proteins | sample MAT04_FD_78384 | JGI IMG/M metagenome (GOLD analysis project Ga0105047, IMG submission 78384) | Freshwater microbial communities from Lake Fryxell liftoff mats and glacier meltwater in Antarctica - MAT-04 (megahit assembly) | ecosystem: Environmental > Aquatic > Freshwater > Ice > Liftoff... | reverse complement strand
TCCCGACAGATACATCGGCACTGCCACCAGACCCACCAGAAGACCCACGCCAAGGATCAGGTTGCGGCCCCAGTAGTCGCTGAAAAGCAGCACGCCGGAGAAGCTGATGCTGGCCATCGCCACTGCGGCCACCAAATAATGGTTGCCGTAGCGCAAGCCGTTGCCCACGGTGACCCACATCAAGACCACATACGCCCAGGCCAGCGATTCGCCCATGCCGATCATCGCCGCCATCATCAGGCCGTAGTCCGCGACAATGCCCAGCATCCTGCGCGCATGCGATTTGCCTGGATCGACCAGCAACCAGCCGATCAGCGCGATGCCGTTGATGAAACCCGAAAGGATAATGACCAGGGCCACGGCATATTCGGCCGGCGCGACCACGGCGCGCGAGGAAGGAAGCAGGGTGTAGAAAAGGATCAGCGAAATCAGCGCAAGGCGTACCAGCGCCTGTCCGTGTTCGCTATCCGGGCGATTGGACAGGCGCGACTTCAGCCATGGCCAGACCGTTTTCATGGCTTACTGCATTCCCGGACGGACTTGCACCGTCGAGTATTGGGCGCAGATGTCGTCCAGCCGCGCCCTTCCCCGGCCCAACGCGTCGACGCAAGCTGGATCGAAAAAGCGACCACGCTGCGCGTAGAGATACGCCAGGGCAGCGTTGATGTCCCAGGCCTTCTTGTAGGGACGCGGGGAGATAAGCGCATCGAACACGTCCGCAACAGCCACGATCCTGGCTTCCAACGGGATGGCGTCGCCGATGAGGCCATCCGGGTAGCCGCTGCCGTCGTAGCGCTCGTGGTGGCGCAAGGCGATGATCGCGCCAGCCTGGATGAAACGATTATGGCTGCCGCTGAGCAGTTCATGACCAATGCGCGGATGCCGCCGCATGATCGCCGTCTCTTCTTCGGTCAGCGGTCCCGGTTTCATCAGCACCGAGTCGGGAATCGCGATCTTGCCCATGTCGTGCAGGGGCGCGGCCATCTCGATTGCTCGCACTTCGTCTTCGGGCAGGCCCAGCTGTTCGGCGATCAAGCCGGCAACGTGGGCCATGCGCTCGAGGTAGGCGCTGGTGCCGCTGTCGCGGTATTCGATGGCACGGGCCAGGCGTGAAAGCGTCTCGCGTTCGCGCTCTTCCACTTCGTGCATGCTCGACAGCAGGCGCTGCTCGAGCGACATCGCGCGCTGCTTGATGTTCTCGCTTTGCTGCCGCAGCTGCAGCAGGTTGCGGCAACGGGCGCGCAGCTCGCGCGGACGCACCGGCTTGACCAGGAAATCGATGACACCCGCTTCCAGAGCGGCCTGGCGGATGGGTTCGTCGCCCACCACGGTGATCAGGATGATGGGGATGTCGCGATGCAAAGGCAGCCGGCGAAAGCGGCGCGCAAACTCGAGGCCGTCCATGCCAGGCATGCGGTAGTCCAGCAGGAGCAGGTCGGTACGGTTGGCTTCGCACCACGCCAGCGCCACGGCAGGGTCCCCGAAATCGTGCACGGAAAGTTCCGAAGCAATGTCTTCGATCACATGGCGCAGCATTGTTCGCGCGGAGGTCTGATCGTCGACGATGACGATATCCAAGTTGCATCCAGTCCCGTTGGGCCACGCCGTGTGGCTGTCCGGTGAGGATACTCCGGAGTAGACCCTGCTGGCATCAAGCATGTTGGTAATCCCCTGCGGACGTCGCGTTTCGCTGCATATGCGGCAGAAACTCCAGTTCAATTTCGCCTGGTCGCTCCAAGCCTTGAATCGTCGCTTTCACGACGGGATCGACGCAGAAAGCATGCCACCCGCTACGGTTGCGTCTCACGCCTGTGCAAGCGTGACCCGGGTCGCATTGTGACCCGGTGAAACGTCCAGTGGCTGCTCCAAACCTGTTCAGAAGAGGGCAAACAGCGTTGATCCGACCTGCGCCTCACACACACACCATGCTCGCCTGCAGCTGAATATGACCCGCCGCGTCACTCCTGAAAACGGCCGCCGTTCAAGTCGACTCGGGACGCATGTAGGGGAACAGCAACACGTCGCGAATCGAACTTGAACCCGTCATCAACATCACCAAGCGATCGATGCCAATACCGAGGCCGCCGGTCGGCGCCATGCCGACTTCGAGCGCGCGGATGTAATCGGCGTCGAAGTGCATGGCTTCGTCGTCGCCACCTTCCTTCGCTTCGACCTGGGCGAGGAAACGTGCGGCCTGGTCCTCGGGGTCGTTGAGCTCGGAAAAACCGTTGGCGAGTTCCTTGCCGTTGACGAACAGTTCGAAGCGGTCGGTGTATCCGGGCTGCGTGTCGTTGGCGCGCGCCAGAGGCGACACCTCGACCGGATGATCGGTGATGAAGGTTGGCTGCACCAACGTATGCTCCACCGTTTTTTCGAAGATCTCCAGTAGCAGGCGGCCCCATCCGTGGCCAGGCCGGACATGGATCCTCAGGCGTTCGCAATGGGCCGCAAGCGCCGCGCGATCGGTACAGTCGGCTGCACTGATTTCGGGATTGTAATGGCGCACCGCCTCGTCCATCCGCCAGCGACGGAAGGAAGGGTCCAGGTCGATCGATTCACCATCCCAGGTCAGCTGTCCGGTGCCCAGGACCTGATGGGCGACGTCGCGAATCACGCTTTCGGTGAGGTCCATGATTTCGTTGTAGGTGGCGTAGGCCTCGTACAGCTCCAGCATGGTGAATTCAGGGTTGTGCCGGGTGCTGACGCCTTCATTGCGGAAGTTTCGATTGATCTCGTAGACCCGCTCCATGCCACCAACGACGAGGCGCTTGAGATACAACTCCGGCGCGACCCGCAGGTACAGATCCAGCCCGAGAGCGTTGTGGTGGGTCGTGAACGGCTTCGCCGCGGCACCACCGGGGATGTAATGCATCATCGGCGTTTCGACTTCGAGGAAGCGGCGCGCATCCAGCCACTCGCGCATCGCACGGATGATGCGCGAGCGCTTGATGAACACCTCGCGCGCTTCCGGATTGACGACCAGATCGACATAGCGTTGGCGATAGCGTTGCTCGACATCGGAAAGCCCGTGCCATTTGTCCGGCAGCGGCCGCAGCGACTTGGTCAGCAGCCGCAGTGCCGACACCTTGACCGAAAGCTCGCCGGTGCGCGTGCGCGTCAGGCTGCCGTGCACGCCGACGATGTCGCCCACGTCCCAGCCCTTGAACGCGTCGTAGACCTCAGCCAGCGTGTTGGCCTGGAGGAACAGCTGGATGCGGCCGGATTCGTCCTGGATCTGGGCAAAGCTGGCCTTGCCCATGACCCGTTTGGCCATGAGTCGGCCAGCAAGCTGCACCTTGCGATCGGTCGCCTCCAGCGCCTCGGCGCTCCAGGCTTCCGTATCGGTGAATTCGGCCTGCAGGTCGCCGGCGAACTCCATCCGCTTGAAGTCATTCGGAAACGCGATGCCCTGCGCGCGCAATGCCGCGAGCTTGGCGCGGCGCTCGGCGATGAGGCTGTTTTCGTCGACAGGCGGCGTGGCGGGTTGATCGGTCATGGTGATGGTGATCGCGGGAGGAGGAGATTCTTTGGGAGGAGCTTCAGTCCATCCCCCAAAACTCAGGTCATGCGTCGCTGCGTTTGGCGCCTGCTTCGAGACCCGACTTGAGACTGGCCTCGACGAACTCGTCCAGGTCACCGTCCAGTACCTTCTGCGTATCGGTACGTTCAACGCCGGTACGCAGGTCCTTGATGCGGCTCTGGTCGAGTACGTAATTGCGGATCTGGCTGCCCCAGCCGATGTCGGATTTGGTGGCTTCCAGTGCATCGCGTTCGACGTTGCGCTTCTGGATTTCCAATTCGTACAACTTCGCCTTCAGCATTTTCATCGCGGTATCGCGGTTGGCATGCTGGCTGCGGCCGGTCTGGCAGGCGGCGACGGTATTGGTGGGGATGTGGGTGATGCGCACCGCCGACTCGGTCTTGTTGACGTGCTGTCCGCCGGCGCCGGAGGAACGGTACACGTCCGTGCGCAGGTCGGCCGGATTGATTTCGATCTCGATGTTGTCGTCGACTTCCGGCGACACGAACACGGAAGTAAAGGAGGTATGGCGACGGTTGTCCGAATCGAACGGCGACTTGCGCACCAGCCGGTGCACGCCGATCTCGGTCTTGAGCCAGCCATATGCGTAGTCACCTTCGACCCGGAAGGTCGCCGACTTGATGCCTGCAACGTCTCCCGCGCTGGCTTCCATCAGCTCGGTCTTCCAGCCGCGCGATTCGCACCAGCGCAGGTACATGCGCAGCATCATCTCGGCCCAGTCCTGCGCTTCGGTACCACCGGCCCCGGCCTGGATGTCGACGAAGCAATTCGCCGGATCCAGCTCGCCGGAGAACATGCGCTGGAATTCCAGCTTCTCCACATGCGTGTTGAAGCCATCCACGTCGACGACTACCGCTTGTGCGGTGTCTTCGTCATCCTCGCCTTCGGCCAGGTCCAGCAGTTCGCTGGCTTCGCCCAGCCCCTCCTCAAGGCTGGTGATGCCGTTGACGTTCTTCTCCAGGCTGGAACGTTCGCGGCCCAGGGTCTGGGCGTATTCGGCGTTGTTCCAGATATCCGGATTTTCCAGCTCGCGGTTTACTTCTTCCAGACGTTCGCGCTTGGCGTCGTAGTCAAAGATACCCCCGAAGCGAATGCAGCCGTTCCTGCAGATCGGCGATGCGCTGGCGGATGGGGTTGAGTTCGAGCATGGCGGTGCAGATGATTCGAAGGGCCGGGAAGGATAGCAGAGCCCGGCATCTGGCCCGTCCCATCGAGGCGAGAAACGCGCGCTGGCACACCGCTTGACGCGGTTGCCAGACACTTCGCAGGGGAATTTGCAGGGAGCCTGATCGCAACTATCCATACCGCCGGCATTTCGACATGACACCGAGCGAGATGTCTGAGCGCAAATGGGCGCGCATGCGGGACGACGCCACCGTTGAAGCAATGCGGAAATATCCCGAAGCTTCCCCCCCGAAGGCATCATCAAGTTGAATCAAGCCTGCCGCGCAGCGCCTACGATGCCCGGGTCCGTAGCCTGCGACAGGCGTGTGCGCAGGTCAGAGCGATAGCGTCGGCTGCACGGCAGCTGGGAACCGTCGATCAACTGCACGCGGGCATCACCGTTCTCCAGTGGCTCTATTGACGCGATCAGTTCCAGGTTGACGATATAGCTGCGATGGATGCGCGCAAAACGTCGTGGGTCGAGCTTGGCTTCGATGCTGGCGATGGTGCTGCGCAAAGGGTAGTCGCGGTCGCGCACGCGCAGGTTCACGTAATTGCCCGAGGCTTGCAGCCATTCGATATCGGCGGCTGCCACCAGGAATTCACGGCCCAGCTTGCGTACCAGGAAACGTTCGGGACGCTCGACCGGCGTGGCACCGTCGGGTTCGCCCAGCAGGCTGGCCTCGCCCTGCATGCGTCGCACGACGAAACGGTAGAGCTCGATCATCAGCACCATGCTGGCGAACGAGCGCACGTCCTTCAGGTATTCGTAGAACAGTTCGAGGGGCCACGAACCAAACTCGTAGTGCATGCCCTGCGAGCGGTAGGCCAAGATACGCATGCCCACCATCCCCAGGACGTGCGCCAGCGAAAACGCGACGCTGGCCAGCAGATACCATGGCCACTGCCGACGCCAGTTGTCCCAGTGCACGGGATACCTGCGGGTGAACCAGACCAGGGCCGGCACCAGCGCCAGCATCATCAGTCCGCTCGAAAGCTCCCAGACTGCCGGCTCCCACGAGGCGAAGCGGAGGCCGAGCTTGCGCACGTCCATCAGCACGGTGAGGCTGTTGCCCGCACCATTGATCAGGGTCAGGACGACCCAGAATCCAACCTCGAACGCACGCCGCCACGGCAGGAAGCGCTGGTAAGCGGTAGGGCTGGCTGGGTTCATCGCGGCATCCTCGTTCGGAATCCATCGTGTTCACCGGGGTCGAAGCGCCTGCACCTTCGCTCGGCCTCAGGCGGCGCAAACCGCCAACGAAACCGGTTGCAGATGTTCGACGATCAACTGGATGGCGACGCCGCCACGGTAGTCGTCGGGCACCAGTCTGTATGCGAGATGCACTCGCGACGGCGGGGCGAGCTCGTTCCAGCCGCCGAAATGGATGGCGTTCAACATGTCGCGGCGACCCTCCACTCGCAAGCTCAGCTTGAGGTGGCGTTCGCCCACCACCCGCCAGTCGAGCACATCGAACTGGCCATCGAACAGCGGCTCGGCGAACCCCTGGCCCCAGGTGGCGCCGCTGCGCAGGGCTTCGGCGCTGGCGTGGTCGAATTCATGGGGCAGCAGTTCGCCGTCGCTCAACAATTCGGACTGAAGCAGTTGCGGATCGAGCTGATGCTCGGCCTGCAGGCGGAATGCGGTTTCAAAGCCCGCCAGGCTTCCCAGGTCGAGGCTGAGCCCGGCGGCCATCGCATGGCCGCCGAACTTGCCGATCAAACCCGGATGTCGTGCATCGATGTTGGCAAGCGCATCGCGGATGTGGAAGCCGGGGATGGAGCGCGCCGAGCCACGTAGCGTGCTGCTGCCAGGTTCGGACGGCGCGAACGCAACCACCGGCCTATGCAGGCGTTCCTTGATTTTGGACGCAACCAGGCCGATCACGCCCGGGTGCCACTCGGCATCGAACAGGCACAGCGAGTGCGGCATCTGGCCCGATACATCCAGGCCACTGCCGGCAATGGCCGCATCAGCTTCTTCGATCATCTGCTGCTGCACGCCGCGGCGCTCGGCGTTGATGCCGTGCAGAATCTGCGCAAGTTCGCGCGCCCGCGTGTCGTCGTCGCACAGCAGGCATTCGATGCCCAACGCCATGTCCTCCAGCCGCCCCGCAGCATTGAGGCGGGGGCCGATGCCGAAGCCGATGTCGGTCGTGGTCAACCGCGCCGCATCGCGTCCCGAAACTTCGATCAACGCACGCAGGCCCGCGCACCCCTGCCCCGCACGAATGCGGCGCAGACCCGCGCCCACCAGCGCACGATTATTGACGTCCAGTGCCACCAGATCGGCCACCGTGCCCACGGCCACCAGGTCCAGCAACGATGTGAGGTCAGGCTCTGGCAATGTCTGGACTGCGTTTTCGCGCAGGCGCCGCCTCAAGGCCAGCAGCACATAGAACATCACCCCCACGCCGGCCAGCGCCTTGCTGGCAAATGGATCACCGTGCTGGTTGGGATTGACGATGGCATCGGCGGGCGGCAGCACTTCACCGGGCAAATGGTGGTCGGTCACCAGCACCTGCCAGCCCAGCGCCTTGGCTGCGGCAATTCCGGCATGACAGGCGATTCCGTGGTCCACCGTGATCAACAGGTCGGGTTGCAACGCGGCCAGTTCTGAAACCAGCGCCGGCGACAAGCCGTAACCGTGAATCATGCGATTGGGCACTGCCGGTGTGACATGCCTGGCCCCCAGCATGCGCAAGCCGCGTACGCCGACCGCACAAGCGGTGGCACCGTCGCAATCGAAGTCTCCGACGACCACGATGTGCTGGTCTTCCGCAATCGCCGTGAGCAACAGCGCAGTAGCCGCGTCCAACCCCAGCAACGTGTCCGGCGGCAATAGATGCGCCAGACGGGGCTGGGCGTGGTCGACACCTTGCGCGCCCCGCGCAGCGTAGATGCGCTGAAGCAATGGGGAAACGTGTTCCGGCCACATGCCGGGCGCCACGAATTCCCGACGCTGGATCCTGGGCGTGGTCTTCATGCGTCGAGTGTGACCAGCGACCTTCGCCACAGCCGCCAGCGTTGCGCGCGACGAATCGAAAACAGTGCGCCGTCCTCGAAATCCAGCTTGAGCCCATCCAGTTCCCGGCTCTGGACCGCTGCCAGCAAGGGCTGCAGCGCGTCCCGAGCCAGCAGCTCAAGCGAGCGCAGGTGGCGCAGGTCGACCAATGCATCCACTTCATCGGATTCGGGCGCCGAGGGCATGACGCCGGCCGCCTTGGCCAGCGCACGCAGCGTGATGTCGTGACCCTTGACCTGGCGGTGTTCCGTTCGCACCACGTCGGGCAGCGAACCGGGGCCCCAGAACCAGAGCGAATTCACCGCCGCCTTGCCCTGCGCGACGCGTACGACGTTCCAGGGGTGGTTGTACAGCAGCACTTGCGTGTCGCTGAGCAGCGCGCGCCAGCGGCGACCCAGATCGCCTCCCGGCAGGTGCGCGAACAGATCCTCGCCCAGGACTTCATCAGGTTCAGCGAACTGGGGCATGCGCGTGCCGGCAGGTAGCCGCAGGTACCAGCGCGACGGATGCGGCGCATCCAGAGTGAAGCCGGCATCGCCAAACAGCGGTTTCAAGGCAGGCAGGAACTGGGCGGCATCCTCTTCAGTCAGGGCCAGCGCTTCGCCATGCGACAGCATGCGTGCACCGCCCATGTCCGGGGCTACGTGGGCGGGATCGACGCGGAGCCACGCACCTTGCGCATCGTGCTGCGCATCCAGTTGGCGGGTCAGCGCTGCGATCGGCCAGTGGTCGGGCAATAGCTGGAAATGCCGACGCAGCTGCGCGCGCGTGCCCGCATCGCTTTGGGTCCGATCCGCACGCCCCAACGCCAGGCCAACGGGCACCGGTAGCGTGCCGCCGCCAAGACGCGAGCGCGTGGGCAGCAGCAGGGTTGCCGATGCCATCGTCCCGGTTCCGCTCAGCCTGCGTACGAAACGCTGATGATTTCGTATTCGCGCTGACCTGCAGGCGCGTCGATGGTGACTTCATCGCCCTGGTTCTTGCCGATCAGCGCACGCGCCAGTGGCGAGGAAATGGCGATCATCGACAGCTTGATGTCGGCCTCCAGGTCGCCAACGATCTGGTAACGCTTCTGCTCGTCGTTCTCCACGTCCGCCAGGGTGACGGTGGCGCCGAACACGACGCGGGCCCCGGCATCCAGTTTCGACACGTCGATGACTTCGGCATGTGACAGCTCGCCTTCCAGCTGCTTGATCCGTCCTTCGATGAAGCTTTGCTGTTCACGCGCAGCGTGATATTCGGCGTTCTCCTTGAGGTCGCCGTGCGCGCGTGCTTCGGCGATGGCCGCGATGACTGCCGGACGTTTCTCCGACTTCAGCAGGTCCAGTTCCTCGCGCAAACGCTGCGCACCTTTCATGGTCAAGGGTGCTCTCATGGAAGTGCTCTCATGCGGATGCGCTCATCGGGAATGTGGACATGCTTCGAGTTCCTTGTGCAGCTCCTGCAGCGCCCACACCGGGCCGGTGCCGCGGAACTCCAGCGAATGCACCAGCGCACGCGCGCCGGCAATGGTGGTCGAATAGGTGACGCGATGCTGCAACGCTTCGCGACGGATCGAAAACGAATCGGCGATGGCCTGGCGGCCTTCGGTCGTGTTGACGATATACACGATTTCGCCGTTCTTGATCAGGTCGACGATGTGCGGGCGTCCTTCCACGACCTTGTTGATCTGCTCGCAGGCATGGCCGTTCTCCAGCAGCCAGGCGCAGGTGCCGCGCGTGGCAACCAGCGTGTAGCCGCGTTCGATCAGGTCCGCGGCAACGCCCAGCACGCGCGGCTTGTCGGGATCGCGCACCGACAGGAACACCTTGCCGACCGCTGGCGCCTTGATGCCACCGGCTTCCTGCGCGCGCGCGAACGCGGCGCCAAAGCTGCGGCCCACGCCCATAACTTCCCCGGTCGAGCGCATTTCCGGACCGAGGATCGGATCGACATTCTGGAACTTCGCGAACGGGAAAATCGCTTCCTTCACCGAGTAGTAGTGCGGCACGATTTCCTTCAGCACGCCCTGCTCGGCCAACGATTTGCCGGCCATGCAGCGCGCCGCGATCTTGGCCAGCGGCATGCCGGTGGCCTTGGACACGAACGGCACCGTGCGCGAGGCACGCGGGTTCACTTCCAGCAGGTAGATGACGTCCTCGCCCTTTTCGCCGGCCTGCACCGCAAACTGGGTATTCATCAGGCCCACGACGTTCAAGGCCTGGGCCAGTTCGACCACCTGGCGCCGCAGCTCGGCCTGGGTCTCGGCCGACAGCGAATACGGCGGCAGCGAACACGAGGAGTCGCCCGAATGCACGCCGGCTTCCTCGATATGCTCCATCACCCCGCCGACCAGCACCGCGCCGGTGTGATCGGCGATCACGTCGACGTCCACCTCCACGGCGTTATCGAGGAAACGGTCCAGCAACACCGGTGAATCATTCGACACCTTGACCGCATCGCGCACGTAGCGCGCCAGGTCCGATTCGCCGTAGACGATTTCCATTGCGCGGCCGCCCAGCACGTAGGAAGGACGCACCACCAGTGGATAGCCGATCTCACGTGCCAGCAGCAGGGCTTCCTGGTCGTTGCGGGCAATGCGGTTGGGCGGCTGCTTCAGGCCCAGTTTGTCGACCAGTTGCTGGAAGCGCTCGCGGTCTTCGGCAAGGTCGATCGAATCAGGTGAAGTACCGATGACCGGGACGCCATTGGCTTCCAGCGCCTGCGCCAGCTTCAGTGGCGTCTGGCCGCCGTACTGCACGATCACACCCTTCGGCTTCTCGACCGCAACGATTTCCAGTACGTCCTCGAGCGTCAGCGGTTCGAAGTACAGGCGATCGGAGGTGTCGTAGTCGGTGGACACGGTTTCCGGATTGCAGTTGACCATGATGGTCTCGTAGCCGTCTGCGCGCAGCGCCAGCGCAGCATGCACGCAGCAGTAGTCGAACTCGATCCCCTGGCCGATGCGGTTGGGGCCGCCGCCCAGGATCATGATCTTGTCGCGCGTGCTGGGCTCCGCCTCGCATTCGTCCTCATAGGTCGAATACAGGTACGCCGTGCTGGTGGAAAACTCCGCAGCGCACGAGTCGACGCGCTTGTATACCGGCCGTACCTGGTGCGCGTGGCGCAGCGCGCGAATCGCGCCCTCGTCGGTAGCTGCGAGTTGCGCCAGGCGGATGTCGGAAAACCCCATGCGCTTGAGCTTGCGCAGGCGCGCGCCGTCCAGGGAAGCGAGGCCTTCGGCTTCCACGCGCTTTTCGTGTTCGATCAATTCCTCGATCTGGTCGAGGAACCACGGATCGATGAACGAAAGCGCATGCACTTCTTCGACGCTCATGCCGGCGCGGAAGGCGTCAGCCACGTAAAACAGCCGTTCCGGGCTGGGCTCTTTCATCTCGCGACGCAGATTGATCAGGTCTGCGGGATCGTTCAGATCAATACCGGTCGGGTCCAGGCCCGACTTGCCGGTTTCCAGCCCACGCAGCGCCTTCTGCAGCGACTCCTGGAAGGTGCGGCCCATTGCCATCACCTCGCCCACCGACTTCATCTGGGTGGTCAGGCGGGCGTCGGCCGTGGGAAATTTCTCGAAGGCAAAACGCGGGATCTTGGTGACGACGTAATCGATGGAGGGCTCGAACGAAGCCGGCGTGGCACCTCCGGTGATCTCGTTGCGCAACTCATCCAGCGTGTAGCCCACCGCCAGCTTGGCGGCGACCTTGGCAATTGGAAAACCAGTGGCTTTTGAGGCCAGCGCCGACGAGCGGGACACGCGTGGATTCATTTCGATCACCACCACGCGCCCGGTCTGTGCATTGATGCCGAACTGCACGTTGGAACCGCCGGTATCGACGCCGATCTTGCGCAGCACTGCGATCGAGGCATCACGCAGGCGCTGGTATTCCTTGTCGGTCAGGGTCTGCGCAGGCGCAACGGTAATCGAGTCACCGGTGTGCACGCCCATCGGGTCGAGGTTTTCGATCGAGCAGACGATGATGCAGTTGTCCGCGGTGTCGCGGACCACCTCCATCTCGAATTCCTTCCACCCCAGCACCGATTCTTCCACCAGCACTTCGCTGGTGGGAGAAAGCTCCAGGCCGCAGCCGACGATATCGATCAGTTCCTCGCGGTTGTAGGCAATGCCGCCACCGCTGCCGCCCAGGGTGAAACTGGGGCGGATGATGGTCGGATAACCGACGCGGGTCTGGATATCCAACGCCTGCTCGAGCGAACGGGCGACCTCCGCCTTCGGACACTCCAGGCCGATCTCGGCCATGGCCACGCGGAACAGTTCGCGGTCCTCGGCCATCATGATCGCGTCGCGCTTGGCCCCGATCAGTTCGACGCCGTATTTCTCCAGCACGCCGTGATCGGCCAGATCGAGCGCACAATTCAGCGCGGTCTGCCCGCCCATCGTGGGCAGCAACGCATCGGGGCGTTCCTTGTCGATGATCTTCTCGACCATCTGCCAGGTGATTGGCTCGATGTAGACCGCATCGGCCATCTCCGGGTCGGTCATGATCGTGGCCGGATTGCTGTTGACCAGCACCACCCGATAACCCTCGTCGCGCAATGCCTTGCACGCCTGCGCACCCGAGTAATCGAACTCGCAGGCCTGGCCGATGACAATCGGCCCGGCGCCAATGATCAGGATGGTATTCAGGTCAGTACGCTTGGGCATCAGCGGCTCCCCATTCCAGTGTGCTCCATCAGTGCAATGAACCTGTCGAACAAGGGAGCCACGTCGTGCGGTCCCGGCGATGCTTCCGGATGTCCCTGGAATGAGAAGGCTGGAGCATCGGTGAGTTCGATGCCCTGGTTGCTGCCGTCGAACAGCGAGCGATGCGTGATCCGCACATTTGCGGGCAGCGTTGCTTCGTCCACCGCGAAACCATGGTTTTGCGAAGTAATCATGACCTTGCCGCTGGCGAGGTCCTGCACCGGATGGTTGGCACCGTGATGGCCGAATTTCATCTTCACCGTGCGCGCGCCTGCGGCAAGACCGAGTAGCTGATGGCCGAGGCAGATCCCGAAAGTCGGGATCTTGCGCGCGATGAATTCGCGCGTTGCGGCGATCGCGTAATCGCAAGGCTCCGGATCACCCGGGCCATTGGAGAGGAACACGCCGTGCGGCTGCAGCGCCAGCACTTCGGACGCCGGAGTTTGCGCGGGCACCACGGTGATGTCGCAGCCACGCTCGGCCAGCATGCGCAGGATGTTGAGCTTCACGCCGTAGTCGTAAGCCACGACCTTGAAGCGCGTATTGCCCGCCGCCTCCATACCGGTATCAAGATCCAGCTGTCCCTCCCGCCAACTGTAGCTTTCCAGCGTGGACACTACTTTCGCCAGGTCCAGGCCTTTGAGTCCCGGGAACTTTCGGGCGGCTTCCAGCGCAACCTGCGCATCGATATCGCCTGCCATCAATGCGCCATTCTGGGCACCACGATCTCGCAGCATCCGCGTCAGCTTGCGGGTGTCGATACCGGCGATGGCGACCACGCCGCGCGCCTGCAGCCATTGCGGCAGACCGATCTGGCTGCGCCAGCT
>Ga0105047_10013169_pt1 | contig 13255 bp, 10 predicted proteins | sample MAT04_FD_78384 | JGI IMG/M metagenome (GOLD analysis project Ga0105047, IMG submission 78384) | Freshwater microbial communities from Lake Fryxell liftoff mats and glacier meltwater in Antarctica - MAT-04 (megahit assembly) | ecosystem: Environmental > Aquatic > Freshwater > Ice > Liftoff... | reverse complement strand
CTCGCGGCGCTGCTCGTCGCGGCGGTGGACGAGCTGGGGGTAGACGCCCAGGGAGGAGTTGTTGACGAAGACGCGGCCGTTGACCTCGCCGACATCAACGGCGCGGGTGCGGCCGGCGGCGATGACGCGGACGGCGGCGTCGAGGTCGAGGGGGATCCCCAGGTCCCTGGCGAAGTGGTTGAGCGTGCCGAGGGGGAGGACGCCCAGGGGCTTGTCGGTGCCGGCCAGGGCACCGGCGACGGCGCTGACCGTTCCGTCGCCGCCGCCGGCGATGACGGCGTCGGTGGCGGGATCGTTCACGGCTTCGCGGGCGGCGGGGGCGAGTTCCCTGCCCTTGACGGCGCGGACGTCGGCGTCGATTCCGGCGGCGGCGAAGGCGCGGGCGACGCGGGCGGAGACATCGCCATCAGGGGTGGCGGTGCCGGCTTTGCCGTTGAGGAGTGCGAGGACGCGCATGGGCGGCCGAGCGTACGGGGGCCGGGCCGGGCCGCGAACGGGGAAAAGGCGGGGGTGTCGCGACTCGTTAGAAATGTCACATGCCTTAACTCGACAGAAGTGTCACATCCCCGTGGGCCGTGCCTCCGCGCCGGGGGCGGGGCCGGGTTCGGACATGGCCGCGATCATCGCCTCCAACTGCGCCTCGATCGCGGCCATCACCGGGTCCTCCGCCGCCGTGCGGTCGCGCTGCGGCGGGACGTGGATCGCCTCGCCGACCCGGACGGTCACGCTCATGGGACGGTAGATCCGGCACTCGTCGTTCAGGTCCTCCTCGAACCGCTCCACCGTCTCCAGCAGCCGCTCGCGCGTCGGCCGCGACCGGACGTACCCGGGCGGGTAACACCAAAGCTGCTGCGCGAGGTACATCGCCTCCAACTGCGCCCACCGGCGCTCGCGCTCGGCGTCGCTCACCTCGCCGGCCACCATCGCCGGCAGCACCGCCGCCCGCAGCCGCTTGACCCGCCCCACCACCGTCGGCTCGCGCTTCCCCCCGGCCCACTCGCGCTCCAGCGGGACCAGCAGGTGGTCGATCAGCCGCTCCACCCGCTCCTCGATCGTCCCCGACTGCACGGCCCCGAGTTGCTCGACCTCCTTCAGGCCCAGCAGCCCCGCACCCACCTTCACCACCCGCTCGGGCAGCGCCAACCCGTGTTGCGGCGCCCACCCCAGCCGCGCCTCCAGCGCCCGCAGCGCCGGCTCCAGGGCGTCCGCGACGTCGCCCCGGAAGGTGTACCGCAGCGCGACGGGATGGACCACCACCGCGCCCGGCGGGCTGGCGGCCGCCCGGCGCTTGGCGGCGCTGCGGGCGATGAAGGCCGTGCCGTCCATCAACGCCGACAAACGCTCGTTCGCCCGTGTGATCACGCCCTCGGGGAAGATCACCAGCGGCCGCTTCGCCTCGGTCAGGATGTCGATCGCGGCCCCGACCGCCTGGCGATCGACCCCCTCGCGGTAGACGCTGAAGACGCCCGAGCGCTCCAGCAGCCACGCCTGGACCTTCGAGTGGGCGAAGAGGTGGGCGCTGGCCATCGTGTACGGGACGACGCCCGCCTGCCGGGCCAGTTCGAACACAACGAAGGGGTCGGCCGGCCGGCAGTGGTTGGGCGCCAGCAGGATCCCGTGCCCGGCCCGCCGCGAGCGCTCGAGGTGCTCAAGGCCGCGGCAGGTCACGCTCACCAGCCCGAACTTCCGCCGCAGCCGCGCCCGCGCGAACCGCTGCATGAACGCCGGCCACCCGATCCCCGGGTACGGCGGCACGAACGCGTACGGCTTCTCCACGACCACCTTGTGCACGGCGGATCGACCTCCTGGCTGTCTCGTAAGATCGCACCGGGCGGCCCGACTCACCGCCCGGGCACGCTGGCCCGACCGCGGCGGATCGTACCCGCCCGGCCCATGGCGTAAAGCGCGCGCGGCCCGGCACCGCAGTGGCGGCCCGGCGGCCGACCCGTACAATCCCCCCCTCGGGCCCGCCCCTCATGATCACCCTCTACGTCATTGTCGCCGCCTTCGTCGCCGCCGCGATCAACTCCGTCGCCGGCGGCGGCACCTTCCTCACCTTCCCCACGCTGACGGCCGGCGCCGGGCTGTCGGAGAAGGTCGCCAACATGACCAGCACGGTCGGCCTCGTGCCCGGCTCGGCCGCGTCGATCGTCGCCGCCCGCGCCGACCTGCGCCACCTCCCGCGCTCCATGGTCGCCACCTACGCCGCCATCAGCCTGATCGGCGGCGCGATCGGCTCCATCCTGCTCATCCGCACCTCGCCCGGGACGTTCCGGCTCGTCATCCCGTGGCTCCTGGGCTTCGCCACGCTCGTCTTCGCCTTCTCCAAGCCCATCGCCCGCTGGGCCGGCCGCCAGCACGGGGACCGCTCGGCGCGGTGGACGGCGATCGTGGCCGCCATCCAGCTCCTGATCGCGATCTACGGTGGGTACTTCGGGGCGGGGATCGGCGTGCTGATGATGGCGGGCCTGTCGTTCGCCGGACTGGACAGCGTCCACCACATGAACGCCCTGAAGGTCCTGCTCGCGACGCTGATCAACGGCGTCGCCGCGACCCTGTTCCTGTTCAACCCGGCCACCAACCTCCCGCTCGCCGGCGCCATGGCCGCCGCGTCGGTCGTGGGCGGGTTCCTGGGGATGGTCCTCGCCCGGCGCATCCCACAGGAAGCCCTGCGCGGCGTCGTGCTGCTCGCCGGCGCCTCGCTGACGGTGGTCTACTTCTACCGCGCCTACGCCGCCTGACCGCCCGGCGGGCGGGGGCGGGTGGGCCGACCGGAGCGTGCGTTGACAGTGGGGAAGGGCACTTCTACGATTGTTGGTGAGGGGCGCGACGAACGACGACGACCGATAGGAGTGAACCAATGGCTTCCGAGAACGTGACCGAATTTACCGACCAGAACTTCGAGACCGAGGTGCTCGGCGCCCAGCAGCCCGTGCTGGTCGATTTCTGGGCCGAGTGGTGCATGCCGTGCCGGATGCTCGCCCCCACGATCGACAAGATCGCCGACGCCTACGCCGGCAAGGTCAAGGTGGGCAAGCTCGACACCGACGCCAACCGCGACGTGGCGATGAAGTACCGGATCGACATGATCCCCACCGTCATCCTCTTTAAGAACGGCCAGATCGCCCAGCGGTTCGTGGGCCTCAAGGGCGAGAAGGACTTCCGCGAGGTCCTCGACGCGGCCGACTGACCCGCGCGCGCCGGACAATCAACACGCAAGAAAGAACCGCCGGTCCGAGAGGACCGGCGGTTTTCATTGGCGATCTCGTTGGCGATCTCGTTGCCCGACCTTGCGCCGGGCGCGGGTCAGAAATCCAGGCCGCCGCGGAGCTGCGGGCGCTTCTTCTTCTTCGCCGGCTCGGCCGCGGGGGCGGCGGCGGCGACCGGGGCGGGGGCGGGCTCGCTGGCGCGCTTGATGCTCAGCGACACGCGCCGCTTGTCCTTGTCCACCTCCAGCACGCGGACCTTGACGTCCTGCCCCACCGTCACGGCGTCGTTGGCCGTCCGCACGCGGTTGGGGGCCAGCTCGCTGATGTGGCAGAGGCCCTCGATGCCCGGCTCCAGCTCGCAGAACGCGCCGAAGTCCACCACGCGGGTGACCTTCGCCGACTGCACCGAATGCAACGGGTAGCGGTCCGCCACCTCGCTCCACGGGTCCGGGCCGGCCTGCTTCAGGCTGAACGTGAGCTTGTGCTGGGTCGGGTCCATGTTCAGGACGACGACCTTGAGCGTGTCGCCCACCTTGACCACGTCCGCCGGGTGGCGGATGCGCTGGTAGCTCATCTCCGAGACCGGCAGCAGCCCCTCGATCCCCTCCTCGACCTCAAGGAACGCGCCGAAGCCCTCGACGCGGGCGACGCGGGCCGTCACCGACGTGCCCACCGCGTACCGCGCCGATGCGTCGGACCACGGGTCGGCCATCGCCTGCTTGAGCGACAGCGAGATCTTCCCGGTCTCGGGGTCGATCTTGGTGATCTTGACCTCGACCACGTCCCCCTCGGTGACCATGTCCTTGGGGTTGCGGATGCGGCGGTGCGACATCTCCGACACGTGCAGCAGCCCGTCCACCCCGCCCAGGTCCACGAACGCCCCGTAGTCCATCACCGTGCGGACGATGCCGCGGCGGACCTGGCCCTCGCCCATCTCGGTCATGAGCTTCTCACGGGCCTGTTCCTTGTCGCGCTCGAGGATGGCCCGCCGCGAGACGATGAGGTTCTTCTTGTCCCGGTCCACCCGGGCGACCTCGACGGTCATCCGCTGGCCGATCAGGACGGAGATGTCCTTGACGAAGTTGACGTCCACCTGCCCGGAGGGCATGAACGCCCGCAGCGTCTTGATCTGGAGCTCGAGCCCGCCCTTGTTCATGCCGGTGACGGTGCCCTCGACGACCTGCCCGACCTCCAGCGACTCCCACGAGACGCTCTGGGCGACGGCGCCCTTCTTGCTCAGAATGTAGAGGTCCTCGTCGCGGTCGTAGCGCTCGACGACGAACTCGATCTCGTCGCCCACCATGACCTGCTCGAACTGGGTGACCGGGGCGATCCCCTGGTTCTTGTCGCCCAGGTCCACGAAGACGTCGTCGCGCTTGAGGGCGGTCACCTTGCCCTTCACGGCCCCGCGGAGCAAGCCGCGGTTGGGGGCAGGCGCCCCGGCCGCCCCGGGCTGGGCCCCGGGCTTGTCGAAGCCGTAAAGTTTCTCGAGGGAGGTTTCGCCCAGGACGTCCTCGACCTGCTTGTCGAGCGTCGTCTCGTCGGGGCGGTACTTCTCTTTGTAGTCGTCGTTGCGGGGCTCGGTCATGGAAGTGACTCGCTGCGCGAAGGGGAATCGACTCCGGCGCCACGTGCGGCCGGCTCACGTGCGGAGGCGCGCGGGCTACTGCCCCGCGCCGCCACTAAAGGCGGTATCCTATCGACAGGCCGGGCAATTTGCGATTTTTCATGGGGGAAATTCCGGACGCGCCCGCCGGCCACGGTTACGGGACGCTCGCCGCCGGCCGGGGCGCGGGGGTCGCCGGGCGGTTCAGCACCTCAAGGTCGGCCCGGTCGGCGGCGAGGTGCGACTGCAAGAGGGCGGCCGCCGCCGGCTCCGTCAGGCCGAGCTGCGCCAGCGCCGATTCGACCGCCGCCACCTCCTGCCCCTTGGCGGCGCGGAGCTTGGGCAGCAGGTAGATGATCGTCAGGTACCCCAGGTACTGCTCGTCGCGGTTGATCGGCCGGAAGTCCGGCTCCCCGCCGAGGTTGTCGATCAGCGTGACCAGTTCCGCCACCTGCCGCCGGTTGGTCTCGAGCATCTCCCGCAGCGGCCGGCGCAGGTGCCCGGCGCTGCCCAGGTGCGGGGCGCTCTCGGCGACGAAACGGATGAGGCTCGAGTTCTTGGTGCGGAGCAGGCGGTTGAGGATCTCGATGGCGGTGGGCATGGCGGACACGTGTCGGGTTGGTGGGTGCCTTGGTCGGACCGGGCGGGCGCGGTCACTCGCCGGGGGCGGCGATCGTGACCCGGCCGCCGCCGGCGGGGGCGACCCCGGGGGCGGCGGCGGAGTTCGGGGCGACCGCCGCCGGGGCGGTCGGGCGGTCCAGGCTCAGGCGGGCGTAGCGCCGGGCGAGGCCGCTGAGCGGCTCGAAGAAGAAGAACATGACCAGCAGCATCAGCGCGCACGCCACCGCCAGGGCTGACCCCAGCGGGTGGGCGTCGAGCGGCACCGTCGCGGTCTCGCGGGCGCCCTCCCGGCCGCTGCTCAGGTACATCGCGCGCAGGACGCGCACGTAGTAGTAAAGCGACACCACGGTGTTCACGCCGATCACCGCGACCAGCACCCACCACCACCCGCTGGCGTTGCCCAGCACGATCATCACGTTCAGCTTCGCGAAGAACCCCGCGAACGGAGGCAGGCCCACCAGCGACAGCATGAAGATCGCCATCGCCGCCGCCAGCACCGGGTTGCGCCGGCCCAGGTCGGCGAAGTCGGCGACGTTCTCCCCCCCGCCCGGGGCGCGGGCGACGAGCCCGGCGACCGTGAACGCGCCCAGGTTCATGAACATGTAGACCGCGAGGTATAGCAGGATCGCGTGGGCGGCGTTCTCCGGCCCGCCCGGGGCGTTGGCGCCCGGGGCGCGGACGAGCATCGACAGGGCGCACAGCATGTACCCCGCGTGGGCGATCGAGCTGTACGCCAGCATCCGCTTGATGTTCTCCTGCCACAGGGCGGCGCTGTTGCCCACCGTGGCGGTCACCGCGCCGATCACGCCGACCACCGCCGCCGTCGCCACCAGCGCCTCGCCCTGGTAGTTCAGGCCGTGCGCGAGCGACATCAGCACCCGCAGGAGCAGCGTCAGCCCCGCGCCCTTCGAGGCGACGGAGAGGAACGCCGACACGTCGATCGACGCCCCCTGGAAGACGTCCGGGCACCAGAAGTGCAGCGGCACCGCCGAGATCTTGAAGCCCACGCCGATGATGATCCCCGCCAGCGCGAGCACCAGCGGAATGTACGCGCCGGGCGTTGGGTTGGCCTGGAACGTCGCCAGAACCGACGCGGCAAGCTGGTCCACCTGGAGGCTGCCGTAGATCCCGTACAGCATCGAGATGCCGTAGATCATGATGGACGACGTGGCCGCCCCGAACAGCACGTATTTCAGGGAGGCCTCCGAGCCGATCCGGTCGGTCTTGCGGAAGCCGGCCAGCACGTAGCTCGGGAGCGAGGTCAGCTCGACCGCCATCACCAGCATGAGCAGGTTGGACGTCGAGGACATCAGCGACATGCCCAGGCACGCCCCGAGAAAGAGGGTGAAGAACTCGGGCCCGTCTCCCTCGTGCATGGTGTCGGCCGTCGTGCTGAACCACATCAGGATGATGCCGCTGGCGAAGACGAGCAGGAGCGCCTTCCAGAGGACGGCGAAGTGGTCGGAGACGAGCATGCCGCCGAAGCGGGCGTTGGCGCCGGTCGCGTCGGCCCCGACGACGATGAGCGAGACCAGCGCCAGGAAGAGGCCGGTCAGGGCGACCAGGCCGGTGGCGACGTTGGGCTTGCGGACGAAGAACGGGGTGAGGAGCACGGCGATGATCGCCGCGATGAGCCACAGCTCGACGACGAACGGCCGCAGCTCCGTCCAGGGCGGGATGAGCGGCAGGCCTATGAGGGCGAGGAAGGGCATGGGGAAGAGGGTAGAGTGTGGAGTGTAGAGGTCAGGAGAAAACGCCGGTCAACCGCCGGTGGGTAGCGCGGCCGCACGGTTGTCGCGGCGGAGGCGGAGCTGCTCCGCGTCGTGGCGGAGGAGGGCCTTTTGCTTGTCCTCCCGGGCCTTGGCGATCTCCAGGTCGGCCAGTTCCGCCTCGGCCTTGGCCTTGTCGTAGTCCGACTGGGCCGCGATGCCGCGGCCCAACATGTCCTGCTGGCGCCGGAGCTCGGCCTGCTTGACGGCGCGAGTCTTCAGCAGCGCGTCGAGACGTCCGTCCCACTCGCGCTGGAGGGCGAGCCGCGGGTCGCCGGCCGGAACGGGTGCGGCGACCGCATGCCCCGCCGCCGGAGCCACCTGCGCCGCGCGCTCGCCGAAGAGGCCGAACAGGGCGGCGACCGGCTTGTCCGTGTAGTGGAAGACCGTCGCGGGGAGGATGCCCAGCACCAGCGCCATGATCGTCAGCGGCACCAGCACGGTCACCTCGCGGGCGGTGACCTCGGGGAACTCCTTGTACTCCGGCTTTTCCGGGCCGAAGAAGACGCGCTGGATCGTCCAGAGCATGTAGCCGGCCGTCAGGATCACGCCGAAGCACGCGATCACCGCGATCGGGTAGATCTGGGCCGTGCTCGCCCACCCGCCGGCGATCAGCAGCGAGTCGCCGCGGGCGGCCTGGAACGCCCCGAGGATCACCATGACCTCGCCGATGAACCCGCACAGCCCGGGCAGGCCCAGGTTGGCGAAGAAGGCGACGGTCGAGAAGCCCGTGTAGATGGGCATCGTCGTCGCCAGCCCGCCGAACCGGCCGATCTCGCGGTGGTGGGCCCGTTCGTAGACGACGCCGACGAGGAAGAACATCGCCGCGCTGGTGATCCCGTGGGCGATCATCATGAAGATCGCCCCGTTCACCCCCGCCTGGGTCATGACGGCCGCCCCGAGCACGACGAAGCCCATGTGCGAGACGGAGGAGTACGCGACGAGCTTCTTGAAGTCGGTCTGGGCCATCGCGCACAGCGCGCCGTAGATGACGCTGACGACGCCGATGATCGCGAAGAGCATCCACCAGTGCTTGGCGGCCTCGGGAAAGAGCGGGTAGGCGATGCGGAAGATGCCGTAGCCGCCCATCTTCAAGAGGATGGCGGCCAGGATCATCGACATGGGCGTGGGGGCCTCGACGTGCGCGTCAGGGAGCCACGTGTGGACGGGGACGGCGGGCACCTTGATCAGGAACGCGATCATCGCCAGCACGAAGAACGTCCGGGCGACGCCCGCCATCGCGGCCCCGCCCCAGACCCGCTGCATCTCCGGGCCGGCCAGCTTGACCATGTCGAACGTGCCGCCGGGAAACGCCTGCTTGCTGTAGAGGAAGGTGCCGATCAGCACGATCAGCAGCGCGATCGACCCGACCAGCGTGTAGAGGAAGAACTTGATCGCCGCGTACTCCTTGCGCGGGCCGCCCCAGATCCCGATCAGGAAGTACATTGGGAGCAGCGACACCTCGAAGAAGACGTAGAACAGGAACAGGTCCAGCGCCATGAAGACGCCCAGCATCCCGGTCATCAGGAGCAGGAACAGCGCCATGTAGCCGCTGGTCATCTTCTCGATCTTCCACGAGGCGATGCAGGCCAGCACGCTGACAAACGTGGTGAGGATGACCAGCGGGAGCGAGAGCCCGTCGATGCCGACGAAGTACTCGACGTTGAACGACGCGATCCACGTCGCCCGCTGCACGAGCTGCACCGTCCCGCCCGGCTCGTAGCCGTACGCCCCCCCCTGCCCGGCCCGGAAGAAGGCCAGCAGCAGCAGCGACAGCAGGAACGTGAGCACCGCGAACGCCAGCGCCGTCCAGCGGGCGGCGTCGCGGGTCCGGGCGAGCATGACGACCACCGCGCCCACCGTCGGCAGGAAAATGAGCAGCGTGAGGATGTTGTCGCGAAGGAAGTCCATGGGGGGAGAGGTCAGAGTTTAGAGTTTAGAGTTCAGATTCGTCATCGGGAGAGGGTGATGATGATGGCGGAGACGACGCCAAGGGAGACCGCCCCGACGAGGAGCGTGACGTAAAGGCGGATCCGCCCGCTCGTGGGGTTGCGCACCATCGCCCCCATGCCGCGGGCGGCGTTGGCGACGCCGGTCACCGAGCCGTCCACGACGACGCGGTCGTTCAGGCCCACCAAATCCGCCGTCATGCGGGTCAGCGTGGCGGCGCCGTTGACCACCCCGTCCACGACGAACCGGTCGAACCAGGCCGCGAGGTACGCGAAGAACATCGTGACGCCGATGAAGACGAAGCGGTAAAGCTCGTCGAAGTACATCCGCCGGTAAAGCCACGCGTGCAGCCACCGCAGCGGCGGGACCTTCATCAGCGCGTTGGCAATGCCGTAGCCCCGCCAGTACATCGCCGCCCCCAGCCCGATGCCCACGAGGAACGCCCACCCGACCCATGTGTGCATCAGGTGCTCGCCGTGCTCCTGGGCCTGGGCGCGGGTGTGGATCGCATGCGCGGCACCGCCCTTGCCGGCCCCCGCCTCGGAGTGCGAGCCGTCCGGGTTCCACATCGCCGCGAACCCGTTGAAAGTCGGCTCCGTCCGGCGGATGAGCGCCGTGGCCTCTTTGGTCGAGTTGGCGATCATCTCCCGCGCGCCCAAAAGCCCGGGGAACCCGCCGACGATGCTGAGCACCGCCAGCGCGATCAGCGGCACGAACATGACCGGCCGCTCCTGCGCGTGGTCGTAGACGTGCTTGTTCCGCGGCTTGCCCCAGAACGTGAGCATCCAGCAGCGGGTCATGTAGAACGCCGTGACGTAGGCGATGGCCGTCGGGAGCAGGAAGAACGCCCAGAACCAGCCCGACCGCTTGGGGTCGCTGGTCATCCACGTCGAGAACGCCCCGGCGTCGCGGACGATCATGTCCTTGGAGTAGAACCCCGCGAACCCGACGCCCGCGATGCCCGTGCCGGCGATCGCCAGGACGGCGATGCCGAACGTGAGGGCCGTCCACGGGATCTTGCGCCACAGCCCGCCGTACTGCGGCAGCTCCTGCTCGTGGTGGGCGGCGTAGATCACGCTGCCCGAACCCAGGAACAGCAGCGCCTTGAAGAACGCATGGGTGATCAGGTGAAACAGCCCGCCCACCCACGACCCGATCCCCATCGCCAGGATCATGTAGCCGAGCTGCGAGAGCGTCGAGTAGGCCAGCACCTTCTTGATGTCCGACTGCACCAGCGCGATCAGCGCCGCCATCGTCAGCGTGGTGACGCCGATGATCGCGATGAACAGCCGGGCGTCGGGCGTGAGAATCGGGAAGATCCGGCCGACGAGGTAGACGCCCGCCGCCACCATCGTCGCGGCGTGGATGAGGGCGCTGACCGGGGTCGGGCCCTCCATGGCGTCGGGGAGCCAGACGTGCAGCGGGAACTGCGCGCTCTTGCCGACCGCCCCGAAGAACAGGCCGATGCCCATGACGGTCAGCAGCGTGCCGCCGAAGACGACGCCGTTGGGCAGCGTGATCGCGCCGTCCGCGCCCATCTTGCTGACGTCGAGCAGCCGCCAGACGTCGGGGAGCGTGACGTTGCCCAGGTGGTAGAAGAGGATGCCCAGCCCGATCAGGAAGCCGAAGTCGCCGATGCGGTTGGTCACGAACGCCTTGATGGCCGCGTTCGACGCGCTCTTCTTCTCGTACCAGAACCCGATCAGCAGGTAGGAGCACAGGCCCACCAATTCCCAGAAGACGAACAGGTGGAGCAGCGTCCCGCCGATCACCAGCCCCAGCATCGAGAAGCAGAAGAGCGAGAGGTACGTGAAGAAGCGGGGGAACCGCTTATCCCCGGCCATGTACCCCAGCGAGAAGACGTGGACGGCCGCCGCGACGAGCGTGATCATCGCGAACATCGCGATCGTGAGGCTGTCAACGTAGATCCCCAGGTCCAGATACCCCGCCCGCGCCTGGCCGATCCCCGCCCCGGTCGGGATCCACGGGATGCGGAGCTGGATCGGGGCCCGCACCGTCTCCTCGCCCGTGCGGATCACCTGCGCGTCGGGCACCCCGCTCGTCGGCAGCCACACGAGCAGCGCCAGCATGCTGCACGCGAACGACCCCACGATAAACGCCGTGCCCACCCACCCCGCCAGCGGGTTCCCCAGCCGCTTGCCGAGAAACACGAGCAGCACGAACGACGCCAGCGGCAGCAGGGTCGCGATGGTTAAGAGGGTGGCGGCGTTCATAGCGTTAGTTGTTAGTTGACAGTTGTTAGTTATTAGTCTCAGAAATTGATTTCTGGCAACTAACAACTATCAACTAACAACTCCTCTGTCATCCCTTCAGGTTCTGCGCCCGCTCCACGTCGATCGTCGAGAAATTGTTGTAGAAGTTCAGGAAGATCGCCAGCGCGACGGCCGCCTCGGCGGCGGCGAGCACGATCACGAAGATGGCAAAGATCTGCCCGTCCAGCCGCAGCGCGCCGGCCGCCGTCGCGCCCTGCGTGAACCGGTTGAACGCCACCAGGTTGACGTTCGCCGCGTTCAGCACCAGCTCCACGCCCATCAGGATGCCGATCGCGTTGCGCTTGGTCAACATCGTGACCAGCCCGCACACGAACAGGATCGCCCCGACGACGAGGTAGTGGTGGAGCGCGATGGGGGCGGTTGCCAGAAGCATGTTCGTTTCCCTGCGTCGTACGTGCCCGCGCGCGCGAGCGACGATCACGTCTCCCGCGACTCGTGCTCGCGCCGGCGCCCCTTGGCCAGGTAGGCGGCGCCGATCATCACCACCAGCAGCAGAACGCTCGCCAGCTCGAACGGGATCAGGTAGTCGCCCAACAGCGCCTGCCCGAGTTGCTGGAGCGGGTACGCGTCGCCCGTTTCCAGCGGGCGCCCCGTCCCGCGCGGGATCGAGTTGATCCCGTAGAGCAGGCCGACCAGCAGCAGCCCGCCGATCGCGATCGCCGCCGCCACCTCGCCCGCGCGCGGCGCGAACCGGCTGAACGGGCTTTTGCTCGTGAGCATGACGCCGAACACGATCAGGATGAGCGTGCCGCCCGCGTAAACCACGAGCTGGACCGCCGCCAGGAACTCGGCGTTGAGCGTGAAGTAGAGCCCGGCGACGCTCGTCAGCGTGAACATCAGCGCCACCGCCATGCGCACGATGTTGCGCGAAATGACGACCATCAGCGCCGACGCCGCCGCCCCGGCCGCGAACAGGTAGAACATCGCCGCCGCGAGCGTCGAAGCGTCGGGTTGTTGGGCCAGGAGGACCATTCGTCTGTCCGCGTACTCGATCGGTCTCGTTCGTTGCCCTGCCGCCGCCGCCCGCTACTCCGCCCGCGGGACCAGGTCGATCTCGGCCGGCTCGGTCAACCGCTGCTTGTGCTGCCGGCCGGTGACGATCGCGTACCCGATCCAGAGCAGCACCGCCCCCACTCCGGTGAGGCCCGCCGCCGTCAGCAGCATTTGCACGACCACGCCCACCGGGCTCGCGCCGTGCGACGTCAGCCCCGACCACGACAGCGGCTGGTAGTCCCGCCACGGGATGCCGGGCGTCTCGGGCACGAACAACTGCCACAGCGCCGCTCCCAGCAGCAGCAGGCACGCCAGCGGCAGCAGCACCTTCACGCACGCGTAAAGCACCTGGTCGATCCGCGGCCGCGGCAGCGTCCACCGCAGCCACATCTGCAGGAAGATGATCGCCCCGGCCTTGCCGACGAAGATCGTCGCCCCGATCACGTTCACCAGCAACAGCCCCACCGTGTGGTTGGCCGGGTCTGCACTGTAGACGTGGTGGTAATAGCCGATCAGCCCGAACGGGTCGTTCCACCCGCCCAGGAACAGCGCCGTCTGGATGCCGCCCACCGCGAACATCGCGGCGTACTCCGCGAAGAAGAACCACGCGAAGCGGATGCCCGAATATTCGGTGTGGAACCCCGCGACCAGCTCCGACTCCGACTCGGGCAGGTCAAACGGGGCGCGCTTGTTCGACGCCAGCGACGCCACGAAGTAGACGAAGAACCCCGCGAACACGAACGGGTTGCGGAACACGACCCACGTGTGGATCCCGCCGCCCTGGAAATGCCCGAGCTGCACCATGTTGAGCGT
>Ga0105047_10013168_pt1 | contig 13256 bp, 9 predicted proteins | sample MAT04_FD_78384 | JGI IMG/M metagenome (GOLD analysis project Ga0105047, IMG submission 78384) | Freshwater microbial communities from Lake Fryxell liftoff mats and glacier meltwater in Antarctica - MAT-04 (megahit assembly) | ecosystem: Environmental > Aquatic > Freshwater > Ice > Liftoff... | reverse complement strand
GATGCGGCTTGGAATGGCCTTTTGTGCTCTGCTGTTGCCGCGCCTGCTGCTTGCGGCCGAGTCCCCCAACGCCTCGCCGGAAGGCATTGAGTTCTTCGAAAAGAAGATTCGCCCGGTGCTTGTCGAACGCTGCTACGCCTGCCACAGCGCCGAGAACGAGAAGAAGCTCAAAGCCAACCTGTACCTCGATTCGCGCGAAGGCCTCCTTAAAGGAGGGGACACCGGTCCGTCGATCGTGCTCGGCGCGCCCGAAAAAAGTCTGCTGATCAAGGCCATCACCTACAAAGACGACAATCTGATGATGCCCCCCAAGGGCAAACTCACGCCGGAGCAGATCAAAGATTTTGAGAGCTGGGTCCGGATGGGGGCGCCCGATCCGCGCCTGAAGGCGAAGCTGGCCGGCGGTGCGGATACCAAAAAATGGCAGAGCCACTGGGCTTTTCAGATGCCGAAGGAGAGCGCCGCGCCGAAGGTTGCGGATGCCGAGTGGACAAAAAATCCGATCGACGCGTTTGTTCTCGCCAAGCTGCAGGAAAAGAAGATGACCCCGGCGGCTCAAGCCGACAAGCGCACGCTGGTCCGGCGCGCGACGTTTGATCTGACAGGACTTCCGCCTACGGCCGAAGAGGTTGCGGCGTTCGAGGCCGACACGTCGCCCGAGGCCTTCGCTAAGGTCGTCGACCGCCTGCTGACTTCGCCGAGATACGGTGAACGCTGGGGGCGTTACTGGCTCGACGTGGCGCGCTACGCCGACACGAAGGGTTACGTCTTCGAGGAAGAGCGGCGCTATCCGTACTCGTACACCTACCGCGACTGGGTGATCCGCTCCTTTAATGAGGACTTGCCGTACGACCAGTTTTTGATCAACCAGATCGCGGCCGATCGCGTGGTTAAAGGCGATGACAAGCGCGCGCTGGCGGCGATGGGATTTTTGACGTTGGGACGGCGCTTCCTCAATCAGCAGCCGGATATCATCGACGACCGCATCGACGTGGTCACGCGTGGAACGATGGGATTGACGGTCGGTTGCGCGCGCTGCCACGATCACAAGTTCGATCCGATTCCGACGAAGGATTATTATTCGCTGTATGGCGTCTTCTCCAGTTCCAGCGAGCCCAAGAATCCGCCGGTGATTAATCCCGACCCGGTCAAGTCGCAGGCGACGTTGGATTACGAAAAAGATGTGGCCGGCCTGGACGCTCAGTTGAAGACCTACCGCGCAACGAAATTGGCCGAACTGGTTCCGCCGCTGCGCAAGGCCGACAAGATCGCGGCCTATCTGCTGGCGGCGTACGACCTGCGCGGAAAGCCGGACGAAGAGACCAAGGGCGTTGCCGAGAAGCGCGATCTGAACCGCACGGTCTTGCAGCGCTGGCGCAATCTAATCAAGGATTCGAATAAAGATACGCATCCGATTTTCGCGCCGCTGCATGCGTTCAACGCCATTCCCGAAGCCGAGTTTGCGATCAAGGCTCAGGGCGTGATGGGCGGTTTCGTGTCGCCGGGCGGCGAGACGCCGCCGAGCAACGGACAGAAGCGCATCAATACTCTGGTCGGCCAGGCATTCGAAAAGACGCCTGCGAACCTGAAGGAAGTATTGCAGCGTTACGCCGATTTGGTTGTGGCAAACGACAAGGCCGAGAAACTGGCCGACGCCAATGCCGAGGCGCTGCGGCAGGTTCTGCGCGGCGAGAATTCACCGACGTACTTCACCGATAAAAATCTCGACGAGCTGCTCAATCGCAAGCACCAGGATGAGATGCGCGAGATCCGCAAGAAGATCGACGCGCTGCATGTGACTCACGCGGGCGCTCCGCCGCGCGCGAATATCATGGAAGACAATGAGAAGCCGACGAACCCGCGCGTCTTTATGCGCGGCGATCCGAACAAGCCGGGCGACGAAGTGCCGCGCCAGTTCCTCAGCGTGCTGGCCGGCGAGAAGCGCCAGCCTTTCAAGAATGGAAGCGGGCGCCTGGAACTGGCTCAGGCCATCGCCAGCAAAGATAACCCGCTGACGGCGCGCGTGTACGTCAACCGCGTCTGGCAGAATCATTTTGGCGCCGGCTTGGTCCGCACGCCCAGCGATTTCGGCGTGCGCACGGAACTGCCCACGCATCCGGAACTGCTCGATAATCTGGCGGTAAAATTCGTCAACGAAGGCTGGTCGACGAAAAAACTGCATCGCTGGATCATGCTCTCGAAGACCTACCAGCAGAGCAGCGAATTAAGCGCGGCGGCAATGCAGGGCGGTTACGGCAAGACCGATCCGGAGAACATGTATCTCTGGCACATGCCGCGACGCCGGCTTGATTTCGAGGCGCTGCGCGATTCGGTGATTTCGGTTGCCGGAAACCTGGACCTGACGATGGGCGGCCGGCCGGTGGAACTCACCGCCGATCCGTTCCCCAAGCGGCGCACCGTTTACGGAAATATCGAGCGGCAGAATCTGCCTGGCATGTTCCGCACCTTCGATTTCGCCAGCCCTGACACGCACAGTCCGCAGCGGTACTTCACCACCGTTCCGCAGCAGGCGCTCTTCATGATGAACAGTCCATTCGTGATCGAGAACGCCAAGAGCGTGGCGAAAAAGACGGCGGCGAAAGACGCGCCGCTCGAGCAGCGCATCGAACAGCTCTATGCGCTCATCTATAGCAGGAAGCCGACGGCGGACGAGCTGGCAATCGGAAAGAAGTTCCTGGGCGCGTCGACGGAGCCAAAAGCCGAAGAGGTCGCCGTCAAACCGCAATCCGCGTGGCAATATGGATACGGCCAGTATGATGAAGGCACAAAGCGGGTGCAGAAGTTCAAGCCCATGGCGCAGTACGTCGGCGAATCCTGGCAGATGGGCCCCAAGCTTCCCGATCCCACGTACGAATGGCTGCTGCTCAACAAGGCCGGTGGACATCCGGGCGGAAGCACTGCCCGTGCTGCGATCCGGCGCTGGATCGCTCCGCGCGACGGAGTGATCACGGTCAACGGCAAGCTCTCACATGGCAGCAAAGAAGGCGACGGTGTGCTCGGCCGGATTGTTTCGAGCACCATCGGGCATCTGAAAGACTATCCAGTGCACGCAACAAGTGCTGACACGACATTGCCTCGCGTCGATGTCAAGAAGGGCGACACGATTGATTTCATCGTCGAATGCCGCACCAATCATGGCTTCGATTCGTTCGAATGGGCGCTGGAGATTGAGATGATCGAACCGGCCGCCAAGGGTCAGCTCACCTTGTGGAACGCGACGGCCGATTTCAGCGGCCAGCAGATCGCCGCGCCGAAGACCGCTCAGCTCAGCCCGTGGGAGCGCTACGCGCAGGTGCTGATGTTGTCGAACGAGTTTGTGTTTGTAGATTGAGTTCTGCAGGAATCAGGGAATGTATTCGATGCGGTCGCGCCATTCCGAAGGGTCGCTGGCGTAGGCAACGGTTGCAAGAAACTCGAGTACTTCGGAGATTGTGCGTCGTCGCCGAAGTTGAAAAATGCCCGGGGAGTGCGCTCCGGCGTTTAAGTGATCGGCTAAATGGGCAGCCAATGATTCGCGATCATTTGTTATTAAAATCTTTCCGGAGGCATTTTCGTCCAGCAGAAAAGTCAGGGGCATTTACAGCGCCTCAGCGCGCTGCTTTGAATCCAGTCTCTTTCGCAATTCCATTCTGTTTCGCAATTCTTCGAGACTCGGACCTTTTTTCGCAGTGGCGCGCAAGCGTTCCATTGTTTCTTCACAGTTCTTTACGTAAGCATCGATCTCTGCGCGATTATCCAGATAAAATCCAAGACTCTTGTGGATCAACGCAAGCGAGAGTGTCGGGTACTCCTCCAGAAGCATCTCCGCAGAATATCCTTCGTTATAATGAAAGACGATGTCTTGAATACCGATTCGGTAGTCGGTCAGATGGATGTAGCCATCGGGTTCTTGAGTGATAAAGTCGGGGAAGAGCATAGTACGCCTCCATGACGCCGATCTGAAGTATACCCTTTTTCAGGCGGTTGTCGTGAGCAAAGGATTGAAGCATGCCGCATCAGCCAAAGCTGGAAGATTCGTTTCTGACGCGCCGCGAGATGCTCAGCCGCTGCGGCATGGGCATGGGAGCGCTGGGCCTCTCGGGGCTGCTCGGCCAGGCCGGCGCGCAGGCCGCCGAAGGCGATTCGCTCAATCCGATGTTCCCCAAGAAGCCGCCGTTTGCGGCCAAGGCCAAGCGCGTCATCCATCTGTTCATGAACGGCGGGCCCTCGCATATCGACACGTTTGATCCCAAGCCGGCGCTGGAAAAGTACGCGGGAAAAGCGCTGCCTGTCGAGAACCTCAAGACCGAGCGCAAGACCGGCGCGGCCTTTCCGTCGATGTTCAAATTTCAAAAGTACGGCAAGAGCGGGATTGAGGTCAGCGACCTTTTCAAGCACACCGCCGAATCGATCGATGACATCTGCGTGATCCGTTCCATGCACGCCAACGTGCCCAATCATGAACCGTCTCTTCTATTGATGAACTGCGGCGAAGCGCGGCTGGTGCGGCCGAGCATGGGTTCGTGGTTGACATACGGACTGGGCACGGAGAATCAGAATCTGCCCGGCTTCATCGTGATGTGCCCGAACGGATATCCGATCCAGGAATCGCAGAACTGGCAGAGCGGCTTTCTGCCCGGCGCGTACCAGGGCACATACATCGACACCAAGCACACTGACATTCAGAAACTGATCGAGCACATCAAGAACAACGCGGTCAACTTGAAAGATCAGCGCGATCAGCTCGATTTGCTGATGAAGCTGAATGAGGAGCACAAGAAAAAGCGGCAGCAGGACGCACAGCTTGAATCGCGCATCCAGTCTTTTGAGCTCGCGTACCGCATGCAGATGGAAGCGGAAGACGCGTTCGACATCAGCAAGGAGCCGAAGCACATCCGCGACATGTACGGCAGCGGCACGCAGGCGCGGCAGATTCTGATCGCGCGGCGCCTGCTCGAAAAAGGCGTGCGCTTCGTCCAGGTCTGGCACGGCCAGGGTCAGCCGTGGGACAATCACGACGACATCGAAGTCAATCACCGCAAACTGGCCGGCGAGTGCGATCAGGCCATCGGCGCACTCCTTAAGGATCTGAAGCAGCGCGGCATGCTCGAGGACACGCTGGTGATCTGGGGCGGCGAATTCGGACGCACACCGACGGTCGAAATGCCGACGCCCGGATCGAACGCCGGAAAAATAAATGGCCGCGACCACAACCACCACGGCTTCACGATGTGGATGGCCGGCGGCGGCGTGAAGGGCGGCTACGTGCACGGCGAGACCGACGAGTTCGGATTCGCGGCGGTGAAAGATAAAGTCCATGTCCACGACCTGCACGCGACGATCATGCAACTGATGGGCTTCGACCACGAAAAATTCACGTACCGCTACGCGGGCCGCGATTTCCGCCTGACGGACGTGCATGGGCATGTGGTGAAGGAGATCATCGCTTAACGGATTCACCACTAAGGCACAAAGACACTAAGGAACACGAAGTTTTTCTTAAGCAGTTCTTCGTGAATCTTCGTGCCTTTGTGCCTTAGTGGTAAGTCTGTTCTGGACGTTTGTGGCCGGTAGATTTTCCCGTGACTTGACAGGGTTGCTTAAAATTGGGATAAGACACAAGTGCAGCCGAGTATGCTGCCCCAATTTGGAGAGTTCTCGAATGAGCCACCCGACCCAGAAGATTACGGTAATTGTTGCGGCGATCGCGATGTTGATGCTGACCGGATGCGAAGACCTCGAAGCGCGCAAAACCGGCGCCGATGCCGCGCGCGCGCTGACTGACGTCAAGCTTGAGCTCGAGAAAGTTCAGGTCGAGAACAAAAAACTCGAGGCCTCGCTGGCGGCGGTGAAGAGTACGCTTGAATCGCAGATTGGCAGCAAGCTGGCGGACATTGAAACGCGCATCATGAATGACACGAAGGGCGCCATCGAAAAAGTATTCAAGGACGCAGAGCTGACCCGCACGCAGGCCACTGGCGTGGTGACCGGCGCGCGTGCTGATTTCGACAAGCAACTGGACAGCGTCAAGACCGCGCTGACGGGTGACATCGCCAAGGTGCGCGAGGAACTGAAGGCCCAGACCGACGACCTGCGCAAGTTCATGGACAACCAGTTGAAGGACGTGTACCCGTACGCGTTCAAGCCCAAGCGCAACGAAGGCGATCCGCCGGCCGGCGCCGAACAGAAGTAAGAGTCCTGCGGTTTGAAGGACTTCCACATTCTGGATAACTGGAAAAAGCGGGGCGTCCTGAGAGCACCTGCCGGGATCGGGTCGTATCTTGATAAGCACGCTGTACCGCACACCCGATGGCGCCCTCAAGCAGAACCTCACGGAAGATGAAGTCCGTTCGGCCGTTCGCAGCAAAGAGGGCGTGCTATGGGTCGATTTCTACAAGCCCACTCCCGAAGAGATTTTTGCACTCGACGAACTTTTTGGATTCCATCCGCTGGCCATTGAAGACTGTCAGCATGTCAGCCAGTTTCCCAAGCTCGACGATTTTGGCGCGCATCTTTTTCTGATTTTTCTTGCACCCAATCCCAAGTTCAAGCCCGATACCGACCCTGAAAAAATAAGCACCGAAGAGCCGGTGCTCGAACTGGACATGTTCTTGGGCGTCAACTTCGTGGTCACCTATCACATCAGCCCGCTGCCTTTCCTCAATGGCCTTCTTGAACGCGCCAAGCGCGATCCAAAGCGCGTTTTCAACCGCGGAGCAGTCTTTCTTGCGCACGATATTCTGGACGCCGCCGTCGATCAGTTTTTCGCCATGGTTGCAAAGTTTCAAGATGAAGCGGAGGAGGCCGAGGAGAATCTTCAAAAAACGGGAAGCGAAGAACTTCTTCCGGGAATCCTGGAATTAAAGCGGCGCGTGATCCGCTTGCGCAGGCAGATGAGTGACCATCGCGAGGTCATCCAGCATTTAATTCGCGGCAATCACTCCGCCGTCGTGCCCGAATCACACATTTACTTCCGCAACATTCTCGATCATTTGAATAAGATCGAAGACGATCTCGATGTCTGCCGCGACACCATCGACAACGCACGCGATGTGTACCTCGCACTTTCGAATGTTCGCACAAACCAGGTCATGAAAGTGCTCACGCTGGTCTTCGCGTTGTCGCTTCCGTTTACTGTAATGACGGGCTGGTTCGGAATGAACTTCGATCATCTGCCCTTTAAAGAACACCCGCACGGGCCGTGGGTTTATACTGCGGTGATGACACTTTGCGCCGTGGCAATGATTTACTGGGTTCGGGTGAAGCATTGGTTCTAGTCTCGCGTCGAGTAGTATAGTGCGCGTGGCGTCCCCAAGGGGAAATTGATGCGAGCGGCATTGCAGTTTGTGCTGACTATCTGCCTGGGTTCTTCTGCCGCGATCGCGGCCGAACCGCTCCGTGTCCACGAATCCGTTCCCGAAATTCCGCGCGGCAACAACTGGCAGCAGTCGCTCGACGAACTTACTCGCCTAGGCACGCCGGCCAGTTGGACGCTGCTCGGTCCGATTCACGATTCGAATCTGAAATTATTTTTGAAGGACGACAGTCTCGAAGCCGAGACGCGCGAGGATTGGGCGCGCGTGCCTCGAGCGCCATCGGAGCGGTCGTTCCACGTCACGCAATGGACGCGCGGCGACGACGAAAAGGGCTGTTACGTCGATCTCTCAGAGTTGCTCGACGATGCCTATGTAAAAGAAGCCGCGATAGTGCGCGGCGTTGATCCGGAAAAAATGACCAAAGAAGAAGAGCGCATGATCCGCACGCGCCCTCGCGGCGACCTGCTCGCTTATGCGCAGACGTCGATTGATTGGCCCGTCGACGGTCCGGCGCTGCTCTGGTTTGAAACGGCCGGGCGCGCGGTCGTGCTGCTCAATGGACGGCGCGTCGAAGCGCTCGCGCCGGCGCGCTTCCGCAGGGAGAAAGAACGCTCGCTCGACATCAGCACTCAGACCATGTATCCGGTCCACGTGGAACTCAAGAAGGGGCTGAATGTCCTTAAGCTGAAACTGGGCCGCGACAGCAACGCGAATCTGAAAGACTGGGGATTTTACGTTCGTCTGGAACGGCGCGACGCCGCGTACCGCAAGGGTCTCTTTGAAAAATTGAGCGCGAATTATCCTGAGGAATCAGCCGGCTGGCGCGGCGTCGAAGCGCTGCTCGAGATCGCGCACACGCAGGAGCGGACGGGGCAGACCACGCTGGCCGAAGACGCCTACGCTCGCGTCATCGAGGCGCTTGGCGATCAGGCGTGGGCCGCCGATTACATTGCCGAAGCGGCGGCCAGCAGAGAGTCAGTGCGTCAGCGCCGCACAGAAGATCCGGCGGTTTCGAAAAAAGCATGGGAGCGTGCGGAGTTCGCGTTTCGCGCGTCGTTGCGCAGCGCAGACCAGCCTGGCGCCGACCGCGTTCTGCGTGAGTATATCGCGCGCTACCCGCTCAGCGAGGGCGCCGGTTTTGCACTCTGCTATCGCGGCACGCTGCGGCAGGACTATTCGTTCAGCCAGCAATGCCGTCCTTTTTTTGAGCGTGCGGCGCGTGAGTTTTCTCAGAACGAGACCGTGCGGCGCATGGCTTTGAAGGGGCTGCAATATTCGCGCGTGCAGCGGCCGGAGCAGCCCTTGCCTGAGACGCGGCCGGAGACGCAGACGGCGTTGGAGGCGGCGCACAGGCAGCTCGTCAGTGGGCGGGCCAAAGATATCGAGCGGGCTATGCGCAGCATTGGCACGGCGCAAAATCAGGACGGCGATGTGTTAGTGCGGATCAGCGACTCGCAGTTTTACCCGCGCTACGTCGGCTCGCGGCAGTACACGAGCGCGCTGATTCGAGCCGCGGGGCTCGACGCGAAGGACGCCTACTGCAAAATTGTCGAGCACACTGCCGAGGAGCACCTGGCCCTCGCGCTTGCAATGCGCGATAGCAATGCGCTGGAGAATGTGGCGGCGGAATTCAGCGGCACGCCGTCGGCCGCGCGGGCTCTCGTGCAGCTCGGAAATGTGTATTTGGATCGGGGGCTTTTTTCCCGCGCGACTGTGGCGTTCAAGACGGCTCTACGCGACTATCCGGGCAGCGTCAGCATCAATGAGAACATGGTTCGCGCGAAGCTGCTTCGCGCCGAATTTGCTGACGGAAAAACAGACGCGGGGCAGACGCTCGCGCGAGAAATGGGTGCTGGCGTGGTGCCGATTGTGATCGCTGGGAAGACGACCAGCCTGGCCGAGTTCGCGCGCGCCGAAACGGCACGGGCAACCGCGCAGAGCCGGTCCGCAGCAGTGCTCTCGGTGGCGCCGGAGCCGGCAAAAAATAGCGCGAAGAAACCGGGCGCGATTGCGTGGCAGCACAAGACCACGCGCTCGCCGAGCTCCGATTATGTGCGGCGGCTCTGGCCGGAGGATTTGCATTTTTCGCACATTCAAAGTTTTCCGGTCATCAATCAGGAGCGCGTTTTTCTGAGCACGCTCGATGGCGTGCAAGCTCACGATCTGAAGAGCGGCCAGATGATCTGGCAGCAGAAGTGGGAGTCCGGCGGCGCGCTGATTGCAAACAAGGAATGCGGCCGGCCGCTGAGCATTCCGGCGCTCTGGAACGGGCGCATTTTCATGCGCGCGTTGCAGACGATCAATGGAGAATATGGCGACTTCACGTCGCTGCGCTGCCACGACTCGGGCAGCGGCGCGCCGCTCTGGAATTCGCGAAAAGATCCGGCGCTGAAAAAAGCAATCTGGCTGAGCGACCCGGTTGTAGCGCATGGACTGGCGATCGCGGTCTTCATGGAAAAGGTGGAGAGCAACGGCGCCGCGCCGCCGGGCTCCGGATTGAATATTCATGGCATCGCGGCGCTGGATGCGCTGACCGGAGAGCTACGCTGGAAGCGCATGCTTCTGCGCGGCACGACTGAGGTCCAGGTTTACGAGCCGAACGCGCAGCCTAAAGGCTGGGGCCGCTACCGGCCGTCGGTGCAGCTCTGCCCGCCCGCGGAATCTGGCGGCGTGGTCTACGCGCACACCGGTCTGGGTTCTGTCGCCGCAATGAATGCCTTCAGCGGCGATGTGATCTGGGTCTCAAGTTACCCGCGCTTCCGCTGCGAAAATAACCAGATGGGCAACTCGGGGATCGACAAATTCATGCTGCGATTGCTGAAGTTGCTGGCGCGCGGCGCGGTCTCGCCGGTCGTGGGCGAGGACGTCGTCGCCATCGCGCCGAAGGATGCGTCGGGCCTGATCGGCTTCGACAAACGGAGCGGGGAAATTCGCTGGCAGCACGAGATGATCGATTGCCGTTTTCTGACCGGCGCGTCGGGCGGAAATGTGCTCGCCGTCGATAAGACCACGAAGGCGATTTCGCTCTCAACAGGAAAGGTCGTCTGGGAATTCGCGCTCCGTCCAGAGAACCAGGTCTACGGTCAGCCAGGACTGAATGGAGACATGCTTTACGTGCCGACGACGGACAATTTGCAACTCTTTGACGCGCGCAACGGAATGTTTGTCTCCTCCCGTGATTGGGAAAACGAGAGCGGTGCGCTGGCCAACTTTGCGTTCGGGCCGGGTGTCATGGTGGGAATCAATCCGCGTCTCTTCGCGGCGATGGAGTTGAAATAAGTCTTGAGGGTGGGGCAGACATTCCTGTCTGCCCGCTCCGAGCAGACAGGAATGTCTGCTCCACTACAGGAATGGCGCTCTTATTTCAGATGCTGTCCCTGTGTCAGACTGGACGGCACACCGTTGGGAAAATTCTTCTGCAGGTACGCCTTAATTTGCTCAATCCGGTGTTCCGGATGCGGATGGCTGGCCATCATTTCCGGCTGTCGGCTTTTGCTGGCTTCGGCCAGAACTTCATGACGCCCAACATGGCGCTGGGGTCGTAGCCAGCCTGCGCCATATATTGGAGGCCGAAAGTGTCGGCTTCGCTTTCATCGTTGCGTCCGTATTTAAGTTGCAGCATCTGGTTGGCGGCCTGCGCGGCCATCTGCGCGGTGATGCCTCGTCCACCTTCGCCGCTCCCCGCCACGCCAACGGCGACGGCGATGCTCTGCCCCAGTTGTCCCGTGGCCATGTGTTCGGCGGCGTGGCGGTTGATGACGTGGCCGATTTCGTGGCCGAGCACGCCGGCAAGTTGCGCCTCGGTCTCGAGTTTGTCGAAGAGGCCTTTGGTAATGAAAATCTGTCCGCCCGGAAGCGCAAACGCATTAAGCGTCTGGGAGTCGTTGAGGAGATGAAAATCGTATTTATACGGACTTTTTTTCGCGTCGCTGCGTTCGACGACGGCCCGTCCGACGCTGTTCACCAGCGCAGCGCGCGGATTGGATTTGGAGATGACGCCGCCCATCTGTGCGGCCATTTGCGGAGCGGCGCGCAGGCCGAGCGAAATCTCCTGCTCCGTGTTCAGGGCAATGCGTTGCTTTTCGCCGGTGACCGGATTTACCTCGGTTCGGCGATAATAATTGAAGAGTGCGACGCCTCCAATAATCAGTGCGATAATAAATTTAAAAGGTAATCCGCCGCTGCGTCCGCCGTTATCTCGACCAAACATCGGTGCGTCCCTTCGCTATTTCCGATCCAGTCTCATGCAAATGGGAAGCCGAAATCTCTTGCAAACGAGAAGCCGAAATGCTCGATATATGAATCACGCGGGCCGGCGGGGTTAGATAAGAGGAGAAGACGATGGTCTAAATGGAACCGGCCTTCAGCGCCTCAGCAACCTCCATCCGGCCGTCGTAAAGCGCTTTGCCGACGATCGCGCCGTAGCAGCCCATTTTTTTGCAATCGCGGATATTTTCGAGCGTGGTCACTCCGCCGGATGCAATCACTGGAAAGGGCGACGCATTCAGCATCTGCTCGATCTGCTTGAAGTTCGGACCCTGCAGCATGCCGTCGGTCTCGATGTCGGTATAGATGACCTCGCCGATGGCCATATCGCTGAAGCGTTCAACCAGGTCCGTCGCGAGCACCTCGCTGACTTGCACCCAGCCCTTGGTGACGATCTTGCCGCCCTTGGCGTCGAGGCCCAGATTGATACGTCCCGGAAATCGTTCCGTCAGTCCGGCTAGAAAACTGATGTCCTCAAGCGCCTTCGTGCCGACGACCACGCGTGCCGCTCCGGCCTGCAGAAATGTCTGAATGCTTTCGGCCGTGCGCATGCCGCCGCCGATTTCGATCTCGTGCTGCGCGGAGAAAGCCTTGAGAATCTCGAGCACGATCGCGGCATTGCGCGGCTTGCCCTCAAAGGCCCCGTCCAGATCCACAATGTGGATGCGCTTTGCGCCCGAATCGGCCCAGCGCTTGGCCGCGCGCACGGGGTCTTCGTCGTAGATGGTCTGCTGATCGGCGCGTCCCTGCTTGAGTCGGACGGCGCGGCCGTCTTTGATGTCGACCGCGGGAATCATGCGGAAATCGGAATGTTGAGCTCGCATTATAGTCATGCGGCGTAGTGTACGGAAAAAACGGAAAACGTAAACCAGAAGCAAGTGGAGGCCTGAACTTCGTTTCTCGTTTCCGGTCTTCTTGCCCGCGCGCCGGTGTATTCAGGCTTTAGCCAGAACAGTCGCAAGTGACTCTTTGACAGGCGCGGGTAGCGCGACTAAAATTCGGCGTCCCGCGTGATTGATATTAAGGAGAGAAATCCGATGAGCCAGAAACCGTCACGGCGTTCATTTCTAAAGGCAGCGGGTGCGGCGGCCGGCGCGATCGGATTTCCATACGTGATCGGCAGCGGCGTGCTGGCGGATTCCGGCAAGCCGGGCGCCAACGACAAAATCAACGTCGGCTTCATCGGCGTTGGTGGTCGCGGCGGCGGGCAACTTCGCTCCAACAAAAATTGCGCTGCGGCCGTTTGCGACGTCGACAAAAATCATCTCGCCGACGCGGCCAAAGTCGCCGGCGAGAAAGCGGGCGCATACACAGACTATCGCTACATTCTCGAACGCAAAGACATCGATGCGGTGCTGATCTCCACGCCCGACCACTGGCACGCGCAGCAGACCATTCACGCCTGCGAAGCGGGCAAGGATGTGTACTGCGAGAAGCCGGCCTGCAACACCATCGCCGAAGGCCAGGCCATGGTCCACGCCGCGAAATATTACAACCGCGTCGTGCAGATCGGTTCGCAGGGGCGCGCGCTGCATGCGGCGGCATCGGCCTGCGACTACATTCGCAATGGACAGCTTGGAAAAGTCAGCAAGATTATTTGCTGGCATTACGAGTGTCCGGACGGCGGTTCGCGCGATACCGAGCCGGTGCCGGCGCACCTGGATTGGAATATGT
>Ga0105047_10013167_pt1 | contig 13256 bp, 12 predicted proteins | sample MAT04_FD_78384 | JGI IMG/M metagenome (GOLD analysis project Ga0105047, IMG submission 78384) | Freshwater microbial communities from Lake Fryxell liftoff mats and glacier meltwater in Antarctica - MAT-04 (megahit assembly) | ecosystem: Environmental > Aquatic > Freshwater > Ice > Liftoff... | reverse complement strand
CCGCTCAGGTCCCATAGCGCGCCGTGGCCATCTGTGACCAGGTGCCAGAACGGGTAGTGGCGTGACTTGGCGGCGTTGCTCGGTCTGAACTCGGCCAGCAGTTGCTGCAGCAACTCATCGATGCCCGTGAATTCATCCATTCGCAGTTCGCCTCGCTGCACCCGGCCCAACGCCAGCAGGGTCAGCAGCGGCTTGTGCTACTCGATGTTCTGCACCTGAACTTCGAGTACGAAGCCAAGTGCTTGTCGTGCCTTCATATTTCGTTGGCCTTGCCTCAAGAACCCCACAGAACACCCCACAACTTGTACATGCAGGGCTGCGCTGAGCATTTTTGTTGCCAGAGCATGCAGCCCCAGAACTGTAGCCTGTGCCGGCGCAGTGCGGCCGTCATGCAGCGCCGCGCGCATGCCAGTTGCGCGGGTTCGTCGAAAGGCGCACACGCTGATCTGTCCTCGCAGTGCAGGATCACGCGTCAAGTCGACCCTCGCGTGGCGTTGTTCACCTTGTCGGCCAGTGCACTGCAGCGCTTCAGCAAAGCGTCGAAAGGCTCGGCGTCGTCCAACAGCAGGCCGTCTTCGACCATGCGCTGGTAGTCCTCGGCCAGCGCCTGCCGCGCGCCGCCGTCGGGAGCCAGGACAAGCGCACCGGAGACCGCTGCTTGGTAGTTGATGGGCGCGCCGTGCGGCGTCGACTCGGCGAAGAAGATGCTCTTGTGCGCCGCCACGGCCTGGGCCAGCGCTCGGTCAGCGGCTGCGCTGTCGACGAACCCGGCGGCATCGAGGCGGGTCACGTCATGCCAGTGGCGCGCGAAGCGATCGCCACCGCGAAAGCTGCCTTGTGCGCAGAAGACATGGATGGCCGTGGCCTTCTCCCAGAACGTTCGCTCAGGGCGCATGACCTGGGGCGTGGCCTCGGGAAATCTCACGTCCGGCAGGTGCGCTGCCGCGTCGCACAGGACCGGTCGCGGTTCGTTGGGCTCGCCGGTCGAGCGTGCGCCGAACTCCAGCAGAACCGACGGCGCGACATAACCTGTGCCTTGGCTGAAGGCTTCGTAGTCGATGAAGATCTGTTCGCCTTCCGCCCGCGCCTTCGCCGGCAGCCCTTGATCTGCAAGGGCTGCGGCCAGCTCGGGCGCGAGTCCTCCGCTAACGAGGTCAGCCAGTCGCTGCCGGATGGCCTTGCTCCACTTCTTCTCCTGGCTGCGCGACGTGGGCCAGGGCGACTCGGCTTTCTCGATCAGATCCGGCGCGATGGCGCGGATGTCGTAAGTGAGGTCCACGTCCTCCGAGAAACGCCGGATTACGCCATAGGCCTTGGAGAGCGACGTTCCGCCCTTGAAGACCAGGTGCTGCGCGTGTGGCCCGGCAAACAGGTGTTGGAGGGCCCACACGACCCACACGTCCTTCTCGAGCAGGTGTAGCGGGCGGCCCGACCGCTCTGCCGCCACGAGCAGTGCTTCGCGTTGGTTTGCTCGCGACAGCGTGAAGAGATCAGGCACGCCTCACCAGGGCGCTGACCTGTCTGGCAAGCCAGGTGGGTAGGCGCGCACGTGCGTTCGCTACGGCCAGCAATTCCGACGCCGGCAGCTTTCGCTTGAGCTGGCCGAGCGCCGCCTCGGAACCCGAAGGTCCTACCCAGGCCAGGGAACGGATGACTTCGCCGGCCGCCTGCCCAGGGTAAAGCAGCTGCCACGGCGGCGCATGGCGCAGTTCGACCGTCTGCGCGCCGAGCTGGAGTTTGCGGCTGCGGCCCGAGGTCAGGAAGACCTGGCGCGCAGACACCTGTGTCGTCAGACCCAGTGCATTGGCTGCCGCAGCGCCGTTCCCGACGACGATCTCGCCGCGCTGGCTGGCCCATTCCTGGATCACCTTGGCGACCTCCGGTGCCCGCGCTCCGAACTTGCCCTCCACCGGTAAGACGTAGACGCCCCGCCCGGCGCGCAGCAGTTCGCCACTGCGGGCCAGGCGCGACAGCGCCTGATCCACTGCGGCCCGGCTGCCTAGATGCAGCAGAGCTTTGGCCGACAGGCTGGCACCCTCCGGCAACGCGGCGGCGTACGTCAGGACTTGCTGGGCGAGGTTGGACACGGTGATTCCTTGGTTGTCAGAAGTATGACGTAATTTCTGACAGCATTCAACGTGGGGTCTGTGCAGTACTGGGGAGGCCGGAGCTTCGAGGTTGGCTGTGACCCGCCTGAAGTTCAACCGAAGGCGCCCGCCGTACTTGGGCGCTCAGCTGGGTGTGCCCAAAGGCAGCTGAGCTGGCTAAGCGGGAGGACGCGCAGCGTACGTAATTCAGCATCTCGCCGAGGTACTTCAAGGCTTACTCGGCCCTGCTTGCATCGTTCCAGCGAGCTGGCTCGCCAGCCCTGTCACGTGGGCGTTGACGTCATGAGATCTGCAGAATGTTCGTTCAGCTAGCTAATCATTCACTCATATTTGCATCTATTGCGTTCTTCGACAGCGTCAGCCATAAACATTGCGGCCATCCAGCAGGGCTGCGTTTACGTCCCGGTCAATGACCAACTTCAGCGGGCTAAACCACATCCGCGGCGATCCTGTCTGTTCAGATGGACGCGCGCTCTCGCGGCACGATGATCTGCCCTTCGCCCCAGCATTCGGCCCAGCTCAGCTCGCCGTTGCAGACGGCATGCGCTTTCACCCGCAACAGACCGACGGCCTCCGTCAGCGTGATGCGCCCGTCGACCAGCATCGACACGTCGATGTCGATCGCGTCCGACCAGTCCCGCACCGTTGCCGGATTACCGCAGACCCGGATGGTCGGCGCCAGCGGCACTGCCGAGGGGTTGAAGACGCCGATGCCGAACAGCGTGAGCTGCGCACCGCCGCACACCATGCCCGTGATGGACACTGGGCTGAAGAACGGCGTGTCCATGAACCACAGGCCCGGTGAGGGTGGTGACTCGGCGAAGTCCAACCGCCCCATGAAGGGCGACGCGCCGCACTTGGCCACCGCACCCATGCTTTTCTCGATCAGCGTACTCAAGCCACCCGCGATGTTCTCGGGTGTCGGGTTGACGCCTCGGTAGTCCTCGCCGTCCTCCTGCATCATGCGTTCGCGCTGCCGTATGGCGTCGATGATGTCCGCGCCGGCTTCTGCGGAAACCGCGCGCGCGTTGACCACGGGTTCGGCACCGATGAATTCGGCAGTCTCACTGACGATGGCGCTGCCGCCGCTCGCCACGATCAGGTCGACCAAGCCGCCGATGGTCGGGTTGGCGCAGACGGCGCTGGTGGCGTCGGAGCCGCCGCACTCCAGCGCCACGGTGAGTTCGCCCAAGTGCCCGCAGCTGCGCCCCTGCGCGTGCATCACGTCCCGCACCTCCGCGATGGCGTACCGGCCGCGCTGCACGGTCTCGCCGACGCCTCGTCCTTCCATAAAGGCCAGCACCTGCACTGGCCTGCCGCAGCCTTTCACCCATTCCTGCATTCGCGCACGTGCTGGCGTGTCGTGCACGAACACCACCGCGCCGCCCACGTTGGGGTGGCGCAGCAGAGCGTGCACCACGCGCTCCTGCAGCACCGCATCGCGGCCGCGCAGGCCGCGCTGCATGTCGCCGGCCACCAGCAGGCAACCGGGCTCGGCTGTGGCGGCTAGCTGCGCCACGCGATTGGTGAGCGCCAGCGTGGACAACACCAGCAGATGGTTGCGAATGCCCAGCCGGCCATCGGCCCGACGGTAGCCGCTAATGGCCACCGGGCCGTGCTCAGCGGCAGTTGTGGACATGGACATGCTCCCCTTGCACGATGGCCTGCGTGGCCACGCCGATGGCAACGCCGTACTTCACCACGGACGCGCCGCAGGGCATGTCCCGCAGCGCCACCTTGTGGCCGAAAAGGATGCCCGCCGCGCACGGCGCCCCGCCCTGCAGGCGGGTGGCCTGCGTATCGGAGTCGAGCACGGTGGCCACGGTATCGGCCTCGTGCACGATGATGTGTCGGCGCTCGCTCACGGCATGTAGACAGCGTGCTCGGTGGTGTAGAACGCCTGTGCGGAGGGGCCCACCGAATAGGCGCCCACGCCCGAGTGGCCGATGCCGCCAAAGGGCATATGGCTGTCGGGCACGGTGCCGTGGTTGATGTGCAGCATGCCGGTGCGCGCCTGCTCCATGAAGGCGCGCACGGCCCGGTAGTCGTTGGAGAAGAAACTCGATGTCAGGCCGAAGGGCACCTCGTTGACCAGCCCGATGGCATCCTCCAGAGACTCGTAGCCCATCACGCTTAGCACCGGTCCGAAGATCTCCTCGCGTGCCACGCTGGCGGTTCGCGGCACGGCGTTCAGTACGGTGGGGGCGTAAAAGCGGCCTTCGGGAGCATCGGCCGGCTGCATGCGTCGACCGCCGGTTCGAAGAAGTGCTCCTGCGCCCAAACCTTCGGTCACCATCTGTTCGATCTTTGCCAGCTGCGCCGCGGTCGTTACCGGGCCCATGGTCACACTGGCGTTCAGGCCGTCGCCCAGGACAGTGGCCTCGGCCAGCTGCACCAGCGCCCGCACCAGCGGCTCGCGCAGGGCCTCCCGCACGATCACGCGGCTGATGGCCGTGCAGCGCTGCCCCGAGCACTGCATCGCGGCGCCCATGATGGCGCTGGCGGTGGCGGGGATGTCGACTGTGTCGTGCACCACGGCGGCATTCTTGCCACCGAGTTCCAGGGACAGTTCGGCCAGCGAGGCTGCCGCGGCGGCGTAGACCTGCCGGCCGGTGGTCACCGAGCCCGTGAAGGTGATGCCCTGCACCCGTTGCGAGCCCGTCAGTGCGCGCGCCGTCTCGGCCGCGCCGTTGACCACCTGCAGCACGCCGGGCGGCAGCGTCAGGGCGGCGGCGTCCGCTACCAGCGCCACGGCGCCGGGTGTGAACTCCGAGGGTTTGATGACGATGCAATTGCCGTAGGTCAGCGCCGGCGCGATCTTGCGCATCGGCGTCAGGATGGGGAAGTTCCAGGGCGTGAGGGCGGCGATCACGCCGCGCGGGCGGCGCACCACCAGGTCGCGGAAACCCTGGCGCGCGCCCATCGGCGCAGCGCCCGAAGGCTGCAGGCACTGTGTGAAGGCGAAGCGCGCCTCCTGCAACGCCTTTGCCAATTCGCCGCGGGCTTCGGCCAGCGGCTTGCCCTGTTCCAGCGTGATGGCGCGCGCGATCTCGTCGCCGCGTGCGTCGATAGCGGCGACGAAGGCCGTGAGCGCCGCGTGGCGCTCGAACACCGGTACTCCACGCCAGCCGCCAAAGGCCTTCTCAGCCGCCTGCAGCGCTTCTTCGACATCCTCGGGCGTGGCGGTCGTCCAGCTGCTTGCCACCTGTCCGGGGTGGGCCGGGTTGGACACCTCGAACGGGGCACCCCGGGCCGCCTGCCAGCGGCCCCCGCAGAACATGCCTCGGTCAGATCTGGTCATTTGGCACCGATGGCTTGCGGCATGAGCGTGGCGTCGAAGTAGGTGCCGGCGCGGATCGGGTCCTTCATCGCGCCGATCTCGACGTTGAAGTCGGTCACCTGGTCCAGCCACCTGGTCACGGTGCCGTCCTTGTACATCTTCACCCACTCCTGTGTAGTGAAAAGCTTGGAGGCCTTGTACTGCTCCTTTAGGTCGACCAGGGGCACATTCTGGTAGCGCTCGCGCTGCACCAGTTCCACCGCTTCGTCGGGCTTGCTGACAAGATAGTCGTTGGCCGTGGCCCAGGCGCGCGACAGCGCCATCAGCGTGTCCTTGCGGTTGGCGTAGAAATCGTTGCGCGCCGCCCAGCCGCCGACGATGGCGGCCTGCGGGTAATAGGCCGAGGCGTCGACCACCATCTTGGCGCCGGGCGAGCGGGCCCGAATCTGCAGGTTAAAGGGCACCCAGAGCGCCACCGCCGGCACGGCCTTGGAGATGAAGGCCGTGACGGCATCGGGCATGCGCTGATTGACCACCTGCACGTCCTTCAACGAATTGATGCCGTTGGCGGCCAGCGCGCGGTGCAAGAACACGTGCGCCGTGGTGCCCACCGTGGTGGCGATCTGCTTGCCCTTCAGATCGGCGAAGCCGTTCACGCCCATGTCCGGGTGCACCCAGAGCTGCGCGGTCGCGTATTCGACGCTATTGATCAGGAAGGCCTTGCCCTGGCCGCGGGCCGGGAAGTTGGAGAGCACCGCGCCAGTAGTCAGCACATCGAGGCTACCGCCCACCAGCGCCTGGAATAGTTCCGGCCCGGTGTTGAACATCGTGTACTGCACGCCGGTCAAGCCCTCTCGCTTGAAGTGCCCCATGGATTCGGCCAGCCACATCTGCGCGTTCACCGCCAGCGTGTTGACGTAGCCCACGCGCAGGGGCGTCTGGGCGCGCACGAGTGCAGGCATGCCGAGCGCCGTGGCGGCGGCCAGCGTTCCGCCGGTCTGAAGGAAATGGCGGCGATTCTGGGTCTCTGTGTTCATGTCGTATCTCCGTTGCAATGGTTGTGCCTGTCGCTTAGCCGGGGGACGGGCTGCCCGCGTTCTGTCTCTGTTGTGCCTCGTACTCCTCCATGACTAGCGCATGGACCTCGCTGCGCAGGCGCGCGAAATCGGGCTGGTCGTGCAGCGATTGGTGGCGCGGGAAGGGAAAGGGAACGTCGATGACGCGCTTGATGCGCGAAGGCCGTGCCGAGATCACGATCACACGGTTAGAGAGGTAGATCGCCTCTTCGACCGAGTGCGTGATCAGCATCACCGTCTTGCCTTCGCTTTGCAGCACGCCCAGCAGCAGGTCCTGCATGGCGCTGCGGGTCTGCGCGTCCAGCGCGCCGAAGGGTTCGTCCATGAACAAAAAGTCGGGCCGCACGGCGTAGGCGCGCGCCAGCGCCAGGCGCTGCCGCATGCCGCCCGAGAGGGTCTTCGGGTAAGCATCGGCGAAGTCGGCCAGGCCCATCAGGCGCAGGTAGCGCATAACGATCTCTCGCCGCTCGGCCCCGCCCATGGCGTTGGCCTTCAGCTTCAGGCCGAACTCGACGTTCTGGCGAACGGTGAGCCAGGGGAATACGCCGTATTCCTGGAACATCACGCCGCGGTCGGGGCCCGGCCTTTGGATGGGCCGGCCGTCAAGCAGCACCTGCCCCGAGCTGGGTTGCACGAAGCCTGCGGCCATGTTGAGCAGCGTAGTCTTGCCGCAGCCGGAGGGGCCGACCAGCGAGACGAACTCGCCCTGCCGGATCTCGAAGCTGAGGTCGCGCACCACTTCCAGGCGGCCGCGTTCGGTATCGAAAGCCATCGACACGTTCTGGAAGGCGAGGCGTTCGCTCATGGTCAGGTTCCCACCCGGTCTTGCCACACCAGCAGGCGCTTAGAGAGCGCCCTCAGCAGCTTGTCCATCGTCAGCGCGATCACACCGATGCAGATGATGCCCATGTAGACGGCTTCGAGGTTGAAGAAGGACGCGGCGTTCTGAATCTTGGCGCCGAGCCCGCTCTGCGCGGCCACCAGCTCCGAGGCCACCAGCGTGGCCCAGCTCACGCCCAGCGCCACGCGCATGGCGGTCAGCATGTGCGGAACCGTCATTGGCAACATCACCTTCCAGAAGATCTCGAGGTCGGTCGCGCCGAGAGTGCGCGCCACGCGGATGTAGATGGGGCTGATTTGGCCCATGCCCTCGTACATCACGATCACGGCCGCGAAGAACGAAGCGTAAAAGAGGATGGACACGCGCGCCACCTCGCCGATGCCGAGGTAGATGATGACCAGCGGAATCAGCGCGATGGGCGGCAGCGCGCGGAAGAAGTTGATCAGCGGGTCGACGAAGCCGTGGATGGGCTTGTACCAGCCCACCAGGAAGCCGACGGGCACGGCCACCAGCATGCCCAGCAGCAGGCCGAGGAAGACACGCTGCGTGGACAGCAGCATGTCCATCCACAGGCGTTCGGTCGTCATTGACAACCAGAACTGCGCCGCCACCGCGCCTGGGGACGGCAGCAGCTGCGACTCGACCAGGCCCGAGAACTTCACGGCGTACCACAAGGCCAGCAGGAAGACCCAGGGCGCCGCAGTGGCAGCCACGTTGACCGCCATGCGGCGCACGGCAGACGTTCGGGACGATGGAGATGGGGCCATGTGCGATTCAGGAAGTGAGCTTCAGCGGTTGACTGCGAACTCGCGCAGGGCAGGAAGGTCGGGCGGGTGGCCGTAGCCGGGCACGTCGGGCAGGCGGACCCGCCCGGCTCGCACGGGCGACAGGCCGCCACTGAGTAGGTCACGCAGGGGGTTGGGGTTGACGTCGATCTCGAGCAGGCCGTCGCCGCCCGCGGCCGCCAGGACGTGTGCCGATATGGCCAGGCCGACGCCCGCGCCCAGGAAATGCGGGCAGTACCGCCGCCCAGCCGCCAGCGCCTGCCGGGCGACGGACAAGCAGCCGCTCACACCGCCCCACTTGGCGAGGTCGGGCTGCAGCACTGACAGCGCGCCGGCTTGAAGAGCGTCGTCGAACGCGGCACGGCCGATCAGGTTCTCGCCGCCGGCCAGCGGTGCGCCCGCCACGGCCGCCAGGCGCTGCCACGCGAGCCTGGGCTGGTCCGCGGGCATCGGCTCCTCGATCCAGGCCAGCCCGTGCACCGCCAGGGCCAGGCAGTTCGCCGCCGCCAGCTCGGGCCGCCAGCCTTGGTTGGCATCGACCATCAATACGGCAGACGCGCCCAGTTCTCGCCGCAGGCTGGCCAGGCGCCGTTCGTCGGCCTGCGCGTCGAAGCCCACTTTCAGCTTAAAGGCGATGTGCCCGGCGGCCTGCTGCGCCAGGGCGGTGTCGAGCGCCGCATCGGGCCCGATGCCGCTGGCGTAGACGGGCACCTCGCGTTGCACGTCGCCATGCACCCCGCGGGAAACGTCGTGGGGACACTTGCTGCGACCGTCGATCAGTAATCGCCACAAGGGCAGGCCGGCACGTCGCGCAGCCAAGTCCCACAGCGCCTGGTCGACGGCCGACATCACCTGCGCAAGGGGGCCGGGTTCACCGCTCTGCAAAGCCAGTACCGCGAAGCGTTGCGTCAGGCTCGCCCAGGTGGCGGCGGGGTCGGCCGCGGCTTGCCCGTGGAGCGCGGGAGTCACCAGCGTGCGCAGAAGTTCGGCGCGGTGCTCGGCGCCGCACGAGGGAAAGTTGCACCAGACCTCGCCCCAGCCGAAGGCGCCTTCGTCGTCCTCCACGCGCACCAGTAACGCAGGGCGGTCGTGCATGACGCCAAAGGACGTACGCACCGGCGCGCACGGGGCGCGGAAAAGCATCGTCTCTAGCCGTGCCACGCGGGTGCCGGCGGTCACGCCGTCGCTCATGGCTGCAGGTCCATCTCGAGGCGGATGAAGTCGCCCCGGTAGGTGATCAGACCGATGTAGATCACCCGGCCGGAGGGGTCGCAGAACACCCGGCGCACATCGGCCACGGGGCTGTTGATGGGGATGCCGAGCAGGCTGGCGACTTCGACGTCGGCGGTAGAGATCGTGAGCGTCTGGCGCGCCTGTGCGATTTGCACCTGCGGCAGTTCCTGCAGCACCGAGACCACCGTTCGCGTGCGGAAATCCTCCGGCGAGAGGTCGAAGATGTCGCGAGCCAGGAAGATGGAGATGACGTTGTAGGGCCGGTCGTCGTGCGCATGCACGCGGCGCATGTGCATGTAAGCGGCCGCGGGCGTGCCGTCGCCCGGGTCCAGCGGCGGCGGCGAGCTCAGCGGTTCGATATTCAGAATCTTGGGTTTCGTATCCCGGTACATCTCGGCCAAGTCGGCCAGAGTGGTTTCAACCTTCAGGCGGCGGCTCGTGTCGGGGACGCTGCTGACAAACGTGCCGCGGCCGCGCTCCGCCAACAACAGGCCCTCGCGCACGAGCACATCGATGGCTTGGCGCAGCGTCATTCGCGAGACGCCGAAGTCCGCCATCAACTGCTCGAGGGACGGGATCTGCACGCCCACGGGCCATTCCCGGCGCGCGATGCGGCGCCGGAACAATTGCGACAACTGCACGTACAGCGGGATCGTCGGGTCGAGTGGGGTCACTGGGATAGGCTGAATTGACAAACGTCTAGCAGACCATACCATCGGACCATATGACGACGCAATCCGGCTTAGCCATCGCATCTGGTTCGCCTGCGGGTGGTTACGACTACATCGTGGTGGGGGCCGGATCGGCGGGTTGCCTGCTGGCCAACCGCCTCAGCGCCGACCCGGCCGTGCGCGTGCTGCTGCTGGAGGCTGGCGGCCGCAGCCGGCATTTCTGGCTGCGCCTCCCCGTCGGCTACTTCCGCAGCATCTTCGACACCCGCTTCTCACGGACGTTCGACACCGAGCCGCAGGACGCCACTGGCGGGCGCCGCATACAGTGGCCGCGCGGGCGCTTGCTTGGCGGCTCCAGCGCCATCAATGGCCTGATCTACATCCGCGGCCAGAAGGCCGATTACGCCGACTGGGAGCGCCTCGGCGCGCAGGGCTGGGGCTATCAGCAGATGTTGCCGTACTTCCTGCGCTCCGAGCGATTCAACGGCCCGGCCAGCGCGTTCCACGGCCGCGACGGCGAGCTCGGCGTGTCAGACCTGCGCAACGACCATCCCTATTGCACGGCTTGGCTGCAAGCCGCGCAGCAGGCGGGCTGGTCCTACACGCCGGACTTCAACGGCGCGCAGGACCAGGGCGTCGGCCCCTATCAGCTGACGCTGCAGGGGCACTGGCGCTGCTCGGCTGCCGACGCCTTCCTGTTCCCGGTGATGCACCGACCCAACTTGAGCGTCGTCACAGGCGCCACCGTAAGCCGGGTTCTCTTCGAGGGGGACCGGGCTGTGGGCGTGGAGTGGCTGGAGGGCACGAAGGTGTGCAGCGCACGTTGCGACCAGGAAGTGATGCTGTCTGCCGGCGCGCTGCAGACGCCGCATCTGCTGCAGTTGTCGGGCATCGGCCCCGAAGCGGCGCTACGACGCGCGGGCGTGCCGCTGAAGCTGCACGCGCCAGAGGTCGGCGCGCACCTGCAGGACCACTACCAGGCGCGTGTCATCGTGCGCTTGAAGAAGCGCATGTCGCTCAACGACGACGTGCGCAACCCGCTAAAGCTCGCGCAAATGGGCGCGCAGTGGCTGTTCGGCCAGCGCGGGCCCCTGACCGTGGGCGCCGGCCAAGTGGGCGGCATGGTGCGCAGCGAGCATGCGCGCGACGAACGCGCCGACGTGCTGCTCAACGTGATGCCGCTGTCGGTAGACCGCCCCGGTGACCCGCTGCACCGTTTCTCGGGATTTTCGGCCTCGGCCGCACAGAGTCGCCCCGATTCACGCGGCACAGTCACGCTGACCAGCGCAGACCCGCACGCTGCGCCTCGCATCGAGACCAACTACCTCACCGCCCCGCACGACATCAAGGTGCTGGTGGCGGGCCTGCGGCAGTTGCGAGACATCTTCGCGCAGCCGGCCTTCCGTGAGCTGGTCAGCGACGAGTACTTTCCAGGCAAAGGCGTGGTCAGCGACAAAGCGCTCGAGACTTTTGCGCGCACCAAGGGCGGTACCGTCTTCCACCCCAGCTGCACCGTCCGCATGGGCCCGGATGGCAGCGCGCCGCTGGACCCGGAATTGCGCGTACGCGGCACGCGCGGCCTGCGCGTGATCGACGCATCGGCGATGCCGATGATGACCTCGGCCAATACCAATGCGCCCACCCTGCTGATCGCGGAGCGGGGAGCAGCCTTGCTGCGGCGCGAGGCGCCGCTGGCCGCTGCTGTCGTCTATGAACACCCCGACTCGGCCTGGAGCCGACCCAGATCCGATTCAAGCTTGCCATTGCCGTCGCGTGCATAGCCGCCTTGTTTTTCACCGCGCCGGCCAGCCCTAAGGACTACCCGGGCAAGCCTGTGCGCATGGCGGTGCCCGAGCCGGCCGGCGGCCTCGTCGATGTCGCCGCGGGGCAGTTGGCCCTTCGCCTGCAAGTGGCACTTGGCAGGCCCGTGGTGGTGGTCAACCGGAACGGCGCCGGCGGCGTCATCGGAGCCGATCTGGTGACCAAGGCGCCTACGGACAGCCACACCTTGCTGTTGACAACAAGCGGGCTGATCATCAACGCGCGCGCTGCGCACCTGGATGCCCTTCGATGCGGTGAAGGATCTGAAGTTCGTTGCCGTGGTGGCCTAGCCCCTTTGGTCCTGGTGGTGTAGGCCGCCTCGTGTCAATCGCAGTAAAGATTAAATGCCCCTCACAAGCCTTTCCCGACCGCCAACAGGGCGTTTTTCAGGGCAGCTTCAACTCCGAAGCGCAACACGCGGTTCAATGGACTGAGGTGGGAAGGCGCGCCGTCAGGTGATGGATGAGGTAATGGATTGGCTGACCTTCTATAGCCATGTTCCATGGAGCATCTGCCCAGCGCCGTGAGCTGCGGGGCATGGGCCAGCGCCCTCGGGGCCGAGCCCCGAAAAGAGAGCGGCGCGGTCAAGCAAGCGCCCGAAGGTCGGTCGGCTATCAGTCGTCCAGCGAGGTCTCGAAGTTCTCTTCACGCCTGACGCTCCTGTCTTTCGATGAGGGCGAGAAAAGCGGCCACGCGATCGGTGTTGCAGTTCCAACCCCTGCACGCGGCGACCCGCAACACGCCGCCGCGTGCAGCCGTGCGTGCGCGCGATGACTTGCGGTGATACCTGCGGCGGCCGGCCACTTCAGACATGAAGCGCCGGCTCTTGCTCGGATAGAGGATGTTGGTCATGGTTGTCGTTCAAGGAAGGGTGCTACGGTGGTGCGCCGGTGGCGTGGCGGGGTTGTTGGGTCGCTGGTCCTGTCAGACGATGTATAGGGTGCGGCTTGATCCGGGTCGAACGGCCCAGCCAACAGTTCCTTGGTGTCCTCGTCGTAGACCTCGACCCAATACCCGCGCTGCAGGAAGTCACGGGTGAGTTGGTTGGTGGCCGTGCGAGTCGCGCGAATCTCGAAGTCCGCCAGGATGTCGAGCCTGATGCCGCAGCCCAGACCGGGCAGGCGGGCGGCTGGAAGCTGTTGCTGACTTGGACAGCGGGTGGTGACCCCGCCGATGGACCTTCGCACCAATGTCTGCACCGCTTGAGCGAGCCGCTGACCACTCCGAAGCCCCCATTCGGACCCATGTTGCCTCAGTAAGGGTCCGTTAAGAAACAATGCCTTCGTTATTGAGCGGTTTGATGGAGTAGTTCCAATCGCCGTGGAACTCGTCTCGGACGAGATTGATGGCATCGAAGTCGGTGTCGCTGACGACCAGGCCCTTGGGGTATGAGTTGGTGTCGATTTCCGAGCGGACCGTCAGACCGCTTCGCGTCTTGGTG